>CAJHYQ010000547.1_pt1 | contig 22783 bp, 15 predicted proteins | sample 9198721 | NCBI WGS metagenome assembly CAJHYQ01 (sample SAMEA7708357, study PRJEB35096) | sediment metagenome | biome: marine neritic benthic zone biome [ENVO:01000025]; feature: sediment [ENVO:00002007]; material: shallow marine sediment [ENVO:03000034] sea grass bed [ENVO_01000059] ... | reverse complement strand
CGTTTGCGTGCGATTTTGTTTCATTCTCGGTGGGAGAAAACACGATGACGACCATCACTGCTTCGACAACTCGAACAGACACCGTAGCCCAGCTGGTGATCCGCGCTCAGGGTGGCGACCGGGATGCGATGGGCGAACTGTTCAACCGATATCGTCAGCATGTGTTTGCGATCGCCCTGCGTCGATTGGGCGATGAAAACGAGGCACAGGAATTGTGCCAGGAAGTGTTCCTGCAGGCGATTCAGAAGCTGGATCAGTTGCGTGATCCGGAGTGCTTTGCGGGTTGGCTGCGTAGCATTGCTCAGCGCATGGCGATCAACCGCGCTCTGCGTCGACCTCCGTCGATCGCCACGGAACCTCAGACCCTCGAGGCAACGTGTGTCGATCCTCGTACGCCGTACAAGGCCGTGATCGAAAACGAACGATCGGACCAGGTTCGATGGGGATTGCGTCGACTTCGCGAGATGGACCGTGACACCTTGGTTGCGTTCTACATGCGAGGCCAGTCGTTGATCGAAATGAGCGATCAGTTTGACGCCCCGGTTGGGACGATCAAGCGTCGCTTGCACGTCGCTCGCCAGCGACTTGCAAAGCAGGTCGAACAGCTGGTCAGCGTATAGCCCTGATCAGCGAATGCTGTCTCGTTGAGCCTCCCTGGTCGAAAGGCCAGGGGGGTTTTTTTCTTCTGCGGTGCGGCTCTAGGAGCTGGTCGACTTGGACAACAACCTCGAGAACAATCGTTTCAATGATCCCACGGGGGTTGTTGGCGGGTTGGCGGGTGGATCGACGTGCAGGACACGGTCGGAGGTGGAACAGGCGACTTCGGCGGTCGCGGGTTCTGCCTCGCAGCTTTGGGATTCGCAGCACTCGGGCTCATTGTCTTCCCAAGTATGCAGCCGGAGTTCGCGGCGCCATTGTTCCGCAAAGTTCTGATCCCAATCCTGTTCGGCGGTTTCCCAGCCGACGTCATAACCACGCTTTTCACTGAGGAAATACTTATGGCGTTCGATTTCCGAGATTTCTTCCGATGATCTTTCCATGGTTTTCCTTTTACGTCCGCCTACGAACGGAGACAACTTTCAATCCCCATTTATACGCATTGAAGCGAAGTCGTAAAGCAGCTGCCAAGGGAAGTCGTCAAGCAGCTGCCGGGGAAGTTGAGTCCAAAGGCTAGGAAGATCGGCGTTGCGAGTCAAGCACCGCCCGGTGCTCATCGGCCAAACCAGGACAGGCAATGCGCGTTCGCTTGAAGGTCGATAACGGGACAGGCAATGCAAAGCCAGCCCTCAACAACAGGACAGGCAATGCGGCGGCGCAGTCACAGCGGCAACTGGCATGAGTGCTAGCGTCGAGAGTTGCCACCCTCAAACAAGGACAGGCAATGCGGGAGTCGCACCCGGCGTGCCGAAGACAGGCATGAACGGAGCGAGGAAAGGACAGGCAATGCGCTAGACACGCTCGCGGTCTGCTCTGAGTAATGGCGCACGCACTTGCCACGCTTGTCGGCCCATGTCAAGTTCTTTTTGGCTTTTATGCGCGGTGCCTGTCCCGTTCTGTCTGTCGTTTTGTCTGTGCAGTGCCTGTCCCGTTTGTTTTTTTAACTCTTTCGATTTGGCAAGGTCTGATCGGCCGCTGAAACGATCTTGCATTGCCTGTCCTGTGGCTGTGCTCGCTTTCGGAGTGGCATCTTGTATGTTGGGGGCTGCGACGCCGTCAGGGCTTTGTGCTAGCACTGCGAGGAAACTACGCTTTTTCGCTGACCACTGAATCTCGCTGACCACTGAATCTCGCTGACCACTGACTTACGCTGACCACTGACTTACGCTGACCACTGACTTACGCTGACCACTGACTTACGCTGACCACACCGAGTTCCGCTGAACACTCAATGCTGCAGCTCTCAGTTCCAGACTTCGTTCCCCACCCCCTGCTTCGCGGAGGACACCGACAGACCGTCGCCGGCGCTTACCTTTGGCGGCGAATCCCCTATCGTGCTCAGCAACATCTCGTGGCTCTTCCCGACGGCGATCAGATCGTGCTGCATGACGATCGCCCACACCTGTGGCAGCCCGAGATCCCCATTGTGCTGCTGGTCCACGGGTTGGCCGGCGGTCACGACAGCGGCTACATGGCACGAATCGCACACAAACTCGTGCAGCGAAACCGACGCGTATTTCGCCTCGATCAACGAGGATGCGGGGCAGGAGTCGAGCTGGCTCAACAGACCTTTCACGCTGGTCGTACCGAAGATCTAAAGCTTGCCGTCGAGTTCATTCAACAACTCTCGCCAGACTCGCCCATCATTCTCGTCGGCTTCTCGCTCGGAGCCAGCATCGTTCTAAAACTGATTTCCGCGATTCCCGATCAACTGCCGTCACAGTTGTCGGCCGCGATTGCCGTGGCACCTCCGATCAACCTGAAAGTATGCAGTCGACGAATCGGCGAAGGTCTGAATCGCGTCTACGATCGAGCCTTCGTCAAACGCCTCATGAGCTTCGTTCGGCAACGAGCCAAGGCGATGTCAGATTCCGTTCCCGATTCGCTGCGACGGTCCCCACGATCACTCTACGAATTCGACGCTCGCTTCACCGCGCCCCTGGGTGGATTTGCTGATGTCGAGGAATACTATCGACTCTGCAGCGCACAAGCAGATCTCCCTAATATCAGTCTACCGACCTGCATCATGACGGCGGCCGACGATCCGCTCGTCCCCGTCCATTCCTTTCATGATGCGGAGTATTCCAGGACGACGCAGCTATTGATTACCGAAAGCGGTGGGCACCTCGGTTATCTTGGTCGAACCGAATCAGCCGCAGAGAATGACGACGATTGGCACTGGATGGATTGGCGCGTCGTTCAATGGGTTGAGTCCATGCGTTGACGCTACTGCACACAATAGAGTGCTGTATTGGATCGAATCAGCATTTGTCCGTCGTGTGGAGTAATTGATGCCCGAAACAACTCACCGTCGGCGCTATTCAGCCGATTCTTGGCGACGATGTTTAACTTCGTATCCGGTTGGATCACGAACATGACACCGTCATCATTAGGAACGAAGACTCTGCCACCCGATGCGATCGGTGACGCGGTAAAGATACCCCCAAGACGCTCCTTCCAAAGCTCCTCGCCCGTATCGATGTCATAACACATGGCAAAACCTCGCAAACCGATCGTGAACAGGAAGCGATCGACAACAATCGGCGACGGCAAGTCTCGACCGCTACGACGTGTGTGCCACACCATGTGTGTCTCAGTCACATTGCCATTGCCACCGGGGCGAACGGCGTAAATGTCTCCGGACAAGCCGTTGATGACGACTAATTGTTTTTTGCCCTCGACAAAAACAGGTGTTGGTGAACCTCGACCATTGAATCCCTGACAGAACCAAAGCTCTTTGCCGGTGTCAGGGTCATATGCGCGGACCCCTCGATGCCCGTTTAGTACTAGTTCATCACGTGCTTTCGTTCGCAGCAGAAAAGGAGTGCTCCAACCGCGATAGTTATCACGAGGCGTACGCCACACGGTCTCGCCCGATGCCTTATCCAGCGCGACCAAATAGGCGTCCTCATCCGCGTCGCAGTTCTGAATCACCAAGTTGCCAACCATGGCAGGCGAAGCCGCAGTGCCCCAGGGACCCGCAAACGACCCCAAATCGTCGCGCGACCACTGCAGTTTGCCCTCGTGATCAAAACAGTGGATTCCTCCGCGGCCGAAGAACGCGGCCACATGCTTGCCGTCCGTCACACAGCTCGCCGAAGCGAAGGAATTCATGTTGTGTTTGACGTTCGGTTGCTCGCACTTAATCGTTCGCGTCCAACGCGTCGCACCACTCTGTCGATCAAGACATACAACGTAACGCCTGTGCCCGTCTGTGTCTGACGAAGTTAAAAAGATGGCCCCATTTGAGACGATCGGAGTGGATTGACCGATACCAGAAAGTGGCGTTCGCCAAACGACCGATTCGTCGCTCCAGTGAGTGGGAAGCTCGGGACCCGACGCGTGTCCATTGAACTGGGGTCCCCGCCATTGCGGCCAGTCAGCGGCGACTCCCGTCAATGTGACGCTCGATAGCCAAAGAGCCAAGAATGTCGCGCGCATCCAGAGAGTCATCGCCCGGCTCCGATAAAGTCCGATGGTGGAAGATCGAGGCAAAATCATCGACGACCGCTAATCTCACCCAGGTTCCGATTCTAACACAATGGAATGCGACAGGCAGAATCATGCACTTCAGCGGCCTGCCGGCCAAGAACGGACGCTTGCGCCCTACTCACAGCGCCGCTTGCCTTCAAGGAGACAGCCTCGATCAAAGAAAATGGCCGAGCGTCATCGTACACTCGGCCATCAACGACCCTACCAACCGTGCCGTCCTTTATTTCGACTGCGTTTCGAATGCGTCGAGTATCTTCTTAGCTCGTTCGAATTTGAGACGTGTGCGATCCAAGATGGTCCTAATCGAGTCCATTTCCGATTCGGAGATGAAGTTATCGGACTCGAGGGCGGATGCTCTTTCGAAGTCACGCTGAGCCTTGGACAACGCCAGCCGAGCCTGTTCAACGTCGTTCCTCAGCAAGTCACGCTGTGTTGTGACTTGTGTCTTCAGCACCTCATACAACCTGCGCGAAGCATGCAACTCCGCCTTCGTAGCCTGACGGCGAAGCGCCTGGACGCGATATTGGGCCTCCAGCCCTAGGCTTTCCGAAGTGGCGACATTTTTGGGGATTTCGTCAAGCGCAATCTTGGTACGATTCATCTCGGCAGTCGCGGCTTCCAATTCCGCTTCAGCCTTCGCGATTCGATTCTGTGTTTCGGCGACCTGAGTCAGCAACTTCAGCGAACTCTGGGGATCCGGAGAGTTCAGCGAAAAGGTCGCGTACGGCGTCGGAGGAATCTTCGCTTGCGCATATGGATTCTTTGTGGGCCGAGCTGCCGTTCGCGCGGCGACGCGACCCGCCATCAGTTGCGCGATTCGCTGCTCGATAATCTGATCGCGAGCTGCCCGCTGCTTCTCGACCTTCTGGCGGAGCGATGTGAGCTTGGCTTCGAGGTCACGAATACGACGTGCATAGGCGCTCTGCCGCTGTTCAAACAACGCATTCACCTGCGCCTGGAGCTCTGCACTAAGTTCGACGCGAAGCGGATGATTTTCGCCCATGGTCTTAGACGCGGTACGCAGCTTCGCGGCAGTCTTACGCGCCTCATCTTCAGCGTTTCGGAAGATCTCCGACTGCAGTATCCAGTCATCACGAGCATCTGACTCGCGAACGATTTCTGCATACGTACCATACTGTGGGGTCGGGTAGGAAGCGGCGGGTTGCAGCTGCTCCGGAGGGACCAACAAATTGCCAGCAGACTTCTGCGCTGGCTTGTCAATCTGCTGTAGAAGAGCTTCGATCACCTCGATCACTTGATCATTTGCGCGAACGATCAATTGATTCGAAGCGGGTAACGCCGAGGACGCAATGGGTTCGCGCGGGAACATCTGGCGAATAATCGCATCCGCATCCCCGGCTGATAGATGCTGCATTGTGATGATCTTGAATTGCGAATCAGGCGCCGGCTGTGCCGACTCGACCGTATTTACAGCCTGACCAAACGCGATCGATGACGACGCAAAGGCAAACGAGATGGCCATCGCTCCTAACGCAAACAGTTTGTTGTTTGACATGTCAATCCTCTGTTGGGTTTTGGGAAGATGATGGATCCGTATTCGATGGTTCGTTGGCCGAGTTCTGCGTCAGCTCTGATTCCGGTGCCATCAAGTCGATTGAATAATGAAGCTGGTCCAGCGCGGCATCCAGTTCGTCCATTTCTCGCCACAAAGTGTCCTCATCCCAAGCGAGGATCTGAGGGTCGGCCGGAGGTGGCGGAGAATCCGTGGGTATCGTTGCGGAAGGAAGAGTCGGCTCTGGCGGTAGAGCGGGTGGTTGAGGCGTTTCGTTTTCAGGTGAAGTTTCGTTCGTCTCCCGCTCGGTTGCCGCGGATGCTTGAGTTTGAGCCGGATCGCTGTCGGTCGAGCCATTCCAATCCAGCTGAAAGACAGCGACCACCAAACACACCATCAACAGTGCAACGGTTGCGACGGCCTGCCAGCGGCGTCTTGCAACACCCTTCCGCTTGTCGCGGGAATGCTTGGCTAGCCGTTTGACTTGTTGCGGCAGTTCGATGGTGGTCGGCTGTTGCACGTGAGCCAAACACTGCTCCAGCACGCCGGCCACTTCCGCTGCGGAGTCGAAACGCTCCTCCGCGCTTTTCTTGTGAAGCTTAGAGACCACGGCGGCAAGCCACTCCGGGATTTCCGGATTGATGTCTCGAATGGGGCGTGGTTCTTCGTCCGTGATTCGACGGAGGACCGCGTAGCTCGTCTCCGCTCGAAACGGTGGGCGGCCCGTGCACATTGAATAAATGACGCTGCCCAAGCTGAACAGATCACTCGCGAGACCAACGTTGTCACCGCGCGCTTGTTCCGGCGACATGTATTGTGGTGTCCCCGCGATCATGCCGGTCCGCGTGAGGCTGGCATCGTCAACCGTTCTGGCCAGCCCAAAGTCGGTGATGGCTACACGTGCCGCACCGTCGGTCAACAGAATGTTGGAAGGCTTGATGTCGCGATGAACCAGCCCTTGTGCGTGGGCAGCCGCCAGCCCTGAGGCCGTCTGTTTGCCGATGCGAAGAATATCGGCCAACGGCAAGGTGCCTTGCTCTCGAAGCCGTGTTTCCAAGGAGACACCACGAATGTAGGGCATCACGAGATAGGGTAGACCGTTGAACGAATCGACACCGTGGATGGCCAGTACATTTTCGTTGACGACAGCTGCAGCCGCCTGAGCTTCGCGTTCAAACCGTGTTCTGGCTGCTCCACTGGATGCCAAATGAGGTGCCAAGACTTTGATGGCCACGTATCGATTTAGCGATACGTCCAACGCCTTCAGGACGATGCCCATTCCGCCGGATCCAATGATGCCGGCAATCTCATAACGCGCAATGCGGCCGAGTCGCTCCGGGTCGTCGGTGGGCGCTAACAGGCCAACGATCTGCTGCAACTCCAAAGAAAGGTCGACCGACGATTCCGCATCCGATGAGGCGCCGATCAGATCGCTCAGCTTCTCCTGATCGAATGGTTCATCACGCAAGAACTCACTCGCATCGCTCCAGATGCTGGTCTCCGCGGTCGAATCTTCTAGCCGCCGCCGGCACCTTGTGCACTGACTTAAGTGAGCTTCCAGGGCATCCTCCTCCACGTCGCTGAGTTCGTCACGCAAGAAGCCCTTGATGCTATCTTCGCTGCAGAGAATTTTATCATTCATATTCGCGCACCTTTTGCCTCAGTCGTGCCATCACGCGACTGCGCGCAGTGTAGACCGAGCCGACGGTCTTGGTCAGCTGTTTTGCCACGTCCACCGGCGACATTCCATCGACGGTCGTCAGCCAGAACGCGTTCCAAGTCGACGGTTCGAATTCGCACCGAATCGAACGCGCAGCGCGACGGAATATCTCGCGCCGCGACTGACGATCGAATTGTTCGTCGAAGTCCTTCGATGGTTGTTGTGAGAGTTTGTCGATCAACGACGAACCACCTACTGCGGCATCAGGTCGCTTGCCTCTCAACGCGTCGATAATCGCGTTTCGAATGACTCGCGATAACCAAGTGCGAAATTTCGCACGATCTGGATCCGATTCCCACCTTCCAATCGCCTCTGCGACGGACATCAACGCCCGTTGCGCTAGATCTTGAGCATCCGCGTCTTGAAGTCCATGCAATCGCGCAATTCGATAGGTGACCGGCGAGTAGATCGTCGAGAACTCAGTCCACGCGTCTCGATCAGACGGATCCTGAATCCGCAGCAGCAAGCTGTCTCTAGTGTCGGGAAAATCGGGCGGCACGGCGGCATCTCTCCAAGTTGCTTAATGCTATACACGTGGCCCAAAGGCACTTCTGTCAGGCAGATCGACAGAAATCGAAAAAATCTGCAGCGGCGAGAGCGGCACGAAGGCCGATCATGGCAACTCGTAAAGCACCACTAACAGAACGTCCGACGGAGCAGGGCGAGCCTTCGGGTGGCTAGTCGTGCTTTGAGGTGCGATATTGCCAGTGATGCTCAGGATCCGTGCCCCAGATTCCTGCAGCCATTGATTGATCTCCGTCTCCATCTCAGCAATTTCATTCTCCCGACACTCAAAAATCTTGACCTGTTGCATGTCGGTTCTCCGCTTGTTGATCAGGGCGGGTCGAAGAGGGACAACACGAACGCCTTTCCTCATCATAACTTGAACGATTCACAGGCGACGTTCAGCGCTTTTGTCGCGAGTCCAATCGCAAGGACCGGTTCGGGTGCAAGTGACCTAGAACTGCAAGCTTCGTCTTTGTCAGCGGGTCAATCCGACCTGGGAAAAACACTGAACTGGGAAAATAGGGTGCCCGCTGCCAACAATTTGCTTGGCAGGCCCTGGAGACGAAAGAACCTCTGTGGACACGGCAAAGTGGCTTGAATACGCTGTTCGTGAAAGAAAACTGAGAAAACGCGGTGATCGACCGATCGCCGTCGGCGACATCGACTGGGACCGACCGACGGATTGTGACGTATGAATCCCTATCGAACCGGCCCGCCGCCCAAGTGGTGGGGCCCAAAGCTTAGCCCGTGGTTTGTACGTTTGACGCGCTGGTATCGACGCCGGATGCGTTTGAAAGAGCAGCGCCTGCTGGAAGTGGACGTAAGCGGCGTCGAGCATGTCCGCCATGCGTTAAAGGAAGGCCACGGAGTCCTCATCGCGCCGAACCATCCATCTCACGCAGATCCGTTTACCTTCTACGAAGCGATGGACAGCGTACCTTCAGCCGCCTACTTCATGGCGACGTGGCATGTATTTGATTCGCGCGGCGCGATCGGGCAATGGGCCCTCCAGCGAATCGGTATCTTCAGTGTCGATCGTGAAGGCGCCGACCTACAGGCTTTTAAGGAATCGATTCGCATACTGCGCGAGTGTTCTCATCCGCTGATCATTTTTCCGGAAGGCGAAATCTATCACTGCAACGATCGCGTGACACCGTTTCGCGAGGGTCCCGCGACGATCGCACTATCAGCAGCACGTCGCGCGGAACGGCCGATCGTGTGCATTCCAAGTGCAGTCAAATATGAGTACTTGGATGATCCGACGCCGGGCCTCAAGTTAATGATGGAGGAGTTGGAAGCCCAGATCCATTGGCGGCCAAAGCGAGATCTTTCGTTACCGGATCGCATCTACGCTTTTGCCGAAGCGATGCTGGCGTTGAAGGAGCTAGAATACCTCGGCGCGGTCAGCCGCGATCCGTTGCCAGATCGCGTGCGGGCCATGACCGAGTCCATTCTCAAGGGGCTCGAAGAACGCCACGGCTGTGCTCGAAACGACGATACCATTCCAGAACGCATCAAAGAGGTGAGACGTCGAGTACTGGAAAAACTGCAACCTGAAAGTGAATCGGACGAGAAGTCGTCCAATGGGGACGGTTCCCTCGACGAAGAACAGCTGGTCATGGACCTTGAAGATTTGTTTTTCGTCAGCCAATTGTACAGCTACCCCGGTGACTACGTGCTTCAGGAACCGTCGCTGGAACGACTTGCCGAGACGTTCGACAAGTTTGAGGAAGACGTGCTTCATCGTTCCTCGGCGACCATCCGAGGCACAAGGAAGGCAAGTGTCTACTTCGACGAACCGATTCGAATTGAGGCCAAAAAACGATCCAGGACCGCTGCGAGCGACCTGACCAATCAAATCGAGTCACGTGTCCAATGGATGTTGGACGAGCACGCAAAAGCCGCTCGATAGATGTACCGGATAGACGGATGAAACGGTTTTACGGATTGACGCCGCTCAAGCCGCCAAGATTGACCCCCATCACCTCAAAACGCGGCTCGTGATGTTAAATCGAAGGGAAGATTGTTAGTGTGGCCGGGTATTTGATGCTCCAAGGTCTATGTTGATCTGCCATTTCATTGGCAATCTCAGCTTCCAAAACTCTAGAGCCTTGTACTTCGAATCCTCAACCTTTAGCGCTCCGCCTCGGAGAAACGCGATGAAAAAGTCACTCGCCTCAATCTCGGAACGAATGCGGCAGATCGCCGAGCGATTAAGGCAGGCGATCTCACAACCTCGCGACGAACTGGATCGATGGCAGCGGGCTGCGCGGTTTCTATACGATCTTGGTCTGACGGGCCTGCGCCAGCTGCGTTACGATCGAGCTCCACAGATGGCCGGCGAGCTGGCTTTTCGCACCCTGTTTGGGCTATTGCCCGTCATGGTGGTCGCCACGGTGCTGGTCAAAGCGCTGGGAATGGAGCAATGGTTCATTGAGCCGCTAAGCAATCTGCTCACTGCTGCTGGATTGGGCGATGTTCACGTTGCGAGCACTCCGGAGGGAACACAATCCGAGAGTTTGAATGCCTGGCTGCAGGAGAATTTCGTCGAGGCGACGCGCCTCAATCTGGCCACGATTGGGTGGGTCGGATTCCTGGTCACCGCCTATGCGGCCATCGGCCTTATCGTCACGGTTGAAAACAGTTTCAACACAATTTACCGAGTGCAACGTGGTCGACCCTGGGCGCGCCGTGTCCCCTTGTATTGGTTTATGCTCACGGTCAGTCCGCTGGTTCTGGTGTCGGGGACGTATCTAAACACGCGACTTCAAAGCATGATGACCGGCATCGAAGTCTCGTCCTGGGTATCGAGCGGAGCAAGTTTGGCTTGGACCTTGTTCATCTTGTGGTTCATCCTGGCGCTGTTCTATTCGCTCATGCCGAACACCAACGTCCATTTGCGTCCCGCCATGGCCGGTGCGTTTGTCGCGGCGATTCTGGTCGAAGTTGGAAAGCGCACATTCGGTGTGTTCCTCGGCAACGCCCTGTCGATTAGCCAGTTGTACGGTTCTCTGGGCTTGGTTCCGCTGTTCATGTTCTGGGTCTATCTCATGTGGTTGGTTATCCTGTTCGGGCTAGAAGTCAGTGCCATCCTGCAGACGGTACAGGGCAGACGCTTCTTGCCGCACGCTCCACAGGTTGGGGCTTACGTCGTCGAACCTTCGGCCATTGTTCAGCTGATGGAGCACATCGCGCGTGATTTCCAGGACGGGCAAGGTTCGGACGTCAACGATGTAATTGACGATATGGGTTTGCCCGAGCAGCTCATCAACGTGATCATCCGCGAATTGACGGACGAGGGCTATCTGCATTCGCTAGCTGGGGAGAAGCAGGCGGTGACGCTGGCGAAGCCTCCAGAAAACGTGTCGGCCGAAGCGTTGATGGATATTGGATTTAGCATGATCGATATACAACGCAACTCGCGTTACGACCTGGCGGACCGATTACGTGATGCACAACGCAAGCTGTTGAGCAACGAGTCGCTCGCCAGTCTCGTTGCCGCCAGTCCGAGCCGAGCAACTCGCTAGAACTGTCGCCGAAGACGGCTCCGTCACGGCAGCGGCTGACTCGAGCGCAAGTACGCGAATAGGTCGCGAAGTTCTTGATCGGTGAGATCGACCAGCGTACTCTCCGGCATCAGCGATTGACGGCTCTTGACCAATTCGTCGATGTCCTCTCGAGACACGATATGTGTTTCGCCTTCCGCATCCTTAAGGACAATCACGAGATTATCCTCGTCCACGATCAACCCACTCAGCACTTGACCGTCGGTGGTAATCAGGATTTGTTGTTGGAAGCCCTCGCGTGTTTCAAGGCTTGGATTGACCACGTTGTTCAGGATACGTGGCAGGTCCGAGCGATCGTAAGCTGTCAGGTCCGGTCCAACATCATTGCCATTTTCAAAGAGCTTGTGACACTTTCCACATCGCTGAGTGAACAGTGGTTTGCCATTGTGCGGGATGCCCGAGCCGGCCTTGATTACTGCCGTGAGTCGATCGATCTCAGCAAGCATGGCGTCCGTCGTGGCCGCTTCGACGGTCCCCCAGATATTGTCAATCGATTCTTTCAGCTGGGAATCGCGATGCAGCAACATCTTTCGAACGACAGTCTCTGGGATGGTTTCCGCAGCCATCGAACCCTGCTGAATCGCTGCAGTCAATTGCTTCGACCAAGACGCGCGCGAGGCCAACAGATTCTGTACCGCTGGTTGAATCGACGCGCCAACATTTGCATATCGTTCGATGACACCTTTGCCGATGTCCGGGTCAGGGAAGGATTGCAGGGCTTGAACAGCAGCCTTCAGCACATTGTCATTCTGTGAGCTCGTGAGCAGCTGCATCAGCCGCGGAATCACTGGCCGGTGTCGAAGCTCTCCGAAAACACGAATCGCTTCAATGCGATCCTCGCTCTTCATCTTGTCGTTCGCCACATACGCCATTGCCTGCTTGATGGCTCGAGCTTCTCCGCGGCGCATTCGGAGCGTGAGAGACCCGCCCCCCGCGTCGATGATCGCTGCGGCCAGTTCGTCCGGGATCTCGGCCATGGAACGACCCTTGAATGCTTCGTCGAAGCCAGCCAGCAACCGTGTTGCATCCTCTTGGGTAGGAGCCAAGCGAAGCAAGGTGGCGCAAACCATCAGCGCCGTACGTCGACCATCTTGGGCGTAGCGCCGCATCAGACGCGACTGGATATGCTGGCGCACCATCTCGGACTTCCACAGCTGCCGATCCTGAAACATTTCAGCGATGACGTCATGATTGCCACTGACCTTGTCCTCAATAGCCCACCACAACAACAGCGGAAGGTGCGGATCCTCGAGGTCCTCAGATCGCTGCAACAGATTTCGAATGATCGCCAGGCCTTGATGAGCCGACAGCCGCCTGGCGGAACAAGCCAATTGGCTGCGGACTTCTACGTCGGGATCGGTTCGAGCCAAACCAGCGAGACGAGCTGCGATCAGGTCTGACACCGTCCGTTCATCGCAGAGCAGTCGAATTGTCCACACACGGACGAAGGGATCGGCATGATCAAGGGCGCTGAGTGCGACGTTTTCCGACAAGCCAGTCGTCAGATTCAATGCCCAGAGTTGTTCGAGAGTAAATTCATCCGGAGCTGTTTCCAAGCGAGATTCAAGCAACGGTACGATCGACCGATCTTGGCGATCCGCGATCAGACGCAGAGCCGTCTGACGATACCAGCGATTGTCGTGCGACAACGCGTTGAGCAGTTCGGGTGTCGATCGCGTGGCCAGATCAACTTTGCCCACTGAATTTGCATTTCGGCTGCGGAGACGATAGATCCGTCCGCTGTCTCGGTGGATCCTGCCTTGATAATGGCTTGCATGATCGATGCGTTGTTCGTAGAAGTCGGCTACATACAGCGATCCATCGGGGCCGATTTGAATATCGACTGGCCGAAACCATTTGTCTTTTGACTCGAGTAAGCACCCCTCGTCTTTTGTAGCGAACGTCGAACCATCTCGGGCGACCTGGCTTTGCACGACATGTCCCTGCAACGGACCGACGCCGAACAGCTTGCCACGTAGCCGTGCTGGCAAGCCATCTGCTTCATAGATCACGAAGGTGTGAGTGAATCGCGGCACCTTGTGATGACTGATCCATGGCAAATAGCCGAACGTAAATGGATTCGACAATTGGCCATGCTTTCCAAATCCCTTTCGATAGTATCCACCTTGTACATAATGAAATCCGCGTGTGTCGCCGCCGTTGTGGCCAGAATAGGTGCGGCCTTTCTCGTCAATCTCGACACCAAACGTGTTGCCGCCACCCTCCGCGAACACCTCGTAGCGGCGTGTCTGCGGGTGGTACCGCCATATCAACTGCCCCATCGAGACATGGGGTGCGGCATCGGTACCGGGTTGCTTGATGCGTCCAGAAACGGTGCTGCCTTGAGCGGCGTAGAGCCATCCGTCTGGGCCCCAGCGGATGCTGTTGGCGATGGAGTGAGAATCTTCCAGTCCGAATCCCTCCAACCGAACTTCTGGATCTCCGTCTGGCACATCATCCTGGTTTCGGTCGGGGTAAAACAGTAGGTACGGCGGATTCAGCACCCAGACTCCGCCGCGACCGAGCGCTATCGATGTCGCCAAATTCAATCCGTCGACAAACGTCTTGTGGTGATCGTAGACACCATCTCCGTCGGTATCTTCGTGAATGGTTATCTTGTCTCGCCCTTTGAAGTGATTAGGGGGAGCCGGTGGGATTCTGTCGTAAACAGTTCGCAGATACTTGTCACGACTGATCATGCGAAGCCCAGCAGGATCGGGATACTGCAGGTATTGGACGACCCACAAGCGACCTTTCGCGTCCCACTTCATGGATAGCGGCTGGCGAACGTCAGGTTCCCCAACTGCCAGTTTGACAGCCACATCCGACGGAGTTGTCAGCTGCGCCAGGCTGTCAGCCAAGTTCAGGGGGCCCTTGTCGTCGTCAAGTTGCTTGAGTGTCTGCCGGATCGATTCTGCGGATTCGATCTTCGAGAAGATGGCCTCTGAGCTGACGCTGGCTCGCGCCGATAACAGCGAGCCGCTTGCGTCATCACCGGACTGTCGCTGCCAGATTCCCTTCAGTCGAATCGCTTCGTCACCACCGAAGACGACGGGAGCGGCGACATTGAATCCACCACGCGATTGATTCTCGTGAACTCGTATGGCAACCAGATTCCTCTGTCCACGCAAGGCCAGCTCGGTCGGGATCTCAAACTGAGTCGATCGACCCAGGCCGCTACGATATTCAGGCGGAAACGTCCCCAGCGTTCCGACCAATTGCCCGTTGAAATAGATTTCTCGTGCGTCGTCGACTGATTCAACAAACAGCTCGATCGGGCGATCGTTCCACGCCGCAGGGATTTCGACAAGGCAACGATACCAGGAGAACCCATTGCTAACTTGACTCTTCCAGACGTTCGGAACGGTAACGTGGGACCACTCCGATTGACCTTGAGCTCGCATTTTTGTGACTGCGAATACGAGGCACAGGCAAAGCGGAATCGCCGCTACGATTCGAACGCTGGTTCGCTGGATCATTAGAAAAAGGTAGGCCATTACCGCGGGAGCGGCTAAGAGGTTTTGCGAGCTGATGGTGGTTTAGCGCGGGGCGGCGACCGATACCGACTTCCGCCGGAAAGACGCCAGCGCGCCGCTAGGTCGTAGTCCGAATCGCCGTCGAAGAATCCATTCAAGGACTAACAGAATTACAATCATACACCACATCCACGGACGATCCCAACGCGGTGATCGGTGCACGACCTGCTCGCCCGGTATGACGGGTAGATCGACCAGGGCTTGAGTGATTTCGTTGGATGATGATAGGACGATCCCGTTGGTTTTCTTGGCCAAGTCCTTCAATACCTGATGATTTGGCATGGGGTCCAGCAATTCGTCGGAGTCGGTGAGCACCTGCAACTCCGTGTCCTGTTGCACGATCTGTTCATTGCCGTCCCAGGCGGTCACTCGAATGACTGCGGTCGAAAGGGTAGAAGCCTCGTCATCGGATTGAGCCCGTGGCCGTGCAGCAACAATCTCGCCCGTGTACGATCCTTGAACACTTGGCTGGCAGCGCGTTTTGGAACCCGTGGATTCGGACGAGTTGAGCAGTTCTGCCTCGAGACGATATTCCGTGGTCGACTTGAAATCGTCATCATATGCTTCAACATCAAGCTGAATCGTATCACCGGGTAGGTAGATGAGTTTGTCGGTCGCCACGACGAGTCGGCGTCGACCGGAAACCGAGTTTTCTGCAAGCCAATTGACGACGTTGCGCCAGAACTTGCGAAAGTAGCGATTGTCTCCCTGTCCCCACAGTCGCTCGAAACGTTCGCCCCACCATTCGGTTGTGTCCGTCATCATCGCGAATGATCGTCCACGACCGTACGGTTGACATGCGAAGATCGGCGAGCGACCAGTAAGCGTTAAGCGATTGCGAGATTGCCCTAGCAACGTCGCGGCAGGCTTCACTCGTTTGGCGACGTTCGTTCCGTGGAAATAGGGCATCGCGTCCAGGATGCGATTGTTTTGCGTGGGATCATCAACGATTCGCCAGATGGGATGGTCCGCTGCATCATCTGGGATTTCTATGTGAATCGTTTGATGCACGAAGCCGCGACCAATGCGGCTGCCCCGCATATCGATCGGAATGAGCTGATCCCAAACCGTTTGATCCCATCCACCGGCGCCGAAGCTGGTGTGTCCTCCAACCATGACAAATCCGCCGCCTCGGTCCCGCACAAGCTCGACGGTCCAATCCAGCTGTTCACGCGTGAAAGCACCCCGCGAAATGTCACTGCAGATAACGACGTCGTATTCAAACAGTTCCTCTCGCGATGACGGAAAGCCTTTCAACGGATCGTCGATGCGCATCAGCCGAGGTCGTCGCACCCATTGGTCATCGACAGTCGATGACACGCATGTAATATTCGGATCCTCTTGCAACGCATCTCGCACGTACCGATATTGCACATTCTGTGTTGTCCCCTCCATGTAGAAAACTTTTAAGCGACGATCACGCGCGACCAATTCGAACGGCACTTTATTGTTCGACTCGATCGCTTCACCTTCCTGTTCAGGAACAGACAACACCAAACGCCCTGCTTTGGGATCCGCAGGAACGACGAGTTCAAAGGATTGCGAGTCGTTCCTAAGCGTAATCGGTAGCTCGGCTAGAGGTTTTAGGTCGGCCGATGCTTCTGGCCGAACTTGGACAACCAGACGCTCGCCATCAAAGCCTTGGTTGCGGATGACAAATCGGATCGGAACCTGATCGCCCGGTTTGACGCCTTTTGGAATCGACAGACTGGCAATCGCGATGTCGCCACGAATATTATCGCTGCCGACAGGGAAGACGTGAATCGGGATCCCCAACCGTCGATAGTCTTCAGCCACTTTGGCCAATGCATCTTGATCGGGGAGAATACCGTCCGAGAAGACCACAACCGCCTTTGGAGGCTCGTCCTGAAACAGAGTTACCAGATCCGCCAGTCCCGCATGCAGTCGCGAACGCTCTTGTTCGGCACGCATATCCGACAGCGAAGGAACGGACGCGAATCGTGAACCGAAACGATACAGTTGCATCTGAGCGCCGGACTTCCTTTCCAAATCGGCTTGGGCGTCGAAAACGACTTGCTTGACGGCTTCAATTCGTGTCGTGGGGCGGTCGAGCCCCATGCTGCGAGATCCATCGATCAGGCAACTGACCGGTGGGCGACGGGGCGGCAAACGTCGCCGTGATTCTTCGACTGGATTCATCAGGATCAACAAGAGCAATCCGATGACCAACAGACGTGGAATGAAGAACCAGTAGCTTCGCAAGGAGGGTGAAATCGCCCACGCTCGTGCGATGGTCAACGCCACCAGAACCGCGATGGTCGTCAAGAGGTAAACACGCCAATCGTAGAGCAGGTCCCATGTCATGGTGTTGTCGTGTGAGGCTGTCTCATGAAATGTTGCCACCGGTATCAGCCGCTAATTTGTGCCCAGCAGGACACAGACCTCGACTGCTACTTTCCCGACACTACCGCAAGTCGTCCGAGAGTGTTTGATAGTATTCATCGACTAAGCGGCGATAGATGGGCGGTACGGGTTCGTCTGCGTCCATTCGCGCCGACAACATAATCGCGTCTTGGATCTTTTGCTGAAGGACCTGAATGATTTGACGTAGTTGAGCTTCTTCGCCCAATGCGGGCCGACCAAAGTGTGGCTGGCCCTTCCCATCGGGTCGTTGATCGGAATGGGACGTCGTTGTCCCAGATTGCGGACGACCCGCATTACTGCCAGCCGATCTTGCGACATTGATGTTTAGAGTCCGTAGCATCCCCTCGAGCTGCCTCATGGCAGTCGTCATCTTGGCTTGAGTCGCGGGGTCATCCATGTTCTTGAGATCCGCCAGCATCCCCGCCGCCTTGGCTTCCGCTGCCAATAATTCGTCGAGACGCGGCTGGAGAAACTCGCGGCGAATCCCAGCAATCCTGCTCGCCATTGCACGCAACTCACGAGACGAATCTTGCGTCCCTCGACGAGCTTGGCTGAATTCTCCAGCGCGTATCTTGTCGGCGGACGAACGCATGTCGTCGGACAGCGCGGTGGGACGGTGTATCTCCTGCAGATCTCGTAACTCGCGTTGCATCTCGGAGTGATCCAGCGACGCATCGGCTTCGAGGTGTTTGAGTAGATCGCCGAGCGTCTCGACTTGGTCGGCCAAATGATCTTGGATGTTGGCTACTGCTTCCTGTTTTTGCGAGTCGATCGACAACGGATCATCAAGTTCTGTGCTGAGCTCTCGTTCGCCTCCCGCGACACGGCGTGCAATTTGCTCGGCGACCGCCAGACGCTCTGACAGATCGGCGGCGCCTAGGCCACGCAAATGCTCGTTGAGATCCTCTGCCAGCTCAGCGGCTTGTTCTGCCCGCCGCGCGGCATCCGTTAGGTTACCGTCCTCCAGGTCTTGTAGGCTTTGTGCTATTCGCTGAGCGATTTTGTCCATCCGCTCCTCGCTCAACGGACTCCACTGGCTACTGTTACGGATGGCCTCTTGCATTTGCTGAGCTGAATCTGAGCTCAGCTGCTGTGATTGGGCCAGCTGATTGATCGTCGTCGACGGCTCAGTCGACGATTCAGTGTTGGATTTCTTGTTGTCCAATTGAACGCCGCGTGAGGCGTGCATCTTTAGCTGCTCGGACCACTCTCGCTGTTGTTTGGCGAGTTGATCAAGCTGCGGTTGTACGGAGTTTGGATTCTGCGGGTCGGCTTCTTGATCTTCCTCGTTCTTCTCCGGTGCACGCAGCTTCTGGAGCATCTGGTTGTCGTATGTCTGGCATTGAGCAAGACTTCCACCGCTGCAATTCTTGATGAATCTGCGAAGGTTCTTCCGCGCACGGACCAGCCTTTCAAGCGCGTGTTTCTCGTGGAGCATGCCGGTGGGGAGTCGCTTTTCCGTCAGTTCAGATTCAGCCAGTTCCATCGAGGCGATGGCGTCGTGAAGTTCGTCGACAGGCCCGAATTGCTTTTCCCATCCGGTTGTGAATTCATGCGTTGCCTCACGGATTTCCTGCTGTGACTTGGCGAGTCGTTGGGCCAAACTGTCACTGACCACCTTCGTGTCGACATTGGTGAAAGTACGACGCAGGTTTTGCCTTTGGCGAGCGATTAATTCCTCCAACGTAATGCAAGCGCCGCCACCGCCCTGGCAGGCACTGTCAACAATTTGGAATTCGCGCTTGTACGGTCGGATGTCGATAAACTGCAGTTCAGATGATGATCGCCGTGGCGTTTCACGCATGTCCTCAGCGAATGCATAGTAAGTGATTGCATCGTCGAAGTTCAGTTGATGCTTTTCCAGGTAAAGTACGGGGATCTGCCGGATCGAAGTCTGCTTGCCGTCCAAATTCTGTTCCCACAGGATTCGCTTTTGGCCGTTGCCAATCTGGTACTCGATGCCAATCCTTCCCAAGCCATAGTCATCAGAGATGTCGACGGCCAGTGCTACCTCGGTCGTTGGTGTTGCCTCGATCTGTTCGTTCGGGCGATTGAATCTGACGATCGGTTTGTGATCTTTGTCTACACGAATCCGCACGCGATCCGATTCGAAACTCATTCCGTCCGATGCCTTGGCCACGATTTCGAACTGCTGAGAGTCGTTCACCTCTCCAAGATCACAGACGAGCTGGCGATCGTCGACGTGCATTTCTAGGAAACCGTCGTTGTCAGAGCGACTGGCTTGGTCGATCGGTATGAGGCGAGCTGATTCGGGGGCGCGATTCAAGGTTACGTGCAGTTGGACCTTGGAACCTTCTGGCACGGTGAATGCCAAATCCTCGATATCCCGCGGCTCGACGCCTGTGTAATCCGGCGGTTCAACTTTGGCCGCGAACGCTTCTTGCTCAAGTGGCTGCAAGACCTTCAATTGATAGGTGCCCTTGACCACGGGGCCCGCGACAATCCTGTATTCCAAGTCGTGTTGGTTATCGTCTAGTTTGGCGAAGACCCTGCCAAGAATCTCAGACGATTCCTGATCAGCCTCGCCGTCTCGATCGCCTTGGGTCATGGGGATTTGTGTCCAAGGCTGCTGCGAGCCCAATTGACGAATCCACACTTCGGCCGTTGGGACGGGGCGCCCGGTGATCTCGGCATCCAGTGAGACAGCTGAACCTGCGATGATCGGTTTCCGGGGTGGTTCGAAGTTCACCTGCGAGTAGTGGATTGGGAACAGCGTCAACCGCGCAAGCGTGATGCGGGTTTCGGGGACCGAGATCAGCACTGCCAAACCAAGCAGGATCAGGATCGCGATGGCGGCCGACACCTGAACCAGTTTTGCCCGAGTCACAACTCCTGCGAAATCCATCTGCTCGGCGCGAACGTTTGTATCTTCGATCATGGCATCCACCAGCTCAGGTGTTGCCATACCCGTCATGTTCGTCGCTCGATATTGCCATGCGGTCCGCAATCGCTGCCCCAATTCTGGATGAGCCTGCTCAACATCGACGGCCGCGTCAAACGGTGTGGTGCGAATCGAAAGTAAGCATTTGATCAATGCGAAGAGTGAGCTGGCTGCGACCAGCAGCAGAGCCAACGCGCGTAGCGGAGTGGTGAGAGGCCAATAGTAGTCAATCAGCCCCAACAGAGTCACGGCGACAGTGCCAGCAAGAAGAACCAGTAGCGCCGAATACAGCGCGCTATTTCGGCGCATACTCGCGCTGAGCAGATTCAGTTGATTTTGGATGCGAGCTGAAAGAGTTGCGGAGCGTTGAGGTGCAGCACTCGCATTTGAATCGGACACTTCTCTCTCCCTGTGCTCTTGGGTCATGTCGCTTGGCAACTCATCGATTCTATCAGCCGTGAATTCTTCCGGCGAGAAGCGTCTCGAGGATCAACACGGCGAGCAACAGCCAGATAAAAATGGGCCAAATTTCGTTAGCTCGCTGACTGCCCACCGGCGGGGCCAAGATCGCCAGTTCCGCTTCGGTCAAATTCTGCACCGGCGTCACATCTGGCAAGTTCATTGCTTCACGAAAGTCATCCACCGAGATGCGTGCAAGTTCAGATTCATTCGGGTCAACATTGCGGACGACCAAGACATTGTCGCGCTGACTTACGCCGGGGCGAGTGTCTTGCGTGTTGCCCGCGTGCTCTGCAACGATCCGTTGTTGACGCAGGTGCTGGTCCGTTAGATAGGCCATGATCTGGCGCTGAAATGGCACGTACAATCGATCCTGCGGCCAGTCGGACCACGCGCGATCCGCAGTCGTCGTCATCAGCAGGACGCGTCCGTCGCCCACGATTTGCTCGATGAGGATCGGTTCGCCATCTACCGACCTTGCAAGTACTGTCGCATCGTTTCCCGGTTGCGCTGCGGCGATGCGGCGGAAACGAATCTGACGCAGATCACCGTATTGAGGATCGTCGAACGGCATGAAGATCGGATGTTGTTGTTCCCACTTAGCGATTCGATACTCACCTTCCCCGTCAGAGTCTTCGAATCGGGCCGGCAAAACACCCGCCTCAAACAGCGGATTTGCAACTTGGGCGTTGAACCGATCGCCCGCGAAGTACAGCAATCTCCCTCCGGTTTCGACATAGGATTGAAGGCGACGAATGTCGGTCGAGGTGAATCTTCCGACGTTGGCTAAGACGATCGCGCGAAATCCCGTCAGATTCGGAAAGCCTTCGCCGTTGTCCCACACGATTCGTTCTGTCTCGAATGTGGGTATGTCGTTGGAAGGACGTTTTATGCCAAGTTGCAGTGCTGTTTCGAGGAAGTAGGTCTCGCTGCTGAAGACGCTGTCGCCTTCTTGGCCGTCAATGATCAACAGTCGATCGGGCAATCGCGCTTCCAAGGCAAAGTATCGTTTGTCATCGAAACTCACGGCATCGGATCTCTGCAGCCGGACATCACCTTGAAAGGTGCCGGGGCTGAGTCCGTCGAGTTGGAACAGCAGCCGCTTTCGCTCGGCACCGCCCAACGCGACCGACTTGGACTGTCGAATATTCGTGCCGTTTCCTTCGGCTGCCAGAGTCACGTCAAATTGCGTCAGGCTGATCGGACCTCCGTTACGCAGATCGACTGCGAGAGTGGGCGGCAGCTTGGGACGAATTTCGCTACTTAAGATTTCTACGCGGTCAATAATCACGTTTCGGGCAAACGGTTGCCCCATATCGATGACCTGCAGCTCGATGTCGGCGGGCCACGCATCGTCATTCAGACGTCGCACGCCAATTTGCTGCAGATCGGTATACATCAAGACTCGCTTTTCGCCGCGACCCGACTTCTGCAGTATGTCTCGAGCCCAAGCCAAAGCTCGCTCATAGTCGGTGCTGCCATAACCAGCTTCGAGCGAGTCGATGCTCTCCAGTGGAATCGTACGCACTGACTGCGCGTCGAAGGCCGCCACATGCACAAGCGTATTGTCATGCGAGTCCTCAAGTTCTCTCTTGAGCGCATCGCGTGCTTCATGAAAGACGGTGCTGTCGTTACTGTCCTTGAGCCGCATACTTGCGGACTGATCCAACATCAAGACAACCGCTCGCTGGCTGGCTTCGAGCGATGACTTGTCCAGAAACGGTCTCGCGAAAACAAACGCAAGCAACAGCAGGGCGATCACACGCGTCGCCAGGAGCAGCCATTGTCGGATGCGACGCATCCGATTGTGCTGACGAACAACATGCCGAACGAAGCGCAGCGATCCGATGTCCACCCGTTGCGCGCGTTGTCTCAGCAGCAGGTGGATCAAGATCGGTATGCCGGCTGCAAGACCGGCGAGAAGAAATCCCTGTTGGACAAAATTCAGACCGAACATGATGAATCGATGCTTCAGATGACTTGGCTATCAGAAGAGTTCAGCACGCGTCGCAAGGTAGTCCGTAAGTGGCTGATCCAACGGCGTGT
>CAJHYQ010001094.1_pt1 | contig 22870 bp, 20 predicted proteins | sample 9198721 | NCBI WGS metagenome assembly CAJHYQ01 (sample SAMEA7708357, study PRJEB35096) | sediment metagenome | biome: marine neritic benthic zone biome [ENVO:01000025]; feature: sediment [ENVO:00002007]; material: shallow marine sediment [ENVO:03000034] sea grass bed [ENVO_01000059] ... | reverse complement strand
CGGCGCACGCTTCGTAAATAGGTGCTCGTTGCAGCAGGAGCTGCTTGATCTCCTCGATTCCACCCGAACTGGTCAGGTTGGGGCGTTGCGAGGTCGAAGTCGGATCGTCGGCGATTCGTCGCTGAATCGTTTCAGGGGATGCCGTCAGCCACACGACCGGCCCGGCCACGGTGACCAGCTGTCGGTTCTCCGGCCGCAGTATGGCACCGCCGCCAAGGGCCAGGACAACTTTGTGCCGACGAACGAGATCTCGAATGACGTCGGATTCATAATCGCGGAACTTATCTTCTCCGCTTTCGGCAAAGATCTGTTGAATTGATTGTCCTGTCAGAGCCACGATCTCGCTATCGCTGTCGATACACGGCCAGCCCAATCGCTCGGCCAGCAAGTGGCCGATGGTGGTCTTGCCTGTTCCTCGATAACCAACAATCGATATCAGCATTGGCGTGTTGGTCCCTGGAAGTCCAGCCGCGAAATGGCACTTGGATGCGGATAGCGAGGACCCGTGGCATCTCCGTCATCAGTACCGAACAGGTCCAATGGTCCGCTTCAGCACTTCACGCATCAGGTCCATGGGCGCCGGTTGCCCGGTGAAATATTGAAATTGAAGGGCAGCCTGTCGAATGAACATATCGACACCCGTGACGACAACGCCATGTTTCTCTTTGGCGTTCTTGATAAGTAAGGTTTGCTCTGGATTATAGACGGCGTCGAAAACGGTCATCGACGGGCGGAGTCGGTTGCGATCAAACGGTGTCTCGTCGACGTTCGGGTGCATTCCAATCGGCGTGCAGTTCACCAGTACGTCGGCATTTACGGTATGCCGGCTGTCCCAGTCGATAACTTGACACTTGAGCGATTCACTAAAGACTTTGGCTTTCTCTGAATTTCTGGCAGCGATCACCACTTGCGCCCCGCGTCGACTTAACCCAAACGCGATTGCCTTCGCCACGCCACCGGCGCCGAGGACCAAGGCTCGGCGTCCGTTCAAGGGCATCTCGCCACTGGGCAAGTTCATGACGTCCGTCAAGCTGTCCATTGCCGCTCGATAGTCGGTGTTGTATCCAATGATCTGCTCCTCATGAAAGACCAGCGTGTTTGCAGCTCCGATGCCCTGCACAGCACGGTCGACTTTCGAGCAGTGATTCAATACGGCTTCCTTATGCGGTATCGTGACGCTGAGGCCCCGAATCCCCATCATTTGACAGTCGTCGATGAATTGCTTCAGGTTCTCACGCGGAACTCGAAACGGAACGTAGACTTTCTTCAGCTCTTGCGAATGGAAGGCGGCATTATGGATGATCGGGCTGAGGCTATGACCGATCGGATCTGCGATGACGCCGTAGATCTCCGTGTCACGTTCGATGTCATCGTAGTGATAGACTTCGGTCATTTGTTTGAAGCTAAGCTGGCCGGGAGCCAGGGCCCGCTCGTGGTGGAATGTCGCATAAGTGAAGGGGGCTCCGAACTTCGCTGCCAAGATGCGAGTTGGGGTTCCCATGTCACCCATGCACATGCCCACGGTGGGGACGTCGGCCTCGGACATCAGCTGTAGCATCCGCACATTGTCGTGCGGATGATTGGCCATCGTGGCCATTTTGACGATGTCGGCTTCCTTCGAGGCGAGCCGAGCATGAATTTCGCCCAGGTTGTCTGGCGTCTTGGTGAAATCATGGTAGCTGATCACACGTTTTGTGTTGCCATATCGTGGAATCGAACCGGCGACGTCGTCCTCGAGATCGATATAGTCAACGCCTTCGGCAATCGCCGAGCGGAGCAGCACGAGTCGTTCTGCTTCGCTGCCGCTCCACTTACCACCATCAGCCGGTCGTCGGCAGCTGATCAGAACGGGCCCCGGACGATTTTCCAGCAGCCGCTTTAAGTTCACTTCTCCGCTGATGTAGTCCAGCCGAAGCTCGACGAGCTTAGCGCCCTGCTCCACCAGATGAGTGTGTTCGGCCATCATGTGCTTGTGACGGCCGCGACCGATGCAAACGCAGATCATGGACCTCTATGCCTACAAATTGAACGGGCACATCGCTGGCCCGCCACGGAAAAGACAATCCTCGACAACGATAGATCTAGCATTTTGGTCGACCTTGAGCTGGGGATCAAATCCGTTTGAATTGCCGATCTAGTTCGTCTCGCGTGAAGACCAGCGTTGTCGGGCGCCCGTGAGGGCAGTGATGTGAATCTTGGACGAGGTGACGCTGCTCGATCAATGCCGAAATCTCCTCATTCGAGAGTCGATCTCCGGCCTTAATCGCCGCCTTACAGCTCATCATATTCAACAGGTCCTCGAGAAGATCTCGTCGCTGTGGCTGGGAATCGCCCACGGCCAGGTGAGCGGCGACTTGGCGGAGTAAGTCGACCGGATCCGTGCCTTGCAGCATCGACGGATAGCCGGAGATCAGAACGGTATCACCTCCAAATGGCTCGACGTGGATGCCTAAATCACGCAGTACGGCCTGATTCTCCAGGATGGCCGCTGCCTCCGATGGCGACAGATCGACAGGTTCGGGTGCGAGCAGCTGTTGTACCTCGATGTCACCCTTATCCGCGCGTTCACGTAACTGTTCGTAGATAATCCGCTCGTGTAAGGCATGTTGGTCGATGATGATCAAGCCCTCGTCGCATGCGGTGACGAGATACCTGTCGTGTGCCTGAAGAGCTTGCAGCCGAGATGGGGTCGGCGACGAAGACGGCTCAGAATCCGGCCCCTCGTATCGATTGGGCTGGGTGAGCGGTGACTTCGGCAAGGGAGTATCAAAGCGGAAGCCAGATTGCCGTTCCGCAGCCGCCGGTCTCGAGGGCGTTCCCTCTGTAGCGGTTTCGCCCCGTGCCCATTGCACAACACGGTCACGTACACTGGCCGCCTGCCGTGCATCGATCGCCACCTCTTCGGGTGGCGCGCTTGTCTCGGTTTCGACGCGTGCGGTCAAATCCGTTGAGAGGAACCTGGTCCGCAAAGTCCCGAGCAGTTGACTGTATAAACGTCCGGCATCCTGAAAACGAACTTCCAGTTTGCAGGGATGAACGTTGACGTCGATTTGATCGGCCGCCATCTCGAATCGAAGGAATGAGATGGGATATCGACCGGTCAAAAGCAACCCGCGAAACGACTCGGACAACGCGTGCTGCAAAGCCCGGTCCTTGATGTGTCGTCCGTTCAAGAACAGATATTGCATTTTGTTGTTGCTGCGGCTGTGCGTTGGATTGGCAACGTAACCGGACAATCGTAGGTGACCATCGTCACTTTCGATCCACATCAGCGCATCGGCCATCTCCCGCCCGAAGATCTCGGCAATCCGCTCGCGCCAATCACTGACGGCGGGTAGCTCATGCAAGACTCGTTCGTTATGCAGCAGCGAGAATTGAATCTGTGGATGAGCCAGAGCGATGCGAACAAAAGCTTCGGTCGCGTGGCCCAGCTCCGTCTGCGTCGTACGCATGAACTTGCGACGAACGGGGGTGTTGAAGAACAGGTTTCGCACCTCAATTGATGTGCCCTGGCCACACGAACACGGTGAAACGTCGCTCAGTCTTCCGCCGTCCACTGTCAATTCGTACCCGGCATCTGAACTGGCCACCTTCGACCGAATTCGCAATTGACTTACCTCAGCTATCGACGCGAGCGCTTCGCCACGGAAACCGAGAGTGCTTACGGCGAACAGGTCGTCGGCCGAACGAATCTTGCTGGTCGCGTGACTGGCGACCGCCAGGGTTAGCTGAGTTGAATCGATTCCCCAGCCATTATCTGTCACGCGCACCAGATCCGCCCCGCCCTTTTCGAGCTTGACCTCGATTTGCGTGGATTGAGCATCGACCGCATTCTCGAGCAACTCCTTCACGACGCTTGCTGGACGCTCAATGACCTCTCCAGCTGCGATCTTGTTTACGACACTGGTCGACAGCTGCTCAATCCGTGGCGGCGAATCCGTTCTCATGGCAAAGAGTCCAAATCAGCGGTCCTGAAGTCCGTATTCCTTGATCTTACGGTACAGAGTACGGGCCCCAATGCCAAGGATCCTGGCCGATTCCTCGCGATTCCCGCCGGTCAGTTTGAGTGTCTGTTCGACAGCCCATTGCTCGATCTCGCTGAGCGGTTTGCCGATTAACTCCATGGGTCCGGAGCCCTCAAACTCGACCGACGTCATCCCCTCATCCAACTCCATCGGCAAATCGTCAACATCCAGGATTTCATCGGTATCGATGACGACCATGCTTTCGATCACGTTCCGGAGTTGTCTGACGTTGCCGGGCCAATCGAACGAGAACAGCTTGCGGCTGGCGGCGCCGGAGATACCCCGCACGGTTTTACGGTGGCGTTTGGTAAACTGCTTTCGAAAATAGTCGCACAGCGGAATGATGTCGTCCCGTCGATCAGCGAGGCTTGGCAGGTCGATGGTGACGACTTTCAGTCGGTGATAGAGATCGCGTCGAAAAGTGCCGTCCGCGATGGCATCTTCAAGATCTCGATTGGTGGCGGACAGGACTCGGACATTCACGTTGACCGGTTTGTTCTCGCCGACTCGGACAATTTCGCCACTTTCGAGCACTCTCAACAGCTTGATCTGAGTGGGCATCGGCATATCGCCGACTTCGTCAAGAAAGAGCGTGCCGCCATGGGCGTATTCAAAGCGGCCGACACGGTCCGTTTGGGCGTCAGTGTAGGCGCCCCGGACATGTCCGAAGAGTTCGCTTTCCAGCAGATGTTCGCTGAGGGCGGCGCAATTGAGGGCAACGAACGGCTTTTTCTTGCGCGGGCTGTTCTGGTGGAGTGCTTGTGCGACGAGTTCCTTGCCCGTCCCCGTCGCGCCTGTGATGAGTACGCTGGCATCAGTGGGAGCAAGTCGCTTGAGCCGCTCGATGACGGCCTTCATTTTGTCGCTGGCGTAGATGATGCCCTCAAATCCAAACCGCTCGTCTAAGCGTTGATGCAGGTCGACATTCGCGAGCTTTAAGCGGACCGCATCGGCAGCTTTTTCCGTTACCGCTCGGAGTCGATCGGGCGTCAGTGGCTTCTCCAAGAAATTGAAGGCACCCTGCTGCATGGCCTCGACGGCCTTCGGGACGGAGGCGTGTCCGGTCACGACAATCACCTCACAATCGGGTAGCGATTCCTTGGCTCGCCGCAGGATTTCTTCGCCATCGACCTCATTCATGACCAAGTCAGTAATCACAACTTCGAACGAGTCCTGGTCGATAAAGCGAGCCCCGTCCGGCCCTGAAGTGGCGACTTTGCAATCATAGCCAACACGTTCCAGGGTCTCGGCCATGGCTTGGGCGTGGCTTTTGTCGTTGTCGACCACGAGGACGCGGATTGGTCGTGCGGCAGACGCGTTGGAGTCGGATTCTTGGGCAGTGGCCATGTCGGGATAATACAAGATCGTGGTCGATGGGTCGATTAGGGACGAAACGAGTCCAACGCAGCGGCGTGATTGGGAAGATCGGTTAGGCGGCGGATTCGGAGCCTTGCAAACGTGCCGGCGTCGGAAATTCCAGTGTGAACTTCGTGCCGCGCCCCAACACGCTTTGGACGTCGATGCGTGCTCCGTGTGCCTCGATCACTTTTTTGGCCGTCGGCAGGCCGAGACCGGATCCGCCGTCTTTTGTGGAAAAGAAGGCGTCGAACATGTGGATGGCCGTATTCTGGTCCATCCCACAGCCGGTATCGATCAGATCCAAGGCCACGCCGATGCGTGTCTCTCGAGTTCGCGCCGTCAACTGGCCCCCATCGGGCATCGCCTCGATCGCGTTCTTCACTAAGTTGACCAGCGCGGCTTCGAGGGTTTGCTCGTCCAACATGATGCTCGGTAGAGCTGGGTCGAGGTATCGGAGAATATCGACCTGTTGGCTGGCCGCTTGAGCTTGGAATAAATCGAGCACACGCTCTATTTGCTCGTTGAGTGAGCCGGGTGATAGGTCCAGCTGCCGCACGCGAGCGAACTTCAAAAAGTCGTTTAACAGATTCTGTAGACGCTCGCACTGTCGTTGGACGATCTGTATCTTCTGAAGCGCTCGTCGTCGATTGACGGGTTCGTCCTCGGTGAAGTCCTCCGTCAGCAGATCGACGTTCATTCGAATCACGCTCAGCGGATTCTTGATCTCGTGCGCGAGTGCCCCAGCCAACTGAGCGATCTCGTTGTATTGTTCGATCAGTTGTTGCGTGAAAGCGTCGTAATCGGGTTGCTCGTTCGGCTCGCTCATCATCGCGGAGTTGCGCGGGGCAAAAGCAACGCCCGACAGCATCAGCAGCGTCGGGCGTGCGGGAATCGTGTCGCTCAGGTCAGTTCCGACCTACGCAGAGCCGTGGATGGCTACTCTTCCTGGTCCTCAGCCGGAGTCTCGCCGCCCTCCGACTCAGCGCGGCGACGGCTCAGTTTGACGCGGTCGTGATCGTCGATGTCGATGACCAACACCTTCATCGTATCGCCAACACGACAGACGTCGGACACGTTGGTCACGTATTCGTCGGACAGTTCACTTATGTGACACAAGCCGTCGCGGCCGGGCAGGATTTCGACAAAAGCACCAAAGTCTTTGACGCTCGTGACACGGCCTTCGTACACTTTGCCAATCTGGACCGTCTGCGTGAGTGCCTCAACTTGAGCCAATGCGGCTTGTGCCCAATCCGCATTGTTGCTGGCAATCGTCACGTTGCCGTCATCGTCGACCTCAATCACCGCTCCTGTCGTTTCCTGGATTGAGCGAATTGTCTTTCCACCCGGTCCGATGAGCATGCCGATCTTCTCGGGATCGATCGAAGTTCGCAGCAATCGCGGCGCGAAACGCGACGTCTCCTCACGCGGACGTGGAATCACGGTCAGCATTGTGCGAAGAATTTCCATGCGGGCTTCGCGGGACTGGGCCATCGTCGCCCGGATAATCTCTTCGCTGATGCCATCGATCTTCAGGTCCAATTGGATTCCAGTAATGCCGTTCTGTGTGCCGGCAATTTTGAAGTCCATGTCGCCGAAGTGATCTTCGTCACCGAGGATGTCGGTCAGTAGTACCCAGTTGTCGTCGGATTCCTTGACAAGTCCGACAGAAATGCCAGCAACAGGGTTGGTGATTGAAACGCCGGCGTCCATCAGTCCCAGGGTCGCCCCACAAACCGAAGCCATCGAACTGGAACCGTTTGATTCGAGAATGTCTGAAACGACTCGAACCGTATAGGGAAAATCCTCCGAGTCCGGCATGACTGGATTGACCGATCGCTCGGCGAGTGCACCGTGACCGATTTCGCGACGCCCTGGACCCCGGATCGGACGACACTCTCCCACTGAGAACGGTGGGAAGTTGTAGTCGAGCATGAATCGCTTGGAGTATTCTTCGCCTAGCCCATCCACTCGCTGTTCGTCGCGAGAGGTTCCCAACGTGACGGAGACCAGCGACTGTGTCTCGCCCCGCTGGAAAACGGCGGAACCGTGAGTTCGCGGCAACACACCGACGTGGCAATCGATGCCACGGAGCGTTTTTCCGTCGCGGCCATCGGATCTCGTGCCGGCAAGGATCAGGTCGCGAACCACGCGTTGTTCGAGGTCATGCCAAGCGTTCTTGAACAGAGCGACATCAATGGCGCCTTCCGCTTCCGGCTCCGGTATCACCTCGTTCATGGCCCGCTCCTCAAGGGCTGAAACAGCATCGGCACGAGACTGCTTGCCCTCGGTCTGTTTGGCCGACCGGAAGTCGTCGTAATAGGTATTCCGCAGACGCTCGAGCAGGCCGCCATCATCGGACGGTGTGAACTCGATCTTGGCGACGCCGACCTGTTCGCGGAGTTCTTCCTGCATTTGGCAAATGTCGCGAATGTGTTTGTGACACTCCTCGATCGCTTCAAACATTTGCTGCTCGGGCATCTCGCGGGCAAAGCCTTCGATCATCAGGACTGAGGCCTGGTTTCCCGACACGATCAAATCAAGATCACTTTCCTCCAATTCGTCCTGGCTAGGAAATGGGACCCATTTGCCGTCAACGCGGCCAAGACGAATCGAGGCGACCGGACCATTGAATGGTAGCGGCGAAATGTAAACGCTTGCCGCGGCCCCGTTCATAGCGAGCACGTCGGCATCGTTGACGCGGTCGCTGGAGACGACAATCGACTGGCATTGCACCTCGTCGTGGAAGCCTTTGGGGAACAGCGGTCGAATGGGGCGATCCGTCAACCGAGCTGTGAGGATTTCTTTCGTGCTGGGGCGACCTTCACGTTTGATGAAGCCGCCGGGGAATTTGCCTGCCGCGGAGGTGCGTTCGCGATAGTCACAGGTCAATGGAAAAAAGTCGGTACCCGGTCGTGCGGGTCCGGTTGTGCAGGCGTTCAGTATCACCGTGTCGCCATAGCGAACCACGACGCTGCCACTTGCCTGCTTGGCCAAAAAACCAGTTTCAAACGATAGTGTTTCACTTCCAATTTTCTTCTCAACTCGTATCGTCACTTCTTCTACCCTTCTTGCGACAACAGCCATCATGAAATGGAGTGTGCAGAGGAGGCTGTCAACCGTGAGCCAAATCGCTCAAGGCGTACAGATCCGACAGCATTTCCTGCAACGTCGAGAAGCACAACCGTATCGCCATCCGATCACGGCGAAGGGATCGAATTGCGACGGAAGGAATTGACTGGCAGGCGGAAGAAAAAGAGTTAGCTACTTTCGAATTTCGAGTCGCCCGATGATTGCCAGATATCGCTGCGGATCGATCTTCTTAAGATAGTCCAGCAGGCGGCGTCGACGACTTACCATCATCAAAAGACCCCGCCGGCTAGCAAAGTCTTTTTTGTGCGTCCGCATGTGTTCCGTTAGGCCGTTGATTCGGGTGGTCAGAATGGCAATCTGAACCTCTGGCGATCCGGTGTCCGAATCGTTCCGTTTGTAGTCCCGAATGATGTCCTGCTTACGCTCTTTCGTGATGGTCATTCACTTACCTGATGTACTCTTCGACGGCCAGCCGCTCTACGTCCCGTGTTCACTGAACAACGTCGTGAGCCACCGATTCCCTACGGTTAGTCCCGCGTTTTCACTCCTACAACCAACCCTGACATAATTACATACAGACCGTAAATGTACCAACAGGCTACCTTTTTGCAACCGCAAATGATTACAGCCCGCGGCTGTGGAGATGGCCGACTGGCTTTGCCCAGCCCCACATCAGTCGTCGTAGTGATAGGTCGAATAGCGACGATGGCGTCGTCGTCGTCGACCTCGGCGGCGGGGCACATACCGCTCGTCGTCGTATCGTCGTCGGTAGGCGGAGCTGCCCGCTTCGTCGATCAAGAATCCACCTAGAAGGCGGTAGAACAGCAGAATCGTGAAGGCACCCAAGGTGCCGCAAACCAGTCCGACCGAGGTGATGGGCGAGACTTGCTGTTTGTAGATGAGTGAGTACACGCCGCAGCCAATGATGACGCCCGTGATACCCATCACCAGTGTGGCAACGGCTCCCCCTGGATCGCGACCCGGCATGATTGCCTTGGCCAGCAGCCCCACGCATGTTCCGAAGCCGACCCAGACCAGCAGCAGCTCAAACCAGGCTTGGATGTCCTCGGAAAGAAACGGGTCCATGAGCGATGCTCCCTGACAGTGGGTGGGCGCCAGCGGCCCGGCCAGACGTGCGACATCAGGCGGCACCGGACCTCTCAGAAATCGATATCGACGCGGTGCGAAGTCAACTTGAACGAACCAACTAGTAAATCCGCCGTTTCTTTTCTATGGCTCGCAATTACCCTATTTTTGCTTTGAAAGCGGGTCTGACCGTTAGTCCGTTCCGAAGGCATCGATTGCGTTGCCAATTTGGCTTGTTGACGAGCCGTCGGAACCGGTCAGCGCGATCGGGCGCGTCAGCTGCAGGTCAGGCGAACCACGGGAGGTGTCCCCACCAGGCGAGCGATTGGACGTCGCCTGTTGCCAGCCGATCCAACCAAGGATGCACAGCACCAAGATCATGGTGACCCAAAGAATGGCGTCTCGAACAATCGTTAAGCCATTCTTAACGTGAGGCATCACGCCAAATAGCACAATGATCATGGTGATGCATGATGTCACGCAGGTGATGACCGTCAGCACCTCGTAAAGACTCATCACTTGGCCCTCGAAACGTCGTGTCGATGCTGTGCGCGCACAACCGTCGAGACTATCTATGCGTTGGGCATGGATCAACCGAATAACCTGACCGGGCCGTGTTTTCGTGGTAAACCGAGCGGCAATGAGCGGCGTTATTCCGATTGGCTAAAAGTTGCTGCCCCTTCGAAAGCCGCTCACTTTAAGACGTCCAGGTCGCGCCAGAATCTCGACCGCACCGATCTCGGCAGTGTGCAGCACATGGGCCCTTTCACCGTCGAGGCATTCGCGCAGTTTGTTGCCCACATCTACATTGCTCCCGCTAATCACAATCCACTCGGGCGAACACCAAGTCGTAAATGCAATTGGATCGCTGGCTAGGCTGCCGTGGTGTGGAGCCATGGTCACATCGACGTCGATTGGCGTCTTGCTCAGCAATCTTGAAAGCCCCGACCCTTCAAGGTCGCCGGGCAACAGAACGGTGTATCCGGCCGCATCTATCGTCAAAACCAAGCTGTTGGCGTTGTCGGTGTCTTGAAGTCTGCCTGATGGCGGGTGTAACACGCGGATTCGGTACCCGGGAGTTGGTGCCAATTCACATCCGTCGGACCATTGACGGCAAGCGACGTCACAATCGCGGGCCAACTCGAGCAACGGCGACAGGATATCTTCGGAGGCCGGACGCGGATTTGTGTACAGAGTCGACACGGGGAATCGGCCAAGCAGTTCCGGCAGCAAGTTATAGTGATCGGCGTCAGCATGAGAAACAACGACCGCATCAATTCGACGCACTCGCCGAGACCAAAGGAAACGTGATACTCGTTCGACAGAAGATCGCGTTGCACCGATCCGACCGGCGTCACAGAGTAGCTTGAAGCCATTGGGGAATTCCACGAACACGCAGGTTCCATGTCCCACCGATAGAATGGTGCAGCGAAGACTCTTCCCCTCACGCCATTTCTCAACCGCATTCTCGGCGACGGGCAGCAAGGTTCCCGCAACCACCGCTGCGATCCACCACAAGGCCGAATGGCGTAGCGACCTGTGCCAGACGGTGATTCCAAGAAAAAGATAGAAGAGCGCAACCCAAAGACTTGAGGGGCCGACCACCCAGACGTGACTGCCTGGCAGTGACTCCACGCTCTGTACGGTGTGCAGCATCAGCCGCAGACTGACATCGCAAAACTGCCCGCAGACGCCCGCCAGCGGCGGAATCCAACTATGGAACAGAAAAATGCCCAAGCCGCTAAATAGAGCCGCGGCTACCGGGATCCACAGCACGAGGTTGAGTGGGACGCTCCACGGTGACACCAAATGAAACCGGTTGGCAACCAGCGGTAGCGTTACCAGCCAGACTGTAAGGCTGGCGATAGTCATCTGCTTGAGGGTCAAGAGCAGGTGCTGCGCAATTCGCCAAATTGAGGGTCGGCTCTTCCAAACCAGCCGTTCAAGCGGATCCAAGGGGACAGCCTGCCAGGTCAATCGACCCCCGACCCAACTGAGTGTGGCAACGGCCAGAAACGAGAGTTGAGTTCCGCTTGAGAATAGCTCGGTGGGATTTCGTACCAGAACGAGCAGCCCCGCAGCGGACATCGCACTCAGCGGCGACAGACGTCGTCGCATGATCCAGCTAGCGCAGACGATCTGCACGAGTAGAGATGCCCGAACCACCGGCGCGCGGCTCTCCGTGACGAAAGCGTACAACAGAGTGAGCGTGATGACAGTGTATAGCGCCGGGCGCCAGGGAAGAACACGACCTCGCGCCGCGGCCAGAAAACCCCATGCCAGGATACCGACGTGTAAACCCGATACAGCAAGAAGGTGGATCGTCCCCGAGTAAAAGAAGGAGTCACGGATCGATGGCTGCAACGTATCTCTCGCGCCCAGCAAGAGCGTTGCCGCCAAGCCGTATTGATCAGCTGGCACGTGCTCCTGAAGAATCGATTCAGCTTGAGCTCGCAGCAGCGCGGGCAGATGTTGAACTCGATAAACGTTGCGGTCTATGACGGTGATTGAATCTGGATAAGGAACGTCAATGGAACCTAGCTGTCGAAGTCCACGCAAGTAAAGTCGAGGATCACGTTGACCGGGATTCATCGGACCTGGGATGGCGCGCAGTCGACCGTCAATCTGCACCCGATCGCCGACTTTAATCCCGAGCAGATGACCTCTTACCTGCACCGTCGCTCGACCACTGACGCCCCGACTAGAAGTCGTCCCGATCCGCTCCACATCGATTAGAAACTTCGCACGATCACCCGTTGCGAGGGGGTCTGAGCGGGTGTCATCTTCGGGAATTCGACGAGGTGCCGATCCAACCACGCCAATGATGCGTAACGGGAGGCTAAGTTGATCATTCTCGGGGGCAAAGCGCACAAAGTGATCGGCAGGGAAAAGGTGCCATCGCACGTGATGCCAGCTGGCCGCGACAGTAGTGACTGCAAGAAGCAGGCAGGTAAGCCCTGTGCGAGGAAGTACTTGAGTGCATCGGGCCCAGACAACCAAGGCGATCAGGCCACCGATCCACCAACAGCCACCGTGTAGAGGCAACCATCGATCCAACAAGATTCCGCCACAGACGGCGAACAGCAGAACGCTCAGCGGGGGCAGATTCCGCGACATCGTGATCGGGCGAACAGATCGGGGCATGTGGACCACCCTCAATGGAGGTGTTCTGCACGCCGTGGGCTGCATTTTCCCGCCAAATATCGAAGAATTTCAACCCGCTTGAGGAAACGGATTTCAAGGTTTCATCGTCCATTACTTTAACTGGCTTCTTGACGCGGCCCTTGGCTAGGCTCGACACTAGTTGAGGGCAAACGAGGACAGAGAGCAGAGAGGCATAAGATGGTTTTGCGTGAAAACAAAGCTCATACGGCGACTGCCAATCGGATCGCCCAGGTCTTTGGGGCGACGTACAACCCCGGAGAAGGATTCGACATTCAGCTTGATGGCGTGGTGATCGAAGTCGAAACAACGGCGACGGTCGAAGCGGGAATCGCACGGCTGGCGGACGCTCCGGGACGAGTCTATGTCGCCCTGACGAACAAAGATGGCGTTCGCGAAGCCCTGAAGCTGGCGGCTGGCACGCGCGTCGGGGTGATGGATCCGCAGGGTGCGATCGTCAAAGAATCGACCAACGGACACGCCTAGCGGAACTGCATCGAGTTCTACCGCCGGCTGTCGCAAGGTAGGGGGAACTCCATGGCGGAACAATGGCGGATCGCGGGCGTCAATTTCGACCACTTCCACATGGGCGATCTACTGCGGATGGTTTTCGACCATCCATCCGCCGAAATTGTCGGGATCTGCGATGATCAGCCCGAGCGAATGCAGGAGGCGATTCGCAACTTCAAGATCTCAGACGACCGGGTCTTCACCGATGTTGACCAGTGCATGTCAGCATGCCGACCGGACTTGGTCATTCTTTGCCCAGCCACGGGCGACCATGCCACTTGGGTCGAACGCGTTGCACCCGTCGGTGTGCACATCCTGATGGAGAAGCCATTTGCAGCGTCGTTGGCGGATGCAGACCGGATGATTTCCGCAATGCATGCAGGTAAGCAGCTGGCGATCAATTGGCCACTTCGCTGGTACCCCAGTCACGTGACCGCCCACCGATTTGTTTCCGAAGGTCGGATCGGCGAAGTGCAAGAGGTGCATTATTACGACGGCAATCGGGGGCCTCTGTGGCACGGCGCGGATAAGTTAGAGCGCGAGCCGACGGCGACCGAAAAGGCAACCAGTTGGTTCTACAAGCAGTCAGCGGGCGGGGGTTCGCTCTTGGATTACCTAGGCTACGGAACCACTTTGGGGACTTGGTTCCACGGCAACCGAAAACCGATTGAGGTTACGTGCATGGTCGATCAGCCGGAAGGATTAGAGGTCGACGAGCACAGTGTTACGATTGCTCGATACGATGTCGGTCTGTCGAAGTTCGAGACACGATGGGGCACGTTCTCGGATCCCTGGACGCATCAACCCCAACCCAAGTGTGGCTTCGTGATCAAAGGGACTGAGGGTACGATCAGCAGCTACGACTATGATTCGGCGATTCGCGTGCAGACTCGGGACCATCCTGAAGGTCAGAACATCTCGGCAGATAGTTTGGCGGCACCTAATGCGGATCCTGTGCAATACATGTTGCACAGTCTTGCAGAGGACAAGCCGATCGAGGGGCCGCTCTCCGTTGAAGTGTCTCGCATCGGGCAACAGATCGTGGACACTGCATATCAGAGTGCGGTTGAAAAACGGACGCTGAGTCTAGTGGATCGATAACACGGATTTCGCCCCGCCCTACTCTGTTCGAACAACTCTCTTTGATCTACCGATTCCGATCGTGAAACCTCAATACCATGAATGATGCCGAGTCTGATTACGGATTAGCGCGAGTCCCCGGGGAAAAGTCGATTCCCGCGCCTCAACTCCACTACCTTCCGCCGACACCCAAGAGCTATCGACCTAAGATTGGGCTAATCGGTGCCGGCGGTATCAGTGAATATCACCTACGCGCTTACCAACGAATGGGGTTGGACGTCGTCGCCATCTGTGATTTGGATAGGAGTCGAGCGGAGTCGCGGCGTGAGGAGTTTTGTCCGACAGCTGAGGTCACATCGGATTTCCAGCAGATACTGCAATCCGATGACATTGAGGTTCTTGACATCACGACTCATCCAGAGGACCGCGTCGAGATCGTAACCGCAGCGCTCGAATGCGGGAAACATGTACTGAGCCAGAAGCCATTTGTGGTGGACTTGGACATTGGCCAACAGCTGGTTGAGTTAGCCGACGAGAAGCAACGCAAACTGGCCGTGAACCAGAACGGGCGGTGGGCACCGCATTTCGCCTACTTGGCCGCCGCTATCCAGCAGGGAATTGTGGGGCCGGTTTCGTCGGTCGATTTCTCGCTGCAGTGGGACCATACTTGGACGGCCGGCACGGCGTTCGAAGAGATTCATCATTTGTTGCTCTACGACTTCGCGATCCACTGGTTTGATATCACCAACGTCTTCCTGGCCAATCAGCAAGCCGAACAAGTTTTCGCGTCAGTTCAGCGAGCTTCGTATCAAGAGGCCAAGCCTCCCTTTCTAGCGCAGGCTGTGATTGAGTATCCCGGAACACAAGTCCGGTTGAGCCTGAATGCCAACGTCGTGTTGGGGCAAGAGGATCGCACGACCGTCGTCGGTCGCGATGGCACACTGCGAGCCGCTGGACCGAGTCTCAACGAACAGACCGTTTACCTGTGGACCCAATCAGGTCACGCGACGGCTCAACTGCAGGGCTCCTGGTTCGAAAATGGATTCGAGGGGACGATGGGGGAATTGCTGCTGGCAATTGAAGAAGATCGCGAGCCCGCGAATTCGGCTCGAAGCGTTTTGCGAAGCCTCGAAATCTGCTTCGCCGCGTTGGCCAGTGCCGATCGGAAGCTTCCCGTGCGCCCCGGTGAAATTCGCTCGATCCCAAAATAAAAAGACCCGCCAGTAAAACTGACGGGTCAAGTAGTTGGGTGAACGAGATGAACGTGATCGAGAACTATGGACCTCCTTGTTGGCCGAATTCTGTGTCCGCAAGGTCGGAATCGATTCCGCCCCAGAGGCCTCCTGTTTCAGACCCGACTGCGCCGATAGTTGCGATCACACCCATCAAGATCAACGCGAGCAGTACCGAGTATTCGACGGCCGTAGCGGCGTCTTCATCCCGGCACAGGTTCTGAAGCCAGCGGATCATGATGCTTTTTATCCAGTCAGATTTCGAATGAGAGTTGATTGTTTGCGAGACGCTAGCGCCTCACTATTGCAAACTTAGTACGAGGCGCTCATGGCTGAACTAGAAATGTGGCGATTGCGATAGGAAATCGCCTAACAAACGGGCTTTTTCTACTACAACCCGCAACACCATCGGGCAAAAGGGCAGAAATCCCAGGCAAAGGAAAACGGAACAACCGAGGCGGGCCAACGGCCCAGAGGCCTCTTCATCCTCATCTTCGCTCTGTTTGGACTCGCGATCATGGCGGCCGCGATCATAGCCCACCGCAAACGCCTTTACCGAGCCCTCCTTCTTGCCCTCCTTGCGACCATTCTCGAAGCCCTCCTGCCTGCCGGCCGCAAATCCCATTTGGTAGGTGATTAGCATCCCTGCGGCGGCTACAGCAACGAAAATAGCGATCGTGGTCGACATTCCAGTTTCCGGCATCGGACTTCCGTTGGGGCGGTCCGTCCGCGAATTCTAAACCGGTAGCGTCGGTGGCGTAAACGTTGTTTGGCCGAACGCTGGCGGGAAGCGACCACGCAGCCTGCTTAGATCAGATCGAGCGGACGCTTACGCCGCTTCTGGCGAGCACAATCCTCGCACGTTCCGGTGATGATCAGCCGGTGCCCGGTGACTCGAAATCCCTGCTCAAGAGCGACCCGATCACGAACCTGCTGGATCTCGTCGCTTCGGAACTCAATCAGCTTATGGCAGTGCTGACAGTGCATGTGATCGTGCTGTGGATACCCATAGTCGAACTCATACACGCCGCGCCCGTCTAACGTCATCTGTCGCAAAAGGCCGGCATCGACCAATTCGCGGAGGGTGCGATAGACCGTGGGACGGCTCACCCGGCGAACGCCTGAAAGGTGAGACAGGTCGTCAATGAGATCGTCGGCGTCAAAGTGGGCATGGCGACGAAAGACGTGTTCCACCAGGACCCGCCGCTGTTGAGTCACTCGTTTGCCCCGGCTTTGCAGATACTCTTCGAATCGCTCCATCGGGGTGAGCGAAACTTCGACAGGTCCGAGCGATTTGTCCGACATAGATCCAAGACTCGAGGCCACGCAAAACAGAAACGTGGTCCGATCTCAGCAAATCACGGCGGACTCAACGGCTACATCAGCAGCGATGAAAATCCACGTTTCAGGTACCCACTAAATTCTAGTTTCGACGCGAAAGTCATCAAGGCACGCTGAGGGGAGGCCAAGTAAAATTGTCGAGGCAATTCGTGGCGGTCAACGGCCATCCCTGGCGTTTGACCGGTTTTTGCCTCTTATCTAGCCAATTTCGTCCAGCAGTCGACCGATCGCCACGTCCAGCTTCTCGTCGGTCTCATACGCTCCGGCTTCGATTTCCGCCCGAATCTCCGCGACCCGTTCGGCGCGAATATCCGAAACGTTGTTCACCTGGCTCACGAAATCCGCCTCGGGCGAGATATCGACCTGATCCGGGGCCTGCAAGTTCTCTGTCGCTGCTTCGGCTTCGACCGCACGCGTTCGGTGCGGCGCCTTGATCGACTGTGGTCCATCGATATGGCCTGGGCCGTAAATCTCCATCTAGCTTCTCCCCCAATCAATCGAATGATTTGGTTTTGACATTGTATACCGGTGCCGAACTCGTCTTATCGACCCCTGCGAATCATGAAAGAATCAGGAAAACCTGGCTCGAATCTTCGAGTCGAGCAACCGAGTCACACGTCGGATAATAAGGACCCTGAATCTACTTTCGTATCGGGTCGCGGTCCGTGTCAAAGAGAAGCGTTCCGTGCGTCGAGATGTGACATTCGCGAGGACCAGTGTGAAAGCAGGTTACGGTATCGGCCTGCTGGCCAAACTGCATCGAGGAAAATTCGCCTCGACCTTCCTGTATCGTTCTCACATTTCTCCACAACTGTAGCAACTTTGCCGGATCGCGGATTGGAAAGCGAATTGACCTCCATGTGGGTTCGCGAAAGGTGATTGTTTACCGCCACTTTGCCGCCGGGAATTTGGGAGTCGCTGAACGGGCAAGCCCGAAATCGCTCATCCTCATCCTCACCGGCCGCTCTCCTATACGTTTCACTCGTCTAACCTGTTCATGATGCCTAGGCGAGTCGAGCGGTACATTCTGAGGCAGAGGACTGACCGCTTGAGGCGGCGTGCGCGGGAGTATACGGAATCGCCCTCGACGTCACAATGTCAGCAGAGATTCGCAGCCGCCACTTTGATGTACTATCGCTTTGGTAAGCGCGCGATGAATTCATCGCAGCTGCAAGCGACGGTAGCGTTTCCCCTAGCTGCCCGACCATTTCAATCATTACCATCAGGCAGGACCCGCAAGGCTGGGCTGGGATCGTTTCCGCCCTCGGGGTATGAAGAGCTTGTTTCGGGCGTCAACGGAGAACTACGATGCTGCTTGCACTTGCTGTCGGGCACACGCTGCTAACCCTCGCGGTTGTTCTTGTCGTGTTCTGGTGCGCCCAGCTTGTCTATCTCATGATCCTGTGCCAGTGGGCGGACCGCCGTACGAACGGGCTCAGTTACTTCGGTCTTTCACTGGCTGACAGACGGCGATTCAAGGCGACGCTGGCGCGACTGTCGGCAGTAGCTAAGCCGCTGCTCTGGTTACTCAGCCGAAGCCCGGCCGACCTTCAACGGGCAAGTTTCAGCTATCAGGGGATCACGGGTCCGAAGGACTCATGCAGTGAAGACGCCTATCGGGCGGCTGTCGGCTACAAACCGGGACCGAAGGACATCTTCATCGCGACCCAAATGAAATGCGGTACGACGTGGATGCAGCATCTGGTCTACCAGGTCCTCACGCGTGGCAGCGGCGATCTCGTTGAGTCGGGCCGCGCGCTGTATGCTTTCTCACCCTGGATTGAATCAAGGAAGAGTGTGTCGATGGAAGAAGCGACTTTGGTTGGAGAGCCCCCGCGGCGGATCATCAAAACGCACCTCCCCACAAAGCTCTGCCCATATCACGAATCGGCTCGCTATATCTATGTGGTCCGACATCCGGCTTCATGCTTCGCCAGTGTGGTCGACTTTATTTTGATGAATCTGGGGTCCTTTACCGTCCCGATCGAATCTTTCGAGGACTGGTTTTGTTCGGATGAAATGTGGTGGGGCACATGGCCGGACCATGTCAGTGGATGGTGGCAATGGTCGCAACAAAAGTCGAATGTCTTGATAATACGGTTTGAAGACATGAAGCATGACTTGAGTGCCATCGCCAAGCAGGTGGCGACGTTTCTGGACGTACCGGAATTGAATGAGACGGAATTAGGGCAAATCGTGCACAAGTGCGGCTTCGATTACATGCAGCAGAATTTCGAGGTGTTCGAAATGACGGTGCCCAGTGTCTTAGAGAGCCGTTTAGAACCGTTCGTGAGTGGTGAGGCCGATCGACATCGTGGAGTTCGGCAGGAGTTTCGACAACAGCTGCTGTCATGGACGCGCGAGTCAATGGAGCGCAACGGTGTTTCGCTTGCACAGTTGTATCCTGAAACCGAATTGGAAAGCGCAGTAAGCGGCTCGGCTTAAGACAGATTCCCGTTGAGATTCCAAGCCAGCAAGACACTTGGAAAACGGTAGTCGATCCGCGAAAAGATGCGGCTTGGGCAATCTCGGGCCCTTTTTCGCGAATGAATGTGTGAGCGGCATGGGAATACGCCAAAAGAGGGTGAACCTCGAACCGCTCGCACGTTTCTACGTAATGACTATGATGGAATTAAGGATCGGATGAAGTCGAACGAGGGAATCTTCGATATCACCGGCTTGGGATAGCACAGCTCTTTCCGGAGCCAACACCATGACTCACGAGTCCCCCGAATCATTGATGCTTGTCTTGTGCCGCGGCGCTGGCAGTAGTCGCGTGGTCGTCGATTTGGAGTCGTTCCTGATCTTCAACTCGCAAATGGACCACGACCTGCAGCATCTCGTTGACCGCTGGTCCGACTTCAGCACGCCATCATCGCTCCGTGAGAGTCAGGTGGAACTCTTCGACCGCTAGTGTCGAGCGGGATGGCGCCCAACCTATCGTCGCTTGCCGGTCTCCACCTCAATCATTGCCCAGAATGGGTGCAACCGATCACCGCGAGTCCGCGCGTCGTGGAGCAGCGTCTTAAGGTCCGGGCCGACGGTGTACCCACGCGTCTTGCCGTTAACTGTGACTGACACCCGACGGTTCAAGTCGACCCAACCCGGAGCCAGCCAGACCTTGGCTTGGGCCGCGCCCGTCTTGATTCCTACGCGATTATTGAGGTACACCCGGAATGAATTCACGGCCGGTCGCGTGCCGCGCGGCATGGGCCATTCCAGGGGGGCGATGATGGATTTTGCGGGTAGGTCCTCGACTTCCAGGCACCAAAAGAAATTGTCGAACGAGCGCATCGACACACATTCAAACTCACGGCGATAGAAATCGCGTCGATGAAGGTTCATCCACTCAAAAACGCGGTGGATTTCGTCGTAGAAGTGTTCGTGTCCACGACCAATGTACTCGACCAGCATCACGTCGTAGTTAGGACGTGTCATGTATCGATCCAGGTCGCGACCATTGCGTGTCATCTTGTCGCCGTCTAATTCGCCGGCGACGAAGTACATCGGCAAGTATTTGCCGTTCTCCCAATATTGCGACACGTACCGAGGGGACTTGGCTCCATAATCAGCCACCGCAACAATCGGGATCACTCCGGCCCACAGATCTGGATGTGCCAAGCCGATGTCCCAGGCCGCATCGCCCCCGATGGAATGACCGGAAAGAAAGACTCGGTCCGTATCAATCGAAAAGCGGCGGCAGGCGTCGCGCAAAGTCGCCAGCACCGCGGCATGTTCGCGGGCCGAGTACTCATACATGCGTTGGTTCTTTCGCGTCCACTTCGGGGCGATCACGATATAGCCGTGCCGAGCGCCTTGGCCGAGCCGAATCTCCTGTTTTGCGTGATAAACGCCCGACCACCAGTCGATCTGTTGGGCGGGAGTCCGTCCGGCTCCGTGTAAGGTGACGACCGCGGGATAGCGTCGATAGGGATCGTACTGTTCGGGCAGTTGAATCTCATACTCGACTCCGGAATCCTGACTTCCCACCAGCAAACGATAATTGCCGACCGGACGATCTTCTTGCGGCGGCGTTTCGATGGGTGGCTTCATGTACTTCAGGATTTGTGCGACGCGCGTCGGTGTCCCGCCTTCCTCTTGTGCCAGGCGCTCCAAAATTGAAGCACGCTCTGCCTCCGTTTTTGAGCGGAGATAATCCGCGACAAGATCGCGAGAGCGAATCAGGCTGATCGCCTCGGCCAAGTTCTGGCTGGCCGAACCGGGGCCAGCGATCCAACCGCTGATCAACAGTGCTATCTTGTTTTCATCGGGTAGATCTGGGTCGTCGGCAAACCTCAGGAAATCGGCCAATCGTCCTATCGTGTTGATCGTCAGGTGCTGCCGCAACTCCTGTTCGATGGATGTCATTTCTGCATTCCACCGTGGGTTTTCAAGGCGTGCGGACATCTCCCGCCATTGCTGCCCCCTCGCTTTGATCTGCCCACTGATCTCCTGGTACTCGCGCAGCAATTCCGATACACGCAAGAGCGTCTCCGTCGAAATGCCATCGTCGGGAAACTTATTGAGAAAGGCAAGAACGCGATGGTGCTGGCCTGCCGCCTTGCGCAATTCGATCTCATCGATCAGCCGTTTCGCGCTGTACTCTCGCAACTCGGTCAATAGTTCCTGCAACTCAACGAGCTCAGGATAGTCTCTCATGGCCTGTTCCAACTCAACCCTGGCGTCGTTGTACCGTTCCGCACTGAACAGCAATCGCACCACCTTCAGTCGAGCATCGGCGCCGCCTCCCTCCGAAGCAGTTCGGAGCAGCGCGCTGAGGGTTTCACGCGGAATCGAACTGGTGGCAATGCGAGAATCCCATCGAATAGAAGGCGAACCGCCAGAAAGTCCCTGCACCCGTGCGTAGAGGCCGTTGATTTCCGTGATGCCCTGGACGACGTCGACCGGACCTTTGGGTGTCTGCAGCGAAAATGTGCGGTGGCCGTAGGCGTTGAACGGTGTAACACCAAGGATGGAAGTGACAGAGCCGATACGGCGACGCCCCTTGGCAACGTTTTGTCGGATTCGAATCCGTTCAAAGCTAGACGCATCCCCTTCGCTGAGTGAACCGTCCTGGTACTGCAGCCAAGACAGATAAGTACGACGCAAGCCGTCATCCAATAGGAGGATCTGTTTAACGTCGACTCCGCCCGCCGCGACATTCGCGACAAGCGGATTTTCAGCGACGCTTGCGATATAGCCAATCTTCCGACCCTTGAGCAGCATGCCGTTCTTAGCCATCAGCTCGACTGCATCAAGATCGCATGTGAGGAGCAGAACCAGGAGAGTTGCAGCCGCCGGGCGCAAACAACGCCAAGCATGTTCGCTAGACAACATGAGATGGCCTCCTCGGCTTGACGTGCTTCTGTTCCGTAACAACGCGCTGAGGCAGCTCAGTCGAACGTTCATCTGAATTGACGTTGGATTCTGGGCCTCAATCCGCAGAGTCGCATTGCTCCATCTATTCTGTCGGCGGCGGGGATGAAAAGTCAACTGAGACCAAGTTGCGGTCCATCTGCGGATGCTGCTTACCATTGACAGTTATCGGCACGACACGCAAAATCGAGGCGTCCAGCACGTCATTAATGGGAAGGCAACGTGGTTCCGCAGCGATTCGTGACATTTTTGGTTATCGCCTTGCCTCTCCTGATCGTCGCATTTGCGGTGCTCATGGGGGGGTACGCTGTGGCGACGGCAGCGAAGGATGCGAGCGGTGCGACCGCGCTCTGGTGGGTCGCGATGGCTTGCGTCATGCTGTTGGTCATGGATGTTCTCCTGTTGCTCATCACGCTGGGGTTGGATCATCTTGGTCGCAGAGACGAACGTGATGACGAGACCTAGCGTCTTCGCTTGTCGTCTTGCAGTTCCTGCTTCTCTTGCCGGTCAACTCCGAATAGATGATGGTCGTTGAACCTCGATGCCCCCGCTGCGATCAACTGTTTGCCTCAGAAGAGGCGGATGAGTTAACCGTCTGCCCCTACTGCG
>CAJHYQ010000765.1_pt1 | contig 22974 bp, 10 predicted proteins | sample 9198721 | NCBI WGS metagenome assembly CAJHYQ01 (sample SAMEA7708357, study PRJEB35096) | sediment metagenome | biome: marine neritic benthic zone biome [ENVO:01000025]; feature: sediment [ENVO:00002007]; material: shallow marine sediment [ENVO:03000034] sea grass bed [ENVO_01000059] ... | reverse complement strand
CGTCGAAGGAGAAGCTCGCGGAAGGGACAGCCTTCGATGCAGACGCCGAAGCCCCTTCCGAATCGGCTGCCCGCAGCCAGGGTCGAGGACGCGGACGGTCGGCGGCGACGGATCCGTCCAATCTTGATTTCCTCGTCCACGCCGCGCTCGTGCAGGCCAATGCGCAGCCGAATGAGAAAGGGTGGTTGCAGGTCGACCGTGAGGATCTGAAAGGCAAACAGTCGATTGTGGTTGTCGCTGTCGATCCGCTGGCAACATCCACGCGCTTGGTCGATTTGCCTGAAGAGAAGCCGCGCCGTTTGGATCGGCGCTTGGCCAAGGCTCTAGCACCGACAGACCACTTTTCGCAGCAGAAGCAGATCAGCTTGATTGATGACGGAAAGAAGTTCACTGTCGACGATATCCGATCGAGCCGCTTCGAAGTCTATGACTCGCTGGCCCGCGTCTATCAACTGTATCAAACGCTCAATGCTCTCCCGCAGCTGAGTGAATTCAAGTTTGTATTGCGCTGGCCCGAGATGGCGGACGACGAAAAGCGGGAGCTCTATGCGAAGCATGCCTGCCACGAGTTAAACTTCTTCATCCAACGCAAGGACCCCGACTTTTATTCGTCAGTGGTCCAGCCTTACCTGCGAAACAAACTGCACAAGACCTTTCTCGATGACTATCTGCTCGAGAACGACCTGCAACGGTATCTATCGCCCTGGAACTACCAGCGATTGAATGTTGTGGAGCGAGTTCTTTTGGCTCGCACGCTTTCCGGCGAGCAGCCGATCACAGCCAGCCACCTGCAGAGCCTTGTGGATCTGATTCCACCAGACATCACTTATTTCAACCGCCTGTTCAACACCGCAATCCAAGGCAAATCGTTATCGGTCGGTGATACCGCGCGGGTTGCCGGCGTGCTCATGGAAAATGCGGCGAAGACTGAATTGAAGTCGCTCGAGCGGTTCAGCCGCCGAGCTCGTCCGGGGCGGCGTCCCGCGTCGGTTGCCGCGAACGGCGAACCGGCCGCTGCTCTCTCAGATCTGTCCGTGGGCAACGCACCATCCGACGATGCTGCGGAAACGGAAGGATTGGTGGACGCGAGGAAGGGGGCGATGCGGGGTGGCTACGCCTACTTTGGTCGTGACGAGCTACGACGCAGCGATAAGGATCTCCAGCGGCTCTACCAGATGCTCGATAAGACACGCGAGTGGGTCGAGAACAACTACTATCAGCTGCCCATTGAAAAACAGGTTGGCGATCTGGTCCAGGTGAATCAGTTCTGGGTTGATTTTGCCAAACACGATGCCTCTTCACCGTTCTATTCGACCAATCTGGCGGAAGCGTCGCGTAACTTTACCGAGACTATGTTCGCCTTGTCCGTGCTCGACCTGCCGTTTGAATCACCCGAGCATCAGATCGATGTGACGGACGCTTCATTAACGATCGACCCGGCTGGACCGGCTGTTGTCTACCACCAACAGATTCAACCCACGACGACGGTTGATGAAACCTCGCCGCTCCTCGTCAGTCAGAACTATTTTCGATTTGGCGATCGTTACCGTCAGGTGAACAACGAACGAGTTGACAAGTTTGTCACGGACGAGTTTCTGGTTCAAACCGTCTACGGTTGCCAGATCGTTGTTACCAACCCAACGTCATCACGCCGGCAGCTTGATGTTCTGATTCAAGTTCCCGAAGGAGCCATGCCGGTTCAGAATGGCAAATTCACGCGCAGCGTCCGAATTCAGCTTGAGCCGTATCGAACTCACGCCTTCGAATACTATTTTTACTTCCCGTTCGTCGGTCAATTCGAACAGTTTCCTGTGCAGGTCGCCCAAGGTCCGACGCTTGTGGCTCACGCCGAGCCGGTCGACTTCAACGTCGTCAAGGAGCTGTCGAAGATTGACCGTGAGTCGTGGGACTTTGTTTCCCAGTTCGGATCCAATGATGACGTGTTGGAGTATTTTGAGAAGCAGAATCTGCACGCGATTCGTTTGGACAGAATCGCCTTTCGAATGGCGGATCTTGAATTCTTCCAAAAGGCCACGGAGGTCTTGGCGCGACGCCATGTCTTTGATTCGACATTGTGGTCTTACGCGATCAAACATGACGAGCCAAAGCGAATTCGAGAATTCTTGGATCATTCCGATGCCTTTGTGAGGCAGTCTGGCGGTTTGCTCGATAGCCCGTTGTTGACGATCGATCCCGTCCATCGACACGCCTATCAACACATGGAGTACCGGCCGTTGATAAACGCTCGTGCTCATCAGATCGGCAAGCGACGTCAGATTCTAAACGATCGTTTCCATGCTCAGTATCATCGCTGGCTCAAGCTCTTGAGCTATGTCAATCAACCTAATGACCAGGACCGCCTGGCTACCGTCTACTACTTGTTGCTACAGGATCGATTCGCCGACGCGTTGAGACATTTCGAATCGCTGGACGCTTCACGCGTGGCCACGCGCATGCAGTATGACTATTGCAGGGCCTACCTGGGCCTCGTCACCGGCAAGCTGACGCAGTCTCGATCGATTGCCGAGCGATACGTTGATCATCCCGTCGACCGTTGGCGTAACGCCTTCGCACTCGTCCGCAACCAATTAGACGAGATCGATGGTAAGTCGATTCGTCTGGTCGACGATCAGGATCGCAATCAAGTGCAGGACCGCCTGGCTTCCAAGCAACCAACGTTCGACTTTACGGTCGAGGCCAAGTCGATCAACCTTCAGTATCGAAACGTGGAACAGGTGCAGGTCAACTTTTACTTGATGGACATTGAGCTCTTGTTCAGCCGCAATCCATTCGTGCAACGCTACTCAGGACAATTCTCTTACATTCAGCCGAATCTGACGGAAGTCGTTCAGTTGTCGGCTGACGAAAATCGAATCACGATTCCCCTGCCATCTGCCCTGCTCAACAAGAACGTGTTGGTCGAAGTTGAGGCAGACGGAATCCGCCGCTCACAGGCGTACTATTCCAATTCGTTGGCCGTCCAAGTGAGCGAGAACTTTGGCCAATTGCTGGTTGCCGACGCGGACGACCTGAAACCTCTGTCATCGACCTACGTCAAGGTCTACGCCGCGACAAAGGATGGCCAGGTTCGTTTCTACAAGGATGGGTATACGGACCTCCGTGGCCGCTTTGACTATACTTCGCTCAGCACCAATGAGCTTGACAACGTCACCAAGTTCTCAGTTCTCGTTCTGAGTGAAACGGCGGGAGCGTTGGTGCGAGAGATTGATCCGCCCAAACGGTAAGGAAATATAGGGTAAACGCGAGTTAGCTAACCGAGGCTCCAAAACAAGTGTCCATGGAGTGTAAGTAGCCGCAATGTCGGTTCGCCTTTGCCCTGAATCCCGATGTGTGGTTAAAATTACAGATCTTGCTCAGGCAACCTGCCATTGAGATTGGGCGACACCATCCGTCAGTAGCGGCGGAATCTGGTTGACCGTCGAATGGTTTTGACGGACTTGGAAGGTAATCAACGGGTTGTGAGGTAACTCATGTCGGACTACAAACGTGGCGACCTACTGGTCTATAAGAAGCAGAAACGGAGTCGGCAACCGGGACCGCGCGCACGCAGCATTGCGGCCGCGGTACAAGACGGTAAGTTCATGTATGTCGTCGACAAATTCTGGATCGTGGCAGAGATCTGTGAGGACGGGATGCTAGACGTGCGGACACGTCTGGGCAAACGTCATCGCTTGAATCCCGCCGACCCCAACGTGCGACATCCCTCGTGGTGGCAGCGACTTCTTTATCGCTCGCGGTTTCGTGAACTGCAACAAAGTCTGCAAGCGTGAAGGATTCTCTGCGTGGCAACGGAAGCCGGTTCGAGCGGGCCTCTGATCCGCCTAACGCTCAGTGAGCTTATCGAGAGCTTACACCTCCCCCACCCACGCCTAGCCTCCGTGGCGAATCGTCGCTACGATTATTCCAACTGAATATTCGCGGGACGATAAGGCACGTGTGAGTCGATGCAAGCGAGTGAACAGTCTGACACGGATTCGATCGCGAATGTCGCCGGGTACAAGTTTGTTACGCTCAACGACCTGCCACGCTGGCGCCAAGAGCTACGCGACTTCGGAAGCGAGTTGGGACTGAAAGGTACGATTCTTCTGAGCCGCGAAGGCATCAACCTATTTGTGGCCGGAAGCCCGCAGGCCGCGCAACGGTTTCTCGACTTCTTACGCTCGCGACCAGGGCTCTCCGATTTAGAAGCCAAGATCAGCCACAGCCAACACATCCCTTTCAATCGATGGTTGGTCAAGATCAAGAGAGAGATCATCGCCTTCGATGACGGGCAGCTCCAGCCAAACGATCATCCTACGCCCAAGGTCTCTCCGGCCGAGTTCAAGCGGTGGATCGACGAGGGCCGATCGCTGACGATTCTGGATGTGCGAAACGACTATGAGGTGAAGCTAGGTGCATTTCGTGATGCCCTGGTGATGGGCATCGACAACTTTCGTGAGTTTCCAAAAAGAGTTCGTGAGTTACCGGCGGAAATGAAGCAGACTCCGATTGTGATGTACTGCACTGGAGGAATCCGCTGTGAAAAGGCCGGACCGTTTATGCAGCAGGAGGGGTTTCAGGAAGTCTATCAGCTCGAGGGTGGGATCCTGAAGTACTTTGAAGAATGCGGCGGTTCGCACTTTGACGGTGAATGCTTTGTGTTTGACCATCGAGTTGCGGTAGACGATCACTTGGACGAAAGCGACTGTGCGATGTGCTTTGCCTGCCAGGCACCACTGACCGTCGAAGATCAAGCGTCCCCCGAGTACATCCCTAGCACGTCTTGCCCTTATTGCTTTGAGTCAACACAAATGGCGATGCAACGGACGATTGCGAAGCGACAAGCAGCGCTTCAGCAAATCAGCGATCCCTTACCGGGGAGTAAGCCCTACGAAAACCGAAGGCCCATGCACGTGGCGGGTAATCGCGACGGATGCAAGTTGATAGATTTTGTTTCCGAATTGCATCCCCATGTTGCTCGCGAGGTATGGATCGAAAAGATCAACGCGGGACTTCTTCGGCGGGATAACGTTGCGCTTGTGAGTGACGCCGTGTTGCGAGCGGGTGAGCGAATCGAGCACGTGATTCCGAACACCGTCGAGCCTGAGGTTGATGCACGCATTCAGGTGTTGTACGAGGACGAATCGATCATCGTTGTCAATAAACCTGCTCCATTGCCCATGCATCCGTGTGGGCGTTTCAATCGAAATACGTTGATCGCCTTGCTCAATCGAGTTTATGCACCACAAAAACTTCGCGTGGCACATCGTCTGGATGCCAATACGACAGGTGTCGTCGTGATCGCACGCACCCGCCCGGTCGCCGCACGATTGCATCCCCAGTTTGTGAGCGCCGAAGTCGAAAAAAGATATCTCGCGAGAATCCACGGACATCCAGCGGAGGATTTGTTCAGTTGCGAGGAATCAATCGGCAGCGAGACGATCGCCGCCGGCGCCCGGGACATTGACGATTCCGGACGACTGGCAAGAACGGACTTTCGCGTATTGCGTCGCTTGGATGATGGAACGACACAGGTTGAGGTCCTACCGATCACGGGTCGGACAAATCAAATCCGGTTGCATCTAGCGCATCTTGGCCATCCAATTCTGGGGGATCTGACCTACAACTGCGACAGTGGCAGCACTCAGACCCTCGATTTAGACGATCCGCCCCTGTGTTTACATGCTTGGCAGATCACGTTTGTCCATCCCGACACGCTTGAACCGATGACGTTCGCGGCGCCGCCGCCGTCGTGGGCCAGAGATCAGGCAGTCTAGGTGCTCTGGGGTCTATCGTTTCGCACGCTGCAGTAACTCCAGAACCTGACCATCTTCGATCATTCTTTTACTTAGCTTGTCGTATGCGAGCGCCTGCACGCCGCATTTTTCTTCGATGGCAAGGACGGCCGCAGTCGCCGCGGACTGACCCAAGATCATGAAAACCGGTTCCATGCGAATCGAACCGTACGCGATATGGGAGGCGGACAGACAAACGGGGACCAACAAGTTCGTGGTCTCGCCGCGTGCCGGGATAATCGATCGATAGCTGATGAGGTACGCGCCTTGAGGCGACACCTGAACATCTCCCTCGTTCGCAGCCAATCCTTTCTCGTTGACGTAACGCTGCGTGTTGTGAGAATCCATGTTGTATGAACCGAGGCCGACGGGATCGGCGATAACTCGTTCACGTCGACAGTCTCTTTCGGTCATCACCACATCGCTAACCATTCGGCGCGCTTCACGAATGTAGAGTAGATGTGGCCAATGGTCAGTGGCAGCGAACTCATCCTTCGCCATACCCCAAACGGAAAGCTCGTCTCGAACCGCTTGAGGCACTCGCGGATGATTTGCCAGCGTCCACATCAGCCCTTGTTGGTAATGCAGATGAGCTTGCACGATTTGCTCCCGCTCCTCGTAGCTCGCTTCGGGATAGTCATAGTTCATTCCAATAAAGTCGGTTGAGAACGCACCATTGTTATTGGTGTCTGTCTTACCATTGGGCATCATCAGCCAGTGCAAGGGCACGCGGTAGTCGCCGGCCTCGAAGTTCCGCAGCAGCAATTCGTACTGAGCTGGATCGTAATCATCCGGCTTGACGAATGGGACGCGGTTTTCGGCGACATTGGACATGCACATGCGAAAGCAGTAGGCCTGCACGCGATGATCGCCTTGGCCCTCTTTCCCGGGCGATTGACTGTGAATATGGGGCAAGAGCCCGCTGTTTGGATTGCCCGGGATGACGTACGGATCGACGGGTTTGGGAAAGCGGTGGTTGTGGATGTTCTGTTTGACCTGGACGCCATTGAGGGTTTCGTTGTACTTGGCATTGCTCTCACGACCAACGGTATACGTGACGCCGGCTGCCGCCATCAGATCGCCTTCGTAGGTTGCATCGATGAACATCTTGCCGTGGAATGTGCGTTTTTGCTCCGTGGAGATGGCAAGAATCCGCTGTCCACGCATTTCGACTCCGCTGGTTCGATTCAATCGTTGACCGCGCACCACATCGATGGGCAACTCGGACAGCATTTGGTCGAAAATCTGCTCGGCGACGTGCGGTTCGAAGGTCCACATGGCGTCCGCATCGGCTCGGTAGTATTCGTATTGCTCGGGCCGCTCGTATCTCCATGCCGTTGGTTCGTCGTAGCGACGTTTGATACGCCGATAGAATTCTCGCGCGACACCACCGATCACCCGTTTGTCGCCCGTATCGGTAAACCCCAGTCCAGCTGCGCTGAGTCCGCCCACGTGGGTTGTCGGCTCGATCAGGACGACACGCTTGTTCATACGTGCCGCCTGGACCGCGGCCACGACTCCGGCCGACGTCCCGCCGTAGATCACCACATCGTATTGCGGTGCGGTTTCTGGCGGAGCTGCGAACATGGTCGCACAAAGAATGTTGATCATGAAAAAGGTCGTTAGCCTAACTTGCTTCATCTTGACGACATCCGATGGGTGAACCTGGCCTTTGCGTGCGGTGCTGCCACAGGCTTGCAGGGGGGAGTGACAGTTTCGAAACCTTGTGATTGATAGCAGTTTTTTATTCACATGGAACGTTGGAACCATTCTAATTCCCGGCCTCAAATCCGTTCCGGTATAAGGAGTGACACTGTATAATAGAATCCGGTGCTTTCCAGTCCGGTCTTTTGGGGGAGTCAGGGGCCAAACCCGCAGGTCGGTGGCACAGCATGCCTTTAGGAGTAGGGCGGATGCACTTATCTCACAATTGCAGGCGCCGACTCGGCGCTATGACGCCAGGGCGTCGAATCCGCAGATTCTGGTCTCCCGCGTGCGAGACGCTCGAGCCACGTTGCCTGCTCGCCGGCGACCTTCAGCTGGCTGGCGATTCCTTCGCTCTTCGGCAGAATCAATCCCTCGAGGTGCTCGATGTACTCGCCAATGACGAGTTTTCCGAGGACTACGACGGAGCCAGAGAGATCACCAGTGTCAGCTTCGGTACCGAGGGTGGCACGATCCGAATCCATCCGCAGCGTGATTCCATTGAGTACACGCCACCGGCGGATTTTGTGGGGACCGAGAGTTTCACCTACTTCGTCGATGGCGTGGCGTTCCAAGAAGTGAGTGTCAGGATCCAGTCGCCGCTCAACCCTGACGAGTATGAGATTCCGCCGGACGGCAAAATGCACCGGCTGAATGTCATGGCGAACGATCCATTCTGGAAAGACTATGAGGGAGCCAAAAGAATTACTCTGGCCAGTGTGAGCAGCGCCGGCAGTGGGGTTGCGATCTCCGAGGATGGACAATCGATCCTTTATACGCCAACGGATGATCGGTTTGGATTCGATGAATTCATCTACATTGTCGACGAGATTTATCCGACTCGCGTCAGGATCACCGTGCCGCAAACGATTGCGTCGGACGAATTCGAGATGGTGCAGAATACCGAAGGCACCTACCTGAATGTCTTGGCGAACGATCCGTTTTGGCCAGGCTATGCCGGTGACGGGCGTATCACATCCGTCAGTACAAGTTCGCGTGAATCTGTCGTAGAGATCGTCGATGATGGAAGTGGTCTACGGTACACGCCACCGACTGATTTCTCCGGCTGGGACTCGTTTCATTACGTGGTGGATGATCGCTTCGAGGGCTTTGTTTCAATCGTCGTGCATCGTCCGGTTGTGAACGATTCATTCGAGATCGATCGCAATAGCACTGATCACCTTTTCGATGTCCTCACCAATGATCGGTACCGCTCGCGACACGGCGGCTATCGAGACGTCGTCGACATTGTCACCGAGGTGACTCAGCCGGAAAGTGGTGGAGTTGTTGAGATTCTTGCTGGCGGTCGGTCGATCAGCTACACCCCACCGACCGATTACAGCGGCCTGGATCAGTTCACCTATACAGCTGACGGCAAGCATCAAGCGTCGGTGACGGTGAACGTGACTCGACCAGTCCGTCCGGATTATTTGACGGCCTACCAAGATACGCCGGGCTATCGCTTGCCCGTCACCGAAAACGACTTCTATGGAAATGGGTATCAGGGTGCGCGTCAGATTACCAGCTTCAGCCAGACGGAGCAGAACGCCATCTTGTCGATTCTGGGTGGCTCGATCGCGTACACGCCCGCCGACGGATTCACGGGTTCCGATTCATTTACCTATACGATCGATGACGATTTGCAGGCAGAAGTTCATGTTAATGTGCGGCCCTTGGCACAGCCGGATCACTACAGCTTCTGCGCCGATCCGACGCATGGAGCCTACGTGCTCTCGGTACTGAGCAATGATCATTTCGACTTGGGGTATACCGGCCCAGCCGTCATTACTGCGGTCGAAACTCCCGATGGCGTATCGGTCGCAGTCTCGGAGGATGGAAGTCATCTTCTGTACCAACCTTCCTCGGTTGGCTTCGACAGCTTCACGTACACCATCGATGGCAAGTACACCGCGACGGCGTCAGTCAGCATTCGAGGGCACTTGTCCTATGACTTTGCCGTCACCGACCAGAACAGTGATTCCATCTCGATTGATGTTCTGAGTAATGATTTCCGCCGCGACGGGCGCTATGATCAGTGCAAGAGCGTGTTCTATCGAGGCGAGCGAGTGATTACCGATGTGTCCGCCCAATCCGAGCATGGCGGCACAGTGACTCTCGGTCCCGATGGGCGGACGGTAAACTATCAGCCGCCTGTGGACTACGTGGGCGCGGATTCGTTCACCTACGAAGTGGACGGGATCATGCAGTCGTCAGTCACGGTGAATGTGATCCGTCGCGTGCGCGACGATCTTTACCGCATTGCTCCTGGCGAGTCACAAGCCCTGGCTGTGCGGGTCAACGATCTCTTCGGTGATTATCAGGGTGCCCAGAAGATCACCGATGTGACGGCGTCTGAGCTCGGCGCACAAGTTCAGATTGCGGAGGACGGCGAGTCGATCTTGTATGTTGCACCGGCGGGCACTTCCGGCACAGATCGGCTGACGTACACGATTGACGGCGATCTGAAGGCCGAGGTTCAAGTCGAAGTACGTGCCGAAGGGACCACACTGTTCCCACGTTTTGAGAGTCTTGCCGAATACGAGCAGTTCCTCCTCGATGATGCGCTTCAACGCTACGAGCATCTGTTCGGTCAACAACAATGGCACTGGCGGCTGGACGACGGCGCCGCTTTTGAGGGTGGACCGCGAGGACCTGAGCCAACTAACGCGGATGTCGAGCGAGATCATTCGGAGACGAATGTGCAGGTGGCTGGGGTCGACGAAGGTGACATTGTCGAGTTCGACTCCGACTACGTCTATATGCTCACGGGCAACGATCTTGTGATTCTCGATGCCTGGCCTGCCGAGGACTTGGCTGAGGTGTCTCGTCGCACGATCGAAGGGACCCCGATCGCCGAATTCTTGAAGGATGATCGTCTGACGGTCATCTCCGAGATTGTTCAATACAACTACTGGTTCGACCAGGGGTTCATTGACGGCGTACCATTCAATCGTGGAGTGGATTTCGCTTCAGACTTTGGACCACCAATCTGGGGTCCGCCTGAAGCAACTACGATCGTGACTGTCTTTGACGTGTCCGATCGTACCGATCCCGCGGTCGTGCAGACGACCAAGATGGAGGGTCGTTACATCGAATCTCGTGGCGTAGGTGACTTCGTCTACCTGGTCTTGTCCAACGAAGCCGTTGCCCCGACTCCGAGCGTGATCTTCGATCCACCCGAAGAGGGAGCTGAGGATGAGGTTCGCTCGGGCCGCTACGAGACGCGTGAGCAATACATCGAGCGGTTTAGCGCTGAAACGGGTCAATTCGTCGAGGAAGCGTTGCCGAATTACTTCAGTTTCGACGGCGCGGGCGAAATGGCGCGGAGCGGTCTGATTCACGAACCGGAGGACATCTTCAAGCGGCTGCAGAGTGACGCCTCAAGCCTGCTCTCGCTCGTCTCCATGGATGTCACGAATTCCGAGCCTGGCTTGGCCGGAAGTTCAGGCGTGTACACGGTGGGTGCCGCCAACGTCTACGCATCGTTGGATCACTTCTATGTGTTTGAAAATTCCTACGATCGAGAAGACGGCGCGGGAACTCGAATCCTGAAATTCAATTGGGATGGAGATTCCGGCGAGGCGGAGTTCGCAGCCCAGGGCTATGTCGCCGGGCAAATGCTGAATCAGTTTTCAGCGGACGAATACGACGGTCATCTACGAATTGCAACGACGATTCGCAATTCGGGCTCGGGCAACTTCACCGGCAGATCTGAGAATGATCTGTTCGTATTGCGAGATGACGCTGGGGTGATGGAATTCGTCGGAAGCTTGCAGAACCTGGCGATCGACGAAACGATTCGCTCCGTGCGTTTCATGGGGCCTCGTACCTTTGTCGTCACGTTCCGCGAAGTAGATCCATTGTTTGGACTGGACGTCAGCGACCACGCGAATCCTGCCTCCTTGGGACATCTCACGCTGCCCGGCTTCTCCAGCTATATGCAGTTGATCGACGAGAATCATCTGCTGGCCGTGGGACGAAATACACCGACCGGCGGCTTTGGCCCGGCCCAAGTCACGCTGTTCGACGTGACCGATCTGACGCGGCCACGGATGGTCGACGAATTCACGTTTGAGCGATTCTCGACGACGGAGGCGGCCGTCGATCATCATGCCTTTGGCTACTTCGCACGGCATGGCCTGTTTGCCGTACCCGTATCGCAACAGTACATCCAACGTGTTGATAAGGATGGTGACGGATACCGCGAGACTCGTGAGTGGTTTGTCGAGCATGAGCTGAGTGTATTCCGCATCGATGTCAACGCCACGCCCGGAACGGACCAGGGAATCGTTCCCGTCAGCCAGATCGAGCATGACACGATCGTTCGTCGTAGCGGCTATGTTGGCGACAAGCTTTACTCGATCGCCCAGAATTCAGTAAAAGTCGTCGATGTTGCTACGCCCGATGTTGTGATCGCCACGGCCGACGACTTACATCGGATCGTCGAGGAAGTCCCGCCACCGATTCCGCTGGCGCTGGACGAAGGTGCGCGACAGGCCATTGATACCGCGCGTGAACACTTGGCTAACAAATTGGCAATCGACGCCGGCGACGCCTTTGCGGTCACCGCCGAGCCGAGTGGCGCCAGTTGGCAACTTGTCTTCCGCGTGAACGATCGCCACTACCTCTACGAGGCGCAGGGATCCGAAGTCGTCCTGGCCGATGACGACTTCACGTTCGGTGAAGCAGACGAGCCAATCAGTTGGCAGAACCTGAACAACGCGCTGGACGTCAACAACGATGGCGAAGTGGCTCCGAATGACGCCATCTTGATCATTAACGAGTTAGCGGACCGTGGTGCTCATGATCTGCCGACACATTCGGTGCTGCGGCAGATTGACGATGAATACACGGTGTACTTGGATACAAGTGGTGATGGTGTCCTGTCCAACTTGGATGCACTGCTGGTCATCAATCGCCTGAACGAACAGGCCCGTACCAACATCCCCATCGACGATGTGGACTTGGATGACGTGCCATCAGTTGATCCGTCGACAATTGATCGCGTGTTCTTGGATACACGTCGACGTGCTGGTGATTCGAATTTGGACGGGCAGTTCGATTCGTCTGACCTCGTACGTGTCTTCCGAGCCGGTGAGTACGAGGATTCGATCGCCCGAAATTCCAGCTGGGCCGACGGCGATTGGAATGGCGATCTCGAGTTCACAACCGAGGATATTGTGCTGGCCTTCATGTTCGGCAACTACGAGCGAGGTGCCGAAGCCGCCGATCTGGACATCGATTTGCCCTAAAGCGGATTACCCTATTCCGCCCTCCCGGAGCCTCGCCCGCCCGGAACACGGATAACCGTCCGGGTCATCGATACGCCTAGCGCTCGAGATTCCAACCTGGGAGCGTCACGGACCGCTGAGGTTCGACCAGCTTGTCGTACAGTTCGGGGCGACGCGCCTTGAGATAACGCTGGCCACTCGAGTCCGCAATCTTCTCTGGCGTCAGCAGACCCACCACCACATCGTCATCCAGCGCCGTCGATTCCACGAGGACTTCACCGTAAGGATCGAGGATCATGGCCAAGCCGGGCTTGACGGTGTCGTAGTCCCAGCCGATGGGATTGGTGAACACCGCATAGACACCGTTTTCGTACGCTCGCGTGGGTAGCCAACGCATCAGCCACTCACGACCTTTCGGTCCCGTGAATTCCTTTCGCAATCGCACCGGATCACGCTCCCGCGCGTCCCACAGTTCCCGATCAACGACGCCACGGCCCGGCATCACGGACGGAAGACAAGCTGTGACGTGCGGCATAAAGATGATCTCGGCCCCCAGCATCGCCGTTATTCGTACGTTTTCGGGAAGGTTGTTGTCATAGCAGATCAAGAAACCAACCTTGCATCCGGCCAAATCAATCACATTGAATTGGCGACCGGGTGTGAGGTGCTGGTTCACGAACGAGTGGATCTTATGAAACCGCGTGATGAATCCGCTCGGATCGACGGTGATATAGCAGTTAAAAACGTTGTCGTCTTGATCTCGTTCCAACAGGCCGGCCATCACGATCGTGTCGAATTGTTTCGCGATCTCGATCAGCTTCTGTGTCGACTCGCCGTCCGGAACCGGCTCGGCAATCTCCAACAATTGTTGTTTGTCTAGCGGTTGCAGGAATGAGTATCCTGAGATCGAACACTCGTGGAAGCTCACGATTTCCGCGCCCTGCTGGACGGCTCGCTGCGTTAGCTCCCGAATTCGCTCGAGATTGTAGTCCTTGTCGTTGTCGCGATGCTCAAATTGAGCGGCCCCCACACGAATGTCTCTCATATGATCTCTCCGCTACGCCGCCCGCCAACGTCCCACTTATTGCTCGCCGACGATGGGCGACACAAGCTTCCCGATTGAGCTGATCGAAGCTTCGACCTGATCTCCTGGCTTGAGGAAGGTCTTCGTAGCACTTCCAACACCCGCGGGTGTACCGGTCGAGATAATGTCGCCGGGTTCGAGGGTCACAAAGCTGGAAATGAATTCGATCACGGCAGCGACCGGAAAGATCTGGTGGGCCGTCGACGAATCCTGACGCACTTGACCATTCACACTCAGGTTCAGGGACAACTGCTGAGGATCGGGAATGCTGGCCGCAGATGTCACGCAAGGGCCGCACGGGCAGAAGCTATCGAACCACTTGCCATGAAGCCAGTCGAAGAAGCTATCCTTGGGCCGCTCTTTTCGCTGCGGGTTGGGGCGGAATTGTCGATTCGAGATATCGTTGATCACGGTATAGCCAGCCACGATGGTTAGCGCATCGGACAGGCTGATCCCCTTTGCTTCCTGCCCGATGATGACGGCCAGTTCGATCTCCCAATCGATCGTGTCTGGTGAAATGGTGGGAATCGCCACGGGTTTGCCGGGATCTGTCAGGGTCGTGGACGGCGGCTTCATGAAGACGTACGGAAATGTCTCTGCCCGTTCTGCTGCGACACCGCCGCCCTCTTCGATGTGTCGAGCGTAGTTGCCGGCTAACAGAAACAGTTTGTTGGGACGCGGGATTGGAACTAGCAGTTCGAGTTGGTCAAGCTGGATTTGTGCTGACGCCGGCACTCCCTGGTCGTATCGATCCAGGAATCCATGTAGTTCTGCGGCAGCGGCGTGATTTCTTCCGGCCGGCGGCAAAAAGTCCAGCAGGTCGGTGCTCGCATCGATCGTCGTTCGTTCGTGAGTGGCGTCGGCATGAAGTCGCTGAGCGGACGCGGTCGGCACAACGTATGAATCGAAATAGAATCCGACCTGATCCTGGCCTTGATGGCGGTATCGACAGATTCTCATCGCATCGTCACTCCTGTTTTTCTCGGAACTCGTCTTTCGTTACAGGCGACCAATTCAAGTGTCGATCGAGGAATGAATAGGTGCCTTGGCCGTTGATCTTGTGCGGACCATCGAACCATTCGATCTCGCATCGGTCGGGCATCTTCAAGCGTGCAGCGTAGAGATGACGCACTTTGGCAAATTCCCAGCCGACTGTCCAGTCGTCGGCGACGCCGTCGTAGTGGCCCCGCTCGACCATGAACGGTCGCGGCGCGATCAAAGCAGCCATTTCGGCATAGTTGAATGTGCTGCCCAAATCGAACTCGAAAATCTCATATTCGCCTGTCCACACATAGCTACGAGGGTTTCGTGTGGACGCATTCTTGTCGACCCAGTCGTTGAAGTCGGCTGAGCAAATGGACAAGCAATAATCGGTTACCAGGGGCGGCACCCGCATGGCCGTCTTACCACCGTAGCTGAGTCCATAGAAGGCAATTCGATTTGCATCGACATAAGGCAGTGTCTTGAGCCAGTTCACGATCTGCTGGTGCTGCGGCGTAATGATCGAGAAGAGTGTCTTCTTGAGTACGTAGCTTTTGCGCTGCAACGTGCGAAATCGGTCTCTGCCAATGTAGAGGTTTTGCGGAGCGAAGGTCACGTATCCGCGTTGTGCAAGGGCTCCAGCGAATCCCGCATAGTACCTCGCGCCTTGGATGCCGACCGTATCCTGGGGGCGACCTTCCAGTCCATGTTGGCAGACCACGACCGGTCGCCGCTCACCCGGCTTGAGACCCTTCGGAACAAGTAGGATCCCGTAGGCAAACACCTGGTCGAACACGTCCAGCACGACTTCATATCCGCGCCAGTGCTCCGTGTCGTAGATCCGTCGTGAACGCGGTTGGGCATCTTTCAAGGGATAGTCGAATCGTCCGATCACGTCATCGTAGAATCGTCGACGATAGTCTTCGACCGACTGCTCATACGCTGTCTCGGACGAGGTGTCCAGGCGGTGCATGTATTTCGTTCGCACGGCAGGACTCTCTCGCAGTACCTGTTGACTATGCCGATCCAGTTCTTGCATCTGCTGACGATGTCGCTGATTCGGGTCCCCAAGGGGGCGAGGCACGTTCGGCAACACCTGACCTTCATCCACCGCGTCCCCGCCCGAAAGTGAGCTGAGTAGCTGCCGCAGTGCCGCGGTGGTTCCATAAGGGCCGTGACCATCGCCGCTGATCACCAGTCGGACGCTTTCGTCAGCGTCAAGCGGTCGCAGCAACTGTTTGGCACGAGCGACTTCGGCTTGTACATCTTTCAGCGACGGAGACTTTAGTCGGGCCGGTGCACCACCGTTGCCCGGTAACTCCGCCTCGGGACCTTTGGCAGCTTCAATAATGAGTTTTCGCGGCGTTATCATCGACGCTAGTTCCGCGTCACCGAATTGTTCCAGCAGACCGAAGAGGTTGCGATCGAGTGGCTCACTCCAGATCTCTTGCCGTGAATCGAGATAGCCGCTTACACAAACCGCATCAATCCTCGGATCGATGGCACCTCCATACAGCGATATCAGACCGCCCTCGCCCCAGCCCATGAGACCGATCGGAGTTGACGCATCGTGCGCATCGAACCAATCCACGATCGCGAGCACTTTTTGCAGTTCGTAGCCGATCAGCGAGCGCCCCAACTCAAATGCGCTGCGATAGATCATCTCTCGATTCGTGATGTCGGGCGCCGGTCGGGCTCCCCAGTCAAATTGCCTGCGTTGGCGATTGATCAGCAGCGGAACCACCACACGGCAACCGGACTGCGCAAGTCGACGAGCATACTGGCTGGAAGGCGGGATACCCGCCATCAGTCCCGCGAGTTGTTCCGGTGATTGTTCGCAATCCGGAATGGCAATCACGTTCGCAATTGGATCCCGACGGGTCGGCACCAACAGCAGACCTTCGCCATGGACGTCGCCAAAGGCCGGCCATCGGATGGCGAAAACTTGATAACCCTCGCCGGTGGCCAACGGTCCGTCGTGTTCGATCGTGGCGAGCTGGCTGGGCGACTCAAAAGCAACGCGCGCATCGCGTAGACCAAGCATCTGTGACAGCCGCTGCCGTTGCGGCTCGATTGAGGCCGCATAAGCATCCCAAGACGAGACGTTTCGATTCCAGTGACGTGAACGACGGTCGACTGATAGTTCCAGTTCATTCAACAGAAACCGATCAACGGCGTCGACCAGCGACATGGCGATGTCGCCAGTCCAGGTGAGCGGTTCTGTGTTCGGCAACGGTTCGGCATGCACCGACAACGCTGGACCAAGGAACAGTAGAAAAAGAACGCATCCAACCGTTGATCGTTTCTGAAACACGATGCCCTCGCTGTTGACGCTCAAGTAAGACTGCGGTCGTCTCGCCCACGACGGGTCGGCAAACCCAACTCAGAAGCGATCGCCCGCGCAGGTCATCTTTGCGTTACCAGCGTAACGCACTCAGCTGAGAGACTCTAGTAAGTCGTTGGGCGCAAGGGTCGGCAGAAGGACCTCAAGATGCAGGCGGACCTGGTCCTGTTGGGCCCGATTAAAGGACCGGAAGGGTTCCGCCACATAGTCATTACAGATTCCCATCAGCTTGGCCGCCGCTTTTAGGCTCCGCACGATCCGCGACGGCGCGTCGTCAACGGCGTACAGCGTCTGGGAAATCTGCTGGACAAATCCATTCAGCTCTGCGACCGTTTCCTGGTCGCCCGAGGTTGCGGCTTCGAACAACCGAACGTACAGCTGCGGGAATAAATTTGCACCCCCGTGGACACCACCATGTCCGCCAAGACTTAAGGCCTCCGCCAACCGCTCCTCAGGCCCGACGAGCAGCGAGAAGTCAGGTCGATCGCTACAGAGCTGCACGACCTTCGCAAAGTAATCGAGATCTCCGCAGCTGTCTTTCAGCCCGACGATGTTCTGATGATTAGCAAGCTGCCTCACCGTCTCGGCGGCGAAGTCCGTTCTTGTGCAACTTGGAATGTTGTAAATCAACAGCGGCAAAGGGCAGCGATCTGCGAGACGCTCGAAATGTTCAGACAATTCACGCTGACTAAGCATCAGGTAATAGGGGGCGGTGGCGACCAACCCCGTGGCACCTGAAGCGAATGCCATCTCTGCTAACTCGATCGATTCGTCAAAACAGGTGTCGGTGATGCTGACCAGGACAGGAATTCGTCCGGCAACACGTTCGCACACCACTTCGACAACCTGATGACGCATCTTGTGGGTTAGAAACGGACCTTCACCGGTTGTACCCAGCGCGAAGATTCCGTGCACCCCGCCATCGATCATGCGGTCGACCAATCTCTGTAATCCGGCTGCATCCAGATCGCCTTCGTCGGTCAAGGGTGTCAGGATAGGTGGGACGATTCCGCGTAACGGGCGAGGCAAGAGCTGCATCAATGTTCCTCATATGTAATGGCTAAAGCACGTCCAGGTGACGACGCAAGGCCCAAGCCCAGAGTTACTTGTTGCGTTGTCCTGGAAATGAAGCAAAGCAAGAGTTTGCCCAAGGTGACGGCGTCAAGCGCCAACGGCGACACCCGGCTATGCGTAGACCTGTTATTAACAAGCGTAACACGCCCCCGAGCGACACACCATGCTGTCCAAATCCCAGTTAGCGGGCTTGTCCGTCTGAGGTGCCGAACAAATCCGGACATGCCTCATGCTGCAGCCGCAATATAGTCAATCTTTACTCAGTTTGACACGTTCGGAGGATTGCGATAGTTTGAACGCGCCTCCAGGCGACATTACACACCTGCACGGCCTTGCAGCCTCCCGCCTTTGCCGTGTCACTCTCCTCGGAGAGTCAAGAATGTTGACTCGATGGATTGAACGTTGCAAGTCGACTACCAAGTTGGCTTTGGTATTGTCTATTCTGTGCGGTTCCTGTCTCCACGCGCTGAAGGCAGGTGAACCGGCTTCTTTGCACCTGCGCATCAACCAGCTGCTTGCCCAGACTCACGTGGGCCCCACGCCGTTGCCGGCAACCGATGCGGAGTTCATGCGCCGAACCTACCTGGACCTGATCGGTCGTGTGCCCACATCTGTGGAAACACGCGCGTTTTTGGCTGATTCGTCGACAGACAAACGGACGAAGCTGGTTGACGATCTCTTGAGTCGCGACGAGGTCAATCGCCACCTCGCTGTTGTTTTTGACGTCTGGATGATGGAGCGTCGCTCGGATCAACATGTAACCACCGACCAGTGGCGAGACTATCTGTATCGTTCATTGGTGGATGGTAAGTCATTCGACCAGCTGTCACGCGAGATACTGATGGCCCGCGACGATGATGCGAAACTGAAACCGGCCGCAAAGTTCTATTTGGATCGCAACGTCGAAACGCATTCGGTGACCCGTGACATTAGTCGAGTGTTCTTCGGACGTGATGTCCAGTGTGCCCAGTGTCACGATCACCCGTTGATCGACGACTACGCGCAAGCCGAGTATTTCGGTCTGTTTGCCTTCGTGAATCGGAGCTTTTTGTTCCAGGATGAAAAAGACAAAAAGAAAGTAGTGTTGGCGGAGAAAGCCGAAGGTGAAGCGTTGTATTCGTCCGTCTTCGAGCCAGACAGTGAGAAGACGACTGCGGTACCGACGCTATCCGATGGAATCGTGTTGGATGACGAGCCTCAGTTTGTGCCAGGCGAGGGCTATCGCGTCAAACCCGACAAGAACGTCCGGCCGATACCGGAATTCAGTCGTCGGCAACAGCTTGCGAATCTAGCGACTGGGGGTCAGAGCGAGGCGTTTAAACGTAACATTGCCAATCGGCTCTGGCGGCACATGCTGGGGCGTGGACTGGTCGAACCGCCGGACCTTCACCACTCCGATAATCCGGCAACTCATCCTGAGCTCCTGCAGTTGCTTTCTGATGAGTTCGCCAAACTGAAATTCGATGTCAAGGCATTCCTGCGGGAGGTCGCTTTGACGGACGTTTACCAGCGTGCGATTGACCTGCCAACGGAGATCGACAGGAAGATTCCCAGCCTAGTGGCTCAACTGGATGCACTTAAGACGCAAGTCGGCTTTCAGGAGTCGGTCGTTAGACGGACCGCCACGCGGTTACGAGACTCGTCCAATCACCTCAACGCCGCAAGGCGAGAGCTGAATGCGACGCGAAACGAACGGGCTAAACTGCTCGATTCCATTGGCAAGGCAAACAAGGCACGTGCCGAGTCCGCGGCGGAGCTTGCCAAAGTGGAAGAGGGTGCCTCTCAAAAGAAAACGCTGGCCGACACGATCCGAAGCGCAGCACAAGCCGCTGCCAAAGCCGCCGAACAACTGAAGGACGATGCGGAACTCGCCGCGGCGACCAAGACACTTGATGACCGAACCAAGAAGTTGGAGTCTGAAGTTGGCGAGCTGCAGAAAAAGCTGGCTGAGTTGAAATCGGCAGCCGAAGAGCTTGCGGCCAAGTGCGACACTCTTTCCCAACAAGTGCCGCCGTTGGATCAAAAAGTCGCTGCGACTCTACAAGACATCGGTCGTCGGAGCGGCGCGCAGCTGGCCTTACAACGCCAGCTTAGGGCTGAGCAGGATCGTCATCTCGATCTCACGCAAAGGATTGCGGCGATCGAGCACGTGATGCAATATGACGAGCGTCGAAAAAAACGTTTGGCCATCGCCACTCGCGTCGACGACGTGACGAAACAACTCGACCTATTGCACACGCAGAAAGAGGAATACGCGACCGATCAGAAGGACCTAGAATCGCAGATCACTGAGCTTGAGGCCTCAATTCAGTTCGAATCCAGACTGCTCGAAGCAGCAGAGCAGGGGCTTGCTTCATATCGCGCAATGGTCGATTCCGTCCAAGGTGTCGCGGAACAACTCCAGCTCGCTGTGCGAGTCTTGGCTGAAGACACGGAACTTGCCAGCGCTCGAGCAAGCCTCGTTACGCAAGGCGCACAACTGACAGCACAGCACAGCCAACTCGAGATGACGACTCGCAAACAACAGACAATTCTGGATGGGCTGAAGGAACAATTTGCCGCACGTAAATCGCAGCATGTGGCTAAAACCGACCAAATGCGGAATCTGGATACACAGATCGCCGATCTTGTCGCAACCACCGAACAACTTCAGCAGCAGCAGGTCGAAGCTGAAGCCCTTGTAGGTGAGAGCCGAGACGAACTGAATGAGCTTTGGAAAGAGCGACTCGTTGTTTCATCACTCAAACCGTTGACGCCTGAACAGATGGCGGCCAGCCTGATCCATACTTTGGGACTCGACACGCGTTATTGGGCCGAGGCGAAAGGAGAGTGGGAGAATAATAGCAAAAAGGACAAAGAGGAAAAGAAAGGCGAGGAAAAGAAAGACGCGACGACTTCCCCGGAGCAACGACAACAGCAGATTGACGAGCTGTATGCCAAACGCGAAAAGAAAGTCATTGCAGCCTGCGTTTCGCTTTTCGCGTCTTCGCCTGGGGCGCCGCAAGATGTGTTTCACGCCACGATCGATCAAGCTCTGTTCTTTGCCAACGACGGCCGAGTACGCGATTGGCTCCGACCGACTCCAGGTAGTCTGTCGAAGCGACTTTCCGAAATCTCGGACGGTGATTTGTTTGCTAAGGAGTTATATCTGAGTGTTCTGAGTCGCAAGCCGTCGGACGACGAGGTTTCGATGGTCGCCGAGTATTTGGATCGCCGTAGCAAGGATCGGAAGGCCGCACAGCAAGAGTTGATCTGGAGCATGCTGACGTCGTTAGAGTTTCGGTTTAATCACTAATAGCACCGTTCGACACCCACCGATCGGTTTCGGCCAGGTTTCGAACAGTGCTCAGACCTATGGCCAACGTATCTCTTCACCCTCTCAATAACGGATGAGCCATCATGAAATGTTCTTACGCTTGTGGATCTCCGGAGCACACGCTCGCCCGACGTCAATTCCTAGGACACATGGGCGTTGGTGTGGGGGCATTTATGGGAGCCGGTGGCTTTGGGACCCTGGTTCAACCGACCGTGGCCAAAGAGCTCGCTTCGAAACAGAAACGCGTGATCTCGATCTTCCTTTCGGGTGGTTCGAGTCAATTGGAGAGCTGGGATCCCAAACCTGGAACGGAGACGGGTGGTCCGTTTCGTGCCATTCCCACTTCAGTTCCAGGCGTGCATCTCTGCGAACTCTTGCCAGAGACTGCCAAACAGATGCACCGGTTGGCGTTGATTCGCGGTATCAATACCGCGGAGAATGATCACGGTAAGGGACGTTACCTGATGGAAACCGGAAGGCGACAAGTGCCGGCGACCGAGTTTCCTCACTTGGGGGCAGTCACTGCCAAAGCGCTGTCCGACAATGTCTCACCACTGCCCGGCAACATCCACGTCTCCTCCGGAGGAGGCGGTTCGCGACGCAACGATTCCGCATACCTTGGCCCCAAATACAGCAGCATCGTTGTCGGAGCCAAGGGCGGAGGTGTCCGAAATAGTGCTCGCCACGGTTCGCTGACCGTCGCGATGGACCAGCAGCGCCAGGCCTTTCGACGTTCACTAAACGATCGATTCTTGAAGCGTAGACGCACTGCCGAGACCGATGCATACACTCAGAGTTATGAGCAAGCACTTCAGTTGATGAATCGTCGAGATGTCTTCGACTTGGACAAGGAGCCATCGAAGCTGCTTGAAAAATACGGCGATCACGATCTGGGACGACAGTGCTTGTTGGGCCGTCGGCTGCTCGAGCATGGGATCTCCTTCGTGCAGGTTTCGCATTCGAACTACGACACACACAACGAAAACTTCAACTTTCATCTCGAGCAATTGGGCGAATTCGACCAAGCGTTTGCCGCGCTTGTCGATGATCTCGCTGAGCGGGGAATGCTCGAGAGCACTCTGATCGTAGTCATGTCCGAGTTTGGCAGAACTCCTCGCATCAATCAGTACTATGGTCGAGATCACTGGGGCAAGTCCTGGTCGGTCGCATTAGGCGGTGCAGGGATTCAACCGGGGGCCGTCATTGGCAAGACCAACGCAACAGGAACCGAGGTCGTTGATCGCGAGGTCGATCATCGACATCTATTCCACACTTATTTACAGGCCGTCGGATTGGATTCGATGGGCGAGTTTCATATCGGTGGCCGGAGCGTCCCGATGGCCGATCCATCCGGAAGCGCGATTGAGGAGCTGTTGGTGTGAGCGAGAATTCCAAAGCCTCGACCGAAGATCAACCCGTAGACGGTGTTATCGAGAGCATTAAGG
>CAJHYQ010001163.1_pt1 | contig 23075 bp, 11 predicted proteins | sample 9198721 | NCBI WGS metagenome assembly CAJHYQ01 (sample SAMEA7708357, study PRJEB35096) | sediment metagenome | biome: marine neritic benthic zone biome [ENVO:01000025]; feature: sediment [ENVO:00002007]; material: shallow marine sediment [ENVO:03000034] sea grass bed [ENVO_01000059] ... | reverse complement strand
TGATAGTTTCTCCGAAGAGCTTGCTCCGTTGCCGATCGACGTGAATCGCGGTGACATCCTCAACCTGTTCGTCGACCTGAACCTGTTCGAGTACCAGGGCAAGCCCGTCTTTGCTCGTGTGGGACGACAAGAGCTGCTATTTGGTTCACAGCGGCTGATTTCCACCTTGGACTGGGCCAACACGCGACGGACTTTCGACGGCGTCCGCCTGTTTCGGACCGGCAAAAAGTGGGATCTTGACCTGTTCTATACGGCCTTCGTGCCGCCCGTTGCGAGCGAATTCGACGATTTCGATGACCGCCGCGAATTTGGAGGAGCCTGGGCTACCTACCGGCCTCAGAAAGGGCATTTCGCTGACTTCTACTACCTGTTCTTCGACAACACGAATCAGGTGAGGCAGCAAGGTATCGTCCGCGCACCCACGGAAGTGCACACCCTCGGCACGCGCTACATCGGTGACCGGAACGGTTTCTTGTGGGAATACGAAGTGGCGCTGCAATTTGGCGAGCAAGACCGGCGAGACTTGTTCGCGGGTGCGGCCACTGCGGGTGTGGGACGGCACCTCAAGGACACCTGCTGGTCGCCCACGATCTGGGCATACTACGACTATGCCAGCGGCGATTCGGATCCCAACTCCGGCGACGCACACACGTTTAACCAACTGTATCCGTTTGGCCACTACTACTTGGGCTGGATTGATCAGGTGGCACGTCAGAACATCCACGACGCCAATGCGCACCTGTTCCTGTTTCCTCAACCCTGGATCACGGTCTGGATGCAGTACCATCACTTCTGGCTGAATCACCGGCGTGATGCACTCTACAATGCTGGCGGTGTTGCGACTCGCCGTGATGCGACCGGCGCGTCCGGCAACAATATCGGCGACGAAATCGATCTCGTTTTGAATTTCCATCTCAATCGGTACTCGGACATCATGGTCGGCTATTCGCGCCTGTTTGGTGGCGGATTCCTGGAGCGCACGTCGACGGCGAACGCTGCGTCGGATGCCGAACTGTTCCACTTGATGTTCCAGCAGAAGTGGTAATCAACAGCGGCGGATGTGGTACACGTGCTTGAACGGTGCCTCGAAGTTCGCGCGGCTCCGTGCCAGCAACCGTTCGATTCTAGGGGGCGATGCTCCCCGGTTCGGGCGGTTGGGAGGGAACATTGATTAGCGCTGCGGCAGGGGATCAAGAGTCGGTTTGTGGTGCTCATGCCCATTACTGTCTACACTGCTTGGCATGGGTCGGTCGCCAGTTGCATTCAAGACTAATGTCGAACCGACTTGGCTTGCCAGCGCAAGTTGCTGAGGTAAGCGTCACCGATGCGACTGGCGATTTCTTCCTGCAAGCGGTTGCATCGACCGATCGAACTTCGCCCCATTGCTTTTCTCACGGCCGGCTGATCCTTAACGTTCATGCCTCATAAAAACGAAGCTAGTGGATGCCGCGCGCCGAGTTTTCTGGACCGCCCTCCTGCTGGCTCTCGCCGGGCGCAGAGGTGCATCATTCGGAACGTGATGTCTGCAGTAAGGCCGACTCGCGAACTCGCTGAAGATGCATCGTCTTCAGCAGATCCCGGCAAACGCCAAGTTGCAGCGGTGATCGTCACGTCGATATGACCGCTAGATTGGACTCGCCCAACGCCGCCGCCGTGAACGAAGCAAGCGGTGCCTTCGCTAAGTAACATCGGCTACTTTTGTGAACGCCTGTCCGTAAAGATGCTCGTAAACGGCTCTCCAGTCCCGGACGTGGATTGTCCAGTCTGGTGCGGGCTGATCCTGGACGCCGAACAACAGCAAATGTGACACAACACTGCGCAAGTGCCCCAATACATCGACGCGGTCATCGATGAAGTGCGTCAGACGCAGTTGCTCGGCAATTGGTCGCTTCTCGTGGCGTTTGAAGCAGAAGTGCACTTGGTTCGGCTGCATACCAACGCTCGCGAAGAAGTCGTGTCGGACGAACCACTGCTGGGTGCGCTCGCGAATCCGCTTGCCGGCTTTCGATACCAACCAGACGCGCCCTTCCGTTGTCTCGACAAGGTGACGGACGACGTCCAGCGACAGGTTTGCTGGCGGAATACTAAGCGCTTGCTCGAGGTTTCCCGCCAGGAACGACGTGTCAGGCCCGTCCTGTTCGGTCGTCGGACACATCAGAACACGGCCGATGTCAATGCCGATGCGTGCTTGAGTGAGATCGTGAGTGGTCATGGTGTTCTCCTTTAGTTGCTGTAAGACTAGCTGCTCAATGAACAAATAAAACTATTGATTATGAGTATGCTATAATTTGAAACTATGATTAAATCCGAATGGTTGGAGTCCTTTCGCGTTTTCGGTCGGTGCTTAAACTTCACGCACGCGGCCCGGCAACTGCACATCTCTCAGCCGGCGCTGCATGTGCAGATCCGTCAGCTAGGCGAGCACCTGGGCGTAGTGCTCTACGAGCGTCACGGCAAGGCTCTCGTTTTGACAGCGGCTGGCGAGCAATTGCTGGCTTATGCCTGCGACCGGCAACGTCAGGATGAGGACTTCCTTCGTAACCTGACAGGCAAGGGAGCCACGCCACACATCACGCTGGCTTCCGGCTCCGGAGCGTTGATCTATCTGCTGGGGCCGGCCTTACGGGGGTTCATTCGTAAGCGCGTCGCGCGGCTGCGCATTCTCAACCTGGATACTAAGGGAACGCTCGCTGCCCTACGTTCCGGCGAAGCGGATGTGGGAGTTACCGTGCTCGACACAGTGCCGGACGGCCTGAACGCCGAGCGGCTGACCGACGCACGGTCTAATGCGATTCTCCCGGAAGGCCATCGGCTGGCTCGCAAGCGCCGCGTCGAGTTGCGTGACCTGAGCGGCGAAACTCTGATCGTACCACCGGCCGGCAGGGCACATCGACATGCGATTGAACGTGCTCTCGCAGCCGCGGGGGCGGAATGGCACGTTGGTGTGGAGGCGAATGGTTGGGATGTGATGCTTCATCTGGCGAATCTGGGTTTGGGTATCGCCATCGTTAACGACTTCTGCCGTGTACCGCGAAACTGCGTCGCACGTCGCATCAAAGACTTGCCGCCAGTCCGCTACTACCGCGTTACCCGCCAGACGCAGCCGTCGTCGGAGGCCGTCGATACATTGATCGCCGAACTGCGGCGAGTTAAGGATCGATGAACAGCTGAGTTTAATCGTCTGGGAAACGGATGAACTCGGGTGGAACGAAAGCGGTGAGCCAGACGCCGTTGTCGGACAGATAGAACTGCGATCCGGCACGCTGCAGCGCTGCGGCTTGGACGATCAAGATGATGGGCTTGCCGCGCCGCATTCCGACACGGCGGGCGGTCTCAATGTCGGGCGATAGGTGGACATGATTCCGCGAGCCGCGTTGCAGGCCATTCGCGCGGATACTGGCGAGGACACGCCCGACTGTGCCGTGAAACAGTTCGTCCGGCGGTTCCCTCGGAGTTAACGCCAACTCGACTCCGCGGATCGAGTGCCCCTGGCTGGCACGAATGCGGCGGCCATCTTCACTGATGGAGAAACGCTGCTTGTCGTTTTCTGCGACGATTTGCTGGACGATCTCCGGGGACAACGTGTGGCCATGTCTCGTGGCCGCGTCAACCAGCACATCGATATCCAGCCAGCCTTCACAATCCAATTCGACGCCGATCGTCTCCGGCCGGTGGCGGAGGATCAAGCTGAGAAACTTGCTCGTTGAGATGAGGGACTTGTTCATATGTGTCTTGAGCGCGGCGGTGGCAGTGTGATTATGGTTGATGAAGGTTTGAGCGTCACCCACACTGAACGCCGTCGTGATGGAATTTGCTTCTTGTTGGAGTCCAAGTGCGACGGCCTTGGAAGGCCACCAGCGATCACGCGCACCAGTTAGTTTAGTGGATGCTGAGATCCCCCGGAGGACAACTGAGCCCCATTGGCGACTAACATTTCGTGCGGAGGCGTGACACACGCGACACACCGCCCGCACTTCGCCGTCACGGAAACGCAGCGGGTGCATCGGCCGACGCGGCTACGGATCTCGACGAAGTGTAAGAGGTGTCCTCGGCGAAGTGACACCGCTGAGGATCGGCACGCGAAGTTTGCTTTCAATGCAAGGGTGCGGCACGCTAAAAACGCACGCACGTTTTGGCAGCAGGCCCCACGGATAGGGAACTGTTCGACCGCTATTCGGTTCTTTCGAAAACCGCCGAGGCCTCGTACGGTTCTCCGTCAACCTCGCCCTTGGATGCAATCTCCATCCTGTCATCGCTAGTTATCTTGATCGTGTAGGAAGATTCGAACTTGCGCCCGTCTGGAAACGTTCCATTGCCTGCACCCTTAACTATCTTTGGCTGATATTCCGACCAAGTGATGTGCCACGACCCGCCGTTCGAACTAAAGCCATGAGAAACCGTCATCTTTGTGTCGGCCCGATACCCTGTGACTTCAATATCCTTTGCGCCATCAGAGGTCTCAAAACGCCCGAGCAGCGCCTTCCCTTTCGCATTTAATCGCCATTTCGCCGTACCTTTCTCCTCAAAACCGCCCTTCCATTCATACTCCCAGGAGCCGCCCTTGAGGTAATCCCAGAATGCCTTGTGATGATGATCCGCAGATACTCGTTGCGCGAATCCACCGAAAAGCAACGTCACGACGAGAACCGAGGCAGTTAGACGCATTGTAAGCTCCTCAAAAAGAAAACGTTGAGTCAAGAACACGACCAGTATGGCTCAATGCCGTAAGCAGTCAATCATGCTTTCTCAAGTACACACCGCGGCTTTTCTTATTTGCAAATCGAGCCGGGCTGCAGCATCCTTGTTTCGATCAAGTTGACGAGCACGGGACACAACCATCATCTGTCATCCACAGCCTTTACTCTGCGACGAGCGTGGCTTCCCAGATTTCGCTTTTGAGGTTGTCCCAGTATTTCCATTGGGGCTGCGCGAGAATAGGAGTTTGCGGCCATCAGGTGTCATCGCTGGCTGCCATTCAGATTCTGAGCTGTTGATTGATCCGAGATTGCTGGGCTCACCCCAAGGAGAATCGAGCGTGTCACGAGTCCCAGAATCGCTTCCCCCGTTTCCGCCCTAGCGGGTTCGCCCCTCGAAGCTTGAAGAACCGTTGCGAGACAAGTTAGCATAAGTAGAAAACTATCTGTCAAAGCTGGTCCTCCCTCAGCAGAAGTTACGACGTGGAGTTCGTTCATGCCATCGTTTATAGGTCGCCGGAACTTTCTGAAAGCTGCAGGTACTACTGCGGCCACGTTTACGATTATGCAAGCCGGTTCGGCGCGAACCTATGCCGCCAATGAGAAACTGAGCATTGCCTGTATCGGTGCTGGCGGGCGAGGTGCAATCAATATTCGGGATACCCGCTCGGAGAATGTCGTTGCTCTGTGCGACGTTGACTATGAGCGTGTATCAGAGTCGTTCAAAAAGCATCCCGGGCTGAAGATTCCAAGCGTGAAGCGATATAAGGACTATCGAGTGATGTTGTCCGAAATGGAATCGAGAATTGATGCCGTCATTGTTTCGACTCCGGACCATCATCACTTTCATGCCTCAATGGCTGCGATTCGGCGCGGCAAACATGTCTACTGCGAGAAGCCGCTGACGCATTCGATTTGGGAAGCCCGCGAATTGACCAAGGCTGCACGCGAGGCAGGTGTCGCAACGCAAATGGGCAATCAAGCACAAGCGGACAAGGACACGCGACTTGTTCAAGAGTTCGTTATGGACAATGCAATCGGGCCTATTCGCGAAGCTCACATTTGGACGGATCGGCCTTCGCGGGGTTTGTTTGACGAATACTGGCCACAGGGAGTTTCGCGTCCGATCGACACCCCCGCAGTTCCTGACACGATTGACTGGGATCTGTGGATCGGCCCGGCTCCCATGCGACCGTATCATCCGACTTACGCACCGTTCAAGTGGCGAGGTCGTTGGGATTTCGGCACCGGAGCGTTAGGTGACATGGGGTGCCACTACTTCGACCCGGTGTATCGTGCATTGAAGCTAAGAGCACCGACCAGTGTTGAAGCTGTGTCGACGCGAGTGAACGAGGATTCGTATCCGCTCGGTTCCGTGGTTACTCTTCATTTTCCGGCTCGCGTAGAGATGCCGCCCGTGAAGGTCCAGTGGTACGACGGTGGCTTGCGACCGCCAAGGCCTGCTGTCCTCATGAACGGTGATGCCATGGGTGCCAATGGCGTCATGCTTGTTGGTGACGACGGCGTCCTGTTGACCGACTGGGACGAACCTTGGCGAATGTTCCCGGAAGAGCGAGCGAAAGAGTACGGAACTCCTCCCAGAGTATTGCCTCGTTCGCCCGGTCATCACGAAGAATGGATTCAAGCTTGCAAAGGCGGCCCGAAAGCAGGTTCCAACTTCGACTGGGCCGGACGACTTACAGAAGGAGTGCTGCTGGGCAACGTTGCTCTTCGCTCACAGCTGCGAGACGATCTCACCCGCAAGAAACTGCATTGGGATTCCGAGAAAATGGTGTTCACCAATCACGAAACCGCCAATCAGTTCGTGCGTCGTGAATACCGAGATGGCTGGCAGGTGTGATCAGAACCTGCTTCCGGCGTGGTAGACGGCCACCATCAAATCCGAGCACAGCAAAGGCACCATGACACGACTGCTTCTCACACTAACCATAGTCTCCGCAACGGTGTCGGGAAACGCGGCAGAACCCCCAACGTTGCAGAACGCCACGACAGCGGACGTAATTGTCTACGGCAGTACGCCGGGTGGCTTTTGTGCCGCGATCGCGGCGGCGCGTGAAGGGGCTTCCGTCATTCTGCTGGAACCAACCGATCACGTTGGCGGGTTGAGTACGGGTGGGTTGAGTCACTGCGACTCGAACCAGATGGTCCGCAGCACGCTGATGGGACTTTTCAACGAGTGGCACAGTCGCGTGGTCGAGGACTACACCGATCGCGGTCTCAAGGCTCCGTACGACCCGGCGAAGAAAGATCAGTCGCGATGGACGTTCGAGCCGCATGTCGCCATGCGCGTGACGAAGAAGATGCTCGACGAGGCCGGAGTCACCGTACTCACCGAACGCTATCTCAAGTCGGTCGCGAAGGACGGCCCGCGAATCACATCCATCATCACGAAGAACGGCACGTTCACTGCCAAAGTGTTTGTAGATGGGACCTACGAAGGCGACCTGATGGCGGCGGCTGGAGTCGACTGGACGATCGGTCGCGAAGGCCGCAAGAAGTACGGTGAATCCTTGGCGGGGAAGCAATACCCGAAGCAGAAGATGAACATCAGCGGTTTCGACGACAACGGCAAGCTGCTGCCGCTGATCACGACGGGGAACGCAGGCGACGACGAGGCGGGTGACAGGAAGGTCATGACTTATAGCTTCCGCCTTTGCCTAACCTCTGCTCCAGCTAACCGTGTGCCGATGCCAGAACCAGCGAATTACGACCCAGCGCGGTTCGAACTTGCCCGGCGTGCGTTGAAGGCTGGCGAGAAACGTGTCGGCTTCGACTTGTATCCGTTGCCCGCCGACAAGCTCGACGGAAACAACTCGATAGGAGGACAGCTCTCCATTGGGCTCGTCGGCGGCGGGAACGACTGGCACTCGGCGGACGAAGCCGGACGCAAAACGATATGGGAAGGACACAAACAATACACGCTCGAGCTGTTCCACTTTCTGACGACCGATCCATCCGTTCCCGCTTCAATCCGAGACCGCTATACCAAGCTCGGCTTGTGCAAAGACGAGTTCGCCAGCTACGATCATTTTTCGCCGGCGCTATACGTCCGCGAATCACGACGCATGAAGGGTTTGTACGTCATTACCCAGAAAGACATCCTGGATTCGCCGAAGAAAAACGATCCAATCGCAATCTCGTCGTTTCCAATCGACTCGCATGACTGTCAACGCATTGGGTTAGAGGGCGGTGGCGTGATCAACGAAGGCACGATCTTCCCGGTACGAAATCAGAAGCTGAAGCAAGGCTACGCTTACCATGTGCCGTACCGTTCGATTCTGCCGAAGCCCGAGCAATGTGACAACCTACTCGTGCCAGTCGCGTTGTCTTGTACGCATGTGGGTATCTCATCGCTGCGGATCGAGGGCGCTTGGATGGTCATTGGTCAGGCCGCCGGGATTGCAGCTGCATTGTCAGCCGATCAGGACGTAGCGGTACAAGAACTGAAGTACGAAAGACTGCGTGAACGACTATTGGCTCAGAAGCAGGTACTTGAATTGCCGGACCTACCGGGGCCGGCGTCCGTAGGCGACTCCATCCCTGCGACGTCGCTGCAGGGAATCGGGTTGGACGACAAGTTGGCGAAACTGACAGGCGACTGGTCACGATCGACAAACTTCACGCCCTACATCGAAGAAGCCTACATCTTCAACGGCGACAAATCTACCGACGCAAAGGGCGATGGCAAATCAACGGCAACCGTTGCCGTCGGCTCTATCCTCATCGGTGTCCAACGGCTGTGGACACCGCTTGCCGATGGAACAATCTCTAAGAAGCAGCGGATGCATCGACTCGTGCGGCTAGGGATCTCGTCGAACTTGCAGCGGTGTCCTCGCGACGCGGAGACCGCTGTAGTTGCGCCTGGTCTGGAACTCGGGTCGAGTTGTCCATCCTCTGTCGATTCGACTGCTGACGAATTGCGGTCGGTCAATTAGACCGCTGCGGCTATGGAATCGTCTGTAATCCTAGTTCGGAATGTGCCGACGCAGCTTCCCAGACCGTGCCGCCCCGAATGGCCCGCAGCCTCGGCACCACAACCGAAGACTTCCCACTGCCGGATGCCCCAGCAACTATCAGCGCTCTTGCGGCGCTCGATTCAGTTTTCACTATTGAATAGGTCCATCGTCGATGAACAAACCCAATTTAAACGCGAGCACCAAGTCGGCAGTCGTGAATTCTCCGTCTCCGTTCCAATCTCCCGTCTCCCAAGTCGAATTGCCCACCAAGTTATCTTCGAACTCGCCAGCCGTTGCTACCACAACCAAGTCGTTGTTATCAAACTGTCCGTCTCGATTCGCATCGCCCCATGTCAGGGATTCGGCGCCGGGCGTGCCACCAAGCTGGGCGCTGGCCTGCCAGCTGACCGCGGTGTCCCAACTAGCAAGAGCGGCTGCCACGTCGCGAATTTCTAGTGATCTGCCGATGCCATCGGACGTGGGCTGCCAATCGTCTTGATAGCGAAACTGCTGTACGAGGACACCTGCCGCTTCGACACTGAGCTGTTCGCCACGATTACTGAGTCGCCCTTGCCATTGTCCGGCCACGGATATTTCCGACCCGTATCGCGCACGGAATGCCTCTAAGTCTTCGACTACCACAACGCGCTCGCCGGGCGCGAGACTCTGAACCGCTCCCTCGGCAAAGGCAAACGCGACGCCCTCCGTTCCATTCTCTGTCTCAGCCTGGACTAATCGGACGGCTGACAGGTCCAGCGGTGACGCGCCGATATTCACGAACTCGATAAACTCGAAATCATTGTTGTTCGCGAATCCCGCAGCCACTTCGTCCGCGTTTGGATCGGCCGGGTTGTAGTGAACTTCGCTGATGCGCAAGTTCTCGATCACATCGCTGGGCGCGCCGTTGGTGGCCACCAGCTGAATGGGCTCAGACCAGTGACTCCATCGACCGGTATCGTCTTGGGCGCGCAGGCGTACGCGGTAGGCGTGGCCGGGCTGCACGACGTGTATTGGAATCTCGAATCGCTGCTGAAACTCACTAACATGAGGTGACGACCAGGTCGCGTCGACCTCGTATTTGCGGGGTTCGGTGGGATCGTGCACCGGCGCCGCCGGGTCCGAAACCTCAGCGATCCGCCACTGCATCGCACCAAACGTCTGGTCACCTTGTGGATCGGCGAAGTCCGATGTCTCAAACGCCAGACCGTCGACCGCAAACGTCGGACTGCCCACATAGGTCAGGGTGGGAGTGTTTGGGATCGCATTGTCGGTGGCCTCTCGGTTAAGGAAATCCCAACCATAGCCGGCGGGATCACTTCCGCGTCCTTCTGCCGGAAGCAAGAAGTCCTTGATCCACTGCGCGAATCCTTCGTGATCAGCCGAGACTAAGGTGCGATTGCCACCGGGACCTTGAAACCGGTTGTAGTGAGCGACTAGCTGATTGAACATGCCTCGATGCGCATCTTGGCCCGTCGACGAAGTGCGCGGATTGTAGTTCCACATGAACTGATCGACGTCAACCATTGTCGGGCCGCCCGTCTGCGGATTGACGAACCCGGCGTATTCATCCACAAGCTGATTCACTTGATCTTCACTAAACAGCAAGTCCTGCAATTCCCGTGCGCGGTTCTTGTATTCGATATCGAGGGCCTCGTGTCGGAGCATGTTTTCCAGCCGAATAACGCCAGACCAGTGAGTTGTCGGCACATACAGCATGTCCAGGTCCCACGGAATCACCGACCACTTGTCGCTCTCCGGATTGTGGTAGATGTAATGGTTCCAACCATCACGAATGTCCATGTTGTTGACGGCTCGATTGATCGCCCGAAACGAAAAATATGAATCCAGGTCGACGTTTTCCCGCCACCACTCTTCACTCGTGGTGCGACGTGCCGCTTCCCGCATGAAGCTGCGGAATTCATTGGCCGCCTCCGGCTGGGTTCGGCCCTGATTCTTGATGTCACCCTGACCACTGTTTTCGACTTTGTACGTCGTTCCGTCCGGCAGTCCGCGCCGGTCGAGAAATCTTCCGTCCGGGTGTTCTAGCGCCAAATACAGCCCCCACAGGTCACCGCTGAACTGATCGTCCGGTGATTCCTGGGCATCATCAATCACGCGGAACTGAAGAAAATTGGTACTGGGGCTGTGAACTCCAGCTAGGTCATACAGCTGATATGCAAGCCCCTCGCCGAGACCTGCCATGCCGCGATTCATGGTGACCCAGGGTGTGGCGGCGGTACTGAAATTCATGACTCGCCAAGTTTCGTCGTACAAGCGACCATAGTCGTCCCTCGCCTGAAATTCGTGGCCTCGATTGAAAAAGAACTTCCATTTGTTCTTTCCCGTGACGTATGTGGAAAACTCACCTCGAACTCGGAACTGAATGTGGTCGTACACGGTTCCATCGTAAACCAGCGTCCCGGTGAATCTCCGCTCCTCGAACGCTGGACGGTATTGGCTGTTTTCAACGTCCTCCGCGTTGGCGATCAAGTGGTAGACCGGCAGCAGATTCATGACGTCGTCGTTGAACGTGACCGCATCGGTCTGCCCAGGTTGCTCGGCGCCTGTCCAGGCAGAAACACCGTCATAAACGAAGTATCCAAAGTTCGGCTGAGCGTCATCGGCGTAGGGAACGGTTACGGACTCTCCTGGGACATCCACCGCCGAGAAGCGGTAGCGCACCAAGTTGCGATGTCGGTTCACCTCACCTGGAACAATCGCCGTATAGATCGAATCGTTAGCGGACGCGTCTCCGTTGGTTCCATCGTCATGCATCTCGATCGATTGCCAGTTTCGATAGGCCGCGTCAGTCGCCCGGATGTAATTGCCGGGTTCGACAACTTGGTACTCGAGCATTACATTCGCCACGCCATCTGGGTCGGATGCCTTGATCGTCACCGTCGCCGCCTCGCCCGAACGTGGTTGTTGCGGCGCATGACTGACCTGTCGCAGTTGAGGACCGATCGCATCACCGGACACCGAATTGATGCGCCCGGGCGTAGGTCCAGGAGCCAGCGCGGAAAGATTCAACAGTGTCGCGTCGAACACGACATCGCTATTACTTAGCGATTGATTCAGAACTTGCACCGCAATAACGTTGGCTCCCACGACCAAATAGTCAGCCGGTTCCGGCAGCACAAACTCAGACAACTCAGTCGCGTTATTGCTTCCCGACGCCACGGCATCGAACGCAGCATCCGGTTCGACGTTTAGTCCGGCAACGTGAGTACCGTTGATCCAAACGTTGACTCCGTCGTCAACGAAAGCATTTAGCTTCAGTCCACGCACCGTTGCGAGGTCCATCACTTCAAAGGTCTTTCTGAGATACACCGTCGAATAGTTTCGACGCATGTCATCCAGATTCGTTGAAACGGGTTGGCGTCGGGAAAATCCAATCGGCGTGGAACCGCCTGCCCATTGACTATCATCGAAGGAAATCTGAGTCCATGCTCCCGGCTCCGATGATGGCTCCATGGTTCCCTTAAAATATCTCCACGAGTCGCCATCCGGGATGACTGTTTGACCTCCGCGCGACGACCGCCAACTTCCCCCGAGCTGATTGTCGAGGCTCGGATTGACAAGTTCCATCGAATATCCGGGCGCATCGCCAACGGTCGGCCAAGGGAAACCCTCTCCATAATCCACGCGGTCGATGCGAGTCCCTTCGCTCGTCCACAAATCGACCGTCTCGCCTCGATTATTCAAGCGGCCTGTGAATTGACCGTTTGCCAGCACGCCGAATTTCTCTGCAAACGCTACTGAATTCTGGGCAATCACGTAGTATCCGCGGGCCGGGATATGGGCATTCGCCGGAAAATGGAACTCAACACCCTGGCCAAAGTACCAGCCGGCTAGTTCCACGGGTACGTCTCCTTGGTTGTACAGCTCGATAAACTCATCGTGCTCGGTCGAAATGTCCGAGTTGACATGCAGCTCGTTGATGACAACGTTCGTGTCGTCGGCGGAAGTGTTGATGACGAACGACACCGTTGCGTCATGCGATGTACCGCGTCCGTCGGTAATGGTGTATCGAGCTGCATCGACCCCACTCTGAAAATCAGCGTGGGGAACGTATCTGAACGAACCATCGTCATTGACGGTGAGCATTCCTCGCGCAGTTGTTTCGACGACGTTTGTCGAAAACTCTCCGTTGTGATATCCGCGATCATTCGTCGTTAGTCCTTGCAGGGCAGTCACTTCCAAGACCGCGCCCGGCGTTACAAAGTAGACATCGTCCGTTGCTACTGGATCCGTCACATCGCGAAAGATAGCGCTAACTTCGGTGGAATCCAACGCCCCGTCGTAGATCCGTACTTCTGCAATTTCCCCAACAAAACCGGGGCCATCCGTTTGCAGTGCGCCAATCGATAACCCGGAGGCCGAGCGGGGCTGCGCGCTGGCTTCGTTGCTGACGATCGCTGGTCCATCATCCACGAAGAGAGAAATCGTGTTTGCCGCGCGCGTCAGCGTGGCAACATGTATTCGCCCATCGTGCAAACCGGCCTCTTGACTTATCAGAGTGACCGGCTGTTCTCCGAGTCCGCCTTCGATTCCCGTTGCGATTTGCCCGGTGGCACCAACGGAGATGCCCCATCCGCGAGCCAAGCCCAACGAATTCGCGTCGACCAACCCTGACAGCTGATACCATTGACCCGAGGCATCGATGGCGCCTTGCTGCGGTGTGCTCGTGCGGAACGCGACGGATACGGAGAAGTCGCCAGCATCGTTCAGCGGGTTGTCAGCCTGCGGGACGACAAACGAGTCGGGGCCGGAGGGGAATTCGACGGTCGTACGATGGTGGATCCCGTGCGATATCACCGGTGCATCGAGCGCTGTCGCCACTATCTCACTCGTTCGATCACTCCAAACCAGAACGGTTTCGTCGGTTGGAACAAGATCTTCGGCGTGCCAGTGCGCGATCAGATCACCGGCCAAAAGGTGCCGTGATTCCAGTCGCTGCCCCTGGAACTGGCGTCGCACAAAATGGTCCCGAGAACACGTACGCAGCCGCCCGTTGACAAGTTGACGATAGAATCGCAGACACATGATCGTCTTTCCCTTTGTTTCGTTGTCCCGCACGATGATTTGTCAACGCACCGGATTCTGCACCTTCCACTCATAATTCAATCTTTATACGAAACTTGAGCTCGCAATGCCCTATGTCGTGACCAAGATTCAATAACTCGCCCTGGGACTGGCACGCTTGATCTCCGTAGCACTCTCATATCGTTCGTCGCCCAACACCCAGGACAAATGATGGCCATCTTTTCGCACAAGAAGAAGTGTTCCTTCAACACATTTTGGGACAAGCCATGACGGAAGGGCTCGCTTTGATCTTCAATTGATGAGGAAACAAAATAGGGGGTAGAGGCCCGCGGCAACCTATGACCAAGCGTGATTCGGTTGCTCTCTGTCGGGGCACTGTTCCCTGGCGCCACCCCACGTTGTGATGGCCTATCGCGCTTCCTAGAGCCTATCATCATTGTTAAGCTTGATTGAAGTTCGCGGTTGACCGCCGATTGCTCTTGCCTCTGGCTCTTTTTCTCTTGAAGGTGTCGACAATGATTCGGCTATTAGTTTGCTCTCACGTCCTAAATGCCTTGATTGTGACGTTGGCTTGCCCGTTCGTTCTTGGTGGAGAAGTTTTGGTTAATGGCACGCTTGAGGCGTCCGCTTCGCCGACAGGCTGGACACTCGATAATTTCATCACGGACGAGCCGGATCTAGATGTGAATGTCACCGAACAGATTGGCGGTAACGCGTCTGAATTTGACAATGGCTTAGGCCTATTCATTCGTCCTTTCGCCGGCAACGTCGGCACTTATGCCGACCAGAACTTAGCGGTCAATTCCGTGCTGTCTCAGACCGTGAACGCTTCTCCGAACCGCACGTACACCTTTTCCGGCAGTTCCCGCTGGCAAGGTGACGGAGACCCCGATACCAACGACGGTTTCTCCGGCGGAATCGACTTTCTTCTTCCAGAGTCACCTTCCGACCCTGACATGACCGGGACGGTACCCTCGCCAACGCAGAGTTATTTTCAGATGGAATTCCTGGACGACAACGACGCATTGATCGGCGCCCCGATCCGCCTTGATCTGAGAGACGATCAAATCAATGACAATATGTGGTTAGACCACTCGTTGCCGGGCGTAGCACCTGCCAACGCCCGCAAGGTCCGCGTCATGGCCGCTGCGCTCGACATGGTTGACAATGTGAGTGCACAGGCCGCGTACTTTGATTCGTTCTCGCTGCGCGACGACACGAGTCCCAGGACCGAGCGGCTGCAAAACGCCAACCTGGATACGCTCGGTGCTCCGCTCGGCTTCGAGGTCGCCGAAGTTCGAGAAGCAGCAGACACGCTGATTGGGTTCCGCGACTTTGCCAATCACACGGAGGGCGGCCAGCAGGGACTTTGGTTGCGAGCGTTCGCGGGTGGCGACGGCGAGATCTTCCAAGTCGTGGACGCCACACCGGGCGGCCAGTACGAGTTTTCGACTTGGTCGAAATGGGAACAAGGTTATTCGGGTGGTTTGGAAGACTCCACCACCGTGACCTCGATCGACATGCAGTTCCTGGACGCATCGGACAACATCCTTAGCTTCGAGTCTCTCGACTTATGGGATGAAGATCAGTCCAATGACGGCGTCTGGCGGCAGTACTCGCTCACCGGCACGGCACCTGCCAACACCGATAAAGTGCGAGTTCGGGCTGGTGCTACCGGGATGTTTAACTCTGGCATCAATCCGCAGTCGGCGTTTTTTGATGATCTCTCACTGATCGAGACTCTTCTCGGTGTGACTGGCGACTACAACGGAGATGGAGTCCTAGATTCTACAGACGTTGACCTGCAGGCCGCGGAAATGAAGGCTGCCGATCCCGAACTCGACAAGTTCGACCACAATTCAGACGGTCTGGTGAATTTGACTGACCGCACGATCTGGGTCAAAGAGCTCAAAGTCACGTGGGTTGGGGACTCCAACCTCGACAACGAGTTCAACAGTGGAGACCTGGTTTCGGTCTTTGCGGAGGGCAAGTACGAGAACGGCGAGATGGCCACTTGGGCTCAAGGCGACTGGAATGGCAACATGGTTTTTGACAGCGGAGACCTTGTTGCTGCATTCTCCGATGGGGGCTACGAGCAGGGTCCGCCGGCAGCCGCTGCCCAAGCACCCGAGCCCTCCAGCATGGCGCTGGCTCTACTGAGTGTCCTGGGCCTGGTTGGCGTCGTTCGCCGTCGGCACCGCTAATCGAATCCGAGTTTCGCCCATGAGATATTCCATGCGAATCAGGAGGTAGGACACCATCTCGAAAATAATTCATCGGTGTTGTTGAACATCGCCGAAACAAAGACGCCGTTCTCACACGGGCGCACAAGAAGCGTGCCGACGGCGAGGCTCGATGCATTAGCCGACAACACCGATTGGCAGAACCCGATGGATCGAAGACCGTGGATGACTTCACCAAGCGCTATCTACTTTGCGAATCGACGCCGGCTACGGATCCAGATTCGACTCTTTCCTGTCTCGCGTTTAAACCTGGCCCGCCCATAGTTCGCGAACCCTTATTCGTAGCCGATCTGCAACATTCGGCTTCCTACTGCCTCAGCGACGTGTTGGCCACGTTTGCGGCTCTACCGAACGTCAATCAGAAAGGTCGTGATGCCGGCCTACGCTGGACCTTAGACGACCGGTGGATCGAACTGTCGTTCGTTGGCGAGGGCGGTGAATGGACGGAATCGCCCGTTCAATGCTGGTGTACATTCGCCGACCTTGCCTGGATGTGGCTTTCAGTTTGCCGTAAGCATCGCACGATAATGCTACAAAATGCTCACGGGCGGCTGTTTACGCCCCGATCATTCCTGCACGAACTAGCGTTTCCAAGGCTCTCAGATGCATTTGACAATTCGAACGCATCAACAAGCCAGCGCGCCGAACTCGAAATGAGCACGTATCGTGTGGTGGCTCGTGACGCTTTGCACTGACACCTCGCCATCGTCCCGAACGGAAGCTCTCGCGGCTCTCGGTCTCCATCACCCGGCGGCGTACCGCTAAACGACTCATGACGGATACTCCGGTGCGCGCTGAGGTGTTGGTGCATCTGACGGCTTGAGCCGTCGAATGTCTTGCCAATTCGATCAGCCGACGTGACCGGTCGCAGATCTTCCTTATTCTCATCACGCTTACCGCTCTCGAATCCACCGTGCATCTCTTACTTGTTACCGTTTATGATGGTGGGCAGCCCCCACTGACGTGAAGGGTCCATCACATTATCGCGATCATGATTAGCGCCCCTGGATTCAAATGCCGAAAACACTCTCATCAACCAACGTCGGCCGAATTCTCATCCTACTGTTTCCCCTCACGATCGCGTTCGACTTTCCCGCATTCGCCGGGGAAGCAACGTTGTATCGCGACTCGTGGGGTGTGCCGCACATTTGGGCGGAGGACTATCAAGCCGCTGGTTACGCCGTCGCTCAGGCTCAATGCGAAGACGCGCTGGACAACGTGCTTTATTGTTTGCACGCCGGAGTGGGCCGTCTGTCGGAGCTTTTGGGTCCAGGAATGTTGACTGCCGACATTGAAGCACGGACGTTGCGACATGGAGCGTTCGCAGAACGGGATTGGCCGAAACTAGGCAACCCGACGCGTGAACTGATCGAAGGTTTCTGTGCCGGCGTGAACGACTACGTTAAGTCACACCCGAAGAAAACGATTGCCCCAATCAAGAAGGTAACACCCGTCCAGGTTGTCGCCTGGCACCGGTCGTTGTTGATGTTGTCTGCAGTCGCCATTTCCAAAGCGGACGCCGAGGCATCCAAGGCTGACGGCTACCATCCGATCTACAACCCGGAGAATGTGGGGTCAAAGAACGAAGACGTCCAAAACGAACATTCGGGCATACCGCCGGGCAAAAGCAACTCGTGGTCGCTGGCCGGTATCAAAACCGCCAGCGGCGCGCCGATGCTGTTGATCGATCCGCATTGGATGGCCGAAGGTCACCTGCAGTTGTACGAGCTGTGGCTGCATATTGGGGACAAATTGAATGTCGGCGGATTCGCACTCAGCGGCACGCCGCTTCCCGGGATTGGAGTGACGCCGTATGCCGCATGGACGGTAACCGCCGGAGGCGCCGACTCGTCGGACGCGTACGCGCTAAAGATCAACCCGGAGAACGCGCACCAATACAGATTTGATGGCGAGTGGGTCGACATGGATGTTCGCAAGGAGGTGATCCACATTCGCATGCCAGATGGAGAAATGCGAGACCAAGAAATCGAGGCGCTCGCCACTCGGCACGGCCCCATTTTGAAGGCGGCGAACGGAACGCCCTATGCGGCGGCGATGGGTGGCTACAATCAAGCCGATGCGCTGGATCAATTTTTTCGAATGGCCGTTGCGCGTAACACCGCGCAGTTTAAACAGGCCATCGGATTGAATCGCCTGTCTTATTTCAATCTGATGTGGGCCACGCGTGACGGTGATATTGGCTTTGTGCAAACGGGGCAGGCGCCCCTGAGACCAACCGGTTTTGATTGGCAGAAAATGGTTCCGAGTTGGACGAGCGCGAGCTTGTATCGTGGACGACTTCCTTTGGAACAACACCCGACCGTGGAGAATCCCGTGACGGGCTTCCTGCAGAATTGCAACGTCTCCGCCGATGTCGTCACGCCCGGCTTGACGATGAAACCAGGAGATTTTCCACCGGGCGTTCTGTTCGGTCACTACAACCAGTATCGTGCACGCGGCGCCCGGGCCACGCAACTGCTCACAGAGGTTGCGAAAGCTACTTTAGAGGACGGACGTAGAATTGCTTTCGATACGTACGTGCCGCCTGCGGACTTGTGGGTGCCGATCATTCTGCAATCCTGGACGGAGCACAGATCCGCAGTCGACGAAGCAACCAAGAACAACGCCCCATACAAGCGACTTGAGGAAGCTGCGAAACTGCTGGGAAGTTGGAATCGCAAGGCTGCGCGCGATAGCCGCGGTGCAACGGTGTTTCGATTCTGGCGATTTGCTTGCCACGAGATGAAGTCGCAAGTCGGCCGCGACGCATTCGCTGTGCCGAATACACTCAAGATTCGCAGCGATGCGCTTGCCGCCCTGCAAACGGCGGCTGACCGACTGTACCAAACCTATGGACATGTGGCGGTTCCTTGGGGAGAGATTAAGCGATTGCGACGGGGCGACAAGGAGTGGCCGCTAAGCGGCGATGGACTGGGCAAGCTTGGCATGGATACGCTTCGTGCGACAGCGGCCGACACGTTGAACGGGCAGAACAAACTGATTCCCAAAGGTGGTCAGTGCGTGACCTCGATCGTGCTGCTTACTGATCCACCGACGATCCGCTCGGTTGTGGCCTACGGTCAAAGCAATGACCCCGCCTCGAAGCATTTTGATGACCAATCGCCGTTGTTCAGCCAAGAGAGGTTTCGCGAGGTGCCCTGGACGCTTGAGCAACTGAGTGCCCAAATCGAGTCCCAGAAGACATTCGTGCACCACGGCAGGAAGAAATGAATGAGGGCATTGGAAACCACCAACAGCTCATTCGAATTCTGGGGCGGTGATCTTGCCCGCTGAGGTTTCGCGCAACGATGCCGCACGATTGATTCAGTCCAGCTTAACCACATGAGTGCGGTGACTGGATGAAGTGTCCGTGGAGACTGTGTGCCGCTTTACGACACATGACATGCTTCCTGAGTTGCGAACGCAAATCGCCTCAATGCTTCGGTCGACAACGCCGAAGTAATCTGTGCGACAACCGTCCGACACGACCCCGGACTGTCTGAAAGAAGGTCAGTTCCTTCGGAATGGCGTGAATCACGCGGCAGAGCTTTGCGGTTAGTGCCACGGTGACGCGGAAGCGGCCCTCACGATACTCCATCTGACGCGTCGCCCAAGCCGTCACGTTAATTAAGACTCCGTTGTCGAGCATCGCGTCAATGCAATACTCACTTGCGTAGTCCCCTGACCGCTCGGTGGCCAAGTTCAAATCCTCCGACGACACGCCTTGCTGTTTCTTTGTATCCATACTGCATTCACTCCCATTTCGCTCCCGTAACGCACCAGCAACGCATTTGCCGACGCGCACGCGGAAGCGTTTTGCCGTTTTCCTCGGGCGGAAGCTCAGCGGCAAAACGCGGCCGATTGCGTTCTCGCTAATAGACTCAGGCTGTGCGCCGGAGTCGTCTGGCCGACGCTTATAGATGAAGGACAAAGAGATGCAATGTGAAGCTGAAGACCGTGCCTATTTCGTAGCAGCCAACTGAAGTCCACCAAGCGAACTTGGCGGATGGTAGCCGAGACAGCAGAGAATGGGATGATCCGAGGCGTATGTGAGGCGATTGCTCCAAAATGAACCCGGAACGAACGAAATTGACACCGCCGGAAATCGCACGCCTCTGGGGTGTAAGCATCCACAAAGTCTTGGGCTGGATTCGCAACGGTGATTTGCGAGCCATCAACGTCGCTTCGTCTCGCAATGGTCGGCCTCGTTACCGTGTCGACAGAAGAGACCTAGAGAACTTCGAACAGTCTCGCGAAGTGTTACCCACACGGGGCTCGAAACAGCGTAGGTCATCGAACCGACGCGACCGACGCATCCGGGAATTCTCTTGACTTAGCTGCCATCTGCTCCGCTGTTCACAAAGAGCCATTGGCGCACGTGACGGACAACGGCCATGAGCCTTTCGTCACTGATTCGTTCTCGGTAAACGCTTGCCATGTCCTCTCTCGCGTGGCCCATGATATAGTCAACAGCCACTTGGTCGCGCGACTCACCGGCCACTGTTTCAAAAGTATGCCTAAGAGCGTAGAAGCCAAGTCCTTCACGGTAGATGTCCAACCGCTGAACCAGCTTTCTGCATTCGGCAGAAATTGGATTGCTCGACGATGCCTTGGACCAACTCTTGCCGTACTTCGTGATGAAGACAAAAACGCTATCTTCATCGCTCTTCGCCTTTGGGCGACATTCAAGGTAGCTCCGAAGAGCCGTTACCGTGTCTGCCCAAAGCGGGCAGCGTCGCTCGATACCGGTTTTCGGTCGCGGGTAATTGATCCAGCTTCGCCCGAGGTCGAGCGCGGTCATCGGCAATGTCGCAACATCCGCATTCCCGAAGCCGCAGTTGATGCCGAGGAGGATCATCGCTCGCAGTTGCGTCCCTGCCTCAGAGTGCATCTCCGCGATCTCTGCAGACTCAAACATTCGTGGTCCGCGTCGCTGCTGCTCCCGACGAAGAACGCGACGTGCAGGACGCTTGAAATTTGCTCCGTACCGCATCGGTGCTTCTATCAGATGATCCTCGTAGGCGAAGTTGAACACGACGCGAACCCGCATGATCTCGTTGCCCAGCGCCACCAGCCCGTGCGTCTCGGCAATGTCGTTGCGAAGACGGCTAAAATCATCTGGGTTGAGTTGACTGACCAGAGTCGTCTTGCATAACACGCGTGCCAGACGACGGCAGGTACGGTGATAGTCATCAAACGTGCGTTTCGTGATTTCGCCCTGCTTGTGTTGGTCTTGCTTCGCCGTCAGAAAGCGATTCAACAGGTCGCGCACGGTGATTCCAGCGTCATCTCCAGCGTTGCGTGGACGGCGCCCGGCGAGCAGGTCGTCTCTTTGCGCCACATATCGGCGCAGCGCTGCGTCGGGATCTGCCCAAGGACCAAAGTAGTGCACCTTTCCGCGGATCTTCTTGGACCACTGCCCGTTTCCGTTCGCGGTCAGCGGAAAGTCCGGATGGGGTTTCCTTGGTTTTCGGCGGCGTGCTTTTTCGTTAGGATTTGGTGATCGGGTCGGCATGGAGTATTGAGATGATTGACGGTTCGCAGGCCAGGTTGTCACAACAAAGGAACACCGGGTATCGCATCGGGTATCGCATCCATTTTAGCCGCCCCGAGGCAATGACCAACAAAACCGCAAACCTTTATAATGCAATGACTTAACATCAAGGCGGAGTAGCTCAGCTGGTTAGAGCAGCGGAATCATAATCCGCGTGTCGGGGGTTCGAGTCCCTCCTCCGCTACTTTCGCGATTCATCGCATCGCATCGCACACCATCGCCCAAGTCCGCAATTTGTATGGGCTTGTGCGTTTTCTTTTGCGCGTCGCCTTCGCTTTCCCTTTCGCACCCCTTCGCAGCCGATCGCCGTGTTTCGCGTTCTAACTGCTGCGCCAGCTGCAGCGCGCCTTTGGCCGTGTGGTTATCCGTTCCGGTCGCCTGCAGGGCCTCGGGGACGGTTTGATGATCGACCAGCATTTGCCGCATCCGGCCTACCGCATCGGCCTCTTGTCCGGGGAACAAATGCCCGTAGGTGTCCATCGTCAACGTGATGGATTGATGCCGCATCACTTGTTGCACGACCTTGGGGTGTGTCCCCGTCATCGCCAGCCATGCGCCGCAGGTATGGCGCAGGGAATGAAAGTCGATCAGTTCGCCTTCGTGGTTCGTGTCGGTCAGGAAGTCGCTTTGCTGCCGTTGGGCGTATTCCTGGGGAGCGTCCTTCGCGTCGGACAGCCATTGTTTGCGGGCCTCGCCCAGATCATCCCGCAGCATCCGGGCTAGGTTCGTTTCGTGGGGCAGGTTGAATACCGGGGCCTTAGGGGCCTTCGTCGCGATGTGGGCTTTCAGACTCGCCGCCAGTTCGGGTTGAATGTACTGCCGGGCGTCCTTCCGGTTCTTCGTCGATCCGGCTTTGCAGGTGATGTAGGGCGGGTCGGAATCGAAGTACAGTCGGCCTCGGGTCAGGCTTCGCAGCTCATTCGATCGCAGCCCAGTTTGAATCGCCGTGCGGTATAGCAGCAGTCGTTCGCCGCCCGTCATCCCGTACCGTTCCGGGCCGGCTTCGGTTGCCGTTTCCAGCAGCCGCCATTCCTCGGGCAGCAGCATTCGCCGTTCCCGCCTTCGATCGGCCTTGGGGTTAGGTTTCTTTACCGATGCCAGGGGATCGCGGGGTAGCTTGTGATGCTCAGTCAGCCATTTGGTAAATGCTTTGATCGCGTTCAGGTGGGCTTGAATCGTCCGGGCCGCTCGCCCTTCATCGCGCAGTTTGCCGGCGTACCGATTCACCCCATCGGCGCTAATGTCGGATGCCGTTTTGAATCCGGCATGGTCGGCAATCCATCGGATGAATTGCGTGGTGCTTGTGATGTGCTTTTCCGTTCGGTTCGCCGCCCGCAGTTTGCTTTCGTAGTCGGTCAGGTGGGCTTCGATCGACCGTTGCGATTCCTTGCTGATTGCATCTAGCGTCGGGTCGATCACACCATCCCGCCGCAGGGCCGCATCGGCTTCGTGCTGCCGCGCGATGCGTTCGGCACTCGCCTTATCCGTCGTCCGCGTACATTTGGTTTGCCGCTTGCCGTTGTGGTCGGTCCACGATGCGTACCAGTACCCCTTCGCTTTT
>CAJHYQ010001129.1_pt1 | contig 23393 bp, 17 predicted proteins | sample 9198721 | NCBI WGS metagenome assembly CAJHYQ01 (sample SAMEA7708357, study PRJEB35096) | sediment metagenome | biome: marine neritic benthic zone biome [ENVO:01000025]; feature: sediment [ENVO:00002007]; material: shallow marine sediment [ENVO:03000034] sea grass bed [ENVO_01000059] ... | reverse complement strand
AGCGCGTTCGGATTTCTTTCGAAGCGTCGTCGGCTCTCGACCGCACTCAAATTTTGTTGACTTGTGTCATCTCTATCGAGATACTGATCGCGTCGGAAAGCGACCTTATCTGAACATAAGCCGGCCTACACGATTCCGGACGTCAACTCTCGGAGGCGCATCGATGAGGACTTTGAAAGCTACTCTTTTTGTTGTCGTTGCCAACGTGCTTTGGGTTGAGCCGGGCATGAGCCAAGTGTTTCACGCAAGCCCCACCGCATCGGTTGGTGAAGTCGCTGAGGGCACGGGACAAGCCTTCTACGGAACATACGGCCTGGATCCAGCGAGCGATCACTCCTACAGCGTTTATCGAAAACTTGCCGGTGTTGATCGAGTTGACACCGGATTCGACATCCACACTTTAACTCCCATCGAAGGGAACAATTCTGCCGCGATCTGGGAAGGTGTTGACCACGGTGGCAGCGGAACGGAGTCTGGTTTCCACGATCCGGGCATGTACATCGGCAATTCGCCTTCGCCTCAATCCTATCCAGATCAGCTCATCTATTTTGGCCCCACGAAGAACGGGACGTCCATCGATGATGCGGACGGCGGTGTGGGCGGCGACAATCTGCCCAACGGAACGATCGAGCCAGACAGTAGTGATCGAGTCAACTGGGAAGTGTCTGTGGGATTCCTGGAAGACCCCGATGGATTCATCGACGGCCGTGCGCCGAACAGCGGGGATTGGGATTTATGGAGTGGAAGTTGGGGATCGGATGGCGTCTCGATGCGCATGTTCTTCTCAGCCACGGACTCGGAGGAGATTGAAAACTCCGAATGGTTCTCGTTCAACGAAACCGCCGGCGGGGAGTTTCCCGGCGCAAGAGCTCAATCGGGGGATCCCGATACGCTGATCAACGGAGAAACGGGACGAGACACCTATCAAACGATACGACGACGGGTTGGAAGTGGTCAGGAGTTCGACGAATTCGATGGCGACTTTGAAGCCGGTGGCGGCGACGGACTCGCGACTCACATCGGTGTCGACTACGACGACATGATGGAGTTGAGTTGGACGATGGAACTGAATGATCCCAACAACGCCGACCCGGTGAAAGCACGTGAGGTCCGCTTCTCGACGAAGACCGGCAACTTGGAGTACGCAGCGGTATTCGATCCAGAAGGCATTCCCAACGAATTTGGCGATCCCGATACGCCCTGGACCGACGACGTCTTTGACTGGCAAAACGCAACGCCGGTGTTCTATCTGGGGTTGGACAACGGCACGGACTATGGCGAAGAAGGTGCGACTGGCATCATGGGAGTGTTCATGCCGGGCGACGTCAATGCCGATGGCGTCGTCGATGCCGCTGACCGTGCCATCATCGAAGAGAATCAGGGGAAGACGGATACGACCTACTCCCGCGGTGATCTGGATCAAGATGGCGATACGGACGCCGATGATTTGGCCGCTTTTCAGGGCCTAAACGATCCCGCTGCGCAGATCGATGCCATCAAAGATCTCAACGAACGCATTGCCTACGTTCACGATGTCATCGGCACTTGGATGGGTGATTCTAACCTGGATGGTGAGTTCAACTCGGGTGATCTGGTCAGCGTATTCGCAACCGGCGAATATGAGGACGCAACCGATGGCAATTCAACTTGGGCCGACGGGGATTGGAACGGCGACATGGATTTCAACTCCAGCGACCTCGTCGTCGCCTTTGCCGACGGTGGCTATGAGCAAGGTGCATTTGTCGGCGGGATGGTTCCCGAACCCGCCAGCACAATGCTGCTCTTGCTGGGGTCTCTGGTGATCGGGCTGGGACGTCGGCGACGATCGGTTTAGTAAGAGCCGCAACGCGGAGCGACGGCGCTGCCCTGGGATCGAGCGGTCTGAAAGACGAGTCTACCGGATCACATACCAGGTCATGCCTTTAGCCGGCACGTTGACCTCGAGATTGATCACGTAGTCACGGGCAAGTTGATACTCCCGATCGATTTGCCCTTCACGACTGACTTGCGCCTTCTCGGTCAAGCCCGTGTAGTACAGATTAACGTGAATCGTTTTCTGCACGTCGTGGTCCAGCGGATTGTAGACGCAGACCATGCCTTTCTGGTTGAGCCGCGGATTCACATGCAGGATCCAATCGATGTCGCGACCATCGGCGCGACGGCCGTGGATGATGTCTGACTCGAGGATATCGCGATACTGCTTGTACCAGTTCACAGCACGCTTGACCACGTCGCTGGTCTGACTGGTGTCATACAGGCGTGGACCTCGGTAGTGTGCCTGGACCCCCATGCCGAAATTGCTTCGCATCATGCGATCATAGTGGGGAAGATGTTGAGCGAGTGGTTCAATGGTTGCTGCCGCACCACCACCGTGATATTGCGTCAGGGGCACGAACATCCAACCCATGCTGGGCGTCTTCGTCCAAGTGCCATCGTAGATATTTTGTCGAGTGTGAATCACTTGGTGACTGCGGGGAAGTGACCAATTCACTTCACGGTAACCCATTCCACACTTATTCGACCCAGCCAGAAAATAGTAGTCGGGGGCGTTGATATACACGCCACGTGCGCGGAGAAACTGATACAGCCCGACGACGATCTTCCATTGTGCCCAACGTGAGTCTTGCTCACCTTTCTGGTGTGGTGGACGCGGCGTCACATCTACGTCGCCGGGATAGGGACCGTCGTTTTCGAACTGGTCGAATCCAGTCAGCTCAAAGAACTCTCGGAGATTCTGATAATAGGCCAGCCCCCATTTGGAGGTTGCCGCAGGACAATTGCCATGAGCCGGCCGCTGCCCCGGGGGGCTTACAATATCGTTCCCGTCACCGATTCGGCGTGAGGAAAACAGCGAATACGTACCTAATTCAATGCCTCGCTGCTCGGCGTAATCGGCGACCCGCTTCCAAGTTTGCCGGTAAGTCGGGTCTTTGTTTTCGACATTAAAGCCGCTGCCAAATGAGAGAATGATGGCTTCAAAGCCAACCTCAGCCGCCTGATCGATTGCCTTGCGAACGGTTTGTGGATCGGAACTTAAGAGGTGATGCGTGATCGGGTTTTCGGTTACCCAGGGGGCAATCGTTCGATACATGCGCCGCAGCGCAAGTCCACGACGCTCACGATCTGTATTGTCGTAGACCAATTCGAAGATCCGAAAGCTTTCCAGGGACGATCCCGGTGCGATGTCTTGGGCAGGTCCGTAAGTCGGCTGCACGACCATCAAACAGGGAGTTTTCCGTTCGTAGTTAACCTGTGTCGAGTAGACCGGATCGATCCGCCAATGCACGGTGTGCCGATTTGCGTTTTCATAATTGAAGCCGCCGAATGCCATGTCCGTTTCAACGTGCAGATAATCAGGTGGAGGAAGCGAGACACCCTCGCGAGACTCGACCCAATTGGCATGCTCAATCACGGCTAGCTCTTCACCCGTGAAACGATCAACGGTGATCCGTCGATCGCCGTCGTTATGCACCGTGATCCACTTGCTGAGGACAGGTACTCCGTCATACAGCTCGTAGTGGACGGAAACACGGACATTCGGTTTGTCGCCCGCGGGAGCGTAGTCCATTCGCAGCTGTACGCCCTTCGGTGGCCATGTCACCTCGGGCGAGTGATGACGCACGCGTGCCCATGCAAAGCGCTCGCTCGGCTCACCGACCTTCAGTGCGACAAACCGCATGGCATTGTCATCACGTCGCATCGCGTCCAGCCAACTCGGTCTCAGGAACGCGTGATTGGGCTGGCCGATGAGTCCGCCCACGTCGTAGAGATCCCCGTCGATGGTGACGCGTGCTTCGGGGCGAACCGACCGCAACATGGACTGGCCCGTCATCAGATTGTCAAACGCGACACATGCCCCGTTAGGGGAGATTCGCCAACATCGACGAATCAGCCCGTTGTCCAGAATCAGTTCGCGCCCATCCTGACTGCGACCAACACGTGCCTTGAACCGCGACCCGTCGATCAGATAATCGGTCGGCGATATCTCGCCTTTCTGGATGACGGGCAATGGCGCTAGCGACCGAGCGAGGACATCTTCGCCGCATGCCGAGCCGCCTAAGACAATAATCGAAATCCAAACCGCACCAAACCAAGTTATGCCACGCATATCCAACTCCAACGGATGCATCTCAATGTCGTCTTGTGGCACCGATTATAGGTCATCAATCCAAACTGATTGATCCGGTGGGTTCCGGCTTTGCTTGAAAAAACACTTGATATCTGAGATTTGAGACTGTTACGATTAGGCCAGCTCTTTTGAGGCAATTCGTCGATCGTCGTGACACAACGAATCAGTCAACGGACAGGACGCGGATTTCGGTCGAGGCGATCACGCCGAAGTCATGCGGATCGGTCCACGAAGACCACGAAAGGGGCCCTCTCATGCGTCGTTTTCTTATTGCGGCCGCTGTATCTATTGGCTTACTGAACTGCGCGACTTCTCAGGCTGCGGAAATCTTATTCATGCAGCAGCTTTCCAACCCGGAACTTGATGACTTTTTGATCGAGTACATCGAAAGGCTGGGACATGAGGTCACGCCTTATGATGTCAGCATCCAGGATGGTGATGAACAGATCGAGCTAGCGCAGGAGCACGATCTGGTGTACATCACCGAGTCAGTCGCGTCTACGAGCACTCATGATGGAGTTGAGACCTACATCAAGGAGGTTGCGACGCCACAGATCTGGGCCGAGGCATACGCTTGGGATGAAGCGGCAATGACCGGCGACGTGCAATTCGTCGACTTCGGCAATACTCAGCGCGCGAATATTGATGAAGATCCAGAGGAAGAGTTCAACGAAGGACAAGATGCGATGATCATTGTCGATCCGACGCATCCACTTGCGGGCGGATTTCCCGCCGGTTCGGTGGAAGTTTACGAAGATCTCTACAGTCTAAATTGGGGACTCGTTGAAACCCTCGGGCCCGGTGCGGAAGTCATTGGCACGGTTGATGAGGACGGCGCTTACGCTGCGTTGTTCACCTACGACGAGGGAGCGGAGCTGGAAGATGGCACGAAGGCGCCAGCCAAACGTGTTGGATTCTGGTTGGGACAGGCCGGCTTGGGTGCCCCGTACTTCGACCTGCTATCCGAGGGTGGATTGAAGCTGATCGAGGCAGCCATCTCGTATGGGTTAGGCGAAAGCAAGCCCGCCGTGCCGGGAGACTACAATCGAGACGGTAACGTTGACATCGCGGATATCGACCTGCAATCGGCCGCGATGAAGGAGGCCGAACCCGATCTGGCGACGTTCGACGAAAACGCCGACGGCAAAGTGAATTTCGCCGACCGAAAGATCTGGGTCCGCGAACACAAAGGAACGTGGGTCGGTGACGCCAACTTTGACAACGAATTCAATAGTGGTGACCTGGTGCAAGTCTTTGCGGCGGGCAAGTATGAAACAGGTGTCATGGCGAACTGGGCCGATGGCGACTGGGACGGAGACATGGCGTTCGGCAGTGGCGATCTGGTGGTCGCTTTTGCCGATGGCGGTTACGAACTGGGGCCGCCACCGGCACCCGCCGTGCCTGAGCCTTCATGCACCTGGTTACTACTGCTGATCACTCTGCCGATCTTGCGACGATTAAAATCCGAAGCATAGGGTACCCTTCACAAGAGCGGTGTTCTTTTGTCTTCGATAACGACTCGTCGGGGCGCGACGGCGCCGCGCCCCGCGTCGTCTTCTGATACGCGCGGTAGAGCAGGCTTGCCAAACCATCGACCGAGTGATTAGGCTTGGTAGTATGCGGCGGGACGGTCCCGGAGGGCTCCAGCATGAATGGAAGCCTCGGTTCTTGTAGTCCGTCCAAAGCGGTGACAAATCTGCTCACACTTCGCCGCAATCTTGCCGACTCTGACTATCTGCAGACGTACTTCTACACTCGTGACGAATCAAAGTTTGTCGACGGCACCTATGTGTATTGGATTCGATTGCATTGTGATCACTCGCGACGCGAGTCAGACATTTTGCCCGCTGCCGTCACGGGCGATTTGCGATGCGACCTGGTCGACCAGTTGAAGTGCAGGGTCTTTCAGCGCGTACCAGCCGTGTTCTCGGAACTGGTCAAACTCTCGGCAAGTGTCAAGCCGGAGTCTTCTATTCGCGAGTGTTTGGCAGAGCGCGAACTGCGGATCAAGCAGCGACTGCCGACGTGCATTCCGTACGCAACGTGCTTTTCCGAAATCAATCGTCTGATCAGACAACTCGACGTCGAGAGTGACTTACGACCGAGCGCTGAAGAGATTGACGCTTTGCTGGAAGACCTATCGCAAAACGCCTTGCGTCGGGCACGAGCCCGGTTCCCCGATACCTGGGATGAAGTCAAAGGTCACTATGTGCTTGACTCGAGAGGAGCGAACTTTGCTAAGACGTTCAGCTTGGAACTCAAGCGGCGTGGATTCTTTCGGGCCGGCACGCGTTTTATCGATCTTGGCAGCGGGACGGGAACGATGGTCGCCGCCGTTAACCTGTATACAGACGCGCACGTCACAGGCGTCGAACGTCATGCGGGCTTGATGCGCCTGGCCGAAGCCATGCTTCATCGACTCAATCGCAAATGCTGTAACGATCTTCATCGAGTTGATCTCATCACGGGCAACTTTCTCCAACCGGGAACGATTGATTGGTCTCGCTTTGATGTCCTCTACGTCTATTCGCCCATCGGGCGTTGGGAGATCGGCATTGACGCTGTGATAAAGCGAATGCATCCCGGAGCCATTCTTGCGATGAGCAATCGCCCACAGTCCACCGCAAATCTGGTCGAGGAGATAGCACCAGTCGCGGGTCTGACTTGTTTTCGTCGATTGCCCAACCGTTAGCGGTCAACCGATTGCCAAGGACGCGTGATCGACCTAGGCTACCTTAGCGCTGACAATCGAGACTTGAAGTGTGAGCGAGGGGACAGGCGTGTTGTTAGCGCTACGCCACTCCTTCGTTAAGAAAGTCGAAATGACCATCACTAACTTCGGCGCGAATGTCGTGTTCCAGCCCAAGAATCACTTCGTGCCCGCAAGTGAGGATGAGCTTCTCGGGATACTCAAGGAGTGTCGGGGTCGCCGAATCAGAGCCGTCGGTCGATTGCACTCATGGAGTGAAGCAGCGCGTGAAGATGACGTGCTGATTGATCTGCGTAAGCTTAACTCAATTCAGATCGAGCAGCGGGGCGATGAAGCCTGGGCCATCATCCAAGCTGGCTGTCAAGTTAAACGCGTCGTCGAACAATTGGATCGCAAGGCAGGCATCACACTTCCGTCGATCGGTCTCATCGACGAGCAGGCGATCGCGGGCGCTGTGTCGACGGGCACGCACGGATCTGGCAAGCATAGTCTTTCGCACTATGTCGACGAGATGAGGCTGGCAACCTACGATCCGACAACGGGTGAGCCAGTGATCAGGACGATCAGTGATGAGCGAGCACTGCGAGCCGCCCGCTGCGCGGTCGGCTGCATGGGCATTATTGTTTCTGTCGGAATACGCTGCCGCCAGCAGTATTGCGTCGAGGAGCATTTCGGGGCTTATCAGGATCTGGCCGATGTGCTTGACGCCGAATCGCGTTATCCGCTGCAACAATTCTTTCTGCTTCCACACAGCTGGCAATATCTCGCTCAGCATCGACGCGAGGTAGATCGGCCTCGTTCCTTTCTCGCGACCATCTACCGACTCTATTGGTTGTTCGGCATCGACGTGGCAATGCATCTGATCATGATTTTGCTCACTCGGCTGCGTATTGGCAATTTGATTACCGGCTACTACAAGCATGTGGCTTCAAAAGTTGTCATCCGGGGTTGGAAGGTTGTTGATGTATCGCATGTGATGCTGACGATGGAACACGAACTGTTCCGGCACATTGAGATCGAAGTGTTCGTCCGACGGTCGAAAATGGCAGATGCGCTAAGCTATGTGCGTCAACTGCTTTCGCACGCCGCAGGTGAATCCGCTGCGATTGACAGTACGACCTGGCAGCAACTCCAGGAGCATGAACTGGATGACATGGTGCGAGGTTTGGCCGGTGGCTATACCCACGCCTATCCGATTTGTGTGCGACGGATACTTCCGGACGCGACGCTGATGTCGATGGCGAGTTCAGACGACGAGGATTATTATTCGGTGAGCTTCATCAGCTACGAACGCGTCGACCGGCGTGATCGCTTCTTGAGATTCGCCGGCGTGCTCGCGAAGTCGATGGCGTTGCTATTTGATGCACGTCCTCACTGGGGAAAGGTGTGTCCGATCGATGCGCAGCTTGCCCGGCGACTTTATCCACACGTCGACGAGTTCCGTTCCATCTGCGATGAATTCGACGCCCACGGAGTGTTTCGAAATCGGTGGCTGGAAGAGTTGGTGTTCGCTGATTCCGACTAAGGCACCCTATCATTTTTGGGAGCCTCGACCTACTGCTGTAAACATCTTGGCTGACACGTGCGTGTACGTGGACTACTAGTTTTGCATTTTGCAGTTCTCATTTTGACTTTTTCAATTCACGCTCCGTTGTCACCGCAAATGCCAATGCACGCAGCGCCGAATCGTAGGCGCATTGTTCTGGTAAGTGTCCGAACGTCCGAAGATTGAAAAAGTTAAGAATGAGAACTGCAAAATGCAAATTCAGTTTTGATAGCAGACCTCTAACATGTTTACAGCGGGAGCCTCGTCCTCCCAATCGCCTCGTCCTCCCAATCGCCTCGACGTCCCAATCGCCTCGCCCGCCCGTCCGCCCATCGCGCCCTTGCCTACGAAACAATGTCGTGGACGACGTTGCCGTGAACGTCGGTCAGTCGATATCGACGACCCTGGAATTTGTAGGTCAATCTCTCATGATCGATTCCGAGCAGATGCAGAATGGTGGCTTGGAAATCGTGTACGTGAACCGGGTTGGAGGCAACGTTAAAGCCGAAGTCGTCCGAAGCACCGTAGGTGATGCCGGGCTTGATGCCTCCGCCAGCCATCCAAATTGTGAACGCGTACGGATGATGGTCTCGGCCCCAACTTTTTGTCTCGCTGAGCTTTCCCTGCAAAAATGGAGTGCGACCGAACTCGCCGCCCCAAATGACAAGTGTGTCTTCCAATAGTCCTCGCTGCTGAAGATCGCGGACCAACGCCGCCGACGGACCGTCGGTGTCAAAGCATTGAATCTTAAGTTGCGAATTCAAATTTCGATGTTGATCCCAACCGGCGTGCATCAGCTGGATGAAACGCGTACCTCGTTCCGCCAGCCGACGGGCGATGAGACAGTTGTAGGCAAACGATCCCTTACGCAGCACATCCGGCCCGTACATGTCGAGGATATGTTGAGGTTCACTGGATAGATCCGTCAATTCCGGCACGGAGGCCTGCATACGATACGCCATCTCATACTGGCGAATTCGCGTGACGATTTCCGGATCGCCAACTTGGCTTGCGTGTTGCTGATTTAGTGCAGCCAGACCGTCAAGCATCTCACGACGCAACTCGCGTGGCAGTCCGGGTGGATCGGCCAGGTAGAGCACCGGGTCGCCGGTACCGCGAAACTTGACACCCTGAAACACCGAAGGCAAGAAACCACTTCCCCAGTAGTAGTCGTAGAAGATCTGTCCACAGGAGGCTTCTTTATCGCGTGAGGTCATCGCAACGAAGGCGGGCAATTCCTGCGTCTCCGTACCGAGCCCATAAGTCAGCCAGGCGCCCATGCTGGGCCGACCAGGTCGTTCGTCGCCTGTCATAAAGTAAGTGATGGCGGGCGCATGATTGACTTGCGTCGTGTGCATTGACTTGATGAAGCACAAGTTGTCGGCAATTTCCGCCGTGTAGGGCAGGAAGCTGGATACGGTCGCGCCGCTATCGCCGTGCCGGGCGAACTTCGTGATTTCCGACAGCACCGGCCGCTCCTTCTGGCCACCCGTCATGGTGCTAAAACGTTTGCCACCGACGATGTCGTCGGGAATCTGTCGCCCATGCCACTGGCGAAGCGTTGGTTTGTAGTCGAACAGATCGACATGCGTGGGAGCACCGTTTTGCAGCAGATAGATCACGCGTTTCGCTTTGGGGGCAAAATGCGGTACGTCGGGTAGCCCGCCGCCGGAGGCGAGCCGATTGGCCTTTGCTTCTTCAGACAACAGCGAGCCGAGTGCGGCGGCACCAATGCCAATAGCTGATCGTCCAAAAAACGCGCGACGCGTGGTTTGGGCCGAATGCTGGATCAGAGGGTGGTTGTCGTTCATTCTTTTGTCAGGACTTCGTCCAGATTCAGTAACAATGAGCAGACCAATGTGAAGGCCGCGTGATCTGAAGGGTCGATCGATGCATCGCGTGCAGATTCGCCCACGCTTAGTAGCCGTTCCGCTTCCTCGAGGTCTCTCGCGTAGGTCGCTTTCCAACGCGCCCAACGGTCGATCAGTTGGCCTCGCTCCTGCTCGGTCGGTTTCCGCGATGTGACCAGCTCAAATGCATACTCGATTCGCTCATCCGTTGTCTGGCCACCTTCCCGAACCACTCGACCGGCGAGATTGCGAGCTGCCTCGACAAACGTGATCTCGTTTAGAGTCGTCAAGGCGTGCAGCGGTGTGTTCGTCAGGGTTTGCTTCACTTCACAGGTTTGCCGTTTGCTACCGTCAAAGAACATCGTGGGTCCGACGATACGCCGCCAAAACGTGTAGATGCTGCGGCGATACAAACTGGTACCTGACTCCTGCTGATAGCGTATTTTGCCGAACGTGGCTTCAGCCCAAACTCCCGCCGGCTGATAGGGTCGCACCGAGCGGCCACCAATTTGTCCTGAGAGTTGGCCACTGACGAACAAAGCTTGATCACGCAACATCCACGACGGCATCCGGAAGCGAGGACCTCGTGCGAAAAGACGATTGTCTGGATCCAAGTCGTACAATGAAGCATTTGTTGTGGTGTCAGATCCGGAGGATTCGCGGCCCGCATGGGATGACTGCCGGTACGTGGCACTCAGGACGATGCGGCGATGCAAGCCTTTGACATCCCATCCGGACTGCATGAAGGTTGTCGCAAGCCAATCGAGCAACTCGGGGTGCGTTGGCAGTGCCCCCTGACGTCCAAAATCTTCACTTGTTTCCACCAGTCCCCGACGAAAGAACATCTGCCAATAGCGATTCGCGATGACACGCGCCGTCAACGGGTTGTTGTCGGAGATCAACCATCGTGCCAGTGCGAGTCGATTCGCGCGTTCGTTCGACGGCAGTGTCGGCAGGAATGAGGGCGTGCCGGCCGTTACTTGCTCAAGTGGCTTATTGTAGGTTCCGCGGTCCAGAATCGTTGTCGAACGCTGCTTGTCCTTCGGCAATCGATCCATGACCATGACGGTCGCTGCGGCGTTTTCAAGCTGCTCGCGTTTCTCCAACAACCTTGATCTTTCGGCATCCCATGCCTTCCACTGCTCCGAGTGTTCGCGCCGATAGTAGGAACGGATTTGGGCACGCTGCTGCTCCGTTCGATCATCGGGCACTCGATCCAATGCATCTGCTACTTCGTCTGGTAATCCAAGACGTAAGGCACTCGATCTTTGAAAATAGAACCCGGCGATGCCGCCTGTATTCACGATCTTGATCAGCAGATGATTGGTACCCGCGCTCAAATCAAGTCGCACTTGCTCCTGGTCGGGTGCAGCGCCGCGAGTGGCGTTGTTGGCGAGCACTTCGCGCCTGTTCAACCAAACCTTGATGCCATCATCCGATCCAAGTGAGATTTCTAAGGTGCGCTCTTTGTTCGTCTCGATTGTTCGATAGAGATAGGTTGTGCCGATCGTCGCCGGCAACTCGTGGACTTGACCATCGCTGTAATCAGTTTCTTGTCGCCAGGTGAATTTGCCGTTCTCATAGGATTGAGCGAGATCGAACTGGTTTTCTGGGCCCAGGTCTCGATCGAAGGCCGCCTGTCCGTTTCCGTTAGGTGCCGGAATCGGTCCCAAAACCCACCAGTCGCTTAGCTGGATCGGTGTGGGTGCTTCGTCCGCCAATCGTTGGAGCGCTGCCTTCGTCTTGACCTCCCACGCAGCTTGGCTGCGATCGAGCTGGGCATGAGGCATCTCCATCTTCCTGCTCAGTCGCAAAGTCTCAGCCGAAAGTGATTCCAGTTGGCGTGTTTGCAGTGGTGACAGATAGTCGACAACAGGCGGTGTCTTGCCGCTGCGCCCGCGCCCATCCTCGGTTGTGTTATTGAAGAATGCATACAGCCCGTAGTATTCCTTTTGCGTAATCGGATCGTACTTATGATCGTGACAACGGGCACACGTCATGGTCAGCCCCAGCCAAACGGTGGATGTGGTTTCGGTCCGATCGAAGACGTTTTCGACCCGCGTTTCTTCTGGGATACGACCCCCTTCACCGTTGTGCATGTGATTACGGTTAAATCCGGTGGCGATGATCTGGTCTTTCGTCGCATTGGGTAACAAGTCGCCAGCGATCATCTCGACCGTAAACCGATCGAAGGGCATGTTGTCGTTGAGTGCCTGAATCAGCCAGTCACGCCAAGGCCACATCGTGCGTGTTGGATCTCCTTGGAAGCCGTCGGTATCGGCATATCGAGCCGCGTCCAACCAGTCCCATGCCATTCGTTCGCCGTAACGTGGCGAATCCAACAAGCGGTCGACGACTCGCTGGTACGCAAGCGGGGAGTCATCAGCGAGGAACTGATCGACTTCGGCCAACGTCGGAGGAAGGCCTGTCAGGTCCAGGGTGACGCGGCGTATCAAGGATCGTCTGTCGGCCTCCCGAGATGGTTCCATCGCGTCGGCTTCAAGTCGGGCCAATACGAATCGATCGATCTCGTTCCTTGGCCACTTGGTCTTGTTGACTCTCGGGAAGGAAGGTCTGACTGGTTTCACGAATGCCCAATGTTCGTTCCAGATGGCACCCTGTTCGACCCATTGTTTGAGCACTGCTTTTTCCGCTGCGGACAGCGTAAGGTTTGAATCACCAGGCGGCATTCGTTCATCTTCGTCATCGGCAAAGACACGCTGCAACGCATCACTTTCGTTCGGTCGACCGGCTGTGAACGCAGCGTAGCCACCGCGATCGCCTAGCGCTCCATCCTTCGTGTCGAGTCGCAGGTCCGCCTCACGCGTTTGTTCGTCCGGCCCATGACATTGAAAACACTTGTCCGACAAAATCGGTCGCACGTCGCGATTAAAATCGATCTCGCCGCCAGAGACAGACGTTGCGACAACTATCACTGCCAACGGCAGGCTTGCACGGCGAAGGATATGCGGAAACATGGGCGAGTCTCGAGGCGGGCGTCGCGGATTGCGATGCGTTGCTACGCTTAAAACGGTGTCGATCCTGAAAGAATGCGAACCAAAAAAGCAAGCTACGTTGGTGGCCTGTCGCGGACGGATCACCAGACTTCATTGTAAAACAAGTCGATGTGAGCGAACACTTACTGGTCGGGATTTGAATCCATCGGTACGTTTGCCGGTGCTGCGGACACGCCCACCTGCACGAAACTGACGTTGCGTCGCTTTTCGCTTTTTCCGCACCCGATGCGGCGTGGTAGACTGTTGCTGGGGTTGCTGCGGACAATTGATGGAGGGTCGTCGCCATGAAAAAGACATGCCTCATCTGCCTTGCCGTCGTCTTGGGACTGATTCGCCCAACCTTGGCGGATGTCAAAGACATTCCCAGTCCTCGCCCCGCCGGTTGGGTGACCGACCAGACGGGAGAACTTAATCAGGAAATCGTCGAGTCGATTAACAAGATCTGCGACGGGGTGAAGCAACAGCAAGGTGCCGAAATGGCCGTGGTCGTGATTCAAACGACGGGAGGCCAGAATCACCGTAGCTTTGCCACCGACCTTTTCAATCATTGGGGAATCGGCGACGCGACCAAGGACAACGGCGTTCTCATTCTCGCCGCCTTACGCGATCGGCGAGCTGAAATCATTCTTGGCGACGGGATCGATGATCCGGAGCAAATACGTACCAGTCAGCGGATCATGGACGAGGCAATGATTCCCTTATTTCGTCGCGGTAATCCGGCGCAAGCCGTATTTGCTGGCGCGCGCGCCTGTGCGAGAGATATTTTGGGGCTTGTCGCGGATGAGGCCGAAGCACTTCCGGTGGCATTCGATCAAGGTTTTGCCAATGAGGCAGTCCCGAGGCCGGACGGGCAGCGCGGCATGCCGTGGTGGCCTTGGGGAGTTGGCGGTGGCGCTCTTGGCATCGGTGCTTGGGCAGGAGGTCGTCGCTATCTCAGGTATCGCAAACGTACCTGTTCCCAATGCAAGGTGCCGATGCAGCGGCTTAGCGAGTCGGAGGATGACGAACATCTTTCACAAGCGCAGCGGACGGAGGAGCGGATCGGAAGTGTTAACTATGACGTGTGGATCTGCTCGCAATGTAGCCAGGTCCAACACCTCCGTTATGGTGCTTTCTTTTCCAGTTACTCGTCGTGTCCCGCATGTAGTGCGCGAACAAAGCATTCCGCGACGCGGACGATTCAGCAAGCCACAACGGCGAGTACTGGCAGTCAGGAAATCACCGAAAAGTGCGTCAACTGCAATTACAATAAGGTCTATACCCGCACCATTCCTCGCATCACCTCCAGCACTACGTCGACTTCGTCTAGCAGCAGCAGTGGTTTTAGTGGAGGTAGTAGTTCGGGCGGCGGCGCGAGTGGCGGTTGGTAGCGCGGCGCAACGTCACTTGAATTCTTCAACGAACAACCCAATGACGTTTTTCTCGATGTCCTCGTAAAGGGCCGAGTAAACAACCTTGGACGCATCTTCAGCGACGATGGCCAAGCTCTGGATTCGGATTCCGTCGCGCTCGCAGATCGCGCGATCGATCTTCTCGAATTCGTCGGTGGTGAAGTAGAGTGTTGAATTTTTGTACGTGTCCGGCTTCCCTTTGCAGAACACGATTTTTGTCACGCCGTCGGTCAGAAACTCCACGTCAGGCGAAGATCGTTCGTGATCTAAGCCAAGCGTCTGCTGATACCAGCGAGAGAGTTCGACATGATCTACGCAGAACAGCTCAATCGTAGCCAGTCTGACAGTCATGCTTGATATCCTGGTCACCTTGGCGCAACAAGCAGGGTGGCAACAAGCCAGGTATTGTTTCGTTTTTGTTGTCTGATGTCAAAAGCTGGCAAACTGTCTATACTGGTGTCTCGCCCGGCGTGTATCGACACGCCTCTCATCAGCTTACTTGTCGGTGCTAATGCATTGCTGCCATTCTGGCTTCGTCAGAGTCCCGCTTAGACCTCTGATTGTCGTCATGACCTGACCGGTCAGGCCTGCACTCTGATCCGACCTTTCTCTCGTTTCTCGCTTTTCTCGCTTGGCTCCTCATAGGTAAGAAAGATGATGTTAGGTTCGTCGAAACGATATTCGCTGTTGTGCGTGTGTGCTTGTCTCATGCTGGTAGATCACTCTGCCGCCCAACCCGAAGGGCCGGTCACACTACAGAACAGTCAGGTGCGGTTGACGGTCAATCCAAGTGTCGGACGAATTGTCGATTTTGGACGCGTCGACGGGCCCAATCTAATGAGGATTACGAACCGTTCGGTGTTAACGGATGCCAAGCGAGACATCCGTGGTTACCAAGGTTATGGTGGTGATCAATTGTGGCCTGCACAGCAAGCCAAGTGGGGCACCATTCGTGGCGCGGGAGGAACTTGGCCGCCGCTGGATGAGTTGGATGGGCCGAACTGGACGATTCGCGATCAGGGCCCGCGACACGTAACCATTGAAGCCCCCCAGACGCCGTTGCTGGGTTTGCAGGTCGAGAGACGAATTGAATTAGGCGAAGATGACGCGCGTGTGACGATCACGAATCGCTTTAGCCGAGCCGAGGATAAACCGCATGAGGTACTGATCTGGTCGGTGACTGGTTTGGTGGAACCGGAATACACGATGATGGGAATTTCACCCGACCGGCCCGATGATTCTCGCCTCTGGACGAATCTCGTTGGACGCCCCGACTCGATCATTCGGTCTGTCAACAATGACCGATCGATCCGCTTTGACGTGCAATCGCATGGACCAGGACAAGCGCTGGGTTCCGATGCGACGAAGATTGGGACGCATGGCGACTGGCTTGCCGCGATCTACCAGGATGACATTCTGCTGCAAAGATCGACGTATCAAGTCGGAGGCAGCTTTCCGGATGACGCGTCGCTGGAAATCTACAGCTCACAGAACTCGGGTTCAGAGTACATCGAGCTGGAGGTCCTCTCGACCGAAGTCGACTTGCCGCTGGGACAGTCCCTGTCCAGTACGGTTCATTGGCATCTGCTCGACCGTCCGAGGGACCTGAATGATGATCAGATGGCCGCCTTTTTGGAGTCTGTTCCCGAACCGACCACTTGCATCCCCCGAATCCTGTCAGCTTTGGGCACACTGCACCTGTTGCGACGTCGACGTGTTCCCGGCAGCTGACGACGCGGCGTTGCGTTGTTACACTGATCACAGAGGTGAACGTGCAGCCACCAGGCTACCTATTCTGCGGTTGAGGGTACACACATGAAACGATTAGCAATCGTCTGTCTCATCACGAATCTGTGTTTGTCATACCTTGGGACCGTCTTGGCAGCCCCACCTGGATTCCAGACGCTGAACATTGGCGATTCGGCTCCCGATTTTGAATTGCCCGGCGTCGATGATCGGAAGTATTCGTTGTCGAGCTTTGCCGATTCCAGACTCTTGATGCTGATCTTTACCTGCAATCACTGTCCGACGGCGCAAGCGTACGAAGAACGCATCAAGCAGATACATGCAGAATACGAGCCGAAAGGTGTTGCCCTGGTTGCGATCTCGCCGAATGATCCGCTGGCAGTGCGCTTAGACGAGCTCGGCTATACCGATCTTGGTGATTCGCTGGAAGACATGAAGATTCGCGCGACGCGAGCGGGCTTCAAATTCCCCTACCTCTATGATGGAGAAACTCAAAAGGCATCTTTGGCTTACGGTGTGCTTGCGACACCCCACGTGTTTATTTTCGACCAGGATCGAAAGCTCCGCTACAAGGGACGTATCGACGATTCTGAAGTCAAGACCGTCACGTCGCACGACGCCCGAAACGCATTGGACGCCTTGCTCGCCGGAAATCCGGTTCCCTCAGAAACCACTCGTGTCTTTGGATGCTCGACGAAATGGTATGACAAACGTGCCAACGCAGAAGCATCTGTCAAGAAATGGGACGGAGAGTCGGTCGAATTGTCAACTCTCAACGCCGCGAAACTCAAGGAGCTGTCGGAAAACAAAACGTCGAACTACCGGCTGATCAATGTCTGGGCAACCTGGTGTATTCCTTGCATCGAAGAGTTGCCTGAGTTCGTGACAATGAATCGTATGTATCGACGCCGCAACTTCGAAATGATCACAATTTCAGCCGATGACGTGTCGCAGAAAGAGCAAGCCTTGAAACTCTTGCGCGATCAAAAGGTCTCGACGCAAAACTACATCTTTGCATCAGATAGCCGCGACGAACTGTTCGACAATCTCGATCCAGGATCCGAGGGCGGTGTCCCGTATACGGTCTTTATTGCGCCGGGCGGAAAGGTGATCTACCGCAAGCATGGCCCGATTGATGCAGGTGAACTCAAACGCATCATTGCCGACCAGCTCGGACGTACGTACGCATCGCGTGCGGACTAACATCAAGCAAAGCAAGCTTACCCGCTCATCGCGCTCGCCGATTCGGTCGATGTCTTTGTATCAACCGAATGTCGGAAACATGACCACTGCTTCAGCAGCTCGACGCTATCCGTTGTGGAAGCGTCTTGGAGAGAATCGAAAATCTTCCGAAGGGATGATTCGGGGTCACTAAGGCTCGCTCGCACACAGTCCCGATCGACGATATCAAGATCGATGAGCCCCCGATCAAACGCCTCGTTTATCGTTTCGATGGCTTCGTGGGGCGCCAACTTCAGCAACTCGATGACTAACGGCGTTGCTCCCTTTGTATCGTGGTCAGCGATCGCTTCGTGGAGATGAAAACTCAACCGCTGCACGGCTTCGTCACGTGTCATGTGGCCGTCGCGTACCCAATAGATCAGGGTCTGCGCGGCCTCCCACCGAACGAATTCGTCAATCGACCGGTCAGAGATCAAGTTATCGATCACGACCGGTGAGTCGACAGCAAGGTGCGTAAGTGCGTGACACTCGGTTATCGCATCGCCGTACAGTTCATACGCCGTCACACCGGGCAGACGCAGAACGTCAAGAATCGCGGGCAGTGCTTCCTTCGCCTGAAACTCTGTTAGCAGGAACAAGGCGAAGAAATGTCCATTGCCCGTTGTTGACACACCGGTCAGCGCCGAGAGGTTCGCTTTTTCAATCAGACTGACCAAGTAAGGGACAATATCCGCTCTTCGCCGTTGGGCGGCGCGCAGAGCATCTTCGGGAAGCACGTTCAGCTCAACGTCCAGATCGGCGACGATCTGCTCGAGCTCTTTATCAAACTTAGAGTTGCGTCGGCGAGTCCCTTCGACCCTCACTTGATCCCTCCTTGCGTCAGCCAAATTGTCGAGACTTCGCGCCTGTCGTGCGGCGAAGTGGTCGTGCGAGCGCTCAAGATGGTGCGCGTCAGGAGGTGCTGGCCCGTAATCTACAGAGTTCTACTTTGTTTTCGCAATGCCTATCCGTGACCTCTCACAAGATAAGCTGCGGGCTGCGGCAGTCTCATGGCGGCAGCCCGCATGGGATGAGGCTCTTTTGAGGGAGCTGGTTCGGGAAGGGCCATTGGTTCAAGTGCCGCCCCGACCTCCGTACAATCGATGATCATGAACCTCCCACGCACATCTCTTCCCGGTGTCCGACCATGAAAGATCGATTTCTTCTGTTTGCAGTTTTTTCCCTAATCGTTCTTCCTAGGGGGCACGCCGCCGAGGGACCGAATGTCATCATCATTCTCGCCGATGATCTGGGCTATGCGGATGTCGGATTCCATGGCGGCCAGCAGATCCCCACGCCGAATCTGGATCGGCTGGCGGCGTCCGGTGTTCGCTGCACGAGTGGTTACTCTTCACATCCGTACTGCAGCCCGATGCGAGCCGGCATGATGACCGGCAAGTACCAACACCGGTTCGGCTATGAACGAAACATTGCCTATGACCCACACAATAAATACATGGGACTTCCCGTTAGCGAAAAGACGATTGCCAGTCGCATGTCCAAGGCCGGTTACAAGACGGGTCTGCTAGGCAAGTGGCATTTAGGAGCGGCCAGGCCTTTTCATCCAAACCATCGCGGATACGACTTCTTTTTTGGATTTCTGGGCGGTGGTCATCAATACTTCGATGTCGATCTCAAGAGACCGTTGGGCGAAGGTTACTTCAGCGCACTTCAAAGAAACGGTCAGCCAGAGGGCCTGTCGGACTATTTGACCTCCGTTCTTTCTCAGGAAGCAGTTCGCTTCATCGAAGAACATCAGCGCGACCGCTTCTTCTTGTTCGTATCCTACAATGCACCCCACACTCCGATGCAGGCGCCGAAGGAACGACTTGCTCGATTCGATTCAATTGAAGATCCCAGGCGACGAGCATACGCAGCGATGGTGAGCGTGATGGACGATGGGGTAGGGCAAATTGTCGACAAACTTGCACAGCTTAATCTGCGTGACCAAACGTTGGTTTTCTTTCTTAGCGACAATGGAGGTCCCGAGCATGCCAATGCTTCGCTGAACGACCCTCTGCGTGGGCAGAAAGGCGACGTGTACGAGGGTGGCATTCGCGTGCCTTTGGTAGCTTCCTGGCCGGGTACGCTGCCGAGTCAATCTGAGTTTCATCATCCCGTGAACTCGATCGATGTTTCCTGCACGGCTATGTCACTGGTAGGAGTCGATCTGGAAACGGCTGAACTCGACGGCGTCGATTTGATTCCGCACTTGTCTGGGAAAACGAGTGCTGAACCTCATGAGGCGATCTTTTGGCGAAAAGAAGACGGCCAGGCTTGGGCTGTCCGCTGCGGATCGCTCAAGCTACTCCAAACAGCAGGCGGCAAACCAGAGCTTTACGATCTGCAGGCCGACATCAGCGAAGAACAGAATATCGCAGATAACAAACGTGGCGAGGTGGCGCGTTTGACGAAGCTCTATGATCGTTGGGACGAGGGCAACCAGGCGCCGTTCTTCGTAGGCTTTCGAGAGTACCATCGACTCATGGATGGCAAGTATCGCGGTATGGTAGACGAAGCGCGTAGCGCACCTTGAGCAGCGCATGATCGTCAGGCGGTGGTTCACATCGCCTCACCCTTTAATCCATCAGTGCAGTTGGAATCCACAGCACGAGCCCAGGGATCAGGATGATCAGGGCCAGCACGAAGACGTTGGCGAGCAAGAACGGTGCGGCACCGCGGAAGATGACGCCGATCCGAAGTCCCGAAACGGCGGAGCAAACATTCAGACAGTTTCCGACCGGCGGAGTGCAAGCGCCTACAGCAAGACCGGATACAAGGACAACTCCAAACAGAATCGGTGAGATGCCGGCTCCGATGACGGCGGGTAAAAAGACGGGGGTCAACAACAAGATGGCCGGACTCACGTCGATAAAGGTGCCAGCAGCCAGGATCAAAACGGCGATCAGCAGCATCATAAGTGTTGGCGATAGTCCCAAGGTCGTAATCATCGCGGCGACTGTTTCGGGAATATGCTCGTAGGCCAAGACCCAGATAAACACCTGCGACATCGCAATGATCAACATGATCTTGGCACTCGTCAGAATGGCCGCTCTCAAGGCGTTGAAGACGGCGTTGATTGTAAGGTGTCGTGTGACCAGGAAGCCGATCACTGCGGCATACGCGACCCCGAGTCCGGCCGATTCCGTCGCTGTTGCAATTCCACCGACAACGGTTCCGACAACAAACACGGGCATAATCAGCACGTAGACGTTACGAAGGAGCTCCTCACGTAGCTGTTTGCGGTCGAATTGTCGTTGCTCAACGGGATACTGTTGTTGCACGGAGACTCGGTGCACCAAGATCAGCTGAAACAGTCCGACCAACACTCCAGGAATGACTCCCCCTAAGAAGAGCTTGCCGACTGAGACTTGAGCGGTGACTGCGTAAATCACCATGGGGATGCTGGGCGGAATGATCATTCCCATCGTCGAAGATGCCACGGTAACGCCAGCCGCAAACTCACTCGGATAACCGCGCCGTCGCATTTCAGGTATCAAGATGGAGCCGATCGAGGCCGTGTCCGATGCCGAGGAGCCCGAGATTCCCCCAAACAGCATACTGGCCACGACATTAACCAGTCCTAGTCCGCCGCGAAATCGGCCAACGAAGATCAGACAAAAGTTAACCAGCCGTGTTGTAATGCCACTGGCGTTCATCAACTGCCCCATCAAGATAAAGAGCGGCAGTGCAATCAACGCGTAGGAATCCATGCCGGCCAGCAGTCGCTGCGGTAACACGACGATCTGCTGCGGGCGAAAGATCACGAAATAGACCAAGGCCGAAAGCCCGAGCGAATACGCGATCGGGATCCGCAGCAATAGAAAGATGATCAAGCTGGATAGCAGCGCAATCATTCGGTGCCTCGCTGCGCTGCATCATCGCCGACATCCTGTGTCTCACTGCTGAGTGATTCCTTTGCCGGTCCAAGGAGTCTAAATAGACAGTAGACGATGGCCATGCCACACCCCAAGGGGACACTCAGCTGGACGGCGGCACGTGGTAGCCCCGTGGACGGCATCAGAAATTCGCCGGTTAAGCGGATCCAACCGACGCTGTAGAACAGCATGACTCCATTCAGGCTGGCAACGAGCAAGTGTTCGATGACCACGGATGTCCGTTGTACGCGGCGCGGCAGGGAATCGACCACAAACGAAATGGCAATGTGTTCTTGTTTCCCAACGGCGACAGCAGCACCGATCGCTGTCGTATAAACGAACAGGATCGTGACCAATTCGTTCGCTCCAGTGATGGAAGAATTGAACACATATCGCAAGATGACGAGCGTCACGACGATTGTCACAATCAGCCCGAGCAAGATTGCGAGGAGCGTTTCCAGCGCACGAGTCAGTGCTTTTTCAAAGTTGTGCACTATAGGCCTCTTGCTGCCCTTCGGGCTTGCTCGACCTCGTCCATGGTAATCTGCCCGCGCTGAACGTAATGGCGATAAACGGGTTCGACGGCTTCGCGAAAAGCATCTAGTTGTGAGCCGGTGACGTGATTTACCTCAAGCTCTTTCGACAGCGCCTCAATGTAGTCGGTTTCCTTTTTCCGATTCAGCTCGTCACTGACTGAAATCGCTTCTTGTGCGACGTCGTCGAAAATGGTCTGCAATTCGATCGGCAGCGATTCATACCAGGCCAGGTTCACGAGGAAGGGATCGGGCCCCGTCGCATAGTTCGTGATCGTGAGGTACTTCGAGACCTCGTAAACCTTGTAATCCCAGATGTTCGAGGGTGGGTTGTCTTGCCCATCAACGACTCCGGTTTGCAGCGCCTGGTAGATTTCAACCGCTGGAATTTCTTGGGGGTTGGCACCGAAGGCAAGCGCCGTCTGCACAAAGACATCCTGCAGTGGCACTCGCATCTTGAGTCCCTTGAGGTCATCGGGATGGGTTATGGGCCTAACGTTGTTCGTGTGCGCGCGGAACCCTTGCGAGATGCCCGTGGCCGGAACATGCCAGCCCCGCTCGCGAGCGCCTCGATTGATCGCCTGCATGAAATCACTATTGACCAGCCGAATCGCCTGGTCCCAGCCGTCCACCAGAAATGGCATCGTGAGGATGTTGTACTTGGGATTAGCGTCGGCAAAGAATCCACCGCGCGTCCCTTGCAGTGCACCGGTTGCGACCAGGTCCATCAGTTCGCGTTCGTTGCCCAAAACTCCGCCGCAGTAGAGTTCGACTTGAATGCGACCGCCGGACCGCCGTTCCAATTCCCGCTCGAAGAATTGCATTGACTGTCCACGCAATGAGCCGAGCGGCTGTTCCTGCGCATAGGTAAAGATGAATTCACTTTGGTCAACGCGATGGCATGCAGAGAAAACGAGTGCCAGAAAGGCAAAACCGAGAACACGAGCTAAGGTTTGTTCGTTCTTCAAACTGCACAAGCTGATGGGCCCTCAACAACGCAGTAGTTTAGTAGTACGATGATGCGCGTGTCAAACGTGGATCGTACTGCAACAGCGCGCTAAGTGCTCTTGCCTTGTTTCGTCTTGGCTGCATGATCGGAAGATGTATGTCGAACCCATCTCACCCATTGCGACTCAGTCTGCTCGGCCTTGGACGTGCAGGTAAATTTCATCTCCAGAGCCTCCGCGCGGCGGACGATGCGCAAATTGCGTGCGTCTATGACATCGACGAGGCGCTATCCAACCAAGTTGCCAGCCAAGAGGGTTGCCAGCGGGCGGACCGTCCCGAAGAAGCGATCCATCGCGATGATATCGATGCGGTGATCGTGGCGACCCCGACCGATCTGCACTTTGAGTTCGTGCAGCTTGGCCTT
>CAJHYQ010000443.1_pt1 | contig 23595 bp, 26 predicted proteins | sample 9198721 | NCBI WGS metagenome assembly CAJHYQ01 (sample SAMEA7708357, study PRJEB35096) | sediment metagenome | biome: marine neritic benthic zone biome [ENVO:01000025]; feature: sediment [ENVO:00002007]; material: shallow marine sediment [ENVO:03000034] sea grass bed [ENVO_01000059] ... | reverse complement strand
TTGTTGATTGTTGAAGTACCAGACGGCCTGCGGCGTTCCACGATCAACACCGCCCCTGCAAGGGGGTTAGATGCTCGGCAGGAGCCTCGGCCTCCCGTCTACGGCGATCATCGCCTTAGAGGATTCCGCCGTGAGTTCGGAACGGCGTCATCTGGCTCGGTTGATCAAGAAACCAGATTCGTTCCCATTCGTCCAAGGCCATCCGCATATTGTCGGATGTGAACAGCAGTTGGCGCCCGCGACGAACTGGGTCGGCAGAATAGATCGGAATGAAACAGCCTGTCGCTGAACTCAGGGCTGCAGCAAGCAGTAGGCCGCATAGCAAGCGTCGCATGATCGTACTCCTCCATGAGTAGCCAATTCCCCGGAGTTAGGATCCGGGGTTGCGTTCAAATCCGGTGGGCATGTCGGATCCAGTCGCTGGGGGCCCAAGGCTTGACCGATCGTCGACGGCGGGTGGCGTTGACGGATTCCCGCCCTCGGCAAGCGCCTGTGCCTCTCGAGCCGCCTTTTCCTCCAGCTGCCGTACCCGTTCCTCCATTTCCTTACCAGGTTTGAACGTCACAACGAATTTCTCTGGCACAAAGACCTTGTCACCCGTCCGCGGATTTCGAGCTTTCCGAGCCGCTCGTTTCTTGACCTCGAACACGCCAAAATTTCGCAGTTCAATTCGCCCCTCTTCCACCAAAGTCTCCACAATGGCGTCGAAGGTCTTTTGAACAATCTCCTTGGTCTTGAGCTGGGTCAGCCCAATTTCTTCGGAAATCGTCTTGACGATCTCTTTCTTGGTCACAGCGATGCTCCCGACGGGCACCCGGCACGGGAATGACGGTCACATGGAGACGGCATCGAAGCTAGGCGCCGTGCTCCAAGTGTAGATACCACAAGCATTAGTGTCAACCCAACGGTCAAGTTACCACGCTGTCGAGCGAGCGAATCGTTCATCATCGTTAACGTTGTGCGAGGCAACCCAATGACGGCAAATCATGTCGTAAGTGAAATGATTGCAAGTGGTTACAGCCTTCGATCCGTGACGGAATGTCGTTCGAAGCAATTAACTGCTTACCTCACAACAACATGCGTCACTTCGACCAGCTTTTTGCCCACCGATCGCGCTTGAGTAGGCCGTCGCTTCCTGACCGTTCATCGGCCTTACAACCGTCAAACTTCAACTAATCGGAAAAAGTCTCGGTTGATGCAGCGCGACCCAAGTCTCCTCGACTGCTGGCAGGAGAACACCGGTGTTTGGTCCCGAGGTCTTGCCCCAAGCTAGCCACTCTACAACCGCATCACGTCGCGACGCTCTTCGATATGTTCGATGGAATGGAGCTTGCCGGCGCCGCTGCCGGGGCAGACTTCGCATGTCTGCTGCCATGCCTCGGGCGATTTGAGGTTTGAGGTCCAGAAGGGCCATGTGCGGCACTGACGGGGTCGTGCGGTGTAGACTTGGCACCTGCGAGAATCGGTCTCGAAGAACACACAATCCCCGTTCGGGAATTCCTTTAAGCTCTTGCGAATCCCGATCTTACGCACATAGAGCCGCTCGAACTGATCGATGTCGTCGATACCGGCCGCTTCGGCCAGAGCGGCGATCTCCTTCTTGTTCACCCAGACATATCCCGGAGCCCCCGTACAGCAGTCTCCACATTGCGTGCATTGGAATCGAAGGCCGTCCTTGTACCAGGGCTGACTCATTTAGAAGTACTCCGTTTGAGATGGTCTGGATCTCGATCGGTCCATGCCGGTGCTAGGCTGACGCGAGACGGCTGAGCCAATCGATCGTGGTCTCGATATCCTGCTCGGTCGTAAAGGGTCCACAACTCAGCCGCAGCGTACCGCCTAGTGCAACCGTTTTCAACGCATCGTGAATCAGCGGTGCGCAATGAAAGCCGGCCCGGCCTTGAATCGATGCCGCTTGGTCCAGCATCACGGCAACTTCCTGTGGCGAGTGGCCGTCTACGTTCAGGCTCAGCACGCCGACTCGTTCCGCGGGCTGCTCGGGGGCGTAGACCTGAAGGCCTGCAACCTCTGCCAAGCCTTCGTGCAGGCGAGTCATCAAATGCGATTCGTGCTCAGCGAGCTGCTCCACGCCTCGATCGGTCACGTATTGGACTCCTTTTCCCAGACCAACCAGTCCGGGGACATTGTGATTGCCGGCCTCGAATCGTGCCGGTAGCTCATCAGGCTGCCGATCGTTCTCGCTCTCCGTGCCCGTGCCCCCCAGCCGCACGGGGCGTACTTGTCCGGCAACGTCCGGGGCAATGTAGAGGAATCCCGTGCCCGTCGGTCCCAGCAATCCCTTATGACCTGGCGCGGCGAGTAGGTCACATCCCAAGTCGACCACGGAGACCGGAATGTGACCAACCGTTTGCGCTGCATCGACCAGCAGAAGCTTTCCATGCCGGCGAGTTAGTTGGCCGATGGCTCGAATCGGCTGAATGACTCCAGTCACATTGGAGGCATGGACCACCGCGACCATGCGTGTTTCCGGTCGCATCGCTTGGGAGATTTCGTCGACCGACACGCATCCACGATCGTCGACGCCAAGTCGAGTCACCTCGATGATCTGCTTCTCCTCGAGGTCTCGTAAGGGTCGCAGCACGGAGTTGTGGTCACATATGGAGGTGATCACGTGATCCCCGGGCTGCAGCACACCCTGGATCGCCAAGGTCAGCGAGTCGGTGCCGCTGTAGGTCAGGATGACATGCCGCGCGTCATCGACAGAGATCAGATTGGCAATGGCCAAACGAGTCTGTTCAACGAGTCGTTCGACTTCGATCGCCTCCTGATAGACGCCGCGCCCGGCAGGTGCCCCCAACCGTCGAAGATAGTCGTTGACCGCTTCGTAGACCGACTCGGGCTTGGGCCAGCTGGTCGCGGCGTTGTCCAGATAGATGCGTCCCATGCTCAACCGCCGATTTGAAACATCGCTCGCTCAGGTCGCTGGAAGGTCGGCGAATCGATTCCATGGCCGATTCGCTTCGCAGACACGCTGGCCCGCAGCAGTGCTTGCAGCGCTGCCGCATCGCCACCGGCTCGCAACACCGCCCGTGCATCCCATTCCTCGGTTGAGAACAAACAGTTGCGCACCTGGCCCTCCGCCGTGATTCGCAAACGATTACAGTCAGAACAGAACGGTTGAGTCACCGGGTTAATGAAGCCAATTCGTCCAACACCGTCGGCAAAGTGAAAGTCAACTGCAGGCTGGCTCGGATCACTTCGAACTGCTGGGACAAGCGGTCCGAACGCTTGCTCTAGCCGTTGACGAATCGTCCCGCCGTCCAGCACTTGTTGGTAATCCCAATTGCCTTCGGCATCCAGTGGCATGAATTCGATGAACCGCAGCTCCAGATCTCGTTCTCGTGCGAATCGACCGAGCGGCACAATTTCTTCCTCACTAATCCCGCGAATCGCGACCGCGTTGAGACGAATCCGTTCAAAACCGCCGCGTTGCGCCGCCGCGATGCCTTCCAAGACGCGAGGTAGTCCGTCACGGCGGGCGATGCGACGAAACGTCTCTTCTTTCAGTCCGTCCAAACTGATATTCAGTCTTTGGAGACCCGCATCGGCCAGCTGCTCAGCGACGTCGGCCAGCAGCAGCCCGTTCGTCGTCAGGGCTAAGTCGTCGACGCCGGGGATATTGGCCAGACATGCGACCAGATCGGGTAAATCCGCCCGCACCAACGGCTCGCCACCGGTCAACCGCAACCGCCGCACGCCCAACGGCACGATCGCCCGTACGAATCGCTCAATTTCCTCAAACGTCAGGATTTCGTGACGTGGCTTGAAGCGAACCTGTTCGTTCGGCATGCAATAGAAGCAGCGAATATTGCAGCGATCGGTCACGCTGATTCGCAGACTTGTGTGCACCCTCCCAAACGAGTCAACGAGGGGTTCGATTCCATCCATCGCTTCTGACATGTTAAGTCTTCTTATTGGGGCCGCTCGACTGAATCGTGAAAACTAGGTCGTTGGAGGTGCGCCGGGATGCACCCATTGTGTTGTACCGTCCGTCCAGTTTTCCTTCTTCCAAATAGGCACGTCTTCTTTGATGCGGTCCATGAGCCATTGCGCCGCTTCGAATGCGTCGCGACGGTGGGGGGTGCTCACGGCCACCAGGACACTCGCCTCGCCAAGTTCGAGATGTCCTAGGCGGTGAATCAATATGCATCGGAGTATTGGCCAGCGCTGGCAAGCTTGCTGTTCCAGCCGCTCCAGCTCGTTGCGGGCCATCTGCTCGTAGCACTCGTAATCCAAGGATGCCGTCTGGCGGTCCTTGGTGAACTCGCGCGTGGTTCCCAGAAACAGCACGACGGCTCCGGCTTGGTTCGAGCTCACCTGCCGCAGCGCCTGGTCAGTGTCAATCGTATTGTTGGTCAGTTCAACCACAACTCTAAATTTCCCAGACGGTTCCGAAGACTGGGAGCCTCACCGTCCCACGTTGCCGCGTACGTTCGGTGGTAGGACCCACGCTCGCCGTCCTCATTGTAGAAGCCGCAACGCGAAATAGGAAAGCAATGCACGTTATCCGCCACTGACGGGTGGAATACAGGCAACTTCGTCATCTTGACTCAACGCCGTGTCATCTCGTGCGTACTGGGCGTTGACGGCGAAACGGATGTGCTTGAGCAAGGGGTCCAGATCAGGCAGCTGGGCGGCCAGCTGCGACCGAAGATCGGCGACGGTTGCCGGCTCAGGGCATTCCAACGTCACGACTTCTTGACCAGCCAATTGACGAGCGGCCGCGAACAGCCTCACCTGGATCTTCACGTTGCAATCAGCTCCTCACTGGATTTCGCCATTTGTTTTTGGACCTCAGGCATCAGGCCGTAGGCGAGGGCAAGCAGTTTGAGCGGATGAAGCGTGGGCTTGGTTGTTCCCTGTTGCATTTGGAGGTTGCAGCAGCTGCATTCGGTGGCGCCCACTTGAATGGAGGGATGCCGCATGGCGGAGATCAATCCCCAGCCCGCGCGGAGGCTATTGCGATAGTTTTCTCGTTTCAGGCCGTAGGTGCCAGCCATCCCGGAGCAGCCCTGATCGATTTTTCGAATCGACAATCCGGGAATCAGCCCCAGCAAATTCTCGCCTGGATCGCCCATCTGTAACGCTCGGACGTGGCACGGCTGGTGATAACCAATTGTCGCGTTGATTGGCTTTAGATCCAGTTCGAGGTGGCCCAATTGATGCATCTTCCAAAGGTAGCTGCACGCTTCACTCGAATTGTCCGCAACCAGTTGAGCGTCTTCGTCGTCAACGACGTGCGTGTATTCGCGCGTCAGACAGAGCGCGGCGGCCGGTTCAGTGGCGACAATATGGTAGCCTTGTCGAACCGCCTCGGCCAGCGTCGCCACGTTACGTCGGATATCCCGACGTGCTCGTTCAACAGCCCCCAGCGAAAGCATCGCCATTCCGGATTGGAGCTGTTCCGGATGGACGTATACTGCCACACCGTTGTGTTCCATAACCGTGACCAGCGCCTCGGCCAGTTGGGTGTCGAACCAATTCGCAAAGGTATCGACGAAGTACAACACCTTTCGACCACTACGCCGAGCTGGACGAGTCAGTTTCTGTCGTGCCGCTTGTCGCAAGAAGCTACGCGCGGCGATGCGAGGAAGCTTGCGTCCTTGTGCGATACCCACCGTTTTCTCCAACAGCCATCGGCACGTTCGATTGCCAACCGCCCAGTTGGAGAACGGACGCACCAAGCTTGCCCAGGCGGCAAGAGAATCGAGTCGTGTTAGGAACCAGTCGGAAGGCGGCAATCCGTTGTTGTTCACAAATTGGCTTTTGCACTCCATCATCAACTTGGGAATATCAACCTCAGCTGGGCATTCAAGACGGCATTGGTGGCAATTAACGCAGAGGTCAGCGATCTCCTTGAGGCTTTCGCCCTGCAAAGCGGTTGGATCAAGCGAGCCGGTCAAGATCGCCCGCACCAAGTTGGCTTTGGCTCGTGGCGTCGCTTCTTCGGCCGGTGCCAAGCGGAAGATGGGGCACATCCTTTCCGTAGCTGATTTGGTTAAGCAGCCACCACATCCGTTGCATGCTCGCGCCGAGCGGATCACGCTCTCGTCGTCCCAATTCAATTCCAACGTAACGGTTTCGGGCGTGGCTGTTTCGTCCCCGACCGGAACGATCGCGTCGGGTTCGATCGAGTCGGTGATCTCCTCTGGCCGAGGTGACGACGGCGCGACCGGGCGGAGATTCTGCGTCAGCCCTTGACCCGATTCGTCCACAATCTTGCCGGGATTGAAGATGTTTTGTGGATCGAAGATTTGCTTGAGATCGCCAAACACATCGTAAAGTGGGCCGAACTGTTCGCGTAGATACCAGGTGCGGCTCAACCCGTCCGAGTGTTCGCCGCTGATTGTCCCACCCACTTTCAATACGGCCTCGTAGAGATCTCGTGCCAGGTGCTGCATGCGTCGCACATGTTCCGGGTCGGCCAGATCAAGGAATGGCCGCACATGCAGTTGTCCATGGCCGATGTGGCCAAACAGTGAGGCGGTAACCTGATGGCTCTTCAAGACGTTTTGGATCTGGATCAGAATGCCCGGCAAGCTGGGAGGCGGTACGACAATGTCTTCGACAAACGGAAGAGGACGGGTGGAACCCTTCAAGCGATAAAGCGTCGGGACGACGTGTTGCGGTAACCGCCAAAACAGCTCGATGTCGTCGATTTCAAAGGCCATGCGAGCGTCGAACGCGAGTTTTTTACGCCGGCATGCATAGTTGACGATTTGAGAGAGCTTGTCGCGAACCTCTTGCGTTGTTTCACCTTGGACTTCAACCAGTAATAAGGCCTCTGTGATCTCGGGAAGCAGCAGGTCGTAGCGCGCGTCCGACTCGGCTGCCAGGCGGAGTAAACGTCGATCCATCAGATCGCAGGATGATGCACCGAGTCGAGGAATCTCAATGGCGGCATTCGCGGCGGACTCCAAACGCTCAAATAGCAGCAAGGCGACGGCCGTATGCTGTGGCAACTCGGTCGTTCGCACCGTGGCCTCGGTAATCAGGCCCAGAGTCCCCTCCGATCCGACCAGCAAGCGTGCTAGATCGATCCAATCGTCTCCTAACACATCGTCCAGTCGATACCCAGCGCGACTGATTGGCGCCGCGGGTTTGTGGCGACTGATCAGTTCTTGGTTCGACTTAACGAGTGAGCTGACCTGATGGATCAATCGTCGCACGGTCGCCGATGCGGTGCGATCGTGCAGCGCATGTCGACCAATTTCGACGACCTCGCCGTGAGCCATTACGATCTTGAGTCGTTCGACGTGTTGCCGTGACGAACCATATCTGAGCCAGTGGCTGCCGGCGGCGTCGACCGCAAGGACGCTGCCCATGGTCGTGACCGCGCGATTGGCCGGATCAGGCCCAAACCGGCGACCATGCAGTGCCAGATGACGATTCAGATCGCTCAGCACCACCCCAGGCTGAACCGTTACGGTCTCGGCATCGACCTTCATGATTCGCCGCATGAAGTGCGAGAAGTCGAGCACGAGTCCCGGTCCCAGTGATTCACCGGCTAGTCCCGTACCCGCACCGCGTGCGTGAATCGGAATGTTGTTTTCCGCTGCGTATTCGACACAGGCCACGACATCCGCCGTGTTGCCCGGCCGCACGACACCTAACGGACGGATTTCGAAGATGCTTGCGTCGCTTGCGTACATCTGCACGAAGACATCGTCGCAGCGCACGACGCCCTCAAGCAGTCCCCGCAGATCGGCCTGTATTCGGTCCCGTTCCTGATCCATTCGAGAGAGGTTTCACAGATCGATTCGGTTGCTTGCCGATTCGACGCGCATCATGCGGGGGGTGTAGGCCTCGAGTGGCCCGACTGCTGCAGTCTCGCTGCTTCCTGCCGGTATCGTTCATGAATCTCCAGATCAAACGCATGTTCTGAAGTTAGGTTCGACAGCCCACGGTATTGGGCGTGGCAGCGATAACATTCCAGTAGATTTCCCATCACGAAGTATAGGATCACGTCGATCAGCGCCGAGGCAAATAGGATTGCAAAGGATAGGATCACCAGATGGTAGCTGTAGGCGATCGAGCTAGCGACAAAGCCGAGAATGACGATCGATACGCCAAGGCGTTGCGGAAAGTCCTTCCGCACGAACAGTTCCTTGCTCGGACAAACCGCGCACGTTGGCGGATCTTCCTCCTCCATCGCCGTCACACGGGATGAGAGTTGATTCGCGCAATTCGGGCAGTCCAGCGGCTGACCTACCGTCAGCTCGCACCGGACCGTTCTTTCGCACTTCGGACAACGGCAAGTGATCGTAGCCATACTCTTATATCATAGCGGAAAGGGTGATTCAGCCGACAGTAACTGCGACGTCAACTCACCGAGGAAAACAAAGATTACTGCGACGTAAAGAATGCCTGTCGCACTTTGAGTGTTGGGAATCTTGAGCGTTTGGGCGGACATCCATGCCAGCACGATGACGCCAAACACGCCCGAAATCCACCGCAAGGCGACGAACCAGAGGAAGCTGCGGGATGCCAGCTGCTCGGGTGTCCAACTGCCAATCAGGCCGGCACCACTGACCAACGCTCGTATGCCCGCAAAGATTACCATCAGCAGAATCAGCTTTTGCAACGGAGCCATCTTCATGCTCGGCGTGTTCAGATACCAATGACCTAACAGCATTGCGGAAAACGTTGGGCCGAGTAACAGCCCGGAAGAAACCGCATCGGCCGTTGTGGCCCAAACCGGAGCCTGGTTGGCACCCAGCCGACCTGCCACCACGGCTCCAGCCAAATTGATGATCGTCACGATTGCCAGGATGACCTGTCCGGCACGCTTGCTCTCGTACAGCCACAGAACAGACCCCACGTAGGCGAAAACTCCTGCCGCGATCGCCAGCCCCAGCATCAGCTTTCCGCTCGGCACCTCGGTAGGAATCGTGGCCAACACCGCAGCGATGAACGTGTTCAAACCGAGGACGACCCAGAGATGGACGCGATAAAACCCGCTTGTTACCCATCTGGGTGAGGTAACTGACATCGCAGCCGCCAATCCGAAAGCGAGTCGAAAGACGAATTGTATGAGAACATTCCAGAGCATGAGCAGCCGGTGCTCTAGTGTCGATTGCCATAAACCAATTGCATGATTTCGCTGCGTGATGAAAGATGCGATCGAAAGATGCCTTTCATCGCGGATGTGACGCACAAGCTGCCCGGCTTGCGCACGCCGCGAATCGTCATGCAGGAGTGAGTCGCCTCGACTATGACGGCGACGCCTTTGGCATCCAATTCCTCCACCAGTAAGTTGGCAATCTCCTCCGTCATGCGTTCTTGAACCTGTGGCCGACGGGCGATCACCTCAACCACGCGTGCCAGCTTGCTCAGACCGATAACTCGACCGTTGGGGACATAGCCAATGTGTACCTGACCGGTGAACGGCAACATGTGGTGTTCACACATGCTGCAGAAGCTAATATCGCGTACGAGCACAACTTCGTCGTACTTCTCGGTAAAGAACTTCTGCAGGTGTTCGCGCGGGTCCTCATGTAGCCCCTGGAACATCTCGGCATACATCCGCGCCACGCGCGACGGGGTTTCCAGAAGCCCTTCGCGATCGGGATTCTCGCCGACCGCTGCGAGAATCTCACGCACGGCGCGCTTAATGCGGTCGTAGTCGACGTCTGCGGATTCGGCGGTCGGCGGTTCCGATTCCGCACATTGAGGGACGCGATTGTTCCGATTCGATTGGGCGGAGCGATTTGTCATTACAAAAGGAGCCGGAGTTAAGGAGAGTGGATCCAAGCGTCATACTAGAGCACCGGGGCCAACTCGGGGAGGGGCGGTGTGGCGGCGGTGCCTCAGTTTTCGCTGAACTCAGGCGGAAAGCTATTCAAACTCGGGCGGCTTTCGGAGGCCAACTCATTCAAGAACGCCAACAACGTCCGCGCACGGCTTTGGACATTCGGCTCCTCCAGCAAACTCTGCTTTTGAAGGACAGACAGCGGCGAAGAGTATGCGACGGCGTCCGATAACATGCCGAGCGAAAGATTTGCCGAAACCAACTTCTCAAGTGACTCTTCGGTCGGACCACTGCCCGCCGTCAATTTCTTGAACGTCGTCAAAATCTTGTGCTGGAGGTGACTCTTTGTCAGATCGGTGAGACCCTCGTAGCTGTCTTCAATCACCTCGACCTCAGCCGAACGAAACGAGTGTTCCGTATTTATTTCACGAATGATCCGGACACGCTTCAATCCGGCCAGCAGCAGGTTGTAGCTGCCGTCGCCATTTTCGTTATGCGAGATCACTCGGCCCAGACAGGAGATCGAATGCAGCGGCGGCTCGCCCTCGTAGTTTTGCTCCCAACCGGATCGCAACAGCGCCATGGAAATGAGCCGGTCCCCGCTCATGGCATCTTCGAATAGCTCAACGTATCGCGGCTCGAACACCCGCAGTGGTTGCACGACATGCGGAAACATGACCAGGTCGGGCAACGGGAAGAGACGTGCAATGCCAGAAAAGTTACTGGGCATCAGGTCTGAATCGGACAACGGCGAGCCCCTTTCTGCCCGTCGAAAGTGTGTGGTCCTCGACTCAGGCCGGAGGCGGATCGAGGTGGATTTCCGGAATTAGCTCCGGTTCAATCTCTATCTTAGGGAATTGCTCCTCCGAGGCCAGAATTTCCGCACAACACTGCTGTAATTCTGCGAGCAGTTTTTGGAGGTCGACTCCGAGATAACTTTCACCGAATTCTTCCAGATACCCTCGGCTGCTGTGGTACAACTTGCGAGCACCACGAATGTTGCCATTACCAAAATGATGAAGGCACACGGCAACTTGGATGAGTCCCTGATAAAACGGTCGTGTCGGGCCCTGTACGTCGGCCCAAAGCTCCTCCCAAACTTCGTGAGCTTCAAAGAACTCGCATTCGTTGAAGAACTTGATCCCCTCTAAAAACCTTGGGTCGTAGTCCGGATTGCTCATGCGTATTCCGAAATCTGCCGACTAATCGCGTGAAGTGCCGATTCTGCGGCAAACGCGGCTGCCGCTTGACGGCTCGTCGCCGGTGGCGAGAAAGGATTTGATTGCGCAGAATTCATGTAATCGGCGTCCTGTGGCCACCCGGAACCGGTGGAAAACGAGACTATCGAATCATAGCTGATCCGCCGTTTGGCGACAATGAAAGGGCCGCTCGCCGGAAACCCAACCAGTTCCTATAATACCGCCTTTGCTGAGCCTCCATGGTGATCCTCGAGCGACGCGAGTGGGCCGTGGCACGAAAGACAAGCAACACCAAGCAGAAAGCATCAGGGATTGTGCGGAAGCTGCGCCGCCAATACCCGGATGCCGACTGTGCTTTGCGACACGAGACGCCACTGCAACTGCTGGTCGCGACCATTCTGTCGGCTCAATGCACTGACGAGCGAGTGAACATCGTGACGAAGGACCTGTTCCGCAAGTATCCGACGGCCGCTCACTTCGCGCGGGCTCCCATTAAGTCGCTCGAGAAGGCGGTGCAAAGTACCGGTTTTTTTCGTAACAAGGCAAAGAATATCAAGGCTTGCTGCGCCAAGCTGGTAGCGGACTACGATGGCGAAGTCCCACATGAGATGGATGCCCTGGTCGAGCTGCCAGGTGTTGGCAGAAAAACGGCCAATGTCGTCCTGGGAACAGCCTATGGTCTGGCAAACGGGGTTGTCGTCGACACGCACGTTTCACGCATCAGTCGTCGACTGGGCATGACGGCCGAAAAGGACCCTGTCAAGATTGAACGAGATCTGATGGACCAGTTGGCGAAAAAAGAGTGGGTCTCATTCTCGCACCGAGTTATCCATCATGGTCGCAGAGTGTGCAAAGCACGTAAGCCGGATTGCGACAATTGCTCGCTAAGTGATCTTTGTCCTCGCATCGGAGTGTGACCGGAAATGCTCAGTTCGCATTGTCGCAGTTCAGCGAAGACCAGAATTATGTCCCGCAACGGAAACAAATCATGATTCTAACTGGCCACGAGATTCGAAATAACATAGGTGACAACATCGTCATCGAGCCGTTTAACGAGTCGCGGCTGAATCCAAACAGCTACAACCTCACGCTCCACAATGAGCTCATTACGTACGAAGAGGTTGTCCTTGATATGCGCTCCCCGAATCGTGTTCGTCGTATCACGATTCCCGAGGAAGGTTTGGTGCTCGGTCCCAATCAGCTGTATTTGGGGAGAACATCAGAGCGAACAGAAACCCACAACTTCGTGCCGATGATCGAGGGGCGTTCGTCCGTGGGGCGGTTGGGGCTGTTCGTCCACGTCACAGCTGGTTTTGGTGACGTCGGCTTCTGCGGCTATTGGACGCTGGAGATGTTTGCCGTTCAGCCGATTCGCATCTACCCAGGCATTCCGATCTGCCAGATCTTTTATCATTCGCTGGTGGGCGCGGTGTCCGAGTACAACAGCGACAAGTACCAACACAACCGCGACATACAGCCAAGCCTACTGTATCGCGAGTTGAATCCCGACGCCGAGAAGGAAGATCCGCAGCTGCGTCTCGAGTTCGGACGCAGCTAAGCGATTGCCACGAAATCAATGTGAATGTGAGCGGGCGAGTCGCTTACATCACCGCGAAGTAGTTCTCGACGGCAAAGTCCATGCTTTCGTTCGTCATCTCCGGTTCCGTGCCTTCGTACAGGCAGAGGTTTTTGACCTGCAGCAGCAAGTCACGTGGCTGACAGCAGCGGAATGGGCGATCGATCGCATAGTAGTGAGTCTTAATCAGATACTGAACCGGTTCCTCTCGGTATTCGATACCCATGATCGGTGCCATGATTCGGAACAGTTCGATGAACTCTTCTTCGGTCGGATTTTCGACTTCAATCTTGTACGGAATACGTCGCAGGAACGCATCGTCGACCAGGTCCTTTGGCTCTAAGTTCGTCGAGAAGATGACCAATTGATCAAAGGGAACCTGAATCGACTTACCGCTCGGTAGGTTCAAGAAGTCGTAGCGTTTTTCGAGCGGCACGATCCATCGATTGAGAAGTTCGTCGGTACGCATCTTCTGACGTCCAAAGTCGTCAATAACCAGCGTGCCGCAGTTACTCTTCAATTGAATGGGTGCCTCATTGATGTTTGTGGCCGGATTGAGTTGCAACTCCAACTGGGCCATTGTCAATTCACCACCGACGACGATCGTAGGCCGACGAACTCTGACCCAGCGGTCGTCGTACTTGGCTTCCGAAAGCAGGCCGCTGCCGGAGTCGATGGGGATTTCTTCGTGGTGGTTCGGGTCAAACACACGGATAATCTCACCGTCCATGCCGATCGCGCGAGGAATCCAGACAAAATCACCAAAGCACTTTGTGATCCGTTCGGCGATACTCGTTTTGCCGTTGCCGGGATAGCCGAATAGGAACATACCGCGGCCGGAGTTGATCGCTGGTCCCAAGCGTTGGAACATGTGTTGGTTGATCAGCAGGTCGGCGAAGGCTCGCCGCAGATCATTTTGTGTGGGCCGCAAATGGTTTAGCGTCTGGGCCTTCACCGATTCGATGTACTGCTCCAACGGAACCGGAGCGGATCCGTAGTAACTGCAATGCTCGGTATAGCGTCGTGCTCGCTCACGTCCCAGCTCAGTCAATTGGTAGCGATAGTCGTTGACGTGAGCTTGATCACGGTAGACGACCATCTGCTCCTGCTTCAATTGCCGCAGCAGTTGATCGCAGAGGGCGAAGGGTATGTTGATCTGCTTAGAGACCTGGCGCCCTTCCGCGTCACCCCGCGCCAGCAGGAACTTCATGATCAGTTCTTCGACCTGTGACTCTGGGATCCCAGCCTCTCTAAAACTATTGGGCTCAAGCGGCATAAAGGCATTGGTCGGCGGAGCCTTCTCGACGGCTTCGTCAGTCTCGATGGGCTCTTCGGATTGACTGCCCGAAGCAATGTGATTGATTCGATTTAGCAGGCTCTCGAGCCGCGCCTCCGGGGCACCCACAACTCCCGATTTTTCTGATCGTTGCGGCGAGGGGGCGTGACGGACTCCGGATTCCGGCTGTGGTGCCGGCTGTTCCGAGGGCGGTTGTTGTGTTGGCGCGGTTTGGGATGGATTTGTCATGAGTCGGACCAGTCATCTGAGCGAGGTTGGTGACATAGACTGGTCAAAACTACGTTTCAGCAGCAACTCCGTCAAACGAACTGACTTCCGTGGCGGACCTTCGCCCACGACGATTGATCACGATAGAACGAACAGAACGTACAAAGTGGCCAAGAAGATTTGTACGGCCGCGAACGGCAGCGCTGCCTTGACGAATTCAGCGAAGGAAAGCTGCAGATTATGCCGGTGAATAATCGTGACGGCGACCAGCGTGGAGGCCGATCCGATCGGAGTGATATTTCCGCCCAGGTTCGCCCCAAAAATCACCGCCCACCAAAGTGGCGACTGCTCGGGCGTTCCCAGGCCGTTCAGTATCTTTGCCAACATCGCCGCCAGCGGAATGTTGTCGGTCACCGAACTGAACAGCGCCGCGGAGACCAAGATCGCACCGGTTCCCAGGCGATCGCCCAATCCAATCACACGGGCGAGGCCCGTGCCGATCAATTCCAGCACCCCGGCGTGCTCCATGACGTTGATCACGACGAACAAGGCCATAAAAAAGCCCAACAGGTCCCAGTCCAATGCGCGATAGAACGTGTCGACTTCAGATTTGAAACGCAACAACATGATGCCGGCGAAGGCCAGCGCGACGAACCCCATTTGCAGGTCGCTGATGAAAGGCAACACCGACGTGGTAGCGATCGTCAAAATGAACAGTACCAACATCACTGCGGCAAACACAAAGAAGCCGCGACTCTCGATCCCATCGTTCTCGTCGAACCCGGCAACCGTCAGCCTCGCTGCTTCTCGTTCCTCGCTGGTCTGCAGTCGTTTGATGCCGAACAGTTTGGCCCCCATCCAGATCGTAACGGCCGTTGCGACGACCACGTACGGAGCGGACTTGATCAAGAACGTCACGAAGGAAATGCTGGCTGCGGTACCAACGATGATATTGGGAACGGAGCTGATTAGCGTTAGCAAACCGCCGAGATTCGTCAGCAACCCTTCCAGCAACAGGAACGACAACAGCTTGTCATATCGGTTGAGCTTCTCGAGCGAAACCGCCGTGAGCGAGCCGACAATGATCATCGCCGTGACATTGTTCAAGACAGCCGAGAATACGACGGTCATCACTCCGTAGTATGCCAGCAGATACAACGGATCACCGCCGGACGCTTTCGTAACTTTGATCGCGATCCAGGTGAACAAACCTGAGCGGCTGGTGACGTCCACAAAGAGGCTCGAACCCATGATGATGGCAATGACACCCCAATCAATCGCAGGGATGTAGACGGGCATATGGATTTGGTGGCCATCGACAAACACCGGCGAGGTGTCGTGACTAACGTCGGCAGCTTCGGCATCTTCGTCTACGGCTTCGATATGGATTTCTTCGACGTCGTCCGTTGGCTCGTCGTCCGATTTGTATTGCCCGTCGACCTCACCATGGGTGATCAGAAAGTGACTGCCCACGACGACCGCCTGAAAGGGCAGAATGCCGCAGATCGTGCCCAGCATTAAGCAGACAATGGCGAACAGGCCGGCGATGATCGACTTCTTGGCGTGAAGCTTTTCTTCCAGCGCCAAACAGGCGATCAAGCCGACCAGCAGCGCGGCAAACAACAGCGTCACGCCGAGGGAGACTGGATGGGCAGATGAGGCCAAGGGTAGGGGGGGCAGCATGTTCATTGCATCCGTGACTTATGCGACCTTTCACGCTCTCGATGCTAGTGTGAAGTTCTACAGCAGCAACAGCGGGGTGTTCTGCAACTCCACTGAAAGCGGGTAAGCCAAGCCATGCATGGCCATTTGATCATGATCCTTCGTGTTGAGCACCAAAAGTTTGACATGGTGATCAGCGATCAAGTTGCAATAATCGCGGAGTCGATTTCCCATCGTCACCACTTGCTCGACGCGAATATCAAGTCCCGCTTCGCGAAGGCCGTCGCGACACAACTGGATATAGTCGCGCGCCTCCTTGAGCAATTGATCGGCGATGGTTCGCTTCGCCACGTCCGTCTCAATCTCCGGTATCTTGCCGATCGTTTCGATGTATCGGTCAAAGACCGTTTTGTCCTCAACGTGCGTAAGCAGCAGCTGTCCCCCGGGCGAAGTGAATTTTGCCGCGAAACTGACCAGATGATGCTGTCCTGTCAGGTGATCTGTGATCGCCATCACAGGATCGGTTGACGGAGGAATGGGTTTCGCTTGATCGTCGTCAGGGTGCGGCAGTACGACCACTGGATGAGGGGTTGCTTGCGTCATCACGTCCAAATGCGCACCCAGGCTGTGGGGATGCTCGGCGGCCGGCAGATGAAGGTTTCGATAGGTGCAGATCAGATCCGGCGAGGCCTGACTGATCTTCTCGACCATCTTTGTGATCGATCGATTTTCGTCGCCGGTCATGACTTGCCAATTCACCGACGGGTTGTTGATGACCGAAAGAAAAATGCGAACCTGCTCAGCAAACTGCTCAGCTTCTTTACGCGTTTGGTCGGTGACTACTAATACTCTGTTGATCGAAATCTCTTCTCGAGCAAAGAGTCCCTTGTCAGCCGCCCGAAAAACGCTCTCGAACTGGTCGATGTTTGTCATCAATTGGGCTCGTTAGCACATGCGTGACTTGACGAGATTGGGCTCCGTGTCCAGCGTGTTGGCAACGGCGGCGAGAGATTAGCCCCTTGGAACGGTTCCTCTATGTCCGATTCTCAGAGCGCACCCAAGCGAGGCCAAGCATACCATGCGCGCCGAAATCGGACGAGACCGTTCTTGGCACGCACATCTGGTGAACGTTTGTGCTTCGATCGTGGCCTGACGCAGTAGCGATTATTCGCTAAAATCGGGGATCATCGCGAATTGGTCGTGGTCCCGCGGGCCGCGACTGAATGCCCTCGACATGCGTGTCGCTCGTAACCAGTGTGAAGGTAAGGTAATGACTGCTCCCGCTCACGATTCATTCGGTGCTCGTGATAAGTTCAACACAGGCAGCGGCGAAGCTGCCATTTATCGACTCTCCAAGCTTGAAGAGGATGGGCTGGGAACCATCTCCAAATTGCCATATTGCTTACGGGTTCTGCTCGAGGCCGTCCTCCGCTGTTGTGACGGCTATGTCGTCAGCCCGGATGATGTAAAGAATCTTGCCGGGTGGCAGCCAGAAGCCACGAACAAGTGTGAGATTCCGTTTTTGCCATCGCGCGTCGTGTTGCAGGACTTCACAGGCGTTCCGGCCGTTGTGGATCTGGCCGCGATGCGGGCCGCCATGCACCGATTGGGAGGTGATCCGACCAAGATCAATCCGTTGATTCCCGTCGACCTGGTCATTGATCACTCGGTTCAAGTCGATCAATTCGGTTCGCTCAACGCGCTTGAGATGAATGTCGACCTCGAGTTTCAACGTAATCGCGAGCGGTACGAGTTTCTTCGTTGGGGACAACAATCATTAGACAGTTTTCGCGCAGTGCCACCGAACGTAGGTATCGTTCATCAAGTCAATTTAGAGTACCTGGCCAAGTGCGTCTTTCTCCGTGAGGACGACCAAGGTCCAGTCGCTTTTCCCGACACGTTGGTGGGTACCGATAGCCACACGACGATGATCAATGGTCTAGGCGTCGTCGGTTGGGGCGTTGGCGGGATCGAAGCCGAAGCGGTCATGCTGGGGCAACCCCTTTATATGTTGATGCCCGATGTGGTCGGGTTCGAGTTGAAAGGCGAACTCGCCGCCGGTGCTACAGCAACCGATCTGGTACTGACGGTGACCGAGGCCTTGCGAAAAGAAGGAGTTGTTGGCAAGTTCGTCGAGTTCTACGGCAACGGTGTGTCGACCATGTCCCTGGCCGATCGGGCGACGATTGCCAACATGGCGCCTGAGTACGGAGCCACGATGGGCTTTTTCCCAGTGGATAGCGAAACGCTTCGCTACTTGCAACGGACAGGCCGCAGCAAGGACGACGTTCAGCTAGTGGAACGCTATACGAAGGAGCAGGGGCTGTTCCGCTCGGATGACGCTTCGGTGCCCGGCTACACCAAGACGATGTCGCTTGATATGTCGACGGTCGAGCCATCTCTGGCTGGACCCAAGCGACCGCAGGATCGCGTACCTCTATCCACCATGAAACAATCGTTTGAGCACTCGCTGCAGGCGCCAGTCAATGAGCGGGGATTCGCGCTCAACGAGGATGATCTTAGCCGAACGGCAGTCGTCAGCAACGGGCAGTCGGTTGCGATCGGACACGGCGCGGTCGTCATCGCCGCCATCACCAGCTGTACCAACACCAGTAACCCGTCCGTCATGTTGGCGGCCGGCCTGGTGGCAAAGAAAGCCGTTGAAAAGGGCCTTTCGGTGCCATGCTACGTCAAAACGAGCCTCGCACCCGGTTCTCGAGTTGTGACGGACTACATGGACAAGGCTGGATTGACCGAGGACTTGCAACGGTTGGGTTTCCATACCGTGGGATACGGTTGCACAACGTGTATCGGCAACAGTGGCCCCTTACCCGACGAAGTTGCCAAGGCGGTTGTCGATGGTGATCTGGTTACGGCCGCCGTTTTGAGCGGCAATCGAAACTTTGAGGGGCGCGTCAATCCGTTGGTCAAGGCGAACTACCTGGCGAGTCCACCGTTGGTTGTTGCTTACGCTTTGGCTGGTCGGACCGACATTGATCTGACGACGGAGCCGATTGGCCAGGACGCCCAAGGACAGGATGTTTTTCTCAAGGACCTGTGGCCGACGCGCGAAGAGATCCATCAAGTCATTGCCAATTCCGTGCAACCCGAGATGTTTGCCAATCGCTATGCTCACGCATTTGACAGCAACGACCGTTGGAATGCGATTCAAGTAAGCGGCGGAGACTTGTATGAGTGGGATACCGACAGCACGTACATTCAAGAACCTCCGTTCATGGAGAATCTGACACGCGAACATCGCCCATTCAGCCCATCGCGGGCGCCCGCGTATTGGCATTGCTGGGCGACTCGGTGACGACCGATCATATCTCACCTGCGGGGGCGATCGCCAAGGACAGTCCGGCCGGTCGTTATCTGATCGAAAAAGGTGTCGACCCAAAGGACTTCAACAGCTACGGCTCTCGCCGCGGCAACGACCGCGTCATGCTTCGTGGCACCTTTGCGAACATTCGGATTCGCAATCAGCTCGCTCCCGGCACCGAAGGTGGTTGGACACGCCTCTTGCCTGAGGGCGAAACGATGACGATTTACGATGCGGCGATGACATACAAGGAACGCGGGACGCCGCTCGTTGTTCTCGCTGGCCGCGAATATGGTACTGGAAGTAGTCGCGATTGGGCGGCCAAAGGCACTCAGCTGCTGGGTGTCCGTGCTGTGATTGCCGCCAGCTACGAGCGCATTCATCGAAGCAATTTGGTTGGCATGGGCGTTCTTCCACTGGAGTTTGCCGAGGGAGCCACCTGGCAGTCGTTAGGTCTGACCGGTGAAGAGACGTTTGACATCCCGGTCGACGATCAGCTGCAACCGCGCAGCTCGATTACAGTCAAGGCGACGACAGCCGACGGGACGAGTCGAGACCTCCAGGCTACCGTTCGGATTGATACGCCGGTCGAAATGGACTACTACCGGAACGGTGGCATTCTTCAGACCGTGTTGCGAAAGCTGCTGTCGGAATAGTCGGCACTGGCTGATCGTGACCGCGGCAATTGCGACTCCAGTATCTCGAAACAACGGACGCTCGCGTTGCCTATAATGAGTGGAGCCGTAAGCGTCCGAGCTCCGCTTCCCCATCTGAACTTCGACGCTTTATCCGTTAGCACCATTTGAGACTTACTCCACGAGGTGATTCATGCCGGTCAATGTCGCCGTGATTCCAGTGGCCGGTCGAGGGACGCGATTGCTGCCATTAACCAAGAGCCAACCTAAGGAGATGTTGCCCTTAGGGCGGCGTCCGGTTGTGCAGCACGTTGTCCAAGAGCTGACTCGCACAGGTGTCAGCGAAATGCTGTTTGTCACGGGGCCGGGAAAGACGGCGATCGAAAACCATTTCGACATTGATACCGAGATGGTTCGTCACCTACGAAACAGCGGCAAAGAGGATCTGCTGGCGGAATTAGATTTTGAACGCGAAGACATCGACTATTTCTACACACGCCAGCGACGTCAGCTGGGACTGGGGCATGCTGTCTTGTGCTCCCGACCGTTTGTCGGACAGAGGCCATTCCTGATCGCACTTGGCGACTCGATGATTGGGTTGCACAGTCGGTCCGATATCTGCGGACGCATGATCGAACACTTCGATCGTGAGGGTGCCGATGCCGTGATCGCTTTCCAAAAGGTTCCGCGCGAAGAGGTGATTCACTACGGAATAGCACAACCTCGCGGTGATGTCGGAGACGTTTTCGACTTGGCCGACCTTGTCGAAAAGCCATCGGTCGGCCAGGCGCCCAGTAACCTGGCCGTCGCGGCACGCTATATCTGTCGGCCCAGTATCTTTGATCAGCTCGAGCGTACGGCGCCTGGCAAAGGTGATGAGATTCAATTGACCGACGCGCTGCGGACGCTGCTTCATGAAGGTGGACGTATTCTGGGAGTGCAACTCGAACCGGGTGAAAGACGATACGACGTGGGGAATTTCGAGTCGTACTTCCAAGCGTTCGTCGAGGCAGCATTGGCCGATTCTCAATATGGTCCCTCGGTGGCAAAACATATTCGCAAGCTGATGAATGAGTATCCCGAGGACTGAGAGATGCAACTGCTGCGACGGCGAGCCTACGCTAGAGCTGGATTGGTCGGCAATCCATCTGACGGATACAACGGCAAGACCATCTCGATCAGCGTACGCAACTATTGGGCAGAGGTCGTGCTGTACGAATGGGATGAGCTGGAAATTGTTTTGAGTCAGGAGGATCGATCCAGCTTTCGCAGCATTCACGAACTCAGTCGTGACGTGACATTGCACGGTTATTACGGCGGCGTACGGCTGGTCAAAGCAACGATCAAAAAATTCGTCGACTACTGCGTTAGGCACGGTCACACATTGCATGACCAAAACTTCGCCGTCCGCTATTCATCTAACATTCCAAGACAGGTAGGCATGGCGGGATCCAGCGCGATCATCGTCGCCACGCTTCGCTGCCTCATGGACTTCTATCAGGTTGGCATCGAGCGTCGGATTCAGCCGTCGTTGGCGTTGTCGGTGGAGGCCGAAGAACTCGGCATCGGTGCCGGACTTCAGGATCGAGTCGTGCAGGTCTACGAGGGTCTGGTAGCCATGGATTTCAGTCGCGACAACATGCAACGAGTCGGCGGGTACGACTGCGGCGTCTACGATTGGCTGGATGCCAACAAGCTGCCCCCGATCTACATTGCCTTCCGTACCGATCTGAGCGAACCAACAGAGGTCGTTCACAACAACCTCAGAGATCGGTACGCGAGCGGTGACCCGCAGGTTGTCGACGCGATGGATCAATTCGCGGAATTGACGGACCAGGCAAGAGTGGCCATCGAAGACGGAGACGCGGATGCGTTAGGGGTTGCTGTCGATGCAAACTATGATTTGCGGCGGCAGATCTGCAAATTGCATCCCGGCCATGCAGAAATGGTGGAGCGTGCACGAAACGCCGGTGCGACCGCGAAGTTTGCCGGTTCGGGCGGGGCGATTATCGGCACCGTTCGCAACAACTCCGTGTTGCAACGACTTACCACCGAACTGGCAACGATTGGCTGCCGCGTAATCAGGCCGGTGATTACTCGACAAGTTCACTATCCAGAATGGTTGGATCTCGAAAGCAAGCCTACTCCACCATCTCTAGCTCGCCCTGATAATACTCAATCGCTTCCACAGGATTCAGATTGAAGATGGCGCGACCGTCGGTGGTCCATTGGCGACCATCGTAGCGAAACACAGCCGTGGCCGCCTTTTCGTTGCCGACCGCTTCCACATCTTCCATGCCGCCACCTTCGATGGCTTCGAAGCGAATCGAAACGGCGACCAGCGCGGTCAGTTCACCACGTTTCAGATCGCGGGCAAACGAAACATCATCGGCAAAGTCGACGTCGACCCACGAAAGACCACGAGGACGACCGGTGGACGAGGCGATGCGCAGAAAGTGAGCTTCGAGCCACTCGCGTCGCAGGGAAAATTCACCACGCGCAGCAACAAGTCGGGCTTCCTTGCGATAGGCCGAGAGGCGGCGGAACAGCCAAACCGCAGTGGCGAAAACAAGGATGCCGATAACAGCGAGGACGAGTGGATGGGGGACCATGACGACGCATCTCCTATTAGTCGCCTGATACTCGTGGACGAAAAACTCCAAGATTGGGACGTGCTATTCGAATTTTACCGAGGAATCGGGTATTCGAGCAAGGAAATCACCCGGAATGGCTCCAGTAGCGGGGCATTTTTGATTCCTCTAAGGTGGTGATCCGTCGCCGAAAGCAAAAAAAGACGGTTGGCGCAGCCCCTCGGCAAAGGGCCGCGAGATACGAAACAGATCGGCAATTCGGGCGAAAATGGCGATACAGACGACATGTGAAGGCTGTGGTGCGCGGTTAAGCGTCGAGAGCAGTCACGTGGGCCGCTCGGCGCAATGCCCTCAGTGCGGACATGTCTATGTCGTGTCCGGTCCGAACAGCGAATCCGACGGCGAAGCACGCCCACCCAAAGCCGGCGTTGCGGGAGACCGTCAATCAAGTGGACTTTGGCACCTGCAAACGCCCGAGGGCAAAACCTACGGTCCCGTGGATCGCATGACGCTCGATCAATGGACGAGTGAGGGCCGTGTCTCCTCCGAGTGCATGCTACGCGGCGACGGCCCGTGGTGCCCAGCGGAAGAGATTTATCCTGAGCTGAAGCCTCCACCGGTCGATGCGGGGAACCCATTTTCAGCCGGATCGGCGCCGTCGACGGCCCCTGTGCAGGGGTTCCACGAGTCGCATCGTGGCCCACTTATTCTCGGGTTAGGGATCGCTGGCCTGCTCGTTCCCTGCCCGCTACTAAGTGCGATGGCCTGGTTTATGGGCAATTCGGATCTACGCAAGATGCAACTTGGTCGTATGGACCCAAGCGGCTACAGCCTGACCCAAGTGGGACGCGTATTTGGCATGATCTTTACGCTCCTGTGGGTTGTGTCACTGGGAGTCTTCTTCCTCATCCTCGTGAGCCTGATTGCAATGAACGCTTAGAGACGTTCGAGAAAGGAAACGGAATCAAGATGCCGATCGAATTCATGTGCTCCGGATGCGGCAATGCCTTGCGCGTGCCGGATGAGCAAGCCGGTCGCCAAGCGAAGTGCCCGGTCTGCGAGCAAATCACGACGATTCCGTCTGCTGGACCACGGAGCGAAGAAGCAGCGCAATCGGAATCGGAACCAACGCCGACCACCGAGCCACCTGACGTCGCTCAACCTGCTCAATCGGTTGGAGTGTCGAGCGGTTCACTGCGGCCCCACCGCGGAGTCTCGATTCTGATTTTTGGAATCTGCAGTCTCTTTTGCTGCGGCTTGTTGGGCATTGTCGCGTGGGTCATGGCCAACGCAGACTTGGCGTTGATGGAGCGTGGTGTGATGGACCCGACCGG
>CAJHYQ010000353.1_pt1 | contig 24007 bp, 19 predicted proteins | sample 9198721 | NCBI WGS metagenome assembly CAJHYQ01 (sample SAMEA7708357, study PRJEB35096) | sediment metagenome | biome: marine neritic benthic zone biome [ENVO:01000025]; feature: sediment [ENVO:00002007]; material: shallow marine sediment [ENVO:03000034] sea grass bed [ENVO_01000059] ... | reverse complement strand
GCTTGGGGCACCCGGACTCAATTTGTGATGCTGTGATGGAGGCGGCTTCGGTTGCGCTTTGTCAGGCGTATGTGGAGCATGTTGGACGCGTGCTCCACTACAACCTGGACAAAGCACTTTTGGTCGCGGGGCAAACATTGCCGGTGTTGGGTGGAGGCGATGTCGTCGCTCCCATGCGACTCATTGCCGGTGACCGGGCAACCAGGGAAGTTGAAGGAGTGACGATCGCCGTTGACGAGATTGTGGAAGCGACGGCGCAGAGCTGGTTTGACAAGCAGATGCGGTTTGTCGATTCGGAGCGGCACGTGACCTTTGAGAGCGCCATCAAGCCTGGCTCAGCCGAACTCACCGACATCTTTGACCGAGATGTACCCGTCGCGAACGACACCTCAATCGCAGTCGGTTATGCGCCCCTAAGCGAGACTGAACGGCTGGTTTTGGAAGCCGAAAGGTATTTGAACTCGGGGATGCTCAAAGATCGCTTTCCGGTGGCGGGAGAGGATGTCAAGGTCATGGGCGTCCGCCACCGAGGCGATCTGCAGCTCACGGTGGCCCTCGCGTTTGTCGACCGGTTCATTCAGTCCGAACATGACTACGTCGATCAGAAGGCGGCAATTCGTGATGACCTCGTTCGACATCTGACTTCACAGCTCAACCATCTCGATGGGGTGAGCATTGACATCAACACCTTGGACGATGAGCGGCGCGGCGTGGATGGCATGTACCTCACCGTGCTCGGAACTTCGGCAGAGAGCGCAGACGGCGGTGAGGTGGGACGTGGCAACGCCGTAAATGGGCTCATTTCGCTGAATCGCCCCACGAGCAACGAAGCTGCCGCAGGCAAGAATGCAACATGCCATGTTGGAAAGATATACAACCTGCTCAGCCATGAAATGGCATCGGAAATCGCCAACTCCCTCGAATCAGTGCGCGAAGTTTACGTGTGGCTGTGCAGCCAAATCGGCCGACCGCTCGATCATCCATGGTCAACGTCGGTCGATGTTCTTCTCCATGCCGACGCGACGCTCAACGATGTGCAGGGGCCCATCAATGTGATCATCCGTCGGCGTCTGGATGAAATAGGCGAATTCACGAATCGACTAATGCGAGGCGAGGCCAAAATATGTTGATGTGGAGTTGATGCGAGTTCCATGCAGGCTTGCTTTTTCCGCAACATGATTGGGTCTGCCGGCGCAATATTTGCTCCATTTCCTAGGTGTTGGTGTACCGCGGAACTGCTGGTGCCTGTGAAGTCCGTACTGGCTATTGGTGCGGGCGACCGAGCACAGAGGGAGTGTGCACTATGCTTCGGCAACCGACCATCTTGTTGATGTGCCTCGCGGTTTCGGTGTTCGCGCTTGGGCAAGAGCACCAGTCGAGCGAGGCTGTCTCCCACCGGCCGTTGGTTGTGCACTTCCAACTGGACGATCAGCCTATTACACCAGCGACCGTCCGCTGCATGCAGCGAGTGCTGCAGCAGGCTGTGGAGCTCGATGCCGAGTGCTTGGTCATTGAATTGAATACGCCTGGCGGAGTATTGCAGTCAACTCAGGAATTCGTGACCGACATCTTGGGCAGCAAAGTACCTATCGTGGTCTACGTATCGCCGTCTGGCGCACGTGCTGCGTCCGCCGGCGTATTCATCACGCTGGCCAGCCATGTTGCCGCGATGGCTCCTGGAACTCGGATCGGCGCAGCCCATCCTGTCGCGGTCGGTGGACTTCCTTTTTCACCGCGGCCAGAACCCGCCGAAGAGTCGGCCGAGCCCAAGGATGACAAGCTCACGGCGATGGAGCAGAAGCTTGTTAACGACACCGTTGCCTGGGCAAAGTCCTTGGCAGAACTCCGCGACCGGAATGCGGATTGGGCGGTGCAAGCGGTGACGGAGAGCAGCGTTCTAGTGGCTACTGAGGCCGTGCAGCAGCGCGTCGTCGACCTGGAGGCAACCGACCTGCGTGACCTACTGCGACAGATCGACGGACGAGAGGTATCGTTGGACAGAAATGGGCGCCCGGTCAGTATTCAACTGCGTACTGCCGATGCCACGATTCGCGAAATCGAAATGTGGTGGGGCGAACGTTTGCTGGCGGTGATCTCCGATCCGAATGTAGCGCTATTGCTAATGATCTTCGGGGTCTACGGCATTTTGTTTGAGTTCTACAGTCCCGGATGGGGAGTAGCCGGAACACTCGGCGTTGTGAGTCTTGTCCTTGGCTTCTTCGGTTTGTCGATATTGCCCGTCAACTATGCCGGCCTTGCGCTGATTCTAATCGCACTGGCAATGTTCGCAGCTGAAGCCTTCGTTACCAGCTATGGCGCACTGTCGGTCGGTGGCATTGTCTGTCTAATTCTGGGCGGAACGATGCTGGTTGATTCGCCGACAGGCTTTCTATATGTATCGCTTGAGGTGCTCGTACCCATCGCCGTTGCCACCGCGCTGATAACGGTCTTTCTCGTCAGCCAAGTCGTCAAGGCACAACGAAGTCGCGTGCAGACTGGAGGTGAAGCGCTCGTTGGCCAGCAGGCGGTCGCGCAGGATGATTTCGGCCAGCAGAATCACGGCTTCGTGGGACAAGTGCGTGTTCACGGTGAGAATTGGCGGGCACTTAGCACATCGCATGTTACCAGTGGGGAGCATGTGTGGATCGCCGGCCGTGAGGGCCTGACGCTGCTGGTCGACACGAATGGCGATGTCAACCGACAGCCAACGATGAGAGACGACACACCTGAGTCTCATCCTGCCAGTGAAGGAGGCAAATCATGATTGCGTTACAGATTATCGGTATTACGATTGGTGTTGTTGTCTTGTACCTGCTGAGCTGCATTCGCATTCTCAAGGAGTATCAGCGAGGTGTCGTGTTTCGACTCGGTCGCGTCTTATCTAAGCCCAAGGGGCCGGGTCTGATTCTTGTCTTCTGGCCAATCGATCGTATGGTGCGTGTGAGTCTTCGTATGTTTGTGCAAGACGTACCGTCCCAAGACGTCATCACACGTGATAATGTCTCGGTTCAGGTGAACGCCGTGGTCTACTTTCGAGTCGTTGATCCGTTGCCTTCGGTGCTCGAGGTCGAGGACTACATGTATGCCACGAGTCAGCTGTCTCAGACGACTTTGCGTAGTGTCGTGGGCCAGGCGGAACTCGATGCGCTCTTGTCGGAGCGCGAGCAGATCAACCGACAGTTGCAGACTGTGATTGACCAACAGACCGATCCGTGGGGAGTCAAAGTGGCCTTGGTCGAAGTAAAACACGTCGACCTGCCCGAACATATGAAACGAGCGATGGCGAAGCAGGCTGAAAGCGAGCGGGAACGCCGCGCGAAGGTGATTCACGCCGAAGGCGAGTATCAAGCCGCCGAAAAACTGCGCGGCGCGGCCGAGATGATTAAGGATCACCCGATGGCAATGCAGATGCGATTCTTGCAGACGTTGGTGGAAGTCGGTGCGGAAAACAACTCTACCATTGTGTTTCCGCTTCCTCTGGACCTGGTGAAGCCATTTGCGCAACCGACGACAAACGGCCGACCTCGCCAGCCTGATCCCGTTGCGGCGCGCTGAACACCGCACGACACGAGGCTAAGGTGGTGACGCACAGTTTGCCGGCCACAAGTTGTTTGACGGGGGCAGGAAAATAGTATGCAGACTCTGTTGATCGTCCTTGGTTCATTGCTCGCAGTTGCTCTCGTTTATGTGATCGTGATTCGTCCTTGGCATCTGTGTTGGGGTGCAACGACGGCTGAGAGAATCACGCCGGGTGACGAATTGGTCCAGGAACCGCACGTCCAGGCAACGAGGGGCATTTCCATAAAGGCCTCCGCTGACGACGTGTGGCCGTGGCTCGCCGTAATGGTGACCGGTCCGACAGGAGGAATCGCAGTCGAAGGGATTGAGCCGAATCGGTACCTCGTCATGTGGCTGCGTAATGATTGGTGTTCGATCAGCCGCGTGTATGTTCTTGATCCGATTGATTATCGGACGACGCGCCTTCTTGTTCGAACGCGAGTGCGCGTTACTAATGGACTACGAGCTATTCTATGTTATCCGTTGTTCGAGATCAGTGACTTTGTGTTTACACGTAGGCTACTGCTCGACGTAAAGCGGCGAGCGGAAGAGACGCAACGGGTTTCCTCTAAAACACCAGCTCGAAGCGAAGAATAATCGGTGGAACGCTGCGGATGTCGAGGTGAGTTGCCACATGAATCAGTGGCGGATATGGCTGCGGAGTCGGTGCCCGAAGGACCGGACATAATACCACCGAGGACGCCCCTCAAGTTGTCGATTTGAGCGCGCGATCCGGTTGTCGCGTGCAACCCGTTGACCTATCCAAGTCGGCAGCGAGTTGGCGAAGAGATGGAGATACATCGACGGAATAGGCCGCAGCAGGATCAAGTGATCGGAGTGCTTGCGGCAGTTTCGTGAGATTCAGTACGACGCGCTGTCGAAGGTCTGCGACGGGAAGGCATGGTTCGACCCGTGATCCGCGTAGCATCATTGGCTCCAACAGCGGCTCTCCCGCCGCCACGTCGTCCTCCAACGTGACGACGTCACCGGTCATGATGCCGTCGTGATACTGGCGATAGACTTGTTTCCGTCCCGGCCAAGTTGCTTTGCCCTCGCTACGCTTGCGACGCGGCTTGCCCGCGTACTCTTGAAGTTTGTACGCGCAATCCAAGTAGGGGGCGTCGGACGAAACATCGAGCCGGCTGCCAATCCCGTACCCGTCAATCGGTGCGCCTGAGGCGGTGTATGTCTGGAGTTTGTACTCGTCCAGATTTCCACTGGCAAAGATGGTAACGTCCGAGAGGCCTCCTCGGTCCAGTATCCGCCGGACTTCGCGAGCGTGCTGTGCCAGGTCGCCGCTATCGAGTCGTACGCCCTTGATCCGTATGCCGTCCGAAGTCAGCTGTCGAGCGAGTTCGACGGTCTTTTCGGCCGCTGCTTCCGTATCGTATGTGTCCAGCAGCAACACCACATTGTTAGGATTTGCCGCGGCAAAGTGCTGGAAGGATTCCACTTCGTCGTCATGACACTGCACGAACGAATGGGCCATCGTGCCGTAGACGGGAACGTCGAAGAGCATCCCGGCTAGGACGGTTGCCGAACCATCGAATCCCGCGATATAGCTGGCTCGCGCCGCCAACAATGCGGCCTCGGCACCGTGAGCGCGTCGCATACCAAAATCGACCAGTAGCTTTCCCGGTGCGGCGGATACGCAACGAACCGCTTTAGATGCAATCACCGTCTGAAACTGCAGCAGGTTGATAACGCGTGATTCGACAAGTTGCGCTTCAGGCATCGGCGCAGTGACCCGCAAGATCGGCTCGTTGGGAAAAAAGATCGTGCCTTCCGGCATGGCGTGCACGTCACCGGTGAACCGCGTTTCTGCCAGATAGTCGACGAAGTCAGGACGAAAGCGGCCGCAGCTGCGAAGCCAAGCGAGTTCTTGTTCGCTGAACCGCAGGTTTTCCAGAAAGCTCAGCACCTGCTCAAGTCCCGTGGCGATCAGAAAATTGCGGCGTTCAGGTAGTTTTCGAACGAAGAACTCAAACACCGCCTCCGACTCGAACCCGCAGTCGTAATAACCCTGGAGCATCGTTAGCTGATACAGGTCAGTCAACAGCGGGCTCGAGGCGGCATCAATGCTCTTGGGTCCGGAGGGCTCGAAGACATCGGTACCCAACTGCAACATCTGCCGAACAGCTTGGCGGCCAGCCGGGTCGACCGGCCGCACGCAGTTGGACAGAAGCGTAACACGGAAACCCAAGCGAATTGCATCCTTCACCGTTTCCAGAACACAGTTTTCGGTTGCCACGCCGCAGACAAAGAGACGGCGAACACCTTGTTGTCGCAGCAACGACTCTAGGTTCGTGTCCGACGAGAACGCCGAGTAGGCCTCTTGGTCAACGTCCGTGCCCTTCGAAATGATGCTTGTTGTTGTGGGCAATTGCAGTCCTTCGGCCATTTCTGCGCCGGGACTACCTGCAACACAGTGCACGGGCCACTTGCCTCCTTGTGCCTGAAACGAGCTGTGTCGCGCCGGATGCCAATCCCGCGTTGCCATGATCGGCAGCCTACCTTGGTGGAACTGTGCGATGTATCGGTTCGCCGGATCCACGATCTCATCGGCGCCTTGAACAGGAAGTGCTCCCCGCAACATGAAGTCCCGCTGAAGGTCGATCACGATTAGGGCGTCACCTGGCTGCGGGTCGATTGAGTCAATAAACGCGCCATGCATGAGCTAACTAACCTCTGTGGGAGACTATTTGTGCAAACGGCGCGCCGTAGGTGGTGTGCGATAATCCGGTTGAAGAACTGACAACTGGGCGAATTCGCACAGGCTAGCCTGAGTTCTGAAGCAATGGCTTCATTCTTCATCGGTGCAGCGGATTTGTGTTCCTGCATCCCCGCGAAAAACGGCCCGTGCGTCTCAATGCGCCGATGGCAGCGGTCTTCCCTCGGGTACATCGGTCAGCAACAGTAGGCAGTCCGAATCCAACTCGATGGCTAATAGGGATGCTGTGAGATCCTTGTCGACGACGGCCTCCACGCGGTGGGTGCTTCCATCCGATCAGACTCATCTTACCATCTAGTCCATAGATGCTGTCGAGCGGTACAACAACAAGGTGGGCTGCGAGAGACGCTGTAATGGCAAACATTCCAATTGGCAAAATACCAGCTGACCTTCTTCGCGAGCTGCTTGGTAAATACGTCACGCGTGATCCGCAAGTCGTCGTCGGTCCTGCGGTCGGCGAGGATGCCACAATCATTGATATGGGAGATCGGTTTCTGGTCGCGAAAACCGATCCCGTGACGCTGGCCAGCGACGAAGTCGGCTGGTATGCGGTACATGTCAATGCGAACGACATCGCCTGTTGTGGAGCGACACCGCGATGGTATTTGGCAACATTGTTATTGCCGGAGAAGTCCACGACGCGCAGTCTCGTGGATAGGCTGTTCCGACAGCTGTCGGAGGCGTGTGGGGAACTTGGCGTCGCGCTATGCGGTGGGCATACTGAGATCACGTGCGGACTGGAGCGCCCGATCGTTGTCGGGCACATGCTGGGCGAAGTGTCCCGAGATCGATACGTGACTTCCAGTGGTGCTCAGGTTGGCGACGTACTGATTCTCACCAAGGGAATCGCCCTCGAAGGAACGACTCTTGTTGCTAGAGAAAAGCGAGAGCAACTACATGGGGTTCTCACCGAAACCGATCTCGACCGCTGTGCCAAGCTATTGCGTGATCCCGGAATCAGTGTCGTGCGAGATGCACGCATCGCATTGGAGGTTGGAGGAATCCATGCGCTGCATGATCCCACCGAAGGCGGCGTGGCAACGGGGTTATGGGAGCTAGCCGAGGCATCGGGAGTAGGGCTGATTGTGAATGAGCAAAGTCTGCCCGTTCTGCCCGAGTGCAAGACGCTATGTCAGCATTTCGGTTTGGACTCGCTGGGATTGATTGCGTCGGGCTCACTGCTCATCGCGGCCGATCCGATGCGCGCTCAGTCAATTGTCAACCGATTGATCGCTGCGGGAATCGACGCAACCGAGATCGGGGCGGTGGTGCCACGAGACAGACAATGCGTATTGCGTTCGTCGGAGGGCGCGGAGCGGTCGCTGACTACCTTCGTTCGTGACGAGATTACCCGGTTGTTTGAGTAGAGCCTCGGGATTCAAGGTTGCCCTATCCCTTGATCACTCCAATCGGACGCAAGCGAGCAACCTTCTTCGCTAGGCCCGCCTTGTGTACAACTTCGACGACCAAGTCGACATCCTTGTACGCGTCGGGCTGTTCTTCGGCCAACCCCTTCCAGCTACGTGCTCGGGCGACGATTCCGCGTTGTCGAAGCTCGTCATCGATATGTCGACCCTTCGCCTTGCGCACGGCGGCATGCCGGCTGAGCACGCGACCGGCGCCATGGCATGCGCTGCCAAACGTGTGCTCCATACTACCCGGTTGTCCCACTAAAACCCAGCTCGCTCTTCCCATGTCACCGGGAATGAGAACGGGTTGACCGATCGAGGCATATCGCTCCGGCACTTCCGGATGATGTGGTGGAAAAGCCCGGGTCGCTCCCTTGCGATGGACCCAAACCATCTTCTTCGTGCCGTCTACTACATGCTCCTCATACTTGGCGATGTTGTGAGCGACATCGTAGATCATGTGCAGATCCAAATCCGCCCACGTACGGCCAAAGACGGTTTCGAACACCTCACGGGCCTGCCACATCAAGAGCTGCCGATTGCACCAGGCGAAGTTCGCCGCCGCGCGCATGGCGCCTAGGTAACGCGTGCCTTCGTTGCTTTCAACCGGAGCACAAACCAATTGGCGGTCTGGCAGCTCGATTCCATACTTCTGAGGTACGGTGCGCAGCCTACGCAATGCGTCGTCGCACACTTGATACCCCAAGCCGCGTGAGCCGGAGTGAATCATCACACAGACCATGTCCTTCTGCAGCCCCATCACGTCTGCAGCCCGCCTGTCAAACACGCGATCGACAATTTGCACCTCCATGAAGTGGTTGCCTGAACCGAGACTGCCACATTGGTTGTAGCCGCGGTCCAGAGCCCGGTCACTGATGTTCTCTGGTTGCGCCCCCTCCAACTTTCCATGCGCCTCGGTGAATTCGATGTCTCGCTCGTTGGCGAGACCGTAGTTCTCAAGCGCCCGCGGTCCCATCGCCATGAGCTCTCGCAGCTGCTCGTGTGAGAAATGGTAATCCCCACCACGCCCGACACCCGTCGGAACTTTGCGAAAAAGCTCCTTGATCAGTCGCTCCACATGAGGCTTGACGTCGCGGACGAACAAGTTCGACCTTAGTAAGCGCACCCCACAGTTGATGTCGTACCCGACTCCTCCTGGCGAAATGACGCCGCCTTCCGTCGGATCGGTAGCACACACGCCCCCGATGCAAAACCCGTATCCCCAGTGAATGTCAGGCATGGCCAAGCTGACTAATTGAATACCTGGCAGGAACGCCACGTTGGCGACTTGTTCTGGCGCGGGGTCTTCGCGAATCAGCTCGATCAGCCGTTCGTCAGCGTAGATGAGACCATCGACTCTCATTCCTTCCTTGTATGATTTGGGAATCCGCCAGCAGCATGGGCTCACTTGCTCAAGCGGTCCGTCATAGCGTTGGGTAACCATTTGCTGAAGTTCTTTCCGATTTCGACTTGATGTGCGTGGACATCTGTTTGGAATCTTCCACAGCGTCTTCTGGATTGCCGCGGCTCCAACCTAATATGAAAGTGCAAAACACATACCGAGAGACAATCGAACGTGTCTATCGCGAGCAAACCTATGTGTGCGAAGACGCACGGGTGTGAATGAAGGGATGCCAAATGCGGTAACACTTCGTGCTTGGCATCCGAGTTGCACCCTCCTTGTGTTGGGAGTCCATTGGGACCAGTTTTGCGAGCCTATGGAAATGTCGAGTTCGAAACCCTACGCTCTGCCTGTGGTTCCGCTAAAGAACGGCGTGCTGTTCCCACTTCAGTTGATGCCGTTATCGGTGGGACGGCCGCGATCCGTTGCGGCGATGCAGGCGGTAGTGAGGAGCGAGGACAAATCACTGGTCATTGCCACTCAACGCCTACCCAGCGATGAGGAGCCAGGACTCAGTGATCTCTACGATGTGGGAACGGTCGCGGTCATCAAACGCATGCAGCGATCCGACGAGTTGATCGAGGCGATTGTGCTTGGTACGACCCGAGTGCGACTCACGAGTATTGTCTCGGAGGATCCGTACCTGGTATCCGAACTCTGTCAGCTACCAGAGCCCGATGATTTGAGCCCGGAGGTAGAGGCCTTACACGCTGAGGTGGTCAGACTGGCGAGCCGCGCGTTTGACTTATTGCAGCCCCACACGAATCTGCCGTTGGACGAGCTGTTCCGAAAATCCGAGAATCCGCTCCACTTCGTCTACATTTTGGCTTCGGTCTTCAGTATGGGGATTGAGCGCGAGGTGGCCCTCCTGGCTGCCAATACCCGCGCCGACGCACTCCGCATGATGCACAAATTTCTGTCGCATGAGGTTCAGGTGTTGGAATTGAGACATCATATCGCCAGCGAGGCGCAGACCGAATTGAGCCGTCAGCAGCGTGAGTACATGTTGCGGCAGCAACTGCGCGAGATCCAGGACGAACTCGGCGAAGAAAGTCCAGAAGAAGCGGAAGTGACGGAACTTCGCAGATGTCTCGACGAGGCCGAACTGCCTGAAACCGTGCACAAGGAAATCGAAAAAGATCTTTCTCGCCTGGAGCGAATGTCGTCAGCCGCAGCCGATTATCAGGTGGTCCGCACGTATGTGGAACTCGTTCTTGAGCTGCCCTGGAAGAAAACAACCGAAGATGTTCTCGATCTGATTCGGGCCCGGCGGATCCTCGACGACGATCATTATGACCTGAAGGATGTCAAGGATCGTATCCTCGAGCACCTCGCTGTGATGGAACTGAACCCCAAGGCCAAAGGCCCCATTCTTTGTTTCGTGGGACCGCCAGGTACCGGCAAAACTTCGGTCGGCCAGTCTATTGCGAGGGCCATGGGACGCAAGTTTGAACGGATGAGTCTTGGAGGTCTTCACGATGAATCCGAACTCCGAGGCCATCGTCGCACTTATGTTGGAGCGATGCCGGGCCGCATCATTCAGGCCCTCCGCAGGGCAGGCGTTCGCAATCCGCTGCTGATGCTTGACGAAGTTGATAAGCTCGGACAAGACTTTCGAGGCGATCCATATTCGGCGCTGATGGAGATTCTCGATCCAGAACAGAATCGCGAGTTTCATGACAACTACCTCGATCTGCCGTTTGACCTGAGCAAGGTCTTCTTCATTACAACGGCAAATACACTCGACGACATTCCTCGCCCGCTGTTAGATCGGATGGAGGTCTTGCGGTTGGCCGGCTATAGCCACGAGGAGAAAGGTCAGATCGCACGCCGATACCTGATTCCCCGGCAACTGAGCGAGGCTGGTTTAACGGGCGAGCAGCTGTCGGTCTCGGACGCAGCGCTGTCGCATGTGATTCGAAGCTATACTCGTGAGGCTGGTGTCCGTGAGTTGGAACGCATGCTCGGCCGAATCGCTCGCAAGATCGCCACGCAGGTCGCTCGAGGGGACAGGCAGCCGGTTTGTGTATCCGTTGACGACTTAGCCGAGCTGCTCGGACCAGAACGCTTCATGCCTGAAAACGCGCGCCGTGACCTGCCACCGGGTGTCGCAGCTGGCTTGGCGTGGACGGAAGCCGGTGGCGAGGTTCTCTACGTCGAGACTGCACTACTGCCGAAAGGTCGCGGCTTGACGATGACGGGGCACTTGGGCGAGGTAATGCGGGAATCGGCGAAGACCGCGCGAAGTTACGTCCGCTCGCGCGCTGAACAACTCGGGCTTGATGCCGACAACATGCTCCGGTCGGGCGTGCATATCCATGTACCGTCCGGAGCCGTTCCCAAAGATGGGCCCTCGGCTGGCGTTGCCATGGTCACTGCTCTGGCATCGCTGTACGGAGACTGTCCGGCCCGATCCGACACCGCCATGACCGGTGAGATCACTTTGAGCGGTCTCGTTCTGCCGGTCGGTGGCATCAAGGAGAAGGTACTGGCAGCTCATCGTGCAGGAGTGCGTCGCATCATTCTCCCTGGCGAAAACCGAAACGACTTGGCGGATGTACCCGATCACGTGCGCGATGAAATGGATTTCGTGTTCGCTCAGCGGATCGAAGATGTTTTGAAACAGGCAATTCCAGCACTCGTTGAGCGATCAGAAGATTCGGGGGCAGAATCAGCAGCGACTCGCCACAGCTCAAGCGGCTCAAGGCAGCAACCGGCGCTGATCGCATCACCAAGCCATGAACTCGATTGTGGTGAGAAAGGAGGTTGATATGTCGGTTGGACGTATCTGTAATCGTGAAATTGATCTGGCGGAACCTGACGAAACCGTGCAGGTAGCGGCACGACGCATGAATTCTCGCAGTGTTGGGACGCTGATGGTGCTCGACATGGACTCGCGACCTGTCGGCATCCTCACCGACCGCGACTTGGCAATCCGCGTGATCGGGAAAGAGCTCGACCCCGCGGAGACAATGGTACGCGACGTGATGAGCAAAGCACCGGATTGTGTCCACGAGGACACATCTATTGAATCAGCGCTTTCTCACATGCGCTCAGGTCCATTCCGTCGTCTGCCCGTCGTCGATGATGGCGGGAAGCTTGTCGGGCTGATCAGCCTGGACGACATTCTGGACTTGCTCAGCGAGGAGTTCAGGGAGATCGGCCGATTGGTTCGCCACGAGGGGCCGGCAAGTCTCGCGCAACCTTGAATACGACTTGGCTACGCGAACGTGCGCGGATTCGCTTTCGTTCCACTTATCGGAGAATATGGCTGGAACCAATAGCGGAAGAACGGCTCAGCAGCCAATGTACGAAATACTCGAGCATACGGCGGACCTCGGAATTCGTGTGCAAGCCGACGATTTGAACTCACTCTTTGCCGAGGCAGGACGAGCGCTGTTCTCCGTCATTGTGAGAAATCTCGAGGACGTTCGCGCGACTGATACGTTGGAGTTCGCGATCCAGGAGAAAGAAACAGACTTTCTCCTTCTCGACTGGCTGGGTGAACTGCTTTTCACCTTTGAGTCGCGCGGGCTGTTGCTGAGCAACTTCTCAGTGACCATCGACGAGAACGGGCTCGCAGCGCGCGCTCAGGGCGAACCGATCGATGGAACTCGCCACCAACTCGAGCATGAAGTGAAGGCGATCACGTATCACGGTTTACGCGTCGAGCCAACGGACAATGGCTGGATGGCGGAGGTGATTCTCGATATTTGAGCGCTCGTAGAATCGGACAGGCGAAGAGCTGCGTAGTTGAAGAAGTGAAGGGAGTCACGTATCGCCCCACAGGTGCTTGTATCGGTGCTTTCGCCAACGCTTGCATTCAGAGAAATAGAGGGGCGACCAGATGCGCCCCGACGGGCCTCCAGCCAGTGCCGTCTGCACCGCGTCCGTTCCGAGGTCTGTGATATATCGGTACGATGGCGCGACGGCGGCCTGCCATCCAAACGCCTGGACAACGTTGCACTGGTGAATGGAACCTCGTGCACCTTCCAGAATCATCGGTCCGCGATCGATGCCGAGGAGACGAAACGGACTCCGGAAAGATATGAGGTTTCGAAATACGAATCGTTGCTGCACTCCCAGCGGAGCGATTCGATCAGAGCAAAAAGTTGCCAACACGCGCCGCAGTACTTCACGAAAGAGGTTGTCTCGACCAGCTGGCCCGAACCACTCATCTGCGTCGCGAAGCTCTCTCTCGCGCAGTAGACAAGCGTCGAAATAGTGGAAGTAGGTTGCCAACAAAGGTGTGTCATTAACCAGTGTTTCCCACGTGTCTTCACCAAACATCCGTCTTCCAAACACTTCATTCAAGAGTTCACTGTAGACGGCTTCGAATAGCGTTGCGCCTCGAGAGTCGGCATCGTAGCGCAGATCCCAGTCGCGCAAGAGCTTAGTTGACGGTTGGTCGCTTGGCAGCAGCGGCCGCAGCAACTGCATCAGCCGTTCCGCTTGTCGCGAACGGAGATCCATTTGCATTTCTTTCATGTCAGCCAGTGAGAGTTTCGTTTTGCGTCTGAGCATTTCCTGAATTCGGTCCACGCGGTCACGCCCCATGCAGAGATTGATGCCGGCTGGACCGTCGGGGGTATTTTGAAGATCATCGTTGGCCGTCGCCACGTATCCACTTGCCGGGTTGATGGAAGTGGCGAGCCCGCGAACGTCCACGAAGCCGCTCCAGACCGCACTGCTATCCCAGCCCGGAAGTGGGTAAAGACCCGAATGGGATCGAATCGGCAGCAGTCCCGATTGTTGATAGCCGATATTTCCTTGCCGATCAGCGATGACCCAGTTTGCCGAGATGGCGCCGTGACGGACCGCTTGTTGGACTTCAAGCACCGATCGAAAGCTCATCGTGCTGCAAATCACGTCGAGCAGCTCCGCCGAACCCTGTTCTCGAGCCGACCAGGCACAGCAAAGGTGCAGCCCATCATCCAAATTGGCACTGTGCGGATCGGCTTCGAGTACACCACGCGGCGTCTCCCGGACAGCGATCTCCATGGGCGATTGGCTACGGCGGTGGATCGTTTCAGTTCGAATCGCGAGGTCGCACCATCGTCGGTCGTCCCAAAACTCTCCTCCTCGGCATTCCTCCAGGAAGTAGTCGATCATGTCCATGTAGCCGTATGTAAAACCGACGGATACTTCATTGTTGCGCCCCATGACTAGGCCGGGAATGCCGGGAATGCTGATTCCAATGCTATAGCGGTGACCGACATGAGTGACCAGCTCATACCACGGCTGTGGCAGGACGTTGCACGGAAGGTGCGGGTCGTGGCACTCCAGCGGGTAGCCGGTCACGGAGTGTTCACCGGCAACAGCCCAGTTGTTACTCGCTGCCAGCCGTGGCAGCCCCGCCGTCAGCGACGCACTAAGCCCCGGTGTATGCCACAGGTTGACGCGCTTGATGTAGTCAACCAGTTGGTCCGAGAGCCCATCCAAGTGAGGAGCAAACAACTGTTGAAGCTTGCTAACGGAAGTACCAGCGCGCAAAGCTTGGATCAGGAACTTCTCCATCTGCCGCTGCGAATGCGCCAGTAGATAGGTCATCAGCTTGATGATCAGCAGTGTGTCTTCGACCGCCCACGGCTCAGGATGATAACTCATTAGCCTAAATTCGAAGGGGAGCCGATAGCGCCTCAAGTAGTGATTCACTCCGTCACTGTAAGCGCTGGCCCGAGTCAGTGAAGCTGGCGAACATCGAGAGACATCCTGCTTGGCATAGTGAGCGAAACCCATGAGTCGAGAGAAAGTGTCTGCGCACAGTTGCGCCTTTCCCGCTCTCGTGCATTCGCTTAGTCTGCCCTGGCCAATGAGCCGCATGATCGACATCTGAACAAGTCGATCGTGAGCATGGGCAAAACCGATGCCCGCGGCCACTCCGCAGTCGTCACGGGCGCTAATCTCCATCACACCGCCGGCGGTCCGCGCGAACTGGACAGGTCTTCCGGCGATTTCAACAGTTCTTGCGCGCGCGTTGATTCTCATCATCAGAGACTCTCGCGAGGCTCACGATAGACAGGTCATCCTCATACTCCGCAAATGACGTGCCGGAAATGACGCCCGCATGACGCTTAGATTGCCATCAGGTGCGCGACGTATAGAATTCACTTGAATCTCGGCTCTGTCTACGTGCCCATGTGTCGCGGTCCACTTCGTCAAGCGCGATTGGAAGTGAAAGATGTTCGGGAGGAAATTCAGACTGTTCACGCTTTTCGGCTTCTCCGTCAACATTGACGCAAGTTGGTTCATCATTGTCTTGCTTGTTACGTGGTCGTTGGCAACCGCATATTTTCCGTCACGGCACGAGGGATTCTCCGACGTAACTTACTGGGTGATGGGGCTGTTTGGCACGCTGGGCTTGTTCGTATCGATCCTTCTCCACGAGTTTGCGCATTCGGTCGTGGCGAGACGTCACGGAATTCCGATGGAGGGCATCACGCTCTTCATCTTTGGCGGAGTGGCCGAGATGAAAGAGGAACCGGGTAGTGCTAAGGTCGAACTACTTGTCGCGATCGCGGGACCGATCGCCAGCATCGTGATCGCGGCGACTTGTGGCCTCCTATCGACGGTGGGCGACGCCGCCCAGTGGCCGGTGCCAATTGTTGGTGTGCTTTCCTATCTGAGCTTTATCAACGGGCTGCTCGTTGCCTTCAACGTCATACCCGCCTTTCCGCTGGACGGCGGAAGGGTCTTGCGGGCCCTGCTTTGGCAGATTCGGGGCAGCCTCAAGTGGGCCACGCGCATCACCGCCGGCATCGGCGGGGCATTCGGGACGGTGCTGATTATTCTGGGTGTGTTGACGGTCATGTCTGGAAACTTCGTCGGGGGAATGTGGCAGTTCTTGATCGGAATGTTCCTACGTAGCGCCGCGCAAATGTCCTACCAACAGCTACTCGTGCGGCGCGCATTGGAAGGCGAGACCGTCCGTCGATTCATGCACACCAATCCCATCACGGTCTTGCCCACAACGACGATACAACAACTCGTCGAGGATTTCGTCTATCGGTTTCATCACAAGATGTTTCCCCTGACCGAGCACGATCGACTTCTAGGGTGTGTCACGACTGCGAATATTCGGACCGTTCCCCGGGACCAATGGGCGCTTCGAACGGCTGGTGACATCGCTGAGCCGTTCGGCGAACGAAACACAATCGATGTTAACACGGACGCAGTCAAAGCTCTGGCCACGATGAGTCGAACCAGCGCGTCCCGGCTGATGGTCGTTGACGATGACCGCTTGTGCGGTATCGTGACGTTGAAAGACCTGCTCAAGTTCATCGAGCTGAAAGTTGAATTGGAGGAAGATAGTGATCGGTGGCACTCGGCAGGGCCGCGGCAGAGACACGATGGAGTTGAGGAAAAGGAGCTCGTGTGAATCATCCCATGAGACCAGCCGACCAATGCGACTTGCCAATTCGACTACCACCCTCTCTGCGCGATGAATTCCAGGCTGTGACTTGACTCGGAATCGACAATCTCCCAATCTATCTCGCCGAGTTGGGTCGATTTCGTGGCGTCGAGCCTACATGCTGCAGATTGCATCGGGGGGCTGTTCTCGGATTCCTTGCTGCATCCTAGCCCCAACTCCTCAATCCATTTTCTACGGCATGACAAACTGATGTCCTTGCGGTCGCACGGACAATACGGGACAGGGTGCTTTGCGCACCACCCGCTCCGCCACACTTCCGATCAAAGCATGCGTCAGACCACTGCGGCCGTGAGTTCCAATGACGATCAGGTCGATCTCATGGTCTTTGCTATAGCGCACAATCTCCACAAAGGGTGTCCCCCGCATCGTCGCTCGAGTCACCTGCGAAACCTGCTCGAATTCGGTGGCCAGCCACTGCTGTAACTGCTCTTCTGCAGCCCGTTCCGCATCCGCCAATAGCGATTCGGGAATCGGAGCTCCGGGAGAAGGCATGGCCGCAACGAGCGGCTGGATGACATGGAGCACGTGAATCTGAGCGTCGAATCGCTTGGCCAACTCGCAAGCGTACTCGGAAGCCTGCCGGGAATAGTCACTAAAATCGGTCGGTATTAGGATCTGGCCGAGCTCAATCATTGCCGGTTTCCTTTCTGAGTCAGGTATCATCTGCATTTCGCATCCACCAGCCATACTCCATAGCGATTCATGTGCCACAGCGTAGAACCATCGGCGGATTCTCATTGCAGCCATGTCTTCCGAGGAGTGGAACGAAAGCGAATCCACCTAGTTTTCAATGTAGAGCTTCTGGATCCTTCACCACCTCCGCATCTTGCGCAGTCGACGATCAGCCGGGCGACGACAGAGTAGGATCCAGGCCAACGCAGACCTTCATGGACGTCGCATTGACACTACCATCCACGTTGCATATATTTTATACATTCAATACGTACTGAACGTACTGTTTATTCAGAAGGAAAGCCTCGACGATGAAGAAGAGTGTGGAAGACATCGGAAATGAACTAATCGACACGATCGGGGAAATGTCCGAGTGGGCTGGCATGACACGGGTCGCCGGTCTGTTGGAGGGGCTGCTGATCCTCTCTCAGGAACCTCTGTCGCTCGATGACATGGCCCAGCGACTGGAGGTATCCAAGGCCTCCGTATCGACCAATATCCGGCTGCTTGAGCGGTGGAAGGCGGTCCGCCGGGTCTTCAATCGGGGTGATCGAAAGAACTACTATGAGTTGCGGGGCGACTTCTGGGAGATCGAGACGGAAATCGTCAGGTCCATCTTAAAAGACGAACTCGACCGATTCGCCGACACCCTGGCCCGGTGGAAAAACGATCTGGCGGAGGCCGATGAAGACGACGCCGACAGTAAGGCGTTTCTGGCGAAGCGACTGGAGCAGATCGAGGAGTACCTTGATGCCGGCAGACATGTACTGCAGCTACTGACACGCGAGGAGAAGATCACCCCCGCGACCATAAAGAAAATCCAAATCGTGTAGCAAATCCCCTCAGCGCTTCAGTGGCAAGGACACATCGATGAGACTGATTCTCTACACTGGAAAAGGTGGAGTGGGCAAGTCGAGCATCGCGGCGGCGACCGCCGTGCGGGTGGCCGAGATGGGTCACCGGACGCTTCTGGTCAGCTCCGACCTGGCACACAATCTCTCGGACATTTTCGACATGTCGGTGGGCGGAGAGTTGCAAACGGTCACAGATAACCTTTCCGCGCTGGAGGTCGATACGCTCAAAGAGATCAGCGAACAATGGGGGCCGGCGCAAGACTACTTCGCCGGTTTTCTCGCGTATCTTGGCATGGAGAATGCCGTTGCCGAGGAGGTCGTCCTGATCCCTGGCATGGACGAGATATTCCTGCTGACGCGCATTCTCCGAGAACTCCAGAGCGATCAATACGACGTGGTCATCGTCGACTGTCCGCCGACGGCCACCGCGCTGGGCCATCTGACACTAACCGACACCGCCTGCACGAAACTGAACAAGCTTCTCGACGTGGAACGCAAGGTCATGAGGCTCGTACGCCCCGTCACCAATCGGATCGGGGACCTGCGGCAAGTCATTCCCGATGACGAAGTCTATGGGCTGTTCGACGACCTGCTGCGCAAGGTGGGGCGCCTCGGCGAGATCCTCAAAGATCCGGAGGTCAGCTCGGTTCGACTGGTCTTGAACCCCGACCGAGTCACGGTGGCCGAGACGCGACGCACGTTTACGTACTTCGGGCTGTTTGGCTTTCCCGTCGACGCGATCGTCATCAACAAGATCCTACCCGTCGACCTTGACGAGGGTTTCCTGGGGCGATGGTTCTCGCTCCAACAGGAGTTGCTCGAGTCGATCGACGAGTCGTTTCTGGACGTCGCGAAGTTCCGCGTACCATTGCTCGATCGGGAGCCGATCGGCCTGGAGCCACTGTCCGCGATGGCCCGCGCCATATTCGACCAGACGCCTCCCCACCAGGTGCTTAGTTCACCGATGTCGGTCAGTCTAACCAGCGCGGACGGCAAGTACCGGCTCGCGTTCCGTTTGCCGAACGCGGGCAGGCATCAGCTCGACGTAGGGCGCACGAATACGGACCTAATTCTCACGGTCGGCAGCCACAGCCGCGTCTTCTCGCTCCCGGACACACTGGTCGACCGCGACGTTGCCGAGGCCAAGTTTGCCGATGGCACGCTGACCGTCACGTTCCAGTAGGCTTGGGAGGAAACGGCCGTGAACCGCGTGGGGCGGGATGCTCAGATCACTCACCTCTGATTTGGCCATGACTTGCCCCATCTGTCGTATTTGGCACAGACTTCAAGCCATGCTGGCGATCGAATCTGGGTAGTGAAACGCTGCACAAGACGATCACGCTGGACCAGAATCCTCTGCCTGACAGATTTGCGCCAGTGTTGGCGACGCAGCCTAAGCCGGTGCCGGACATCGAGCTCAATTGCACAGTTACACGTAAGGAGGGTTTTCGGCTGGCTCTCAATCGGCACTTTTCTTAGAGCTGGTCTTTCAGCCATTCTGCAGAGCCGATTTCGGGGGCAAGCGGTGATTCGGATAGAATCCGCTTGGGCAGTGAGCGACGACGCGCATTGCTAGAGCCCTATCGAATCGAGGGCGAGATCAAAACGTATCATTGCGCGACTTGGATCCGCCGCGAAAGGTCACTGAGATGATGCGGGTCTTCCGTGTCGACATCAATCGTGAAGCGTCGTTCATCGCTGTCAAGCGGCTCTCGGCATTTGAGTTGATACACGAGCACCTCGAGCGTTGCTTCCGATGCGTCTGGGTCGCCTTTGGATCGTTCGGCGATGCGACGGCGAAGCGCATCATCCGAAGCGTGAAAGTTCAGAATATGGAACGGGACGTTGTATTGCTTCGCTACTTCGTGAAATGTCTGTCGCTCCTGACGGTTGAGAAAAGTCGCGTCGACGATGACGGGATAGTTGGCACGCAGGATCTGCTCTGCGAGTGTGGCCAGACGCGTGTATGTCTCGACGGTGGCCGCTGGAGCATACAATCCGTGCGCCACATCCGAATGAGTTCGGCTCGTCTCGTCCAAGCCGAACATCCGCCTCCTCTCGATGTCCGATCGGATTCGGATTGCGCCCAATGCGTCAATGAGCGGCTGCGTTCCGAAGGTCTTGCCACTACCCGACACGCCATGAGTAATCATCAGACGCGGCGGTGACGGATTCGTATACTGCTTTGCCAGATCGAGATAGGCGCACAGCTCATCGTAGAGATCGGAATCAACTTGACCGGAAGACCGCTCCTGCCGGATGCGAATCCAGGCCACCTTGGCTCGTATCATTGCGCGATATACCGTGTAAAATCGCAAGACGTTGAGTCCACCATAGTCTCCCGTATGTTGAAGATAAGCGTTCAGGAATCGATGGGCATAGTCTTGACGCCCTCGGTCTTCAAGGTCCATGACGCAGAATGCCACTTCACTCATCACATCAATCCAGCGAAGACTGTCATTGAATTCAATGCAATCAAAGATCGTAACGGTCCCATCATCCAAGATCATATTGCCCAAATGCATGTCTCCGTGACACTCACGCACAGAACCTTGCAGCTTGCGGGTTTGGAAATCTCGCTCCAGCGCTACAAATTGCCGTTCACTCCACTCGATCAGGGCGTTGATTCGTTGGACGTGTTCTGCATCGAGGTCCGCTTCCAGGAGCTCCTCGAAGTTCTCCCGTACCGGCTGAACGACACTAGCTGGCGTGCCAAAAGGCGAATTCACTTCGGCGGCATCGATCCGGCGGTGGAAATCGGCAACTTCCGCGGCCAGACGATCGATGTGTTCGCAATGCAACTCTCCTCGATCGATGGCATTGCTCAGTAGTGACTCCTGTGGAAACTCCCTCAACTTGACTGCGTACTCGATTGGAAGACCTATACCTGCGACGTGAGGTGCCGCAGTGCTCCCGGTAATGTCGACAACCGACACGTAGAGTTTGGGTGCCAGGCGACGATTCAACCGCAGCTCTTCCTGACAGTAGAAATGGCGCGTTTCAAGCGTTGAGAAATCAAGGAATTCCAGTTTGATGGGTTTCTTCAGCTTGTAGGCGAAAGGTCCGGTGAGGATCACCCAGGAAATGTGTGTTTCCAGGAGATGGAGTTCATCGACAGGATGATCGTAGGCCTGCGGCTGCAGTAAAGCTCGTATCAGAGGTGGCGTGTCAGATTCGCTCACAAGACAGTTTCCCAACAGAGTGGCTGGTTATCAGCAATCCATTGTCAGCTTGGTTTTCCGAGCTACGTCTTTGAACGCATCTTCCAGCCCAGTGTGGAGATTCCCGCCATCGTTTCGACCTCCAATTGCCTGAAAAGATCTGCCGCTGGAGTTCCTTCGGCCGTGTTCTGGCATTCAGTCAATCCGTTGCACAGGATGTGATAGTAGTCACAGATTGACGTGAAGAGTGCGCTGGCTGTCGTAGGTCGACTACTCGTGATGCGTTTTGTTGCCAGCTCAAGCTCATTTGTAGGTTCATACTGCAAAAACGTATCAAGCGAGTTTGCTTCGCCAGTCTCCATCGCGCCCTGGAAGCTCAACGATCGCGTGCTGAGTTCGTCATGAGTCAGCCTTAACGCGAGGGCGAACTCGGGCTCAGTCTGCGCTTGCTTGAGATCCGAACACCAGCCTTGTACGGCCCGGAGGTGACCTCGATAGCTCGCAAGTACGTCTCGGGTGGTCCGAAAACTCATTCCTTCTCGTTCTGCTCAGCGAATGGTCCTGGTCTGGATGTACTCTCCACCATAGCCAGATGACTGCAATGCACGTGCCAATTCATCTTGTGCGGCTTGTCGAGATCTGGAAGCATGAGCTCCCTTTTGTGTGTGCGGTTCTGTCACACGGTGACGGCGTCATTTCCCAGATGGGTCCGTCACATTGATCTCCCATGTGCATTGTTCGTGCCTGGCCATGCGTTCGAATCGGTCAAGTGGCAACTAAATGATTGCGTGAGAGAATGGGATAGCATCGCCGTGGCTGACTGTGCGAGAACACTAGCCGGCTGGCTCAAATGCGCGCACATTCCATCCGGCCGGCCCACATCTTGCACAGTTAATCCCACGTTCGGCACGTCGCTGGATCAACTTCGATGTTTCGCGGTCAGTGTCGCACGCGGTCCAATAGTCGTGATAGTGACTGGTGATCGAGCCTGCGGCTATCGCGGCATCAAGGGTCTGCTCAAGGTATGCCGACAGCGCGATTTGCAGGTGAAGACCGTTGATTTGCGAAACAGCGGCGACACGTCGGAGATACAGGACGAGGAGAGAACGTAATGACAGCACCCTATTGTTTGAATTGCAGGGGAAGGATGCAGCGAGGATTCTTGCTCGACCGCGTTGGTGTCGACAGCAGCGAGACCTATTGGGCGAGCGGAGAATTCTGGTCGTTCAAGCTTGGCTGGCAGAACATCCTGCCGGTGTCGACCTGGCGGTGTACAGGCTGCGGGATGTTGCAGAGCTCTGCGATTGATCGTGCTCAGCAAGAGCCGCCCGTGGAGCGCGCACAACGCAAATCGGCTGAGCTGCACGAAGAGAAGCTCGTATCATGAGTCCGTGACCAGCTCCGCAAGGGCAGTCAATGCGCGGACTGATGATGATACCGTCTTCTTGGTCACACAGGGAGAGTGCGATGAACCTCAAGTTCGACTGTATGGAGCGTCAAAGTGCCAACACTCTTCGAAGTATCTTGTGAAGATGTTGATTGCCCTCTCTGCGGATGCGCCTTGCGTGAGCCTTGGGGCGATGAGAACGGGTGGCAAGCTGTAAAGTGCACAAATTGCCCGACCGTGTACGTGACTCCTCGCCCCAAACTCGAAGCGATTACCGAAGCGGCACGTACGGGTCTTCATCCCGGAGAGCGTCTGTTGAACCATCGTGCAAGATTCATCAGATCAAAGATCCGTTTCTTCAGGAGACGGTTTCTCGATATCTTTTCGACGGACGAGCTTGAGGGATTAAACTGGCTGGACGTTGGCTGCGGTTATGGAGAATCTTTGGCTGCTCTTCGCCAGCTCAACGTAACGGCGCGGGGTGTTGAACCAGCTGAGCATAAGTTGACCTTTCTCCGAGACCATGGATATGAAGCGTGGCGTTCGACCGATCAGCTGGAAGGTGTCTACGATGTGATATCATCGCTCAACGTCTTCTCGCACCTGCCGGATCCGATTGCATTTTTTGCAGATCTGAAGCCGCTGCTTGTTACACGCGGCTGCTTTGTGCTAGTGACCGGTAATATCGGGGATCTGTCTTTCGCCAACTCCCCACGTCCACTGTATTTTCCGGATCACCTTGTGTTTGCGGGAAAGCAAAGTCTCGTCGAGCTGTTCGAACGAAGACTTGGGATGGTCGTCGAAGACATGCGGGAATACAAAGAATTCTTTCGTACCCAAAGTGCCGTTGAGAGAATTGCAAAGAACTTGGTGAAGCGCGCCATCGGACGGATTCCTTCGAATCGTCACAAGAGCGGGCACAAGTATTTCTTGATGAAAATTCGAGCATTTTGAGACACGCGAAATGACGCACCAGATCCCGCTATCGATTGGGAAGCTCGCGTCAATCTATGGATCGGCGTCGGCTTCCGTCGCCATCCGACGAAGCAGAATCGACCAGGCCAGTGCCCCCTGTTCCTTCGGGTCGACTGAGTCGAATCGGACCGTTTCGAGTGCGATTAGGCGAAAGCCCGAGGAGAAGTCCGTGCGCAGGTCCTTCTGCTCAACTCGTGGTGGCCCGTAATGGCGCTCTTCATTCGCGTTGCCAGCGAGAATTAGAATGTGCGTGCCTGTGCGCGACAATCGCTGGATGGTTCTTACGTACCCGTCAGCGTCATTACGACGGACACCATGATAGCAGCCACGGTCGAAAATGAAATCAAACGTTTCCAGGTGGGTCGGTGGCGCGAGCACATCGGCCAACAACCAGCGGACTTGTACTCCCTCCTTCCTCGCTTTCTC
>CAJHYQ010000342.1_pt1 | contig 24131 bp, 15 predicted proteins | sample 9198721 | NCBI WGS metagenome assembly CAJHYQ01 (sample SAMEA7708357, study PRJEB35096) | sediment metagenome | biome: marine neritic benthic zone biome [ENVO:01000025]; feature: sediment [ENVO:00002007]; material: shallow marine sediment [ENVO:03000034] sea grass bed [ENVO_01000059] ... | reverse complement strand
GCGGGCTTTTCGGATAGACCCAATTCAACGTTTGGCCAGCAGCGGTAAAACCGGGCTGCCCCGGATCGATTCGATCAATCTTCCAGATGTAGCCGCCGGTAACCTCGGGTTCCGCGGTCGCTGTGGTCGTGATGCCGGAGATGTCGACTCGATCCGGTCCACGCTTGATCTTCTCCATCAATATATAGATACCCGCGTAGTCACTTTCTGCGACGATGCCATCGCCAGTGTTCAGATACACTTCGATTGCGCGCGTGCCTGGGGCCCAGCGTCCCATTCGTCTGCTCATCTCGAATGCGACCTGGTTTCGAATGTAGGCTTGGTCGATTTCAAACGGCGCGTAGAGCACCCAATCGCTCTCGGCACCGAAGCCAGCCAGACCAACATCGAAATCGTCTGCGTCACTGACGCCAGTTGGCCCCCAAGTTTCGAAAGCCAGATTCGGTTTGATTTGACCGCCAGTACTCGTACCGCGCTGACGGACTCCACCGCGTCCCAGATAACCGGCATCGGCGTCGGCCAGTGAATAGCGACCGGCTTGACTCGCATTGTCGAAGAGGACGACATTTGTCGCAGCCAGTGTTGTTGCGTTCGTGCCTGGCACCTCTTGGCCGATCGTATCGAGCACCATCAGCGGAATGTCGGAATCCCGTCCACGCAGCTCTTCCGATAGCGCCAGAAACGTGCCACTTACGGGATGACTTGGTGCAAACATCAGGTCGGATGTGCTGAATGTTTTGGCCTGCAGCATCGTGCTTTCAGTCAGCGTGATCGGACCGGTGTACACGGTCGAATCCGACACCGGTTCGCTGCCGTCGACGGTAAAGCGTATTTCAAGCCCGTCCGATGGCTCGGGCAGGACCAACTCTGCAACGGTCGATCCAAAGAACACACCCTGTTGAGCAACCAACTGGGGCTGAGGAGCAGCGGGGAGTGAGTTCTTTTCGCCGGGTGTCGGATTCACAAAAAACTCAGGCGGTGTCTCACTATCGGCTACCGGCAACCCATACGATTGATCGGCCACCTGCGGCGGAAACGACGCGCCGAAATCCTGGGCTACCGTCACTCCGTCCGGGTTAACCAGAGCAAGGTATTCACCTCCACCGGACAATTTGAAGTTCGTATGCAGCTCGGTTGTATCGTTGACCCGATTCTTGCCCGAGGCAAAGACAACGATTTCATCATTCGCGGGCAGCGTGACTGACGGGAATCGCCACTTTCTGAAATTTGTCGCGTCGTCGGTTAGATACCAGCCCTGCAGCTGAACCGGATCGTCACCAGGATTGGCGACTTCAATCCAGTCCGCGTACTCACCATCGCGATCTTGAAGTGTCGAATCGTTGATCGCCTGGAATTCCGCAATGATCGGCGCACCGGCGAGAAGATGTCGGGCCTCGAGCGTTTCCAGTACACGAGTCCGATAGTCGCCAGCACGATGGCCGCGGCGTTGCGAAAGGCTGCTGGTCTTGCTTGATCGCCACATGGACCGCCCCAATTCCTTAACAACATCTATGACGTGGTTGGTTGCACTCACTCCTTGATGACGAAGTCTCTTCGTCTTTGACGAGTGTAGCAGAGACGCGAACAGGAGGGGACGAATTCTTTTGGTTCGAGTTCAGTCTGTGCTTCCAAAAGCTGGACTTGCCCACCCCGATAACGAGCGGTAGCAAACATAACCACGCAATGACACTTCCTTCGCGATCGCGCGGTGATAACGACAGTTGAGCTGATGTGGATTGGCTTAGCCTAGTTGCGGTGATACACGCTCGTGACGGCAACCGCTGGCCGAGATGAATTGATCAGCACAGTGAGTGGACCATGGTTGGCGGCGAAAACCAGGTCGATGGGCCCGTCCCCGTTGATGTCAGCGGCCAACACGCGTCGAGTATCGTTGGGCAAACTGATGCCGCTCTCACTCGGCCAGATTGTCTCAAAGCCCCGCTTGCCATCCCCCTTAAGTAAGAGGCTTAGCCCACCGGCCATCCGCCCGGTCTCTCGTTGCGGCGAATAGAAGTTCTGTGCCAGCACGATGTCTTGTTGGCCATCTTGATCGGCATCCACAAAGATACCTGCCATACTTGGAGCAACCTGTGCCAATGCTGGCAAGGGATAAAATTCAAATCCGGACTGGCCATTGTTGACCAGTAATCCGTGAGCCAACGTGTTGACTTGATACTGTCGACATTCATCCAGCCGACTTTGAGTGTAGAGGTCACTCAATGTCGATGAGGCGAAGTTATGAAATGTTTGTAGCTTGGCCTCCAAGAACGGCATCGCGTTTCGGGAGCAACTGAAACCGCGTCGCGGTAGGCATCGATCGCCTTCGAACTTGGCTTCAACGATGTGCGGTTTACCGGTAGCGTCGAGGTCGCCAAAGTAGAGCAACTCGGGCTTTTCTTTCGTCGCCTGATATTTTGTGTTGCGTCCGAAGTTGGTGACCAGAAGATCGATGTCTCCGTCGCGGTCGATATCCGAGGCATCGATAGAATTCCACCAGCCAAGATATTCTTCCAATCGCCATGCTTCTGATTGATCGATCAGCCGATTCGCCTGATTGATAAGACATCGTACCGGTCCCCACTCAGTCGTTACCACCAGATCAAGTTGCTGGTCGCCATTGACATCCACCCAAACTGCATCGGTCACGATACCGAGTTGGTCGAAAGCCTCGGGGGTGCCGTCGCTGAATCGGCCGCCCTCATTGACAAGCAAGCGGCTGTTGGACGGCAAGGGATAGGATCCGGGGACCGCGCGCCCACCGACGAAGATGTCGATGTCGCCATCGGAGTCAAAATCAGCCGTGGCAACGCAACTGCCGTTATCGCGCAGATCCGGCAGGGCCCCGGCCGCTTTGGAAAAATCGCCCTCGCCAAGGTTTCGATAAACCCGATCGCGATACTGCGACGCGCCCGGCTTCCACTCGTTGCTGCCGCTAACAACGAACAAGTCTTGATCTCCATCACGGTCGTAGTCGAAGAACACGGCATCAATGTCTTCCGATTGAGCATCGTCAACTAGCGCTGGAACCCGGGAAGCAACGAGAGCTCCGCCGTCGTTGATAAGTAACTGGCCTGGATAACCACGCGATCCCCCGAGGAACACGTCGACGTCACCGTCTGCGTCAACGTCGGCAGCCGCTAAGGCTGGCCCCATCTGAGATTGACGATTTGGTAAGAGTGGTTGAATCGCGAAGTCATCGAACGATTCCTCGCGATGCTCAGCGTCGGCGATGTCCAGCGACTGTTGAAAAAGCGAAGTCTTGCTCATGTGAGCCGGTGATTGAGCCGTCAGTTTTTGCACCGGTGCATCGGTTGGTTCTGTGATTGTGTGGATCTGATTGACTGCGAGATCGACGAACGACTGCGTATGCCCACTCGGCCATTTGACCGACAGTTTGTCAATCGAATCAGAATCCCCCAGGCCAAAGTGCAAAATGGGTTCGCTGGATGATAACCAGCCACGGGCTAGGGTGACGTAGCGAGTTTGCGTCTGGCCGCCTGCTTCCAAATGTACGGTTGCTCCGACACCGAAACGATTGCTGTGCGTACCGACGAGACGGACGCGAATCCGATTGTGGTTATTTGATCGGTTCTCCAGCAAGCTCATCTTTGAATCCGCATTGTTGAGCACCAGGTCGAGGTCACCGTCGTTGTCAAAATCGGCCGTTGCCGCGCCCAGACTGACCTTCCGCTGATCCAATCCCCAACGGTCAGCGATGGCTTCGAACTTCAAATCACCGACATTGCGGAACGCCAGATTTGGCTCTTGCTTCATCGGCTGCTTCGCCCAGAAGGCGGCCCATTCTCGCGGTCGGCCCTCAAACGATTTGGAAGCTGATTGGGAAAGGTCCGAGTTCATCACGTCCCGGAAGATACCGTTCGTCGCAAACATGTCGACGCGACCATCGTTGTCGAAATCTGCCAAACGAGGCGTCCATGTCCAATCGGAACTATCCAGTCCTGTTTGAAATGCGACCTCCAGCATGCTCCCCGTTCCGACATTCAAATAGACGGCGTTTCGCATGTACTGCCGCGGCTCAGCAAAGTCCAAGAACCATCCCGAATCTTCCATGTTCCCCATCATTATCTTGTCGCGGTAATGGCTGGTCGCCGACATATCGGTGGCAACGAAATCGACCAAACCATCGTTGTTCAAATCCGCGAGGTCACTGCCCATCGAAAACCACGGCGTGTGCCGAACAGCGCTACCGATGACATCGGTAAACGTTCCGTCTCCGTGGTTGTGGTAGAGTTGGTCCGGACCCAAAAAGTCGTTGGAGACGTAGACATCGGGAAAGCCATCCTGGTTGTAATCCCACCATGTTGCTGCAAGCGTAAAGTACGGTCCATCAATACCGGCCTCTTTCGTGATCTCGACGAATCGCCCTCCTTCATTGCGAAACAGATGATCGAATTGGCCCGCCTCCGTTCGGTGAGCGCGCTCGCCCGGCAAGTAGATCAGCGACCAGTATTCGCGCAGCTCTTCAGGAATCACCGGCTTGTTGCCCTCGAATCGAACGCGGAACTTGACGTTCGAAGGTGGCGCGATGGCGGTCGTCGCTAGATAGCCGTCCAAGTCACCATCGTTGTCGATATCGGCGAAGGCCATCGTCATACTCGCGCCGTTGAAATCAAGACCATAGGCATGCGCTCTCTCGACGAATCGTCCAGACTCGTTGATCCACAGCTGATTCGGCATCCCATACCCACAGGCATAGATATCCAAATCGCCGTCGTCGTCGATGTCCACGAACGTCGCACCGGTGCCCCAAAAGTCTGGACGCAAGAGGCCCGCTCGGTCCGTCACATCTTCAAACTTCAAGTTGCCGAGATTTCGATAGAGCCGATTGCCACCGACGGGACTTGTGACGTAGATGTCGCACCATCCGTCACCGTCATAGTCACCCGTGCAGATTCCGCCGGCCGCTGTGATGAACATCACGACGCGAATGTGCTCTAACGCATCGTAGAGCTTCATCTGAAAATCAAGGCCGGTCCGCTCAGCGGATAACTCTCTGAACAACGTGTCGCCCGCGTCATCTGAACGCGTCGCAAGTGGCATCGACGTCAACTCGGCATCCGGCGTGCCCTCGGACCGATAGCAACCCAGAATCAGGATCAACCCCAGCGGGCCCCACCAGCAGCAAGAAAACGGCTTACGCCAGTCATGCCTCAGACGAAACAGTGGCTTCCCAAGCAATCTAAGCATGGCAACATGTTAAAACAGTGAAACATTCAGTTCTTTTGACTTGACTCAGCGAATTCGTTCCTTATTCTAAACAGCGGTCGTACAGAACCAATCAGAGGAACCGCCAATAACAGACGCCATTCCGAGCCCTTGATGACTTGCTTCGGCAAGAGATCAGGTCTCCGAATGGCGTTTTTTTTTCGGCATAGGATGAAGTCTACAACCATGAATACGCCGTTGCGAATTGCTTTGACGATCATCGGTCTGGTTTTAATCGTTCCGACCTGCGTGGAAGCTCAGATTCCGAAGCATAGATACAGCTTCACGAGTGATGTCAGCGATTCAATTGGTGGCATGGATGGTTCGGTGGTCGACGCGGGCACGAATACCAATGCGGTATTCACCGGTGGCATGCTGGACCTTTCGGCGAACACGGGGCAGCCATCCAACGCCATTACGGAAGATGCTTACGTCGATCTGCCCAACGGTATTGTCTCAGGGGCTGTCAATTCTGGCACGTCGGGAGCGGTTAGTTTCGAGTGGTGGGCGACTGTCGCCGAAACGCACACGTGGCAAAGGTTTGGCGATTTTGGCACCAGCAATGACGGGGAAGATACGGCCAACGGTGGTTCCAACTCCGACTACGTACTCGTCACACCGAACTCGGGTCGATTCGGCGACGGTTTGGAAATCACCAATCATCCGGGCACGAATGCCGCCGAACCCAACGTGGGTGTGGCTGGCCCATTTCCAAATGGTGAGGAAGCTCACGTCGTCGCGGTTTACGACCACACCGATACGACCGCCGGCGCAAACGGGTCGATGTATCTCTATCTAGATGGTGCGTTGCAGGGTTCGAACCAGATTCATCCCGACCTGGACATGCGAAGCTTCACGGACAACAACAATTGGCTCGGCCGATCCCAGTGGCCGGACGCGGTGTATGACGGCTCCTACAATGAATTCCGCATCTACGACGTCGCACTGGATGGTGAGCAAGTCGCGGCGACCAACGGAGCTGGCCCCGATTCGCTCGTGCCCGAACCGACGGCCCTCACGGTTCTGATTATTGCTTTAGGCGGCGCGGCGATTCTGATACGTCGCCCCAAATAGCTGGCAATCGATCGCTTCGCGGAAAAAACCCGACGGCCCCTTTGACACCGGGGCGCTCTTTTGTAGGCGATCGTCTTCTTCCCGTTCTTAATCTTAATCCCTGAGTGGCGCGACCGCCGACAGGAGGGCGAGCGCAAACGGGAGGGCGATGCTCCTGCCGAGCCGAATGCGTTTTGCGGCTCGGCAGGAGCCTCGCCCTCCCACTAAAATGGGCGAATGAAATCGAGCACCGGAAAAGCGTCGCGGATCTTCAAACGGAGTGTCCGCGCGGCCATCCTTTTGATCGTGGCAGCTGCCGCAGCTTGGGTGCTATCCATCGTCTTTCTGGCTCAGCCTTCGCCCAACGACCCGCTCGAATCGCCGCAGACTCGCCCCTCGACGGCCGACATCGCACGCGTGCAGATTACGAGTCCGCTCGATGTGCGTTCCATTGATGTCGATAAACAGAGTTGGCCAAGCGAAGTCCTCAGCGACAAAATCGACAGGCAATTGAAGACGCTGGCCGTGTGGTTGTCGAGTCCCGAAACGATCAGCGTCGACTCGCTACGTCCACTCGTTTCAGAAACGATCACGACAACTGGCATCGCTCCGACCGCCCTGAAAAAATGCTTCAGCGATGAACACATACGCATCGACCGGATCGCGTTGGAAGAAGGTGAAGATCATGAGCGGCACACCGACTCCGGGATTGAACATTTAGCAGACGACCTACGAAGAATGGTCCGCCCGCTGCCCAACAGCAGGGCCGCTCAGGTCAAATTCAAAATCATCAGTATCGAAGTCGATGGGGCGGCTGCATCCACGCAGGTCCGCGTCAGCCTTCACGGCCAATCGGACGAAAGCCACTGGCAACAGCATTCACTCTGGAACTGCCGGTGGACTGCGGCAGCAGATACGCCGATGTTGACTCGGATCGAAAGTTTGCCAGAAGCCTTTGAACGAGTTGTTTACAGACAACCGCGACGCATGTACTCCGATCATACGACCGAGCTGCTAGGCTCCCACGATTGCTTCGGTGACCAGTTGCGGCAAGGCATCAACTATTGGCTGTCGCGGCTAGAGTCGGCCTGCGGCATCGACCTTCTCGCGGCACATGGCATATCCGTCGCCGATGTAAACGGTGACGGGCTTGACGACGTTTACGTTTGTCAGCCGGGCGGGTTGCCAAATCGACTGTTCATCGCAGCATTGGACGGGACCGTCGTAGAACAAGCATCAGCATTCCGTTTGAATATCTGCGACACAACTCGCAGCGCCATGTTCGCTGACCTGGACAACGATGGAGATCAAGATCTTGCCCTGGTGGTGGCGAACGAGGTCATTGTGTTTGAGCATACCGAGTCCACTGATTTCGCAGTGCAAAAAAGGATCACAATTCGTGATAGTCCGACCGCGATCTTGGGCGCGGATTACGACTCTGATGGACTCTTGGATTTGTACGTGCTGAACCATAGCACCAGGGATTCTGACGCCCGGCAGCACGCGATTCTGGGTACGCCTGTACCATTTCACGACGCCAACAACGGCGGTGCAAATCGGCTGTTGCGCAACCTGGGCAAGTTTGAGTTTGCGGACGTCACGATTCAGGTCGGCCTGGATGTCAACAATCGGCGGTTCTCGCTGGCCGGATGCTTTGAAGACTACGATGACGATGGCGACGCAGACATCTATGTCGCAAATGACTTTGGACGCAACAACCTGTATCGCAACGACAACGGTCATTTTGTCGACGTCGCAGCGGATTTGGGTGTGGAAGATCTGTCCGCGGGGATGTCGGTCAGTTGGGGTGATGTGAACAATGATGGTCTTCAGGATCTGTATATCAGCAACATGTTTTCGTCGGCAGGCAATCGAATCGCCTACCAACGGAACTTCCATGCCGACCAGTCATCGGGGACCCGCAGTGATTTTCAACGGCATGCGCGCGGCAACAGTTTGTTTATCCAGTCCGACACACACCGATTTCAGGATGTGAGTCGAGCGTGGAACGTGGCGATGGGCCGATGGGCTTGGGCATCCAAGTTCGCCGACATCAATAATGATGGGTGGCTCGACATACTGATATCTAATGGATTCGTAACCAACGAAGATACCAATGACCTGTGAAGCTTCTATTGGCGACAGGTCGTGTCGCAATCACCGACGCAAGCAACCACCGAGGCATCACTAAGTGGTGCTAATCTGGAACGATATCACTCGGGCTGGGCACAGCTGAACGCGATGCTTCGAAGGGGCGGTTCGCTGAGCGGGCGAGAACAGAATTGCTGCTATTTGAATCCGGGCTCGCAACGCACTCGACGCTTCGCAGATGTCTCCCACGTGAGCGGTTTCGATGCATCGGTAGACGGCCGGGGATTGGCCTTATCGGACTGGGACCGTGACGGTGACCTCGATATTTGGATGTCGAATCGCACGGGCCCCAGAGTCCAATTCTTGAGAAACGATGCTCAACCAAAGCGACGTTTTGTCGCGCTCCGACTTCAAGGCACGACGTGCAATCGCGACGCCATTGGTGCCCGCGTTGAGGTCGAGGTTGAACCGTCGATGGGCTTGCTTTCTCGCACCGTTGTCGCCGGCGACGCATACCTGTCACAGTCATCGAAGTGGTTGCATTTTGGTTTGGACCAAGCGCAGCGGATCGCTGACGTCCGAGTCCGGTGGCCTGGTGCCAGAGAATTTACAACCGTGAAGGGTGTGACTTTGGACGGCGAGTTCCAGATTGTCCAAGGTGAAACACATGCTCGACGCTGGCAGCCGCGCACGATCAACCGATCGATCACTTCTCGTGACCTATCGAAACGCAAATCTGCTGCCAACAAGGCAATCATCGCCGGACGCATCCCCCTGCCCCAACTTCAGCTTCGCAATTCCGGACAGAACATGGAGTTTCTCTCCGTTGGTCGCCCGACCATGCTGATACTCTGGTCTGCGGACTGCCTTCATTGCTTTGAGGAGCTTGTGCATTGGTCGCAGCACACTGAGCAAATTCACGCGGCGGGACTTCAGGTAGTCGCGATTTCGGCTGACAGAGAAACCGGTTCAGATGAGCGAACACAAGAGACGATTGCAAAAACCCAGTTTCCATATCACTGGGCCTTTGTCAGTCGCGATGAACTTGACGTCATCGAAGCCTATCTAGCCTATTTGCAACAAGACTATCAAAGACCGCTCGCCGTGCCGATGAGTCTACTCGTGGATCAATTCGGTCAAGTGGCCGTTGTTTATCGCGACAAGGTCACGGTCAGCGAAGTGCTTGATGACTTGTCTAAGTTGGACGCACCACCTGACGAATTGAGGAATACCAGTCTGCCGTTCGCTGGCATTTGGCTACGTCCGTTCGCACGACCCGACGTGATCGACTTTGCAAGTCGTTTGAGTGAGCGTTTCGGAACGCCAAAGACCGTGGCGTACTTCGAGCATATCCTTCGTTTGGCCGAGCACGAGCCGAACGTTACGTCGAACACGCCGTATGCAATTTCGGCCGTATGGAAGGGACAGGTGCTGGCCGCCTTAAGTACGATCTCCCTGTCCGAGGGTCGCTATGAGGACGCCGCCGCCTACAGTATGCGCGCTCACGAGCTGTTGCCCAATGATTTCAAGCCCATGGCCAATCTTGGCGTAGCGCTACTGAAACTGAAACGGCCACAGCAGGCCTTAATCGCTCTGAATCGTGCTCTGCAGCGATCGCCGAATCGACCATCGGTCCTGATCAATCGAGCCACCGTCTACAATCAACTTGGCAGGCATCAGGATGCAATCAAGGACTGGGAAACACTGCTGGAGATAAATCCGGACGATGGGCGGTCGCGCCTGGGCGCAGCAACTCTGGCTTTCGCGACCGGTGATGATCAACGAGCCGCACGGCACTACGAGCAACACCTGACACGCAACCCCGATTCGATTGATACCGCTGGTGCCTTAGCCTGGCTGCTGGCGACAAGCCACGATGTGCGTGTCCGCGATGGTCATCGTGCGTTTGAGTTAGCGACGAAATGGTCGAATCAATCGGGAGGTCGTGATTACAAAGCACTCAACGCGCTCGCAGCGGCATTGGCCGCAAACGGGGACTTTGGCGAAGCCGTTACCACGATCGACCGCGCCATTTCGTTGGCCCAGCGAAGTGGAGATGCGCGGGCCGCGGTGTCCTACCGAGCGCGTCGAGCGATGTACCAAGAAGGTCGACCGTTCCGACGCCCGAAGCCAAGTCGCTAACTGCCAAAGACACAGGCGAAACCCGGCCCCCGAATGGGTCGACACCATCAGGCGTCATAGTTGCCGGATTGAAGTGCCAAGATCAGGTCGCTGGTGCCAAATTCGCCATCGCCATCCCAGTCTCCGTCGGCCCAGCCTGAATTCAGCGGAATGTTGTCTTCGAATTCGCCGGCGGCGAAGATCGCCAGCAGGTCACCACTGTCGAATACACCATCCAAGTTGGCATCTCCGTAGCCAGTCTTCAGTGAGACCTCAACTAGCACCTTCACATCTAAGCGCGAAACCAACCCGTCTTGGTTCAAGTCATACAGCGGGTCCGTTCCATTAAGACGAATTGCTTGATGCAAGAGGTCGATATCCACCGCATCGAGTCGACCATCAGCGTTGAAATAGCGCCGATGTCCGGTAATCCGTTGACAATTCGCGGCAAGCCAGCAAGGTCGAAGTCCGTAGCATGTGACGCAATCCCGGCATCAATGGCCGGACTTGTATCTTTCAGCTGGAAATCCGCGTTAGCGGCATCTACAAATAGTTGCTTAGGCGTCGCAATTCGAGAGTTTGCACCCTGTCCAATTTCAGCTCGCCACGCGGACAGATCCATGATGGAATTGCCACCATTGATCGTGATCCGATTCATGATCGCGTTATGATCACTGCGAATTCCGTCGAGGCTATCGCGGGATACATCGATGCTGCCTCGAAACGGATGCATGTTGTAGAGAATGTTGTTAAGCAGCGTATTGTGAGAGCTTCCGTCCTGAATGTTTAGTGCCCACCGCCCGTCTGCGGGCTGTATGACCGTGTTATTTATGACAACGTTGTGCTTGGATCCTTCAGCACCATCGATGCGATACAGCGATATGCCGGAGGCATGGTTGTTATAGATCAGATTGTTGTGAATGAAGGAGTTCTGGACGCCATCAAGATTGATCGCCGAGCCGCCCGCTTGGCCATTGTCGTAGATGATGTTGCGAGCCACCGTCGCCGCCTCGATGATTCCATCTCCACCCAGCGTTGCATCCGCATTGATTTGAATTCCCGATGCGTGATTACCCCAAACCAGGTTTTCTTGAATGATGGGGCCGTCAGCGCTATTCGAGAGATAGATGCCGTGCTCTCTGACGGAGCCAGACGTTTCATTACGCTGGATGATGATGTTCTCGCTGAATCCAGTGAAGATTCCCCAACGGCCATTGTCGTATGCACGATTGTCGCGAATCACCACCCCTTCATTAATCACCGAGCGAATGCCCGCTCGAGGCACACCGGTCACGTCGAAACCTTCAATGACGACGAAATCCGCCCCCTCCAAATTGATACCGTCCGGTGTTCGCTGGTTGGGTCGATCGACGATAGCTCCCGCCTTGGCTCGGAAGATGATCGGTTGAGCTGCAGTTCCATCGGCTGTCAGATCGAAACCAACGTAGCGACCGGGGCCAACCAGCACCGTGTCCCCCGCATCCACCCGCTGCGCAGCATGCTGAAGCGTGCGCCAGGGGGCTGCTTCCGAACCGTCGCTGCTGTTCCTGCCATCGATGGCGACATGGAAGACTGCGAGCGGCAATCGATCCTCGAGACATTCGACACCCAAGACCAAGCGTCCTGCGCGCTTCCCAAGCTTCGAGTTCCTCAGCATCCCCGTCACCTTCCCATGAGGGGTTTTCACCGTCAGACAAAGGCTTACAGTACTTGAGGGTAGCGTGACATGTCCTGACTGGACAGCATTTTGTATTGAGCGGCTCACATTGCCGCTGCCAGCAAAGCACGATTCGGAAAGTCAACTCAAATTCGCGGGGCTGGCTGCTTGATATGTGGCCTAACACACAGAAGTCGGAAGCTCGTTACGTTGTCGTAACCGAATCGCCCTGTCACTGTAGGGGCAAAGCAATGGAACAGAGTGATGACCATCTTGCACAGACGTCGTCTGAGGGTTGAGTCTCTGGAGCAGCGATGCTTGCTGTCAAGTGTTGGCTGGGACGGTCCGGGATTAGGCAGCGCGTCGTTGACTTACCATATCGGGGACATTCCCGAGAATATTGATGATGCTCAATTCCGTGCTGCGATCGAGGCTGCCTTCGCCGCCTGGACCGACTTTGCCGACATCACGGTCGAAGAGACTTCGATCCGGCGGCAACGTGATTCGATCGACATTAACTTCGCTTCCATCGATGGCCAGGGAAGCACGCTTGCCAAAGCGTATTTCCCGGACGATGTTATTCGGAGTCGCATCGCTGGCGATATCGTGTTCGACTCAAATGAGAGATGGGAGTTTGGAAACTTACGAGGGTCGGCAGCAACCGATTTACTGCTGGTTGCCGTCCACGAGATCGGACATGCGTTGGGTCTTGAGCACATTGAAGATCGTTCATCGGTCATGTATGACTCCGTATCTCCAAATCAGTTCTTCACAGGATTGAGTCAGGTCGACATCGACGCCATCCAAACGCTGTACGCTGCTCACCCCTTGGCGGTTGCTGGGGATTTCGACAGCGATGGGATGGTGAGCCAGAGCGATATCGCTCTGATATTTGACGAGATCGCGTCGGAGTCGAATGATCCTCGATTTGACCTCAATGACGATGCGCTCGTCGACCAATCGGATCGTGACGTCTTGATCACGGACATCCTCGACACCACCTATGGTGACGCGAATCTTGATGGCACATTCGACTCCACCGATCTGGTTTTCGTTTTCCAAGCAGGTCAATTCCAGGATGATGTCGCCGGAGAATCAACTTGGGAAACGGGCGACTGGAACGGTGATGGCGAATTTGATTCAAGCGATCTTGTGCTTGCGTTTGGGCAGGGTGGCTTTCTCGGCAATCAGCAACCATAAGTGACAGATGAGGCTCCGGCCTCACGCGTGTTGAAGCGGGCGCTGGGTGTGAGGGCAGCTGGAGCGGATGTGCTACACCGCCGTCATTGTGGGTGACACTTCACTGTCACTAACCGCAAAAGCAAACCTGACTTCGTTCCAAAAAGAAGCCTGACCCCTTTTTCAAGACCCAACGGGTCGACCCTAGCGAAGCCCAGGGCCAGCCGTCGCGCCCCAGCGGCGGCGCTGCCCTGGGACCGCGACAATCAAAATCATCAAATGCCCCAACGGGGCATCGGGAGCGGAAAAGAAGCCTGACCCCTTTTGCGCGGGGACACCGCGGTTCACGTATCTTGACTGGCGTTGATGAGCCGATTGACACGGCGGCGGCTTCGTATAGATTGTTAACAATTAACTTCTATGCGGGCCACCCGACGCTCGCCAGCCCACCGCTCCCCTCGGGTGCCGCTGCCAACGGACATCGCCGCATGAAATCAGCCCAATACCAAGGCCACCGCCGGGTGACGGTGGGCACTAGTGAGCCGATCCCACCGGGACCGGGCGAGGTCCGGCTTTCGGTCTCTCACTGCGGTATCTGCGGGACCGATCTGCACATCTTTCACGGCTCGATGGATCAACGCGTCTCTAAGCCACAAATCATTGGCCACGAGGTTTCGGCGACTGTCGCGGAGTTGGGTGAGGGAGTGACGAACGTGGCGACGGGCGACCGTGTTGTCGTACGCCCTTTGGCGTTTGGCGAACCAGCGTCGTTTGACAAAGGATTCGCCCATGTGGGGAAGAACCTGCGCTTTATTGGCATCGACTTGCCCGGTGGAATGCAATCGTCGTGGACGGTGCCCGCTTACACGCTGCATCAGCTGCCCGCTTCGTTGAGCATGGAACACGGCGCGATGATCGAGCCTGCCTCGGTTGCCTGCCACGACGTCCGTCTTGGTGAGGTCCGAGCTGGTGAAACTTGCGTGGTCATCGGCGGTGGACCCATCGGACTCTTGATCGCGCTTGTCGCCATCGAGAAAGGCGCAAGCGTCATTATTTCGGAAGTAAACAAGTCACGCCGGACGTTGGCGGATTCGCTCGGCATGACAACGATCGACCCCACAAGCGAAGATCTCGTAGAGGTGGTTAAAGAAGCGACCGACGGCAGGATGGCCGATTGCGTGTTCGAGGTTTCCGGGTCAGCGCCCGGCGTGCAAGTCATGACGGAGCTGCCGAACGTACGCGGTCGTATCGTGATGGTCGCGATCCACCCAGAGCCGCGGCCAGTCAACTTGTTCAAGTTCTTCTGGTCCGAGATCAAATTGATCGGTGCGCGTCTCTATGAATCGCAAGACTTTGACGAAGCCATCCAATTGGCCGCTGGTGGCAAACTGCACCTGGACAAGTTAATCACACAGATCAATCCGATCGACGACGTGCAGCAAATATTTGAGACAATTGACGCCAATCCCGACGGCATCAAATATTTGATCGCCTGCAATCAAGCTGACTAGCCGTCGGACAAACACAAGGTGAGATTTCCTGAGCGGCGTTCGTGGGGGCAGCATGTCAGGGCTTGGCTTTGAATGGATCAAACATGAGTAGACTCCACCCATTCGACCTGACTGGCAAAACCGCCTTGGTGACCGGCTGCAAGCGCGGCATTGGTGAGGCGATGGCAATCGGACTTGCCGAAGCGGGTGCCGACATCGTCGGTGTGTCGGCTTCGCTCGAAAAGAGTGGAAGTCAGATCGAAAAGCAGGTCACTGCTCTGGGGCGTAGCTTCAAAGCCTATCAATGCGACTTTGCGGATCGAAACGCAATCTACGCATTCATCGCAGAGGTGAAGACCGACAACCCTCAAATCGATATTCTGATAAATAATGCGGGCACGATTCTTCGTTCGCCCGCTGTGGAACACTCGGACGAGTACTGGGACAAAGTCATTGAAGTCAATCTCAACGCCCAGTTTGTGTTGACGCGCGAGTTCGGCAAAGACATGCTCGCGCGCGGCAGCGGCAAAGTGATCTTCATCGCTTCGCTGCTGACGTTTCAAGGCGGCATCACCGTCCCTGGGTATGCGGCCAGTAAAGGAGGTATTGGTCAATTGACGATGGCCTTCGCCAATGAATGGGCGGGGCGCGGCGTCAATGTCAACGCGATTGCTCCGGGATACATCTCCACGGACAATACTGCCGCGCTGCGTGACGATCCGATTCGTAGCGAACAGATCCTAACGCGTATCCCGGCCGGTCGATGGGGCGAGCCTGAAGACTTCAAAGGGCCGGTTGTGTTCCTTGCATCCGATGCAGCCGGTTACGTCCACGGCACAACTCTGCTAGTCGACGGCGGCTGGATGGGTCGGTAAGTCATTCCAATGCGGAGTTGCACAACAGGGAGCGAGCATGAAGATTGAGAAGGTCCAAACGGACCTATACCATGTGCCACTCTCCAAACCCATGGAGGACGCAATCCATGGTATACAAAGCGACTTCTCATTGATCGTCGTGAGGATCACAACCGACGATGGTGCGACCGGCATGGGTTACACGTACAGCGTTGGTCAGGTTGGCGGTACCGCGATTACACGACTGATCAAAGACAATCTGGCGTCGCTCTTGATCGGCGAAGACCCACGTCGTATCGAACAATTGTGGCACAAGATGTGGTGGGCCTTGCACTACGTCGGCCGCGGCGGCATTGCGGTCTTTGCCTTGTCGGCTGTCGATACTGCTCTTTGGGATTTAAAAGCGCGTCTTGCCGGTGAACCGCTCTGGCGATTCCTTGGGGGATTCAGCAATCAAGTCGAAGCGTACGGCGGCGGTATCGACTTCGACCTGTCGATTGACCAATTGTTGCAACAAACGCAAGGCTTTCTTGACGCCGGACTTCGCGCCGTCAAGATCAAAGTCGGTCGTGATTCGATTGCCGAAGATAGTGAACGCATCGCGGCGATCCGCGAATACCTCGGGCCTGACAAAAAGTTAATGGTCGACGTCAACATGAAGTGGACCGTCGAAACGGCATTGCGGGCAGTCCGGGCCTTCGAGAAATACGATCTTTACTGGATCGAGGAGCCAACGATTCCTGACGACATCTCCGGGCATCGACGAATTCAGACGGAAGGTTCGATTCCGGTGGCAACTGGTGAAAACCTGCACTCGATCTATGAGTTCCGCCAGATGATCAGCGAAGCAGGTATCTCGTTTCCAGATGCGGACATTTCGAATCTCGGTGGCGTCACAGCGCTGATGAAAGTGGCCCACATCGCGGAAGCCTACAATCGCAAGCTGACCACGCACGGTATTCAGGAAATGCATGTACATTGCCTGGCCGCGATTCCTAATGCCTCGCTGCTGGAGATTCACGCGTTTCGAATCGACGAGTTTCTGGTCCATCCGCTTGAAATCAACGACGGTTACGCCTACGCATCAGAGCGTCCGGGACATGGAGTTGAAATCGACTGGGAGAAGATCGATCGACACCGCGTTCTCGACGTGTAGGCACCGACCCGCGACCGACATTGGAGCCTTGATATGAAACGCACACGACTCCTGACTTTGGTTGCCAGCCTGATGCTGAGCACCTGTGCACTCTCCCAGGAAACGATCACCCCCACGCCGGAGCAGGTCGACTATTTCGGCATTACCAATCCAAACAAATTGAGTGCCGCGACGAAACGAGCTCTCCAGTGGAAGAGATTGGGAAACGAGTGGTATGTGCAATTCACCCTGCATGATCTGAAAGGTGATTTGGCATACGAGGAGGGAGTGGTTCGCCGTGATCCGAGCGGAATTATCCGAGAGAACGGCAAGTACTACCTTTGGTATTCACGCAGTGTTGGGTCCACTCAGGGCTTCGGCGGTAGTGTATTCAAGGACAAAGTCTGGCCGTGGGATCGTTGCGACATCTGGTACGCCACATCCACGGACGGATTGACCTGGATGGAACAAGGCCTCGCTGTGCCACGCGGCAAACCCGGATCGTACGACGATCGATCCGTTTTCACGTGCGAAATCATGAAGCACGACGGAACGTTCTACCTCTGTTATCAAACCGTCAAGTCACCCTATACCGTTCGTGTCAAGAACCAGGTCGGCCTGGCCTGGTCTGATTCGCCTGACGGTCCTTGGACAAAGAGTCAAGAGCCGATTCTGAGCCCAGCTGACAACGGCATCTGGAAAAGTGATCAGCAGAATCGATTCCTAGTCAAAAAGAGAGGCGACTTCGATAGTCACAAGGTCCATGACCCGTGCATCCTACCTTACCGAGGAAAGTTCTACCTGTACTACAAGGGCGAGCAGATGGGTGAGGAGATCAATTTTGGCGGGCGCATGATTCGCCATGGATTGGCCATTGCCGATGATCCTCGCGGCCCGTACATCAAATCACCCTATAACCCGATCAGCAATAGCGGACACGAAGTTTGTGTTTGGCCGTTCAACGGTGGTATTGCTTCGCTGATTACGACGGATGGTCCGGAGCGCAACACCATTCAATGGTCACCGGACGGAATCAATTTTGTGATTATGTCACACATCCGGCGTGCTCCACCGGCGATTGGATTGAATCGAAGCGGAGATTTCACGAAGGAGCCGACCGAAATCTTGGGTTGGGGTCTGACGCACGAGTATCGCACACGTGACTTTCAATGCATCCGCGGCTTCACAGCACGAAGAGTTGTCCGTCACACTGCCAAAGGTGAGAATTTCGTAGCCGACTGACACTCGTTTGCCGAACAGGTCGCTGAAAACGCCATACGATGACGTCGCACAGCCAACTTATCAAATCGCCGCCCACCAACCTGTTTGGTACCGTTTCGTGTCTCGGACCGTCCATGATTCTCTCGGCTTCGATCGTCGGTTCCGGCGAGTTGATCATGACGACGACGCTTGGCGCAGAGGCCGGATTCGTCGCACTCTGGGTGATTATCGCCAGCTGCTTGGTCAAGGTCTGCGTACAACTTGAATTTGGCAAACACGCGATCAGTAGCGGTGAATCGACAATGGCAGCGCTCGATCGCTTGCGCGGGCCCCGATTGGTCGGCACGCGGTGGACCATCTGGATGTGGCTGCTCGTCCAGTTGGTCATCTTCGTCCAGTACGGTGGAATCGTCACCGGCGTCGGCCAGGCGCTGAATATTGCGATCCCGGCGGTCCCAGTCTGGGCCTGGGCCTGCCTATCGGGACTGATAACTGCCATTCTGATTTCGTGCGGCGGTTACCGAATGATTCAAAACGTTTCGGTTCTGCTCATGGGTCTGTTCACCCTGTTCACGTTAGCTTGCCTCGGAATGTTGCAGGATACCGAGTATGCGATAAATCGCGAACAAATTGCCAGTGGCTTGCGTTTCGACCTGCCGCGCGCCGCGCTTGGTGCGGCTGTCGCTGCCTTCGGACTCACGGGAGTCGGGGCGTCCGAGATCATTGCCTATCCCTATTGGTGTCTCGAAAAGGGATACGCTAGGTTCACCGGCCCCCGCGAGCAAAACGACCAGTGGGTCCATCGGGCAAGAGGCTGGATTCGAGTCATGTACTGGGACGCGCTGCTGTCGATGTTGGTCTACACACTGATGACTTGCGCGTTCTTTCTGTTGGGCGCCTCGGTATTGCACGACCGCGGTGAAATCCCCGAGGGCCCGGAGATGATTCGTACTTTGTCGAAGATCTACACCGAGTCGGCCGGGCCGAGAGCGATGACGGTGTATCTGATCGGGGCGATTATCGTCTTGTTCTCGACGTTGTTCGCCGGTTCAGCTGCTTGGACACGGATGTTCAGCGACGCCTTCGCCCAGATTGGCCTGCTGGATTACAACAATCAGTCCGTGCGGCAATCTTGGATCCGGGGCTTGGCATGGTTCTTTCCGCTCTCGTGGACCGTATTGGGGCTGACGTTCAAAGCCCCAGTCGCCATGGTCTCGGCAGGTGGTGTGGCAAACGCCGTTTTGCTGCTGCTGGTGGTGTACGCGGCCTTCACTTTTCGCTACCACCGACTTCCATCCGAACTGCGACCCGGGCTGCTTTACGATCTTTTGCTTTGGACCAGCTTCGCTTCAATCAGCGCGGCTGGCGTGCTCGCCGTTGTTACCGTGCTTTGATCAGGTGCAGGCAAGCAACTTCATTTGGAACAGTGTCACGACTTATGGCTCGCGAGTAGTGGCAACTATTCCTCATACGACGACCGGCACGATCGCTCCGATTCTACTTGTCGATCGGATGCGGGATCCAGATAATGTCGCATTCTTTAGTTCTGCACAAAAGCGATGAGACGCCCTGGGATTTTCCCTGGGATAGATTTCCACAGACAATAATCACTGCGTCCGCTTTGGCCGATATTGATTGTGATGGCATCTCCAGCAGACAACTCTCCGGTTGGCTTCGTACTGTCGGCTGGCCGTACGGGTACGGTCTTCCTTGCCGACCTGCTTTCCCGCTGCTTTCCCGACGAGGCAGTCGAGCACGAGCCGTTTCCCAGCCGCTACGAACTCGTGCTTGGCAACATGAGCAATGACCTCCACGTGGGGCGCACACTTGCACGATCAGTATTCCTCAAAGCGAGAAGGCAACGATTAGATTCGCTACGCGACGGTCAACGATATATCGAAATCAACCCCCTGCTCTGCCCGATCATCGACTTTCTTCCGGATTTGAATCGGCCATTGAATGTGCTTCACCTCGTACGAGAGCCCACCGCGTGGGTCCGATCGATTACCGCCTTCAGAGCGTCCAAGAACATCCGACCCTTCTTCGATCTGATTCCCTTCAACAGCCCTTATCCGGCTCCGCGTCCAACCGGCTGGCGAGGCCTGCCGCACGTTGAACGGCAACTTTGGCGTTGGCGGTTTTGCAACGAAGCGATCCTGCGACACCGTGATGCATTTGCGACCTACGATCTGGTGCGCTACGAGGATCTCTTTAGCGATGACAGGTCGACCCGAGATAAGGCAATACAAACGGTGTTCAATACGCTGCAAGTCGATCGCGTTTCAATCGACGATGCATTCTCGACACGGGTCAATCCAGCGCCAAAGCGTAAGCTCGCGGAAGTCTCCGCTGCAAGCGTTCATGAGGTCTGTGGAGATCTCATGCAGCGGTTTGGCTATGCTTGATTGCCGCTTGCTTTCGATCGGCATCTGGCGATTCGGGAGGGCGAGGCTCCTGCCGAGCCGATTGCGCTCCTGCGGCTCCCAAGGAACTAGGTTGGTCGGCCAGCACCCGCCCCGGTGAGGACGTGTGGCCTTCGAAAATCAACAATCGCTACTCGACAATCATCATTCACATCGATCCATCGAGTGGTGATTGTCGAGTAGCGATTGTTGAAGTACCAGACGGCCCGCGGCGTCCACGATCAACACCGCCCCTGCAAGGGGGTTAGAATGCTCGGCAGGAGCCTCGCCCGCCTCGCCCTCCCGGACACGGAAAACAGTAAGTTGCTCTAGCCTGCCCCGGACCTGGACCACACCGAAAGGCTGAAGAGTTGCAGCCCGGGGAAGATCGTCAAGCCGTCACGACGACGCATGAATTTGGCCGCGACACGCTCGATGTCATAGATGTTGGTGGTGTGATAGTCGCCACTGAAGCCCGCGACTTTGCGTCCCAACCGGTAAAGGCTATTCTCTGTCGGTCCCGATAGGACGAGCACACCGCCAGGTGCAAGCTTGAGGGCGATCTGCTCCAGAAGGGTTGCGTAGTCTTCATTGTGCTCGAGCGAGTCGATCGCAAACACCCACTCGTACATTCCCTCCGGCGAATCCTCCAAAGTACGATGCTTCGCCTCTGGCAGTTGATCGCAGAGATACCGGGCTGCCTGCGAATCTTGTTCGACGAACTCATAGCTTGCCTGTTCGTCCCGCAAGAGTTGGCCGAGCTCTCCTACTGATGATCCAAAGTCGAGAATGCGAGTTGGCTCAGGGCAATTTCGTTTGGCCAAGGCCACCGCCTTGAACAGTCGCTGCCAACTCACGTAGGCGGCAAGCCAATTGCGGTGACAGTAGGACGGCACACAACTCTCCTCCCACTGATCGAAGGTCGTTTTCAGATCGATGTCCTGTTGTAGCTTGGCGCGGCGGTCGCGTACGTAAGTTAGTTGATCAAGCATGTTTGATCCTCGACCTTCGTCTCTTGATCTTCTTTGACATCCCGACGTCGCGGGACCAACAGTCGGATGCGTGAAAGGCGTTGTTGCAGTGGTTCTCGCGGGCTCAATGATGCATCGAGTGATAGGAAACTCAATAGCAATTGAAAACCAAGAATCACAGGCAGAGCCGCCGTCATCACGGTTCCGGCGGAAGCGACCTCTCCCGATCGCGCGCTTTCGATCCAGTGTTGCATGCCAAACATGAGACCGAATGAGCAAAGCAACAATCCGACCATCAGGTTGACCGACGCAATCGAGAAGTTGTGCAAAAAGTGGTGGTAGACGATGCGTTTGAAATAGTTCCGCAAGTGCAGACCTGGAAACGTAACCAGACAATGCCACACGCTTAGATTGCTCTTTTCGTCGGCGTAGACACCTTCCAATGGCAGGTCGACGACTCGCGCACGGATCACGCCCAAACGAAACAGCAGATCGGATTCGAAGAAGTATCGTCGGTGAATCTTGTTGAGCGGCAGCGCTGCGGCAACTTCGGCATGAATCGCCGTGTATCCGTTGGTCGGATCGAAAATATCCCAGTAACCGGTGGACATTTTCGTCAGAAAGGACAGACCCGCGTTGCCGACTAGCCGAATCCAAGGCATGGACCGTACGCCTTCAAGGAAGAAGAAGCGATTCCCTTTCACGTAGTCCGCCGTACCGTTAAGTATCGGCTCGCAAAAACGTGGAATCAAGATTGGATCCGTTTGACCATCGCCGTCGACTTTGACGATCACTTCGGCTCCATCCTTGATCGCGGCACGATATCCATCCATCACGGCCGCCCCGACGCCGCCATTTTGTTGCCGTCGAATCAACTGAATTCGGGGATCGCAGCAGCTGACTTGCTCTACGAGCTCGGCGGTTTCGTCGGTACTTGCGTCATCTACGCAGTAGACGCGCCAAACTTCCGGCCCAATGGCCTGCAGTACATCGACGATGAATCGCTCTACGTGGTAGCAAGGAATTACCACCGCGATGCGACGCTCTGCGGTATCGCCGAATTGTTGATCACCTGAATTGTTCATTGAACCATCTCACTACGTTCGAAGACCCGATAACAGCCGATCGAGTCAATTTCGCGGTACTGATTCCAGACCTCCCGAAATCTAGGGTCTTCGCTGTAGAACTCGAGCATTTCGAAACCAGTCTTCTTACCGATCCCGTGTTGTGAATTGCGGATATCCAGCAGCACGATCGCTGGCCTCTGCTCAAAGTCGTGCAGTATGAACTCTCGCGCCCACGATTCGGCCAATGCGAGATCGGGATCGTCGGCAGGGACACCGCTAAGTCTCATCTTGGCGATCGCCGGCATAAAGATCCGGCTGTTGGTTCGTGCTGCCCATTGAGGCTTAACATGCAAAGCCGTTGGGAAGCCTGGGAACGGATGCGTGGACAGGGCCAGGAATGTATCGGTGGACGAGTGTTGATTCAGCAGCGTGACGAGCGGTTCAATCACTTCCGGTCTGGCTCGCCACCTCTTTGTCTTTTCCGGCCTCAACATGAACTGGTTGTATTTCATATACCAGTGTGTTGTGCGACTGAAGGAAACTACCAGCAAGGCGAGCAGCGCAATGCCGATCACAGACGACTCGATGAGGTATCTGCGATTCTGCAGCTTTCCGTTCCATTGCAGCGTGGCAAAGAGGTATCCCATCGACATCAGCATCAGCGCGCGTAAAGGAAATGCGTGGTACGAGTATCCTTTGCGCTGTGACACGTACGCCAACAGAAATCCAAATGCAGCCGCAATCAGAATTGGAAGCAGAGGTGACAGACGAGGCCTTCGCACCAGCATGAACGACAACACGACCAAAGCCGCCAGATCGTACCGTATCTTGTGAATGATCGGGTTGAACTCAGGATTGAAGCCCCAATAGATCTGTCGACACAGAGGGACAACGGTAAAGACATAATTGGGCACGAAGACCATTAAGAATGCCACGTAACCGACGAGAACAGCAACAATCGACAACAACTCAGGTCGGAGCCAGAAGAACAATCGCCGTGAATGGATGAGTGCCGTCAGCTCGACGCAAAAAGGCACTGCCAGAAAATGCGGCTTCAGCGATATCGCAACGCCGGCCATCACACCGATGCAAATCGCTTCGAATCGTCGCGGAACAAATCCGGAAAGTCGCGACGCTGTCGAGATGAGGTACGGAAGAGCAAACAGAATGGCCAAAAACTCACGCTGACCGAAGTCGCGAAAACAGCCAACGAAGAAGGCCGCAGTTGCGACAACGAGGAACAACATGCCGCCAGCTCGAACTTCATCCGCGGAACGCCGCAGTAGCGAGCCTGACCAGGCAAGCGTCATCAACGTAAGGCAGGCAACATAAATGCGGTACGCAGTTGAGGGATGTATCCCGGTCGCTGTGCCGACGACCAGCGCCGGGCAGGACAGGTACCAGGCCAGAGGCGGATTGGCAGCAATAATGTCTTTGCCAAAAACAGCTCCATCCAACAGCAGTTGAGCTGAGTAGAGGATCCACGCAACGTCGTGATTCAAATACGTGCTGAACTGCATAAAGAGTCCAACGGAAGCGATGAAGACGATCGCGGCCAGGCCAACAACAAACGCGGACCTTGGCCAAGCAACGTCATTTTCGTGGCAGACGATTCTTGGCGAAGATTCCAATCGAAGTGCTGGGACAGAGGTATCGACCGGAAG
>CAJHYQ010000035.1_pt1 | contig 24510 bp, 16 predicted proteins | sample 9198721 | NCBI WGS metagenome assembly CAJHYQ01 (sample SAMEA7708357, study PRJEB35096) | sediment metagenome | biome: marine neritic benthic zone biome [ENVO:01000025]; feature: sediment [ENVO:00002007]; material: shallow marine sediment [ENVO:03000034] sea grass bed [ENVO_01000059] ... | reverse complement strand
CGTTGAGCCTTGGGACGGACACGCAGGGGCGGTCGATCGCACGGCGTGCCATCTATTCGATCGAAATCGCCATCAAGATCGGCGTGGTGGTTGCCTTCTTTTCCGTGCTCATCGGCGCGGTACTCGGAACGGCGGCTGGGTTTTACGGCGGCTGGGTCGATCACTTTGTTACCTGGATCTTCACGACGTTTTCATCCATTCCCAGCCTCGTGCTGTTGGTGCTGTTGGCTTACATGTTCACCGGTTCGGCCTTCGAGGGGACCCTCATCCCGATGTACATTGCGTTCAGCGCTACCTATTGGATCGGCCCGTGCCGCGTGATTCGTGGTGAGACACTCAAGTTGCGCGAGCTGGAATATGTGCAAGCGGCAACTGTGCTTGGATTTGGGCGACCGTACATCATGCTGAAGCACATCTTGCCGAATGCCTCCCATTTGATGCTGATCAATTTCTCGCTGCTGTTCATTGCCGCCATTAAGGGTGAGGTGATCCTGACTTATCTAGGCCTGGGAATTAAGAATGGAACAAGTTGGGGGATCATGATCGAACAGTCGCGGCCCGAAGTGATCAACGGCTTTTACTGGCAGATCGGCTCGTCAACTGTCTTGATGTTTGGTCTCGTTTTGGCTTTCAACATACTGTCCGACGCACTGCAAGACGCATTCGATCCGAAACACCTCTGAGTACTTTGGCCTCGGATCTTAATCCTAATTCTTCGATGAATCGGTCTGACCCCATCCTGAACGTCCATCAGCTGACGACAAGCTTTCGTACCGAGCGCGGACCGGTTACGGCCGTCGATCGGGTCTCGTTCCAACTCAGCGCTGGCGAAACGCTAGGCATCGTTGGCGAAAGTGGCTGTGGCAAGACGGTGACCAGTAAATCCATCATGCGTCTTCTGCCCGAGCATCGCAGTTCGTTTGGTGACGAAAGTCGAGTGGAGTTGCGAGGTCGAGACCTGCTGAAGCTTTCGGACCGAGAGATGCGCGACGTTCGCGGCAATCAAATCGCGATGATCTTTCAGGAACCCATGACGGCGCTGAATCCCGTGTTCACGATCGGGTGGCAGTTGGATGAAGCTCTCAAGTATCACACCGATCTGAATCGCGGGCAGCGTCGTGATCGCGCCATCGAAATGCTTCAAATGGTCGAAATGCCCAATCCTAAGCGACGATTGCGCGAATATTCCCATCAGCTCTCGGGTGGAATGCGTCAGCGAGTCATGATCGCGATTGCCCTCTGCTGCGAGCCGGACATTCTGATCGCTGACGAACCGACAACGGCTCTGGATGTGACGATCCAAGCGCAGATTCTTCGGCTCATGGAAGACCTGAAGAAACGCATCGGAACGGCCATTATTCTCATCACTCACGACTTAGGTGTCGTGGCCCAGATCTGTGACCGAGTGGCCGTGATGTATGCCGGGCGAATCGTAGAAATGGCTTCCGCACACGACGTCTTTCATCGACCTCAGCATCCCTACACTCGGGCTTTGCTCGATTCCATTCCCTCCAACGCGACAGCGCGTCATGGCGAGCGATTGCCAGCGATTGAAGGGATTGTACCCAGCCTGTTCGACTTGCCGGAAGGTTGTCGCTTTCACGATCGATGTCGCTACTGCGAGGACGTCTGCCGTCGCGACGAACCTGAATTGGAATTTCCACGCCCGGATCAGGCGGTGCGTTGTCACTTTCCGCTGAGTGAGTCGATTTGATGCCCCTGTTGGAAGTCAAGAATCTGGTCAAGCACTTTCCCAAGCATGGTGGTCTGCTGAACCGCGTCATCGCTAAAGTTCATGCGCTGAATGGTGTGAGTTTTGATGTCGAGCGTGGCGAAACGCTTGGGGTCGTTGGCGAATCGGGTTGCGGCAAGTCAACGTTGGGTAGGTCAATTGTTCGATTGCTGGAACCGACCGCTGGCACCGTGACCTTTGACGGGGAAGAGATCAGTGGATTGAGTCATTCGCAAATGATGCCGTTTCGACGTCGGCTGCAGATGATCTTTCAGGATCCAAACTCCTCGCTGAATCCTCGCATGACGGTCGGCGCCGCATTGCGTGAGGTCGTACGCTTTCATCGTATTGTCCCGCGCGGTGAGGTCGACGCGTACGTCAGCGGTCTGATTGCCAAGGTCGGACTCCGTGTTGATGACTATCGCAAGTACCCGCACGAGTTTTCCGGCGGTCAGCGGCAAAGAATTGGGATTGCGCGGGCGCTTGCCGTTCAACCAGAATTCATCGTGGCGGACGAGCCAGTATCGGCGTTGGATGTATCCATTCAGGCTCAAGTGCTGAATCTGCTTGTCGATCTGAAGAATGAATTGTCATTGACGATGATGTTTGTCTCGCATGACCTGCGCGTCATCAACCACTTTTGTGACCGCATGCTGGTCATGTATCTTGGCTTCGTGGTCGAAGAGCTAGCGTGTCAGGACGTTCAACAGCACGCCAAGCATCCCTACACGCAAGCATTGCTAGGTGCCAACCCCGTTGTGGATCCGGATCAGCGTCAAGAGCTGACGGTATTGGAGGGCGATGTTCCGAGCCCTTATTCGCCCCCACCTGGCTGTCCCTTCGTGACTCGCTGCCCGCTGAAAGAAGATCGATGCCAGGCCGAAATGCCGCCTTTGGTTGATCATGGTAGCGGCCAGCGTGTTGCCTGCTGGGCTGTTCCGACGCCATGAGGTGGTCCGTCAGCGCATAAAGTTGGGGGTCGCCCTCCCGGCATTTTGCGGAAAAACCTGTGTTGCCAAACTCCCCAGTTTGCTGGTACTGTCCCGCACCACTCTATCGAGTCATGATTGCGTAGCATTCGAACGTGCGATGAGGTGCAAGATGAAAAGACACAGGCTCAACACTGTGGCTTGGACAATTGCTTGGTTGGTAATCGGAGCTGTAGGCACAGCGACATCAGCCGAAACACAGTTTTCCGAACCGGTCCCGAACTGGATTTGGTCTCCGGAACATGCAGCGGGACAGGTGCCAAGACTCGCTTGCTATTTTCGTCGCGTGATTCGTATGGAACGGCCCAGGTCGGGCCAGCTGGCCGTGGCGGCAGACGATTCGTTCGAGCTGTTTATTAATGGTCAACATGTCGGCGACGGAACGAGTGATCAGGGTATCTATACGTTTGATGTTGGCCGATTCTTGCGGGACGGAGCCAACGTGATTGCCATCCGTGTTAGCAATCGCAAGGGCGGAACGGCAGGACTCGCGACTCGACTGGTGGTGCAGCGACGCAATCAACAGCGGACCGTATTTGCCTCGGACGGTAGTTGGCGAACATCGCTGAGTGTTCTGCCGCTATGGAATCGAGCGAGTTATTCGGATCGGCGTTGGAGCGCGGCAAAACCGATCGGTGTGTTTTCTGACTTTGTTGTCCGCCAGGAGCGTGACGCAGAGCTACGCCAGAAGAACGAGAGTCGATCTGTCGCTGAAAACGAACCGCAAGCCAAAGAAACCAAGCCGGCTTCAACCACCGAGACGGGATCTGACCAGCCATCCACGGGCTATCGCGCACTGACCAAACTTCCTGCGGCCTCGCAACACTTGGATGTGCCTCGTGAGTTCAATCTAGAGCAAATCGCTGGCCATCAAGACGTCGGCTCGCTGATCGCCATGACCTTCAATGAAGCGGGCCAGATCGTCGCCTCACGCGAAAACGGTTCGCTCGTGTTGATCGACGATCAGAACAAAGATGGTCGTTTCGATTCCGTGCGAGATTACGCTCAAGCGGTTAAGAATTGCCAGGGTCTGTTGGCGTTAAACGGCCAAGTCTTCGTCGTTGGTATTGGGCCCTCCGGGTCAGCGCTGTATCGACTCAGTGATCTGGATCGCGATGGCTTTCTGGACAAGGCCCGGGCGATTGTCAAGTTTGATGGAGAGAATGTCGAGCACGGTCCCCACGGTATGGCGCTGGGTGCTGACGGATTGATTTATGTCATTGTTGGAAATCACAGCAAACTTCAGGATCAGCCAGCGGAGACGAGTCCCTATCGCCACAACTACGAGGGCAATTTAATTCAGCCCAAAATCGAAGACCCAGGCGGACATGCCGCGGGCGTCAAAGCGCCCGGGGGCTTCATTCTGCGGACCGACACCGAGGGTAATCAGATCGAGATCGTAGCAGGCGGATTACGCAACGCCTACGACCTAGCGTTCGACACTCATGGTGAAATCTTCACGCATGATTCGGACATGGAGTCGGACGAGGGAATGACGTGGTTCCGTCCTACGCGACTGTATCATGTACCACCTGGAGCGGAGTTTGGCTGGCGCAGCGGATGGTCCAAGTGGCCAGATTACTACATCGATTCGTTGCCAGGAATCGCGGACACTGGCCGTGGATCGCCCACCGGCATCGTGGTCTACGACCATCATGGTTTTCCAGCCGGCTATCGCAACCGACTATTCTCGTGCGACTGGTCGGAAGGTCGCATCTTGATGTTCCGCCTGCACGAACAGGGAGCGAGCTATCGGGCGACTCCTGAGACCTTCATTCGCGGTGAGCCGTTGAACGTGACCGACATCGAAGTTGGTCCGGACGGAGCTCTCTATTTCTGTACGGGAGGTCGTGGCACGGCAGGCAACATCTATCGAGTCTCTTGGAAGGGATTCGATTCCAAAGGCAAACAGAACCTGGGCGAAGGTATCGATCTTGCGTTGCGACAACCGCAGATGAACAGCAGTTGGGGACGCCAGAACGTTGTCCGAGTCAAACAGCAGCTGGGAGCCGCGTGGAATACGGCCATCACCAGCGCGGCACTCGATCCTCAACGTTCCTCTCGAGAAAGGACTCAGGCCCTACGCATCATGCAGTGGCTGGACGGAACGCTTGAGCTGGATCTTCTGGTGACCCTTTCGCGTGATCAGGACGTCGAAGTACGGCGTCAAGCGACTTATTTCCTAGGTATGGCCGACGATGCCGCCGCGGCTCAGCGGCTGATTGTTCTGCTGAAAGACGACGATGCGATGGTGCGTCGTCGTGCGTGTGAAGCCCTAGCGCGAGTGCGACAGATTCCATCGTACGATCGACTTAACCACTTGTTCGCAGACTCAGATCGATTTCAGCATTGGTCCGCTCGCCGCTTGTTAGAACGAATTCCGCGCCGGCAGTGGCAGGACAAAGTCTTGAGTTCACCGGATATGAATCTGTTTCTCCAGGGCGCGACCGCGGTACTCGTTGCTGATCCAGCGCCAGATATCGCCTCCAAGATCCTGCAGCGATCCTTCAGCCTGATGGACGGCTTTATCACCGATGAGCACTTCACCAGCATGCTTCGCGTGCAGCAGCTGGCTCTCTTGCGTGGTCAGATTAATCCTAAATCCGTACCTTCCTTAGCGCAACGTATCGCGCCGGAGTATCCGTCAAGCAGCCAAAAAATTAATCGTGAGTTGGTACGGCTTTTAGTTTACGCCCAAGTCAGTTCGATTATGGATCGGTACTTGCAGGAGTTAGAAAGCGATTCGATCTCGTCGCCTGATCGATACCACCTGGCGATGCACCTCGCCCGACTTCGATCCGGCTGGACGACCGAACAGAAGTTAGCAGTTTTCCGTCGCTTGGAAGCACCCGACGAAGGGGGCACCAACGTGCCAGGTTTTCTGCAGGCCGTCGCGATGCAATTTGGAAAGTCTTTGACGGCCGAAGAGCTCGTGTACTTTCTGGATCGTGGAGACAAGTATCCGAGTGCCGCGATGTCGGCGTTGTTGCGATTGCCAGACAAGTTGAACGCTCAGCAGTTTCAACAGATCAAAGCGCTTGACGAAAAACTGGCCAACCAGACCGGTGAAACCAAGAAGCGATTGAAGATTGCCATTGTTGCGGTGCTTGCCCGTGATGGCAGCGAACCATCCCTGGCCTATCTCCGGCACATTTACCAGCGCGATCCGGCGCGACGTGTCGAAGTTGCGTTAGGCCTGGCCGAACATCCGGTAGGTAAAAACTGGGATGTTCTGGTTCGAAGTCTCAACATTCTGGATGACACATCCGCCAAGCAAGTGATGTCGCGGATGAAGCAGGAGACTCGTTGGCCGAAAACGTCAGAACCGTATCGGAATGTGATTCTACTCGCGGAGAGGCTTGGCGATAACGGAGCAAGCGATGCCATCGCCTTGTTGGAATATTGGCAGGGATTCGCCGCGTCCGACGAGCGGATTGCGTGGCAGAAGGCAGTCATCGCTTGGAAGTCCTGGTACGCCGAGACTTTCCCTGGTGAGCCCATCCCCGAACATTCCGTCACGACCGAAGGTGGCAAATGGGATTACGATTCACTGCTTCGCCACCTCACACGTATCGAGCAAGAGGGAGGCGGGTCGGCCGAGCGTGGCCGAAGCGTGTTCGTCAAAGCGCAGTGTGCCAGCTGTCATCGTCATGCGGACCAGGGTGAATCCATGGGGCCCGACCTGACCGGAATTACTCGACGATTCCTGAAACGCGAAATCCTGGAATCGATCATCTATCCGTCCAAAGTTATCTCGGATCAATACTCAGCCCGGATGGTGTTCACAGTCGATGGAAAATCGTATTTGGGAATTGTCGCGCCCGGCGGAGCGGACGAACTGATTGTGTTGATGACGAATGGACAGAAGGTGCGGATACCGGAGTCCGAGATCGACGAGATTGAACCGAGTCGTACCTCGGCCATGCCCGAAGGGACGCTTGATCAGCTGACGCTCGAAGAGATTACCGATCTGTTCACCTACATGTCGACCAGCGGACGTCGGTTGACGCAACGGACACGCTAGGGTGAGCTGAATTGGAGTCGGTGCGTTGCGTGCCCGTTGGCATCGCCGCCGCTCGACGCGGCTTCTCGCCCTTGGGCTTCGCATTGTTATCGGTGCCTGAAACCTCAATCCGGCCAATACCTTAACACCTGAACCGACCCGCCCTTCAATCGCTCTGACATTTGTGTTGCGTCTTCCTGCACGAGAATCACGACGTGAGGATCGGTTTTGTGAGTCGCCAATTTCGCGATCGACGCTTCGTCGAATTGACAATCGGTCAAACGAACGTCATAGCCGATATCAATCAATCGCTTGACGTCATCCTCAGTAATTGATGCGTCATCGACCAGAATCGTGATATCTTCCGCGGCGAGATTGTTGGTGCCGGTGGGCGTTAGCCGACGGCCGTCCAATGCCAGCTGTGTTGTCGGCGGTAACTTGCTGAGAATCTGCAGTTGAGTATCGGTCAAGTTCGCGCGCCGCAACGAGAGTCCACGCAAACTGGTCATGGCTGCAAGGGCATTCGCCCCCGAGTCACTCATTTGAACCCCGTCGAGGTCGAGAAACCTAAAGGCAGTCGGGTTCAGGTCCGCCAAATAGCGATCGTCAACCGGACTATTGATCAGCATGAGGCTATTGAGTGAAGGCAGCTTGGCGAGGTGTTTGAGACCACTGCCGGTGATCTTAGTGCCGCCCAGATGCAGCGTCGTCAACCCTTGCAATCCGTTGAGGCCGGCTAGATGGTCGTCGGTCAGCGGCGCGTTCTCGATCGAAAGATAACGCAAGCGGCCGCTACCTGCCAAGTCGCGTAGTCCCTGGCCCTTCAATGTGACGCCATTGATATCCACAACCTGGAGAATTGGATTCGAGGCCAGGTTCGAAAACGTTGCGTCTGTGACTTTGGCACCGCTCAATCGCAGTTGGTACAACTGTGTCGCAGCCCTGAGTGACGCCAATGCTTTGTCGCTGATCGCAACGTTCTTAATCTCCAGTAGCTGCAGTTCGGGGAGATTCCCGAGGACCTCAGCGACTGCTTCGTCAGAAAGGTCGGCATCCTGGACATAGACCATTGTGATCGATGGTAGACCCTGCAGAAGCCTAAGGTGTGCATCGGTCGTCCTGCCGTCCAAGTAGACACCGTGAATTGTCCAGATGCTGCGGCCAAAGCCGTTAAAACGCGGTATTGGATTCCATGATACATCGCCGACCTGGCTCAACGCATAGATTCGATAATACGTGTTTGCCATTGGGCCGATCGCCAACCCTAAACCACCGGCAAGAATGCAGCCTACGATTGCCTGGATCAATGTTCCTCTGTGCTGATGCAACGATCGCACCGCACCGACCAACAGAGCCGACAATCCAACCAAGAACAGGATCAACAGACCGAGTTGAAGAAGGAACGCGCGGTCGCTTGCCCGCACGAACAGATTTGTGGCAACGCTTCCCACACATGCACCCCAAAGGAGTGCGGGAAATCCAAACTTCACAAGAATGCTCAAAGCGCCTGATATCCAGCGACGCAAAGCACGGCTGTACACCACGGTACCGATGGCGGCGCCGAGGAGAGCGCCCGGGATGCTGTTAACAATCAACCCAGCCGTCCCACCACCCACCGCTGCGAACGGAATGGTTAGGGCCGGGCTGAAATAGCGATTGGCCGCAAGGGCGGCCATCAGTGAAACGATGGGAACCAATCCCAGGAAAACTGCGCCGGACGACCAAGGATTGTCCGCAATGCGAGGATAGAGCCAGTAAGTTTGTGCCTCGATCCAGGCGTAGTACACGCGTATCACGATGATCAACACCAGGCAGATGCCGATCTGATACGCTGGCCGTAATGGGGAAGGTTTGTCCGACATCTCCTTAGTTTAGCGTGACACGTTAAGCTTCGCTCGTTCAGGTTTGGCTCGTACGTCGACCGCAACCGCGATCGAGCGCCGTTGGGGCAGAAACTGTCGATCGAGCAACCGCCTCGACTAGGGATCGACTGTCAGTTTGTCGTCGTGAACCAACGTTTCGTTATCCGGCCATTGCCGCTGTTTGGCGACTTGGTGCCAGAAACGGCGATGAACGAGACGCACGCGGACATGCTGAGTCTCCGAGGGGAACTCGAAAGCTGTCGAGGTGATCGTGTCGGGCTTGAGTCGCGTGTCAATCAGTTCGCCTTCGAGCCTCCAGAAGGGAGCAATCGGGGCGTTGGGATCTTTCTGTTGCTTGGCGAACATCCGTCCGGCTCGATTTGCGAGATCGCCCGCCGATGGCGGCAATCGAGGGCCCGCCACCGCGTCAATGAGTTCGCCGTCAGTGGATGTTGTTGCATCGACGACCAGCAATAGTTGACGCTCGAGAAAGCCTGTGGGAACGCGATGTCCAACATTGTGGGTCTCGATTTCCACCTCCACATGCACGCGATCCGCTTCGCGGCGCAACTGGGTGGTGACACGCAGGCAACTCTGCAACAACTCTGCGCGGCCACCCTGCAAAAAGCTGTGACTGGCCAAGGTCTTCGGATCCCGCTCAATCCCGCCGACCCCCGGTGCAAAATTGGTCATGCTGCCGGTTGGCGTCATATGACATGATTGACATTCCTTTCCAGCCGAACGTGCGGGGCTCTCGAGCCATTCGGAGTAGGTACTGTAGACGTGCACCCCAAACACGATTCCCTCATGGCAGCTCGCGCAAAATCGGCTTTGTGATTGCAGCGGCGAGAAGACGTCTTCACCTCGGTCGACATCGTCCAATGGCCCGAAGAACACTTGACCGTGTTCTGGACGCAGCAACGAGAGTCCGAAACGTCCATGTGTCAAACCAATGTTGGCCTTGGCAACGTCTTGAACCTTGTGGCAAAAGTCACAATGCACTCCTAGCTGCGGAACTCCGGCGATCTCGCGAATGTCGGATATGGCCAGATCATCAAGCTTCGCACTGGGAATGTGACAGGCATTACAAACACCGATTCCCTCTGGATAGTCTTCAACCAGGCTCCACCCAGCGTTTGGGTTGCCGTGCCAGTCGGAACCGTCGTAGAGGTTGAGGAAGTGTCGATTGTTGGCCGAGTTCGCGTGCCCGTCGGCCTTCCACTCGTCGTAGATCTCCTGATGGCAATTCCCGCAGCTGTGGATCGACATATCATCCGGTGTCGGATCGACCCACTCATACCCTTCGTGATCGTGCGTCGGGATGGCCGTGAGTTCAATGTTCAGCGGTTGTCGTTTGGCCAATCCGCCGGCGATATAGAAGCCTTCTTTCCAAGCTGTCACGTGCGGAGGTGCTTCCGGATCGAAGGCAATGGGTAACTCAAAGCGACCATCCGCGTCAGTCAGCACGCTGGTCGCATCGCCCTTTATGCGAACGCGTGCACCGGGCACAGGCATACCACCGGCCACGACTTGTCCAACCACTTGCGCTTCTGATGAAGGTGTGTTGGGAGGTTGGTTCTCCCGTGGACCGCATCCGAACGATCCAATGGCGACAAAACAGATCGTCAGACCTAGCCAGACTTGTGCGAGATGTGCACACCAGCTGCTGTGCTCAAAGGCCTTGACGGTTTCAGACCGCCACCGGACAACAAATCGAATTCCGGGAGAACTCATAGGGTTAGAGGTGCGAAGACGGGGCTGACGGATGTGAGCAGCCAGGTAAGCGATTACGACCTGCTACGTCGAATTATAGACTCTAGTCGCTCGGCGGCCGATTTGGCGGCGGGCGTTCCCGGAAAACCTTCGATCAGCTCACGGTATTTCTTGGCCGCTGCTGCTCGTTTTCCACGTTGCTCGAGAAACACAGCCTGTCGCAGATGGGACTCGGACCGGGGGACGACAGTTCGCTCAAAGTGAGTGTCGATCCAGTATTCTCGCCAAGCTCGGGCTGATCGGCCCCCTCGGTCTCCGCCTGCCAGCTTGACCAGTGCCTTGTGTGCGAGGTCCGATGTTACGCTCGAGTCGGAATCGAGATTGCCAATGATGAGATCCGACATCTGGAATTTTTGCGAATCAGTGACTTTCTGCTGCGACCGGAGAATGGCTTCCATCACGGCCCGGCGACGTATCGGATCACGACTGTGTAATTCTCTGATCTGCCGGGCCGGGTTCAGGCCCGCCATCAAATGAACCTGCATTTGATGCTCCCAGAACGATCGCCATTCGGAACCTGTTAAAATCGTCGACAGGTCCTGCTTACCGGCAAGCGATCGCGCCGTTTGCTGAAGTAGGTCCATCTGCTGTGGATCTGACGTGCGGTCGATCAAATCGGCAATTGCCCAGCCCAGTTTTGCCTGATCGGCCGAGTCGAATTCGTCGCTACGCAGCAAGATCGTCAGCGTTGCTGCTCTGCGAACTGCGACATCTTCGTCGCTCAGGGCAGTCGCCAGTTCCACCTGTTGAGCGCCAAAACAGGATGCGATTCGGTCGATTGAATCTTGATCTACCGACCAACCCAACTCGCCCAGGCGTTGTCCGATTTGCTCCCTTCGCAGTCCCAATTCGTTCTGCAATTGGTTCCGCAATGCTCTAACTCGCTGGCGATGTGGCGCACCCATCGGGATGTCGCGACCGAGGTTCTTCAAGGCGTAATCAATCAGAAGTCGATCATCGGTTGTGCGCAGGGTGTTGGCCAGCTTTGCACTGATCACACCAACCGGACAGCTGGCATGGATCGATGCGGATCGATTGAGTCCTCGAACCAAAGCCGGAATCGCCGAAGCTCCAAGCTGCTGAAACTGGCGCGCTGCGTCGCGGCCAGCGCGACCTCTCAGCCGACCAATGTCATACAAAATGAATTGGTCGACAATCTCGTCGTGCCCTTGGTTTTCCTGCTCGTCGTGCAGTGACCAATCGAAAGTCGACTCGACACGCGCCACCGGTTCAATTCGAACCATTCGCGCATCCGCTTGTTCTTCGACCAAGCGACTCTGAAAGAAGTTGCGCAACCGCTTGCCGACCTGCTGCAGATCGACATTAGGTTGGCTTGACTTGGTTGGTGGCGGCGGTGTGCGTTCCTCAGCTTGCTCTTCAACAGGGGATGTCTCTGCGGGATCTTGTTGCACGTTCTTCTCGCGAGCCTGCGGGCTCTCCACGACGATGGGCGAGCGACTGAGGTCTTGAATCACTGCGTCTCCAAAGGTGACGAACAGTTGATCCAGTCGCGTGTGTGTTCCGTACGGTACGACTAACGAGGCGAGAATCAGCATGAATCCCAGGTGCAGTATTAGACTCAGCAACCAACTCGGGACCTGTTGAAGGAACTGCAGCGGGGAATGCTGATGCGCAGCACGCCACCTGCCGACGACGCGAGCAGGGATGGGGGGACACGTGGCTTCGGCGGTCAGCTCCACCGAGCTTTCGGGCGTTGGTGACGGTATTGCCACACTCCCGCAAGTGTCCGATCGTCGCTGCATCGTGAGGCCTCTCCGCTCAAGCAGCCCGATGACAAGTCCGGCGAAAGCCACAGACGCTGCCATCATCGACGGTTCGAAAAGATTTGAGGCGCGACAAAAAGGTGATGCTCTCTGTTCTCTAGCTCGCACCTCGCACTGCGTTGTAAACCGAATATCTGGACGCGTCAAGTTTTCACCGAGAGTGACACGGCCCCGGACGACGTAAGGAAAATATTCCGTTCCGTCGCCACAATTGCGCGTGAATTTTTCTCACTCAGGCCCACTGTGTAGCTTGGCCGACGGCATCATAAGAACATCCAGATCATTAGACTGGCGATGCCCAGCCAATGGCTCCAGCCGTAACGTCTGCCGGCGCGATAGTCGAGCCAAAGGGTGATCGTCAGGGCAGCAAGGATGACATAGGGCTGGATCATCTGACTCATCCGCACGCTGACATTACTTTGCGGTAAAGCATCGAAGGCGATCAGCAGCGTCGCGCAGAGCGGAATCTGACTGACCAAGACAAGCAATGCAAAGAACAACTTCCATATTGGCGGAAGTCGTCGGCTCAACATTGGCACCACGAAGGCGATGCCTTGAACTGCCAACGGAAGGGAGCTGCGATGTAGCACGAAGTTGTCCGGCAGCAATTGCGAAAGAATGCTGATTGCTTCGACAATCCCGATGCAAAACATCAGCCAATCACCGGGCTCAGTCGTGACCCGCAGCGACCGCGTTTTGCGGAGGATGACAACGACCATCCCGGACCAGCAGATGCCGGTGACGATCGAGAGCAGCGACAAATGCAGAATGCCCGGCAGCCGGACCTGACGCTGCGTGGGATCGACGAAGCGTCGTGCCAGCGCGAAATAGATGGCACAGCAGGTGATCAGCAGCAGCAAGTGACCTAGCGATGGACGATTCGCTCGATCGGCTTCTGCCAAAGCGGAGTCTCCCGGTTCAAGTTGGGGCACTCAATGCCGCTGAACAAGATCTGCTAGTCTCGAATGGCGTAGAGTTCCGCATATTCGAGGACCCACACGTCGATCAGGTTCAGAAAGGTGTCGGTGTCAACATCGTTGATCAGTTCGAAGTGTTCGCGGTTGAACGCTTCTTTGTTGCGAATCGTCCCTTTGGCTGCGAGTTCGACGACATGGAGGGATGAGTAGGGACGAATGCTCATCTCCAGACGACTATAAAAGTTGGCGCGTTTGCCACCGCTGCCCGGTCCCACGTCATCTCGACTGCACGCGGCACCCCATCCGCGATCGCCGTAAATCGTTTCGACCTGGAATCCGGGAAAGTGGTTGGGCACCTGTCCGACGCATTCCTCGATTCGCTCAGAGAACTCCAAGCGGTACTTCGTGTGCAGATTCTTGAGCTGTTCTTCGTTCAGCGTCTTTTGTTTTTCAGCTTGCTGCCGTTCGACGTTTCGCTTGTGCCCACGTTCGACGGCTTTGGAAAGGCGTTCTTCAAATCCGGTCATGGCATTCCAACGCTATAGATTCTGTCCGAAAGCTTTGTTCAGATTGTACTTACGTCCTACGGCCGCCCGCGAGTCAATCTACGGCAAGTTCCTAATCGGTGTCAAACCGGCTTTGAGTTGACACGAAAGTTTGCGAAAGAGTACTCTGGATGAGAGGCCTCGTCCCTTCTAATCTAATCCGGAACACTATTCACGCTAAGGCGGATCAGTTGCTTGAACGCCGTCGCTTGGCCCTTCAGTTGTGATGGGAGCTGCGCATGATGAGGTATTTATCCTTCAACACCCGCTTTCTCGTCGGCTTGTTGGCTCTGACCGTCTGTGTTTCGACCGGAGCGAAGCTTCAGGCGCAACAGAGTTGGACTTACAAGAAGGCGAAGTCTGCAATTCTCGACCCGCGCAAGGTCAATGTCTTACGAAGGGACAAGAACCCAGTCCTGCGTGCCACCGGTGCTCCCACGAAGGAACAACGTGAGGCTCTTTACAACTATTACGTTCGACACGTTTTTGCTGGGATGACTCAGCCGGCGGCGTTGGACGATGCGATGCGATTCCCGAGCTGGCGTAAGGATCTTGTGGAGGATTTGGAGCGACTGCGGAATAACGTTGTCTTGTATCGCTATCTGCGAGACGATCTGGCGTTTAACACCCTCAAGGTGTTAACCATGAACGACTATCATCCGGCATGTCGTTACAACGCGGCACTGATGATTGGCATGTTGAATGACCAGGAAGGGGACCGGAATTCGTCTCGGCCATTCCCGACGCCTTACAAGCCGGCTCGCGATTTTTTGGTCCGGGTCGTTCGCGATCAGAAGGTGCCCGATTCCGTCCGCATTGCCGGGCTACTCGGTTTACGACGTCACGCGGAACTACTTGCGGCAGGCGGGTCGAGCGACGCGGCCATGCTCAAATTGTTGGTCGATGTGACTCGCGCCGACGTCGGGCCGACCGCCAACGCTGATGCGGCGTACTGGCAGAAACGATTGGCCATCCAAGCTCTCGGCGCGATGGGTCCAGGTGGTGCGGCCAAGATTTTGAGTCCGATTGTTGGCGATGAGAATATGCCATTATCGGTTCGTTGCGCGGCGGCTCGAGCCTTGGGCCAACTTGACTACCGGAACGTGAGCAACGTCGATCCGACGGCTGTCTTGAAGGGCCTTGGTTCAATCGCCGTTTCGGCTTGTCGCGATGAAATCAAGCGCGTGCAGAAGCACAATGCCGATAATCCTGGGCCGCCCGAAGCGAATCGACCGCTCTTTGGCCAAGCCAACGAGGAGCCAGAGGCTGATCCGATCGTGCTGCAGGTTCGGCGTCAGCTCAAGCATCGCCTGAATTGTGTGACGAAGGGTATTGATGGCATTGAGAAGATCGCATCTCAACCTGACCAGAAAAACACGGTGACGACGATTCGATCTCAGATTAATGCAATTCAACGCGGATTGGACGAAGGGTTTGAGACCATGACGCCGGAAGACCTTCTGAATAAGATTGGTCCACCCGCCATCCAGTTGGAAGATGTCGTCAAAGGCAACGCGTGATAGCGGGATCTTTTTAGGGGTCCGGACACGGCGTCCAATTCTTCATAGGTCCTATACGACTTATATGACCTATTGCCCTATGACCTATTTCCGGTCGTCCTATGAAACCGCCACCGGCTCTCGCCGCGCTGCCAGTTGCTGCACTAGGGCATAGCTGCCAAACAAGACGGTCGCAAAAAACAGATCGCCCGCCAGTGTGTACCGAAAGAACGGGATCGCGCTGACATAGCAGTCGACCAATCCGGCCCACGAGCGTGGATACCAGGGCGTAACCACCCACGTCATAAAATTAGTGGCAGCGAAGAACAGGAGCGACGAGGCCAGACTGCAGGTGGCAATGCCGACTGTCGATGAAATCGCTCCGCGCCCCGCAAGAAGGCGACGCATCGGACCGCCCATCAATACCGGAAGGGTCAGAAAGGCATAAACCGTCAGCATCAGCCACGGATGATACCTGCCAACGAACAGATCGCTGATGGTCATCACCGCAATCGGGGCTAATATCGCCAGCCAACGCGAGCGGAAAAAGTATCCGGCAAACAGGGCCACGGCGGCAACGGGTGCGAAATTCGGAATCTCTTGGAAATAGAGCCTCAGACTGACGGTCGCGGCCACAAGTAGAACGAAGACAATGATCTGTTCGCCATTTCGTTTCATCGAACGATTACTCCTCAGCTAGTGAGACTGTGCTCGCTGCCCAGACACGGTATTTGCCGCCGCGGGGGCCTCTCCGGATTCTATCGGTACGTTTCGAACTTCCACAAGATCGTGTCCCCGGACTTCACGGGATAAATCGCGATACTGCGGTCACCCACTTTGCTGTTGACTCGATAGATCCAGTTTTTGCCACTCGATCCCTGGTTCTTGACATCGTCAATTTGGGTCAGCAAGAGGGTCGCCCCCTTGCCTCGATGCACAAAGCTAATTCCGCGAGGATGTTGACGCGCCGATTGCATCGCGTCGAACACCGTCATTTTGTCTCGCCAATCCAGTTGCGTGAAGTGCTTTTCGACTCCATCGCCAAAATCGACCACCAAACGGACATACTCGGCGTCTGGATCGTCAGCTGAGCACGGCGTTGAGAAGAACGTCAAGCAAGCGACGAAGCAAAAACTCCCAGCCGCGACCAAGAAAACGCGGTTCCGCATCGGCCACCACCGATTTCGCATGATTGTTTCCTCTCAAACACTCTTGCAGCGGGGCAATTTCTAGGTGATGTGTCGACTTTCTGGCCAATGGTGAACTTAACTGGCGTCGCATGACATTGGAATAGGGGACGTGAAGGGTTTGAGTAGCGTTGACGCCGCGATTTTGCACCGTACGATTATTTTTAGCCGGCTACGGACATCCGATTGAGCGGATAAAAGAATTAGTGCTTCGAGTACTCTGATCTCTCGGTACGTCTCCGTGGTGCGGTGTGACGAGACTCGATGACCGAGTAAGGCCTGAGTCGAAAAAGTAAGTTGATCAATACCGGTGTGCAGGAGCTGGGGTTGTCCCAAACTGCGGAAGCGAAGCTTTCGTACGTCGTGGGACAGACCGCGATCTACCGGGCAAATTGGGATTGCGGGGAAGCCGTGCTGGGTTGCCCCCATCTTGTAAGGGAAAAGCGGGGCGTGCCATGGCCACATCATCCATGACGCTGTCGTTCCCCGAGTCGGACGTCGCCGTTCTGACTTTGGATATGCCGGGGAAGGGAGCAAACATCCTCTCGAAGTCCGTCCTTGAGGAGTTAGGCGGCAAACTGGATCAGTTGGCCGATCGAAACGATCTGCAAGGGCTGGTCATCGTCTCTGCCAAGCCTGGCATGTTCATCGCCGGTGCGGATCTCCGCGAGTTCGCGGTCTCGTTGGACGCGTCGGAGGACGAAATCATTCAGAAATGCCGAGTGGGGCAGACGCTGTTTCAACGGCTTTCCAAAATATCTTGCGTCACCGTCGCGGCAATCGACGGGATTTGTGTCGGTGGCGGGGCCGAGTTGGCCTTCTGGTGCGATCGGCGTATCGCCAGCGACGGAGCGAAAACCGAGATTGGATTCCCCGAGGTCAAACTGGGGCTGTTTCCCGGCTGGGGCGGCACGGCCCGCGCACCGCGAATGATCGGAATGGCCAATGCTCTGGAAATGGTGACGGCGGGGAATTCGATTGACGCCGAGCAAGCTTACGAAATGGGCTTGGTCAGCCATATCGCGCCGGTTGATCGGCTAACTGCATCGGCGATCGACTTGATCCGCTTGGAGCAAAGCACCGGTGACTATCTTAAGGACCGGGAATCATGGAGCGGTTCGATCGGCATCAGCGAGGCCGAACTCGGCTTTCTCGGTGCGACGGCCTCCGCGATGATCCAGCAGCAGACCAAGGGTCACTACCCTGCCCCGTCGGCCGCCTTGGAAGTGATGATGGAAGCGTCCGCGATGGACATCGACGCTGCCTGCGAGCTTGAGGCCAAGGGTATGGCGAAGTTGTTCGGTTCGCCCGTCAACGCTTCGCTCCTGAACGTCTTCTTTCTGACCGATCGCAACAAAAAAGACCGAGGTATCGAATCCGATGACATCCAGCCGGAGAAGATCTCGACGAGTGCCGTGATTGGTGCGGGAATCATGGGTGCCGGGATCGCGGCCGCGAATGTCAAACGGAGCGTACCCGTCACGCTGACCGATGCCAACCACGAGGTGCTTGATCAAAGTGTTGGTGCGATTTTGAAAGAAGTCTCATTCAACAAGAAGACTCGCAAGTCAGATTTTGATCGTGCTCTGAAGCTTGCTCCCCTGTTGAACGCGACGGTGTCGGATACCGAGGTCGCCTCGGCAGACATCGTGATCGAAGCAGTTGTCGAGAACTCCGACGTCAAGCGACAAATCTACAAACGGCTCGAACCCCAGCTCCGCCCGGATGCGATTCTGGCATCGAACACCTCGACGATTCCCATTACGCAGTTGGCCGCCGACCTGGAGCATCCCGAACGATTCTGCGGAATTCACTTCTTCAATCCCGTTCGGCAAATGAAATTGGTCGAGGTGATTCGCGGAGAGCAAACCAGTGACCAAACGGTCGCGACGGCCGTGGCTTACGCAAAACGCCTGGCCAAGTCGCCGATTGTCGTCAACGATGGCCCGGGCTTTCTTGTTAATCGCCTGTTGCTGCCGTACATGAACGAGGCGTTGGAGTTGATTGTCGAGGGCGCCGAAATCAGTGCGATTGAGCGGGTGGCCAAGAAGTTCGGCATGCCCATGGGTCCGATCACTTTGTACGACATGGTCGGATTGGACACAGCTTTCTACGCCGGGCGAACGATGTGGGAGGCATTCCCGGATCGCATTTCGGCTTCGCCAATTCTGCCCGCATTGGTCAAGGCGGGTCGCTTGGGTCAGAAGTCCGGCCTCGGTTTCTTCTCGTATCAGAACAAGAAAAACCGCGCCCAGCCCGACCCAGGGTTGTCGAAGTACGTTGAGCCCTACATGAATTCCGAGACGCGTAGCTTTGAAGCCAGCGAGATCGAAGCGCGTCTGTTTTTGCCGATGCTGCTCGAAGCAACTCGCGTGTTGCAGGAGCAACTCGTTCGCGACGTGCGAGATGTCGATCTGGGGCTGATCTTCGGCATCGGCTTCCCGCCGTTCAAGGGCGGACTGTTGCATTGGGCGGACACATTAGGTGCCGCAGACATCGTTGAGCGACTCAAGCCGCTGGAGCCGCTTGGTGTTCGTGCCGAGGCCACGCCGTTGCTACTGGAGATGGCGGCCAACGGAAAGAAATTCTACGATTGACGAAGGTCCGCCTGAGAGACCTTCTCGGGCGAAGCGAAGGAGACAGGCATGAAGAACGCTGTTGTGGTCGATTGCGTTCGCACTCCCATTGGACGCGCACACCGCGAGCGCGGCTATTTCCGTCATGTTCGCAGCGACGATTTGGCAGTGTCCTGTGTCAGTGCGCTGACGGAAAGGACCGGTATCGATCCGGCGGCCATCGAGGACGTCGTGCTGGGCAATACCCAGCAGACGATGGAGCAAGGCATCAACGTCGCGCGAACGGTCGCTCTGATGGCGGGTCTTCCGGCAGAATCCGGTGGCGCGACAATCAATCGATTATGTGGTAGCAGCCTGCAGGCCTTGAATCAGGCGTCGCACGCCATCATGGCGGGATTTGAAGACGTGCAAATCGTCGGAGGCCTTGAACACATGCAGCACGTGCCGATGGATCACGGATTGGACCTCAATCCGAAGCTCTTCCATCGCACCTCAAAAGGCGCTTTGATGATGGGCGTAACGGCCGAATTCCTGGCCCAGACCAACGGTATCTCGCGCGAAGAGCAAGACGCGTTTGCGTTGAAGAGCCATCAGTTGGCTAGCGCCGCGCATAACAAAGGAGAATTCAAGCGCGAGATCGTGCCGGTCTATGCTTTGGATGAAGAAGGGGATCTCTTCCTGGCCGATCGTGACCAGTGCGTGCGTGGTGATTCAAGCGTCGAAGCTCTCGGCGAGCTCGCTCCTGCCTTCATGCCCAAGCTGGGTACGGTAACCGCTGGCAACAGTTCGCCATTGAATGATGGAGCGGCGGCCATGTTGATCATGTCAGAAGAGTCCGCCAACGAGTTGGGATTGAAGCCACTGGTCAAGGTTCGTGGAACAGCCGTCGCCGGCGTCGAACCCTCGGTGATGGGAACCGGGCCGGTTCCGGCCACCAAGAAGGTCCTCAAGCGCACGGGCCTGTCCCTTGACGACATCGGGCTGATCGAGCTTAACGAGGCATTCGCCGCTCAAGTTCTTGCCTGTGTTCGCATGTTGAAACTTGATCAGGATCGACTCAACGTGCGCGGCGGTTCGATCGCCATCGGACATCCCCTGGGAGCCAGTGGTGCACGCATTGCCACGACTTTGATACACACCATGATCGATCGGGACGTTGAGTTCGGTCTGGCCACGATGTGCATTGGCGTCGGACAGGGAATTGCCACTGTCTTTCAGCGAGTTTAGCGTAATTCGCCGATTTTTCCGGTTGCAGACTATGATGTAATAGATGGGCATTATTTTCGCGGCGGTTCGCATCATAAGGAGCCATCCATGAAGACCGATTCAGCTGACGCCGAATCCAAAGTCCCGAGTTCGACGGAAGAGCACCACGAATCCTTTGCGGAAACGGCACTCAAGTTGGGTGGCGCCAGTGAAGAGGAGGCCCGACGAACCGGTGCCATCGATTCGGCGGATGACGATGTCGAAAAGCTGTTCAAGCCGCAGTACCAAACGGCGAACAGCCCGGCTCACCGTGCCGTCTGGGACCGAGGACTTCCAGTCGAGCTGTTTCAGTCCATTCCCGCCGAAGCCCCCGCAGATGTTCGCAAAGTGATGGACGATTCGGTGAACATCGTCCAAGGGCATCGCGATGCCGGCACACTGCTTGACGAGCAACGTAAGATCTCGGCAACAGTGCTGAGTGATCTCGGTGAGGTTGGCTACTGGGGACTGCTGGTTGATCGAAAGTACGGCGGATGGCACGCGCCGTTCCGCAGCTTTGCCCCCTTCCTGACGCGAATGTCCATGGTCGATCCGACGGTCGCCGGTTTGGCATCGGTGCATGGATGTATCGGAGCGGTCGATCCCGTTAGCACGTTCGGCAATGAGGAGCAAAAGCAGCGATTCCTTCCGAAGCTTGCTTCTGGCGAACGGCTTTCGGCGTTTGCCTTAACGGAGCCTGGTGCCGGTTCCGACTTGACGGCTCTAAGTACCCGAGCTGAATTACATGGTGACCATTATCTGGTCAACGGGGAGAAGCTGTTCATTACCAACGTTGTCCCTGGGCGGACGATTGGGCTGGTCTGTCTGATTGATAACGAGCCAGCCGTTTTGATCTGCGACTTACCCGACGAGGAAAACGATCAATTTCAGCTCACGAAGTACGGCCTGTGGGCACTGAAGCACACCCACAACCAAGGCATCGTTTTCAAAGACTTCCGCGTTCCGGCTAACAACCTCTTGGAGCCCAAACGCGGACACGGATTGACGATCGCCTACCACGGGCTGAATCTTGGTCGAGTTGCACTGTGTGCGAGTGCTGCTGGCAACATGCGTCTGATGATGGCCAGTATGATCCCCTGGGCTCATTACCGCGTGACCTATGGCGAATCGATCGCAAAACGGGAATTGGTGCGGCGTCGATTAGGTCACCTCGCCGGATTGATTGTGGCCTGCGATGGTCTCGTGCATTGGTGCTCGCACTTGATTGACGAGGGCTACCGTGGCGAGATGGAGTGTATCATCGCCAAGATTTTCGGCAGCGAAGCTCAGAAGGACGCGGCCATCGAGTTGTTCATGAAGACTCACGGCGGTCGCTCGTTCTTGCACGGTCACATGTTTGGGGACAACGTTCACGAGTATCTCGCGCCCTGTATCTACGAGGGCGAAGGCGAAATGCTGGGAATGGCATTCTTCAAGTCGCTGATCAAACACCACGGTACCACGTTCTTCGAACCCATCGGTCGTGCGTTACAGGCCGCGGGCATCCGCAAACCGAATCCTGTCAATCCGGCGCATGCCTGGGCACTTCGAGGTGCAGTAGCGCCTTACGCCAAGTGGTATCTGAGTGAGAAGTTCAGTCGCAAGCCACGACCGGCGCTGCCGAACATGCCCGACAAGCTGAGGTCGCACGCCGAGTTCGCCGCCGAGCAACTGCAAAGCAGCCCGCTGAAAATCAGCCAGATCATGCAAAAGCATCAGCTGAAGTTGGCCGATCGGCAGTGTCGGATTTCGGAGCTTTCAGCGAGAATTCAAAGCCTTGTCATCATCCTTTGCACCAGTCTCTATGCCTCCCGTCAAGACGACGAAGTCGTACAAACGGCGGCCGACGTCTTGTGCCGACATCTGAAGAACTCGGTGACCGGCAAGCGACCTTCGGACCGCGATTTCCGCACCGTCACCGAGCTTGGCGAGAAGATCGTTGATGGCGGATTCAAATCGATTGCGGGTCTGAAGGTGGACGAAGTGCTGATGCCCTACGACTCGCAGTAAGCCCGCACCCGTGACGAGTGTTCCCAGGGCGAGCACGGCGATGCCCTGGGAACAAGGGGCGCCTCTTCCCCGGATGATTCTTTCAGTCCGAGCGCATCTTCTAAAATGAAGCCGCGAGATGTGATACTCTAATAAGAAATCGCGGTTTCGCATTCTGATATCACCAAGGGAATTACCATGGCCACTTTCTCGGTCATCCTGGCAGCGGCGGGTAAAAGCAGCCGATTCAAGGATCAGCACTACAAAAAGCCATTCGTGCCCTTGGCGAACAAGGCCGTTTGGTTGTACTCGGCGGAGCGCTTCCTGAATCGTGACGATGTCAAGCAATTGATTCTGATCATCGCTCAAGAAGATCGCGAATCGTTTCAGATGAAATTTGGCGCGAACGTTGCCATCCTCGGTGTCGATGTTGTCGAGGGAGGTGAGGATCGAAGCGATTCGGTCCAGGCAGCTCTAGCGCATGTTAAGCCGGACGTCGATTTCGTCGTTGTTCATGACGCGGCGCGCCCCTGCTTGGCGAATGAGTGGATCGACAAGGTGTTTGCCGAAGCCGAGAAGTCTGGCGCAGCGATTCTAGGTACGCCTGTGACAAGCACCTTGAAGCGCTCCAGTGACGGCAAGAGCATCGACGAAACCGTTTCGCGCGATGGGCTCTGGGAAGCACAAACACCCCAGGTCTTCCGACGCGACTGGTTGCTTGAAGCCTACGCAAAGCGTGGTGATGCGAAGTCAACCGATGACGCGCAGCTGGTGGAGCAGATTGGTCATACGGTGTCCATCGTGCCGTCGGCGATGAGCAACATCAAGATCACATCTCGTGCCGATCTACGCATCGCCGAGCAGATGCTCAAAGCGTTGCCGAAGCCCAAGCTGCAAGGTCCGGCTCATCCGTTCGCCGACGATGATATGTGGCGCTAACTTGTCACCGCCCGATGAGTGGGCTTCATGCCACTTCGGTCTTTTCGGCGTTGCCAGCCACTGGAATTGGACGTTCGTGTTCCTCGAGATGTCGGACACCGTCGCTGTTGGCGATCACGACCACGCCACCAGGACTTACGGTGAAACCATTGGCCCGGTCTTCTTCCGGGTCGATACCAATCCTTGCCCCTCGAGGGATTCGAATTCCCTTGTCAATGATCGCTCGTCGGATCTGAGCGTAGCGGCCGATGTCGACATTGTCGTAGACAATCGAGTCCTCAACGTGTGCGTAGCTGTTGACTCGAACGTTGGCTCCCAGAATGCACTTCTCGACTTGGCCGCCGGAAACAATTGAACCCTGACAAATGATGCTGTCCATCGCTCGGCCGCATCGATCGTGATCGCCATCATGTCCGCTGAAGACGAATTTCGGCGGCGGATAGTTCGGATGATAGGTCCGAATCGGCCAGTGCTGATCATAGGTGTTCAACTGTGGATCGACGGAAATCAGATCCATGTTCGCTTCAAAGTAGGCATCCAGTGTCCCGACATCGCGCCAATAGGCGTCGCCTTTGCGGTTTTCATCCTTGAACGGGAAAGCGTATACCTGACAGTTGTCGATCATCGATGGAATCAGGTCACGACCGAAGTCATGGGTGCTCTTGGTGCGAGTCGCATCTTGGCAGAGTTGTTCAAACAGGAAGCGAGCGGTGAACACGTAGATGCCCATCGAGGCCAGACAGTGATCGCTGTCGCCAGGAATCGTTTTCGGGGTGTCTGATTTCTCCTCAAAGCCGATGATCTGATTATTCTCGTCCACCTGCATCACGCCGAAATCGCGTGCCTCCTCCGGACTAACACGCAGAGCACCGACCGTCAGATCGGCCTTCTTTGCCTTGTGAATGTCGACCATCGTGCGATAGTTCATCTTGTAGATGTGATCTCCCGCCAAGATGATCACGTACTCGGGCCGCTCTTTCTCGATCGTATAGATGTTCTGGTAAACCGCATCGGCCGTCCCCTGATACCAATGCTCGTCGATTCTCTGTTGAGGCGGAACGACGTCGATGAATTCGCCTAGCTCTCGACAGAAGAAGTGTCGCCAACCCAGATTGATGTGGCGATCCAGGCTCATGGCCTTGTATTGCGTCAGCAACAACATCCGACGCATACCACTGTTTAAGCAGTTCGATAGTGCAAAATCGATGATGCGATATGAGCCGCCGAAAGGCACAGCTGGTTTAGCTCGGTCCCGAGTCAAGGGCTCCAGTCGCGATCCTTTGCCACCTGCCAGGATGACGGCTAGACAGTTCTTCATTGAGTTTCTCCCAAACAACGAGGTCGATTGGAGCGATCACCGACCTCCTGATGCATCACCGTTGCCGGCCGCCGTTCAACAGGCAGAACCACCCGGCCATTTTATCGGTTTCGCACTATTCGAAAAACAGGAAAACCAAGCAACCAACCTGT
>CAJHYQ010000270.1_pt1 | contig 24646 bp, 15 predicted proteins | sample 9198721 | NCBI WGS metagenome assembly CAJHYQ01 (sample SAMEA7708357, study PRJEB35096) | sediment metagenome | biome: marine neritic benthic zone biome [ENVO:01000025]; feature: sediment [ENVO:00002007]; material: shallow marine sediment [ENVO:03000034] sea grass bed [ENVO_01000059] ... | reverse complement strand
ATTCCTGTACGTCGAGTCGCGGTTTTGCTCCACGCTGCCTTCAGACCCCGCCTCGCGGCGACGCCCTTGCGCTTCGCTAATCCTTCACCTCCATCTAGTTGGATAAGGGACTTTCACCCTCAAGTTGAAAACATGCCTGGCAAACAGAAAACAGGTCTCGCCTTGCAAACGAGACCTTGCTGGTCGCATCGACCCCGGATTCAGCTCTTGACGCTCAACCGGGTCGGTCCGAGCACAGCGCTGGCTGATGACAACGCTGTGCTGCGGACGCAAGACGCGGTGCCTACTTGTTATTCAGGTCGACGAGGACGTCGTGGTCGATCACCGCCACCCTGGCGTCCACCCGGTCCACGTCCGCCGCCTCCTCGACCGAAGGCTGCGAATCGTTCCTCGAGTTCGGACCGACTCACGTATCCGTCGCCATTGCTATCAATGTCGTCGAATCGATCCCGCATTCGTTCGGGTACTTCATCCTTGCTCAGTTTGCCATCGTCGTCAGCATCAGCTTCGAACATGCGATCCAGGAAACCACTGCGGCCACCACCACCGAGGCCGCCACCAGGTCCGCCACCACGTCCTTGGCGCGGTGGTGAAAACTCTTCGCGAGTTAATTTGCCGTCGCTGTTCTTATCCAGCTTCTTCAGAGCCGCCACCGCATTGGCCATTTCCTCAGCTGAAATCTCACCATCCTCGTCAGCATCCAGAGCGGCAATGATCGGTGACGGTGGTCGTCGACCTCGGTCCGGGCGGCCCGAACGTTCGCCGCGATCACCTCGATCGGACTGGGCCCGTCGCTGACCCCGCTCTCGACGAGGGCGATCGTCTTGTGCCGACGCCAGATTACCGAATAGAAGCAGGGCCACGAGAAAGGCCGGCAATAATCGCAAAACACTCATTGATTTCTCCCTTGGAAGTGCTGATCTCAGGAGGTTCGATACAGACGCGTTGGTCAACATGACCTTCGAATAGGTTGCGAACATTCGCTTCGAACACGTCTCTCGAAAGTAAGTAACCCCTCGTCGCCCCGGCGGTTTCGCAGCCTCCCGGGTTTTTCCCTTGAGCCTCCGGTCCGAACCGTTGTGGTTGCTCGCCCACGTGATTCTCACGACTCGATTAGCAGGTAAACGGAGCAGGAATGTGACAAAAACCCAACGAAAATCGGCTCGATCCCCTTGCGAAGTCGTTGGTGAGGAAATTCTGATGACTTGTCCGGGAGAGCGAGGCTCCTGGCGAGCCGCATGAGCGCAATCGGCTCGGCAGGAGCCTCGCCCGCCTCGCCCTCCCGATTATGAAACGCCGCAGATCGCCGAGGCAATAGGGACCGATCCGACTTATGAGACAAGGCGCAATCGTACTGTGTGGGGGACAAAGTACGAGAATGGGGCATCCCAAAGCGATGCTTCCGTTCGGACGTGAGGTGATGCTTAATCGCGTGTTGAGTCGACTAAACACTCAATCTCGCATCGTGGTAGCCGCTCCGGATCAAGTCCTACCTCCACTTCCTCCGGATGTGGTGGTGACTCGCGACGAGCATCCCGGGCGAGGCCCACTGGAAGGCTTGCTCGCGGGACTAAGGGCCGGCGAAAGCTTCGCGGATGCCTTTTATGCGACCGGCTGCGACGTGCCGTTGTTGCGCGCATCGTTGGTGCAGCAGCTGTTCGATCTGCTCGCAGACGATGACGATATCGTCGTACCCCGTGACGGAAAGCATCACCACCCGCTTGCTGCCGTATACCGCCCGCGGATCGTGCCAACGATTGAGAAGCTACTAGCCGACGATCGGCGTCGTCCCTTTTTCCTTTTTTCCGAGGTACGAACGCGGGAAGTGGACGTGGAGGGATTGCGGTCGTCCGATCCCGATTTGGATTCGCTGCTGAACGTCAACAGCCCGGACGACTACGTGCTCGCCATGAAGAAGGCTGGTCTGAAGATGTCGCCCGAAATGGTCGAGCGATTCGACATTTGACGCAACCGGATAACACCAGGCGGATGCGTTGCGGCATAAGACTCACCGAGACTCCGACCTACGCTTCGCTCTCGCCATCCTTGCAACCAACGATCTCCGATTCGTGCAAGTACTCGTCACCGACCGGATAATTACGGAATCGAATGGAGTAATACTGCTCAAACCACTCGGCAATCGTTGGTTCAATGCCATCGTCATAGTCGGGACTGACGTGCAGAGTCTTACCGACAAGTGGCTCTCGTATCTCGCCTTCTTCAACCATTATCCGTCCCGCCTTGATGACATATCGCGGCAACTCGAACATGACTTCTCGATTTTCGTGCGGCGTGTAGATCGTGATATCCGCGTCGGCACCTGGCCCCAGATGACCTTTGTTGCGAAGACCCAAGATGCGTGCGGGTCCAGCGCGGGTGATGATCGCAATTTCGTTGAGCGTGTACTCGCGATCGAGATCTGCTAACACACTGCGTTCCCGCATCGTGGGATTGACCGTTTTCAATACGTCTTGACGGTAAGTTCGATCCATGAGCAGACGAATGATTTGCGGATAGGCCAAGAATGATCCGCCATTAGGATGATCGGTACTCATCACGACACGCCACGGATCTTCGACCAGCAGATACCACTCGAGACCGATCGCCCATTGCAGCGAATGCACCAGACTCTTGTTGCGATATTTGATCGGTGCGATGCCACAACCAGCTTCCAACTCAGTATCCGCGCTGAACCATTTCGTTCCGTAGACATTCGAGAGGAAATACCCGAGCGGTCCGTCACCCGTCATGCTGGTCGTTTCCCCAAACAGCACCTGACCTACATCAACAGTCACGTTGTCGTGAGTGTTGACGTAGTCCGCCAGCGGCTGGACCTTGCTGTTAAACGTGTTCTCGTCGCCGTCTCCGCCGCCATAACTGTGAAACTGAATGTGGGTAATGTGTCCGCGATGGCCTTCCAGAGCCTCCATTGAGCGTAGTGTCGTGTCCCAGTTGCCGGGCAGGCCGAGATTGTTGCAATGCAGGTGAATGGAATGCGGCAATCGGAGGGCATCAACGGTTTGTGCCAGCCCGCGGATGATTTGCCGTGGCGTCACATCGAAATGATCCACCGTTGAATCAATCGTGGAAACGTTGCCGGCCTGTTGTTGTTTCCAAACCTCAACACCGCCTGGATTGACCAGCTTGGCCGCATACCCTTTGGCGGCACCCAACAACCACGACACAAATGCCTGCAATCGTTCGGGTTCGTTCTCCTGAATCGATTTCATCACAAAATGATTGTTGCCCATGAGGACGTAGAAACCCTTGTCGATGCAAGGTGTGTCATCAAATTCTTCATGGGCATGTCGTGCCGAGAGCGGTGGCACGGCCGCGTCGAAGGCTGTTGTGTAGCCCAAGCCGGCGTACTTGTAGCCGGTGGCAAACGTACTTGGAACACTCCCCATGGTTCCGCTGTGAGTTCGCGCCGTACGACGCACAGGCTCCTCACGTCGTTTTTCTTCCGGGCGCATCTTGCGGGCCATGTTGACCTTCGGCCCCGCGATGTGGCAATGCATGTCGACACCGCCGGGCATGATGACTAATCCGGCCGCATTTAGCGTGCGACTTGCCCGAACCGTCGGATCGCTGGGACACTCAACGATCTTGCCACCTCGAATCCAAAGATCCTTGACTTGGCCGTCAATGCCATTGGCTGGGTCGTAGACGTAACCGCCTGAAATTTTGAAGAGAGTATCTGTCATGCTCACTTTGGACTTCGCGCCCGTTAGCTTTGCGTTTACCAGACTCTGAAGGCAAGGCAACAGCGACGCAAGGCAGGCCAGAGGTCAACCCTCTTGTGAGGAGTGAACTCAAGGGGTGTAATGCTTCGTAGGGGCGAGTATACACGTTCGACCCATCGACCGGCAGGCCCGACTCTAAGCCGGGATAAACGCCCGAACAATATCAGGGCAAGCGGCCTGATTGTGCGTAGATCAAGGAGTGTTCCCCGTGTCTTGTGTGCAGATTGACATCGCCAGGAAGAATATTGAGTTTGCCCGACGATACACGCAATCCCTCGTTGATGACTTCGATGAATCTGAGTGGTTTCAACAACCGACACCCGCAGTCACTCACCTCGCTTGGCAGGTCGGACATCTGGCCATGGCCGAGTATGCACTGACGATGATTCGCATTCGAGGCAAAGAGCCGGACGATCAAGAGTTCATTTCCAATGCGTTCTTCAAGCAATTCAAGAAGGGCTCCCAACCGGGCAGCAACGCATCGGACTATCCTGCCGTGAGTGAGATCCGGCAAGTCTTCGATGCGGTGCATCAGCGCGCTATCCAAGAGCTTGCTAATTACACTGACGAAGAGCTGGACGTTAAGCTACCGGAACCACACGCAGTGTTCGACACCAAGCTGGGATCGATCTTCTTCTGTTCGGCGCACGAGATGCTGCATGCCGGCCAAATCGGTCTACTGCGACGTCTGCTTGGCAAGGAATCGCTGCGTTAGGTCAGCGTTGCGCCATTGTCCCGTTCCCTTTGAGCTCTCGAACACGTTTCTCGATGCCGGTCAAAATCTCAAAGTCACTTGGGAAAGGCGATTCGAACGCGGGTCGTAGCGGGATCGGGATGTCGTCCATGCGATACACGGTGCCGGGTACATTGATACCGTAAGTTGCTACCGCGAAGGCAACGGTTGCGTGCCGAGTCGTAGGCGTTTCTTTCGGATCAAGTGCGACGTACGGAATCGACTGCAGGTGCTCTCGCGCAGGCTGGCTGAAGTTCGCCATTGGATCACTTGCGATGATCATCGCAGCATCCGCTTCACCACGAGCCAATACGTCGGACGCGGTGTACTCACCGGGATTGAAACGAGGGTAACCTCGCGTCAAATTCACACCGAACGGATAACCGGTTCTCCAAGCGACCACGTTATCTGCCCCGGTAACATTTCCATGTCCGCGATTTGGTTTGCAGACAAAGCGGGTGTATTTGTTCATGTCGCGTGTGAGTGCCAATAGTGCCTCGCTGTTGGCATGCTTACCGCGGGTCATAGTCACACCCATACCAAAGAAGATGACGCCAAATTTCGCCGCCTTCATTCGCTCCATCAGATCTTGCCAGACGGATAATTCAATTCCGGTTTCTTCGAGTACCTTCTCCGGATCCAAGTCGATGTCTTGTGCAAGGGCTCGCAGAGTCCAGAGTGCTTCGAAATCGCGACGTGGCTTGATCTGCAGAAAGATATCGGCTGCTTTTGCTGACTTGGTTTTCCGCACGTCTACGACGACGCATGTACGATCCTTGCGACCGTTGGGCAGGAACATGCCCTTGGGCATGAGGCTGTACTTGGTAAAGTGACGCGGGTGACTCTCGGCTGGATTCGATCCCCAAAAAATGATGACGTCGCCTCGATTGCGAACCTCTCCCAAGGATGCGGTCACCTCACCCACACCTTGAAACGCCATCCCCGACGGTCCGTGACAGACACTGGTTGTGGTATCGACCAGGCCTCCAATCCAATCGCAGATGCCTACGGCCACGCGTTGAGACTCAGACGTTGTATCACTCAGTCCGTAAGTCAACGGGTATTTCGCGTTGGCCAGGATCTCCGCAGCGTACTTGATACCGTCTTCGACACTGGCGGGCTCACCCTTGATCAAACAAGCGGGTCGGTCCTCGATGTCGTGATTCAAAAACCAGGATGTCCCCAACACACACGCCCGTTGTGCTTTGACGATCTGGTGTCCCTTGACATGCAAATTGATGTCGTCGCAAACGCAACCGCAGAACGTACATGTCGCGTCTTCGACAATTCGCAGACCATCGCTGGACTGGGGAGATTCGGCTGTTGACATTGTGTAGTGCACCCTAATGATGTGGCCAAAACGATATTGTAATTGAACTCTGTCGCTCACAGAAGGAGACGGCCGTCATGGCGAGAGGACTGCATTTCCCCTGAAGAAAACGTGCACCAGGACGTCATAAGGCGGCGTCACGCATTCTTGCGTCGATGACCGTTTCGGACGTCCCGAGCTACCGCCGAAAACTAGGGAGAAGGCCCTTAAGGCGATCCAATCGACTTGCCGTCGCGGCCTCTTCAGCTGGCTCTGATGGCTTCACGACCGGTGGCGGGGCTAACAACACTTGTGCTTCGGGAACGTTATTCATGAGATAACGCGGCCAATAACCGCTAAGACTGTGAAGACAATCGCTCAAGTGGCTCTTACGCAGTTGGTAATCGGCTTGATAAAGAAGTCGTGCGAGCACTTTCTGTTCGCTGTCATCAAGTGCCAGGATGTCATAGACACGAACGTCATCAATCAACACCTCACCGTTGCCACCGACCTCAATACCGATTCGCAGATTCGAGCCGATCCGTGGCAAGCGATTGACGCGAAAGACGAACTCTTTCCATTCTGCGTTAAGCTCGCTTTCGGATGGGTCCGCACCGATCGCGGGCCAGGGGTAGTAAGTTGTATCGTTCGCCCTGAGCACAAATCGCACCTGTGGTGGGCGTTGGGGATCGACCGCCTTGGCTCGGATGGCAATCGACATTCGGCCCGATTCGGGTGGAACGATCGGCTCGCTAAACAGGACGCGCGCCGTATTCGCCGCACGGACTCTCAAGGCCGACTGGCCTTCAAAGACATCCTCCTGTTGAAGTGAGATGCCGGACATCCATTCGGTGGACCAACCAGGTATCTTTCCGCCTGGCCCTGGCAACGCCTCAAAGTCGGCATTCGTCAGCAGGTCTAGCGAAGGGGGTGCGCGGAGCCGCGCCGCGCGACGCCCTAAGCTCTTGATTCGGTCACGCATGGCCGGTCTCACCTCTGGGGGTACGCGAAGTTCGGCATTGCGGACCCGAGCCACGCCACCGGCCTGAATCGCGACGAGGTCGTATGGACGCAACTCAAGACTCCAAGTCGCATGCCCTTGCGAATACTCAATCTCCTCAAGCACGCGGTCGGAGACTGGCTCAAAGCGAACCCCGGGCGCAATATCAAAGCGAATCTTGGCGGTCACCGACCAAGGCGAATCGTTGACGACGTAGACATAAGTCCGATCATCCTTGATCAGCTGCCGAATTTGCAGCGGCTGAGTCGGCTGATCAGGAAGTGCCAGTTGGAAGGGCTCAGCCGGTAGCTGTCCGTAAGTGTGCAGCAGGTCGCGCAGATCTCGCTCTTGCCCCATCGGAAGCAGCCAACCTCCTTCGAAGATCGCATTCGCGTCACGGACGCTGATCGCGTGGATGAAACGTTCACGATTTTGAAACGCCACCGGCGATACTTGAGCAACGAGCGACATCAAAGTTGTGCCACCACCGTAAGGACTCAGCTCGTCGAACGAACGGAGTCGCTTCCTGTAGGGCTCAAGTAAGAATTGGCTGGCTGAGTGACGGTTGAAGTATTGATCGACCTCGTCAGCAAGATTGAATTCGATATCCGCCCCTTGTCGTGAAGGGGCAAGCGTTGGTCGGAGCTTATGTGGGCGTAGAAAAACGATGTTCTCGTAAGCTTGAAACTGATTAATGTCCAGCCCCATATCCTTCATTGCCGATTCGATATTCGCTTCGCGTGGTAGCGCTGGGCGGAAGACGCGTTGCATCGGCCGACTTTCGATCAATCGAGCGCCGGCCAGGTACAGCCGTGCATCAGGCCGCTGACGCGCCAGCTCGTGGCTCATCTTATGGTACAGCCCAGCTAACTCACGACTCCGCCAGTCCAACCACTCAGCTCGTGATTTACCGTAAGTCAACAGATTGCGGAGGGAAGAAGTCCCGTTGCCCTGAATCCCCACCTCATTGGTAAAGCGTTGGACGGTTTGCGCATCCATCGCCCACTCGTAGTCCGGCAATTGCGTATAACCGTCGGGTGCAAGCGAAATGCTAATCCCACCGAATGATGGATGCTTGGCATAGCGCAACACAAGTTCACGAACAACGGCCACCATCTCCGTTTGAACACGTTCGTTCAGCGGATTGTAGTACGGTGCGCGTCCTCGCTTGGCACCCTTGTATCGTTCAATCCACGTCATCCCATTCGAATCCAGCAGATCGATGCCGAGCGCCGACGGATCACGTTGCCAGCGTAGCTGCTCCAGACCGGGCAACGGTGTGGCAAATTCAATCGCCGGCACCAACGTAATGCCCTCCCGATTACATAAACGGAAGAGCATCTCGAGAACGTCTTTCTTAACCGCATCCTGTCCAGTCGCGAAGAAGACCCCCCGATCATGCTTGGGCGTGGGTTGCAAAATCTGGCTCGGATACAGCGTGCTTCCCTCACTTGCGCAGGTCACGACGAGTCCGTTGTAACCGACACGTTTGAGATAGCGGATCATCCGCGTCCCGCCCTGGTGGAAAGTCATCCAGTCTTCGAGACTGCGTCCCGTTTCTGAATCCAAGGACTCGGTTGCGCTAAAGCATTCTGGAAAGAGCGGCTTTTCGAAATACGCGAAGGCCTTGCGACCATCCGGTCGTGGCGGCGGCGATGCCGGTTGAGACTCGCGGCGGAAGACTCGAAATCCACCAAACACGGCAGCTGATTCTTCACTTAGATTGGTGACCAGTACAAGCGGTGACTTCGTCCTTGGCCAGAACGTGAGCCGATGCGACGATACCTTCGGCAACTCGACCCCAACCCCGGCAACCTCCTCCTCAGAAATAATCAGACCCGAATCGCGTCCGACCGGTATCACCTTGCCGGCTGCGTTGGGCTCTACGATGCTGACCACGAATCCCTGAGCGAGTCGGCGCGGGAAATCAACTTCCAGCTCGTGCTCGACGCCGACTTCATCGATCGGCAACGGATAGGCCTGCCAACCGCCGACTGGCAATCGAGTCCAGACGCGCCCTTCGTGACTCCATCGCTCCGTCTCCTTGTTCCCCAAGGGTCTGTCAGAGCGAAACCCTGGCAAGAGCGACCACTGTGGCAGCTTCATCATGCGCTGCCACCAATTCTTTTGAGTCGGATCGAGATCCGCCAGCAAACGAAGCGACTCGTCGGCTCCGCCCTGCTGCGCCTCGTCGCTGATGACCACTAGTTGGAGCCGCCGCTTCGCAATGGGTTTATCAGCGGAAAAGGGCGCGGTCAGTCGCCGATTCGTGAGGGCAACCACCAAATCGTAGACGCCCTCCTCACGCGGTATTTGAATCTGGCACTGATTCCACGCTGGAATCTCACCGGTTGCATCGCTCCGCAACGTTTGACTCTTGTCCCAGACTTCGTTGCGACGACGCCCTGCCCTCAGCTTCACGGTGCAACGTACATTCACACCGGGTGCGACTTTCAACTGGTGCGGCACGATGTTCAGCGGAAACGATTCACCAGGTGCAAAGACAAGATGGTCGCGTTGGAACTCGAGGCGGATATAGTCGCCCGGGGCTCGACGTATGACAAGTCGATTGTTGTCGCGATCTAGCGATTCGCTCCGATAGCCCGTCACCAGATCCTGGAGGGGAATTTCGAAAACCCGCGGCCTGACGCTGACGGTTGACAACTCGACACGTAAAACTGAATTGGAAGGTCCCGCGACAGAAAACTCAAAACCGTCATAACTTCGTTCGCGGCGCTGAGCGATTACGATCTGCTTTTCGTTCAAAAGAATGGAACCCGGTTCGTCGGGGTCCATACCAAGCAGATTCAGATCGCGAAAGGAACCGTTCTTGATCGAAATGCTGCCGTGCCATGGCCGTGGGTTACCACCTCCCCACGCCACGTGCAAACGCATATCGACTTCAGCCACTGCGAACGTAGACCATGCGCAGCCAAACAGCATTGGCAACAGCAATCCCTGCCAAAGCATCGTTCGTGAACGAACCAACACCGCGATCGGACCTCCCTGCCCGATTTCCGCCAAGCCGCGCCACCGTCATCCCGGACGGAAAGAGCGCAAACTGGCGTCATGTCGACAATAGAAAATGGCGGGGGATTATAGGCAGACCTCTAAACTTGCACCAGTCCGATGAGGATTGAAACGCGGTGTCGCACGCAGCGAAGGCATGTCATTGCATGCATTCGCAACGCGCGGAAAACCTGCTAGGCTGAGGATCCAAACAGCCGCTGCCTTGGAGGCGATGGCACTGACAGCAAAAACCGCGAACATGACCACGCCGGAAAATACTCAATCCCAAGCCGATTCAGAGACTGCTACGCTGTGGCTCGACGAACACGGCGATGCGTTGTTCCAGTACGCGCGTCAACGGGTCCGGTCAACCGAAGTGGCCGAAGATCTCATTCAGGAGACGCTGATTGCGGCGATCACCGCCTATGCCAGATTCGAGGGTCGCTCCAGCGTGCGAACATGGCTCACGGGTATCCTTCGTCGCAAGATCGTCGATCATCTACGGCGGGTCTCGCGCGAACGCGCTGCGAAGCAACGACATGAACAAGAGCCGTTCTTCTCGTCGAACGGGCATTGGCACCGGAGCCTGCCCAATTGGCCCGACGACCCGCAAACGTCGCTGGAGAACAAGGAATTCTGGATCGCTCTGGACAAGTGTTGTGAACAGTTAACGGGGCCGGTATCGGCTGCATTTCGACTTCGAGAGCTGGAGGAAATGAGCACGCCCGAAATCTGTAAGGTTCTCGACATTACGCCGACCAACCTATCAGTCAGGCTCCATCGCGCCCGATTGATGCTGCGGCAATGCCTTGAAGAGCGGTGGTTTATGTCCGACAAACCCTCTAACGAAGAAGATTGAGGCGGTGAAAAGACTCCTGGCGGCCATGCGAAGCGCGATGTCCTGCGAAGAATCTTCGCGATTGGTCTCCGATTCCGTCGATCGAGACTTGACGCAAGGCGAGCGGCTGATCACCGTCATGCACCGCATCATGTGCTGGCCCTGTTGTCGCTTCCTAAGGCAATTAGAGCTGATTCACGAGGCCTGCCAACGACGAGCTCGAGGTGATGCCTCATCGCTCACGCCGGAAAATTCAAAGTTGTCAGACAAGGCCCGCGATCGAATCGCCAAGGCGATTGCGGGGCAAACAGAAGACTGAGAATCCAGCTCGTCCGACTTCGAGTCTTCCGGCATCTCGACGCCCGCCTGTCTAAGCAGCGTGCGTCTCTGCTCGGCCACTGCGTCATATTGACGTCGAAGCAATTTCCAGCGATGCCACAAGAAAGGTCCCCGAATCAAGCCGTAGATAATGATCAAGGGAACATAGGTGACAACCAACAGCCCCAGGAATGGCACGTGCCATAGAGTGCGAATGATGACGCAGCCGACGGCCGCAATGGTCATCGCGACAAATAGCGCTCGCAGACTGAATTGGCGCGGCGGAGTCGTCAACGGTTGTTCGGTCATGCGGCAATTGGGAGAACTTTCGAGACGGGCAGATTAAGGTTGCGGATTTTGTGGCAACATACCAAGGCAGAACCGTTGCCTAATCCATTCTTGTCTCCAGCACGTCCGGCAGGGGAAAAAGCGCTTTCCAAGCATCGTAGTCTCGCAGTGACGGCAGCCTCTTCGTGAATTCATCGAACGCGTTGACCACGACCTGGCAGCGATCTGAAATGTCATTAAAGTCCCAAAAGTCATCTGGCTTGAGATACAACTGGCACTCGCCCGATTTCGCTGTACGCATTCGCCAGGTGGTCGACAGCAACGACGATTCGTCAGGCTGCACTGTGACGGCCAAATCGTACCAAGGCGCAACCGGTGATTCGATCAGGCGCAGCAAGCTCTGTTCTCGATCCCCCTCGAGCCCCATCCACTCACAGAGCGTCTGGTAGACATGAAACGGCTGAACTAAACGCTGCGACCTGACGGCATGCGAGACTGTCGGCACCTGCACGAACAGCGGAACATGCAGCAATTCAGAATACAGCCCGGTCGCGCTTGGGCCTAACGCGCCGTGCTCCCCCAGCGGATAACCACGGACGCCCATCAGAATAAACAGGTTTGGGTGTTGGAGCTGATCCAACGCGGCCAGCAGTACATCCAAGCACATATCCAACAACACCACCTGCCCCGCGTAACTCCAGATCCAGCCCTGTAGGTCATCGTGATGAAAGTCTTTTTCAAGAACGAAGCTCGGCGGCACTGATGTACGCGGAGGTGGCGGATCGTCTTCATCCATGAATTGATCACGCAGATCCAACGGAGCATCCCAAGCACTGCTCATCCCCCGACTATGAATCCACAACAGGTCGGGTTGATGGTCCGCAATCGTCTCGGCGGCGAATGAAAACAGACGCGCGATTTCAGTCTCCGCCAACTCTCCCTCGGTTTCGTCCGCGACGCCATCGGTCGTTACGACCTCAACTCGGTCAAAGCCCGAGTGGAGCGGATGCTGGCTCAAGCCCACATCATCCGTGATCAGCCACGACTGGCCGCCTTTTTGCTTGAGGCGTTCAACCAAGCTCGCCTGATGGTCGCTGTGCTGGGCCCACAATGCGTGACAACCCTTCCACAACGAATGGTAAAGAACCGTCGGGTCGGGAGAGTCAACCCAAGCCTGCTCGGCGACGAACGAATGACTCGCCAGCTCATTCAGGACCGGTGTCTCGATCCAGGTATTTCCCATCGGGCCCAGAAAGCCGGCTCCAAGTCGATCTACCATGAGAACGACAGCGGTGCGTTTATCCGAGCGATCGCCCATGGCCCTCAACTAGTTGGAATCAGGTAATACAGCGCGACAAAAGCCGCAACCGACAACACGATCACAAGCGCCGCATCCGGCTCAAGAAGCCAATAGCGTTTCTTTGGTCGGTATAGCAGCCCAAGACAGACGATACTCGTAATCACGATCACGGCGACTCCCGTCACAGCATGCGACTGGTCTGCGTCCTTCAGCAGGGATCCCTGTCGGTAAAAGACATCGACGGGAAACAGAATTGCCATGTTAAAGGCGTTGCTTCCCAGCACATTGCCGACCGCCAAGTCAAAGGCGCCCATTCGCACGGCTGCAAATGTTGTCACGACTTCCGGCAGAGAAGTCGTCAAGGCAACGAAAGTACTGCCGACAAACGTTCCACCAAGATTCGTGACCTGAGCAATCTTGTCGGCCGTGGGTGCCAGGTATCTGGCCGCGATGAAGATCACCGCCGTCGCGACAACGTAGCCAATGATGGCATGCTTCAGGCCGTAGGGCGATGATGCTTCGTCTGTCGATTTTCCCTCCGCTGCCACGACTTGGTCCAAATAGATCAAACGCAACGTGGCCATATAGATCAGAAACACCAGAAACGGTCCCAGGCCGACCGACATCCACTCCAGCGGAAAATCTTTGAGCAACACGAACAACACGACAATCGCCGTCAGGGTGATCGTGGTGATGGCCGATAACGCATGCCCGGCCGACTCGGGCGATATGATTCGATCCTTACGCCAATGACAAAAATCCATCACGCCCAAAATGAGCAAATTGAAGACGGAACTGCCGACGACGGCTCCGACGGCAATATTCGGAGCTGGTGGCGTCATCAGAACGGCCGCGCAATCGACCGCCAATTCTGGCAGGCTGGTGGCAGCCGCCAACAGGACGAGCCCGGCCAGCGTCCGCCCCAATCCGGTTGCATCGGCAATGGCATCGGCATACTTCGTCAGAAACAGACCCGCGACGACGATTACAGCCGCCAAAGAAATGAATTGAAGGGCAAGTAACATAGCGGCCTTGGAAAACCCTATCTGTCGTGGATGTAGGCGTCCGAGCAGGCGGACGTCTCCGCACGACGAACGCGGTACATGATTGGCTCGTCGATTGAGGCAGACGGCGCCACACCCTAAGGCCCTTGTCCGCCTGACTTTCAGCTGCGAATCGGTCAGAGCAGATCAGAAACCTAGCCCTCTGTCAACGCGACTAGACAGTCACCTCGCCTGGAAGCAGCACCGATTTTGGCCACCTGACTCGGTTGAAGCTCATCGGTTATCCAGCGTACGATAGGAGCTTCGTCAACCCATTCATTGGAGATTTGGAGATGAGCACGAACGACTCTGCCACCCGTCGCACCTTTCTCGCCTCGGCCGGTGCTGCCGCCGGGATCGCCGCCGCGACGACGAAATGGACCGCCAAGAGCTACGGCCAAATCGTTGGCGCGAATGACCGCATTCGAATTGGGTTTATCGGCGCTGGGGGCATGGGAAGTGCTCATCTGGGAGCGATCAACGGGCTGCGCCGGTCGAACAATCTGGAGCCTGTCGCTGTCGCGGATTGCTGGATGACGCGTGCCAAGGAAGGGGCGGCCAAGGTGGGCGCCGCGAAATCGTTTCAGGACTACCGCAAGGTTTTGGAGATCAAGGACCTCGACTACGTTACGATTGCCACACCCGAGCACTGGCACTGTGACATGACGATCGAAGCGATGGACGCGGGCAAGGCGGTCTATTGCGAAAAGCCGATGACGCACACCATTCCCGAGGCACAACGCGTCGTCAAGAAACAGCGCGAGACAAAGCTGCCGCTGCAAGTCGGTGTCCAGGCCATGTCCGATGACAGTTACCGCAGCGCCGCGATGGCAATCCAACAGGGAGTACTCGGACAAGTCGTTCAGGCACAGATCGAATACGTGCGACGATACGGCGAGCAGGGACCGTGGCGACAACCGGGCTTGAAGGATTCCAAATCGCAACCAGGCGACCTCGATTGGAAAGCCTGGCTGGGGCACGCTCCCAAAGTCCCCTGGAATCCCCACCACTATTTCGAATGGCGAAACTACTCGGCGTATTCCGGCGGCATCGCGACCGACCTGTTCATCCATCGCATCACGCGGATTATGGCCGCCTGCGACCTCATCTATCCGCGTCGCGTTGTCGGTATGGGAGGCATCTGGCAATGGCCGGACGGACGAGACTTGCCTGACAACTTCGAAATGATCTGCGAGTATCCGCGCGGGATGACCGTGTACGTCCTAGGGACGATGAGCAACCGCGTGGGAATCGATCATCTGATTCGCGGCTATCGCGGTACGCTCCAATTTACGCCAGGCGGCTGGGTGGCCCGGGACAAGGACGGCAAAATGCTGGCCGAACACAAGAAGACCGGTGGTGAAGACATCGTTCTGCACCATACCAATCTGCATAACCACCTGCGGAACGGAGAGCCCCTGAACTGTCCAGCCCATCTGGGATTGGCCGGAGTCTCGGCGGTCTGTATGGCCAACGAATCGTGGCGCAGCGGCCGCATGATGGCCTGGGATACGCAGAACGAACAGATGGTCCCAGCTGACAAACTCGAACTAAGTCACTATCCAGAGCAAAGCTAGGGCTGGGACCATCCAACGTCGAGCCGTTGCAACGGCTCGACCTTCGGGCGTGTTATTCGGTGATCGTCACTTTCACCATCTGCACGGCCTCCAGCGGTCGATCGTTAGCTCCCTTCGGACAGGTCTCGATCTTTGTGAGGACGTCCAGGCCGTCGTTGACCTTTCCGAACACGGGATGCTTCGAAGCGCCGCCGGTGAACCAGTCTAGGTAAGAGTTGTGCACCGTGTTGATGAAGAACTGAGAACCACCGCTGTTCGGCTGGCCCGTGTTGGCCATCGACAATGTGCCCGGTTCATTCGACAGCTTGGCGTCAGCTGGATGCTCGTCCTGAATCGTGCCATGGGGCGGACCACCTGTTCCGGCGCGCGGACTGTCGGGGTCCTTGCTGAAAGGACAGCCGAATTGGATCATAAAGCCTTCAATCACACGGTGGAAATGCAAACCGTCGTAGAATCCGGACTTGGCCAAGTCGATGAAATTCTGCGCCGTGATCGGCATCTTGTCCTTGTAAATCTCGGCCTTGAATGTGCCTAGACTCGTCTCAAACGTTGCCTCAGGATTTGCCATAGTTACAATCGCCTTCCTTTAGGGGGCTTAAGGTTCAAGTGGTGCACGCCTCCCGTGAATGTACCAGATAACCTGCAGACCACGAATGACACCGCCCGGCCAATTGCGCCCGTTGAGTCATTGTCGGGTCAGCCATCGTCCCTGTGAGCATGAGGAGCCAAAATGCTACACCTGTACGACCAAATCGAATCGGTGGTCCAAGCCATTCGTGCCAAATGGAATCGGACTCCCCATGCCGGGATCATTCTTGGAACCGGGCTCGGAGGTCTGGTCGAGGAGATCGAAGTCGAGCAAGCATTCGACTACGGGGAACTACCTCATTTTGCCGAGTCGACCGCCCTCAGCCACGCCGGGCGACTGGTCTGTGGAATGCTCAACGCGGTACCGGTCATCGCGATGGAAGGTCGCCTTCATATGTATGAGGGATACTCCCTTGACCAAATCACGCTCCCAGTACGTGTCATGAAATCCCTCGGGGCGGGCCTGTTGATCGTTTCCAATGCCTGCGGTGGCATGAATCCGTACTACCGCTGCGGTGACCTGATGGTGATCGAGGACCACATCAACCTGATGGGCGACAATCCCTTGATCGGGGTCAACGACGATCGACTCGGCCCGCGATTTCCGGACATGTGCGAGCCTTACAGCCAGCAGCTGATTGCTGACGCGATGGAAGTTGCGCGTCAACAGAACATCCCGCTCCACCGCGGTGTTTTCGTCGCTGTCGCCGGCCCCAACCTCGAGACGCGGGCAGAATATCGGTTTCTAAGAACCATTGGTGCCGATGTGGTTGGCATGTCGACGGTCCCGGAGGTCATCGTCGCCGTTCACTGCGGGCTGCGCGTCGTCGGGTTTTCGATCATCACCGACATCTGTTTTCCCGACACGCTGCAACCGGCCAATGTCGAGGAAATCATCGCCAATGCCAATGCAGCCGAGCCGAAACTGCGGGAGTTGGTCAAGGGCGTGCTGCAGCGCGACTCGGAGCGGTCGAACTAACATGCAGCTCGGTTTTTCAACCGCGCGCCGTGACGGCAGCGATTGCGAATTAAATCAAGCTTTTTTCGCTCGCATCCCGTCTGTTTCAGATCTGTTACAAATTGTGCCTTTTTACCTCAAAACTGTTGGCAGTATTCCGCAGAGCGGTTAGTATGCCGCGATGGCGCGTTCTGCGCAGTAGGCCATCGTTCTACCCTGTTTTTCCGCCCGGGCGGCGCGACACCAAAGAGCCTCGAGTGCGCACAATCCGTGCACTTCCGTTAAAACCAAATCTGCATGAATCAGGGCTAACATGATCGCAAGAAGACGAACTCGTCGGCACAACCGAAGTCTGCGCAAACAGAGCCGTCAACTCGAGACTCTGGAAAACCGCATCGTCCTGGATAGTACGGTTGTGATCAACGAGATTATGTACAACCCGACCGGGGACAATGACGCTCAGACCGAGTGGATCGAGTTGTACAACCAGCTTCGGGTCGACATGGACATCTCCGAATGGCAACTCTCCGGAGCGGTTGACTATACCTTTCCCGATGGCACGGTCGTTCCCGGGCGCGGGCACCTGGTGATTGCTTCCGACCCACCAACGTTATCCGATGCTGGCACTTTCAACGGAGCCATGGGACCCTGGGCGGGCCAACTCAGTAACGCCGGCGAACTCATCCAGCTGTACAACAACGATGGGCGGCTGATGAATGAGGTCGATTACGACGACACGGATGACTGGCCCTCGGGTCCAGACGGCAGCGGCGCGTCATTGACCAAGATCGACCAGATGTCGGCCAGCCATGTGGCAGAAAACTGGACTCACAGCCCACAGATCGGTGGCACGATTGGCGTTGACAACTTCATCAAGCCGGGTGCCTTTCGATCCGAGAAGATCTTTGACAACTCGGCTGAAGTACGGGCGATGGTGCCCACCAATGGGGATCTTGGACTGACCTGGATTGCTCCTGAGTTCGACGACAGTGGTTGGACCACAGGTACCTTGGGTGTTGGTCACGATGGTAGCTCACGACCGACGTACGATCCGTTCTTAGGACTGGATCTTGACGAACCGCCAAACGGTCAGGACGCAATTCCGATCGCGGATGTCAACGGCAGCGTTTACATGCGCATCCATTTCGACGCAGAGGATGTGAGTCGCTACGACCGATTGCGTTTGCAGGCAAGGTTTGACGACGGTTTCGTCGCATTCCTCAATGGCGTCGAAGTAACTAGTGCCAACGCGCCCGGTCGGAATGACGAGGCAGGCGAATTGAGTTGGGACTCGCTCGCCACGAGATCGCACAGCGACCGACAGGCCGTCCTCTTCGAGAGTTTCGATCTGACCCAACACGTCGGCCTGATGAAGGATGGCGAAAACGTGTTGGCCGTTCAGGGCATGAACCAGTCTCTCACCGGGAATGACACGCTTTTCGATTTTGAGATCGTCGGCGACATTAACCTCGTTCCACCGCCGGTCATTCCCGTCTCCTTGAATGAAGTTGCAGCATACAACTCAGAAGACTTCTTCGTCGAGCTGATGAACACGGGCGATGAGCCGGTTCCTCTGAATGGCATGTCGCTCACTAGCACCGACGCCGGCGAGCAAGAGTATGTATTTGGTGATCGATGGATTGAGCCGAATGCGACCTTGGCGGTGACTCATGAGCAATTGGGGTTCCGGCCCCAAGATACCGAGAGAATCCTGCTCTATTCGGCCGACAAGCAAAACTTGGTAGATGGCCGACGGGTGACCGCCCGATTGCGAGGCCAGTCGGATCAACACGACGGCGATTGGCTCTATCCATCGGCAGCCACTCCTGGCGAATCGAACACCTTCGTGTTCCAGGATGACATCGTGATCAACGAGATCATGTACCACCCGCACCCCGTGTTGGCAGTGCCCGATACGCCTCCTGAATACGATCGCAGCACGGTGATCGAGATGACCTCAGAGTGGCGCTACAACGCGTCGGGTTCCAAATACAACTCAGATTGGGCTGAATTCCTGTACGACGTTGACGAGGTTCATTGGAAGCAGGGGCCGGGTCCTTTGGGGTTCGAAAGCTCAACCTTGCCGGTACCGTTGTCCACCGAGCTGGACGACCCCCGCAACAACGATCCCCCGTTCCAGACGTATTACTTCCAAACCGATTTCGACTTAACGGCGGAGCAGTTGGCGGACATCGATACGTTGGAATTGAAACACATCGTCGATGATGGAGCCGTCTTTTATCTAAATGGACGCGAGGTACATCGCTTCAACATTGCGAGTGGACCCGTGGATCCGGACACCGGAGCGGAACGAGTATCAAACGCCACGGTCAACGGTCCGGAAACGATCTCGATTGAATCGCTGCAGGTGGGCAAAAACACCTTCTCGGTCGAAGTGCACAATCGACGACCAACCGATAGCGACGTCGTGTTCGGCGCGGAGTTGGTCCAAGGCAAGGCCACCACGGAATTGATTCCGGGTAGCCCCTTCCGTCAGCTCGAGGAAGAGGAATGGATCGAGATCTACAACAAGGGGGATCAGGCCGTCGACTTATCCGGTTGGAGCATACGCGATGGCATCCGCTTCGACTTTCCGGCCGGCACTCAATTGGCTGCCGGTGAATACGCGCTCATTGCCAACGACGCCGACCACCTGCGTCAGAAGTATACCGATGTCCGGATCATCGGTAGTTTCGATGGTCGCTTGAGTGATCATGACGATCGGATTTTGCTGCGCGACGCCAATGAAAACCCAGCGGACGACGTTCATTACTTCGAGGGTGGAACTTGGCCTTCCTATGCCGACGGGGGAGCTGTCAGTTTGGAATTGACCAACCCGGAGGCTGACAACAGCAAGGGCGCGGTCTGGGCGGCCAGTGACGACGCGAGTGAGTCAGAATGGACTTCGCACACCTATCGTGGAACCTCGTTGATCGACATCTTCGGTCGCGCAAACTACGACGAATTCCTGTTCGGATTGCTGGGTCCTGGCGAGTTCTTGATTGACGACATCGAGGTCATCGCGGATCCAGACGGTGAAGCCGTGCCGCTCATGCAAAACGGTACCTTCGAAGCAGACACGATCGGCGATGAACCCGACAAATGGCGACTGATCGGCAATCACAGCGGCGTTGTGGTGGCCGATCCAGAAGATGCGAACAATCAGGTTCTGCACATGACGTCAACGGGCGCGATGGCGCACGTGCACGACCATGCTGAGACAACCTTTGCCAATGGCGAACGGATCGATGACGGAACCGACTATGAGATCTCCTACCGAGCCAAGTGGGTCGCCGGATACAGCCAGTTGAACAGCCGACTGTGGTTCAACCGACTTTCGAACACCGCACATCTCGACATTCCGGATCGGTCTGGGTCACCCGGCGTGCAGAACTCGACTTATCAGGCCAACGTCGGACCGGTCTACGCGGACTTCCAGCACGGCCCCATCACGCCTGCCGAAAACGAAGAGGTGACGGTTCAAGTCCGAGCGGCGGATGTGGATGGCGTGGGCAACGTCAAGCTGCATTGGCGTCCGGATCGAGGTGATTGGAATTCGGTCGACATGACGCTGAACGATGATGGCAAATACAAAGCCGTGATTCCCGGCCATGAGAGCGGCGATATTGTTCAGTTCTATGTTGAGGCCGAGGACGGCCGAGGCACGTCATCGATGTATCCCGCCAGGGGGCCCGACTCTCGTGCGTTGTTCCAAGTGGATGATGGACGGGGCCCACGGACCGCGATTGACGCCTTCCGCATGATCATGATGGATGCCGATCACGACGATATGGTCCGGAATGTGAATCTGATGAGCAACAAGTTCCGAGGCATCACGCTCGTTCACGACGGCATCTCGTACTACGACACCGCAGCCCGAATGATCGGCAGCCGGTTCATCCGACCCAATAGCGGTTACAAGATTCGCCTCAATCCCGAGCAACCTTTCTACGGGGTCCACGATTCCATTCGCTTTGACATTGATGGCCTGGGCGAGATCGTGCTGAAGCAAATGGTCAACCGTACGGGCGGTTCGAAAGCGAGCCAATACGACGATATCGGTTATTTGCTCGCGCCGAATCGGGGTCACAGCCGTGAGGTCCTGGTGCAACTCGCTCGCTATGAGAACCTGTACCTCAACGAACAATTCGCAAATGGCAGCGACGGGACAAAATTCGAGCTGGACGACGTCACAGTTCCCGCCGGCCCGCGTCGCGGGGGCGAGACGCTGAAGACGGGCACGAACGTGAATACCGGCCAGGACATCGGAGGCAACCGAACACTGGTCCGTCAACAGGGCGACAACCCCGAATTCTATCGCGCTCATCTGTTGATCAAGAGCAATCGCCAGAACGACGACTACGCTTCGATGGTGCGTCTGGCTGAAGCCATTCACACCGACGGAGACGAGCTGTTTCAGCGGACCAACGAGGTGATGGACGTCGACCTCTGGATGCGGCATTACGCGCACCAGTCGTTCTTCGGCAGTTGGGATACCTACGGTTTCGGTCGTCCCAAAAACCTCCGGATTTACGTACGGCCATCGGACAACAAGATGATCCCGCTGATGTGGGATTGCGATCGTTGTCCGATGAGCGACCCCATTAAGAAACGCACCGAGCCCTTGTCGCGATTGGACGAAATTCGCGACATCCCGCACAACTTGCGGCTTTACTGGGGTCACATGAATGACTTCCTCAACACGTCCTTTACGACCGAATACGTCTCGAGATGGGCGACGCACTACAACGCTTTGGCCACCAGCTCACATGGCGCCGACGTCGACTTTAATAACACCGCCAGCAGAATGAACGGCCGCATTTCGCGGGCGATCACCGACATGGAACGCGATATCCCGCGTGTTGACTTTGAAATCACCACCAACGGAGGCAACGATCTGCAGGTGGATGAACCGTCGATCCTGCTCGAAGGAAAAGGTTGGCTCGATATTCGCCATCTCCGTATTGCAGGAACCGATCAACCGCTCAGCGACGTCTTTTGGCCCGAGTCGGACGTCTGGCAAGTCTCCATTCCGTTAGCGGCCGGTGCCAACTCGCTGGCGATCGAAGCGATTGACTATCGTGGCAACTTGATCGCGACCGACACAATCAACGTTACTAGCTCAGTGGGCGATCCGGTCAGCGAATCACTGCGAGTCACCGAACTGTATTACAATCCAGCCGACCCCAGCCCGCAGGAAATTGAGGCTGGCTATAACGACGCGGATGACTTTGAGTTCATTGAGTTGACCAATACCGGCGGAGAAAAGATCTCTCTGCAACACGTCAAGCTGGTCAGGATCACAGATAACGCCGACCAACAAGGCGTCGATTTTGACTTCGCGGGCAGCAGCATCACGGAGCTGGATTCCGGACAATCGGTTCTGGTCGTCGAGGATCTTCAAGCCTTCCAATTCCGATTTGGCAACGACCTGCCGGTGGCCGGCCAATGGTCCGGTGGACTTGGCAACGGTGGTAAAATGGTCACCGTCGAAAACGTCGGTGTGCTGCTTCAGCAATTCACTTACGACGACGCCTGGTACCCGTCAACCGACGGTGACGGACGATCCTTGCAGATGGTCGACCCAACCAATCCCGATCTCAGCGCTTGGAGTGACGCCGGCAGTTGGCGGCCTAGCGCACAATTCAACGGCACACCCGGCCAAGACGCACCAGCTCTGGGCGATTCAAACGGCGACGGTGTGTTCTCCTCCGAAGACTTGGTTCTCGTGTTGCAGGCGGGCGAGTACGAAGATGACATTCCCGACAATTCAACCTTCCAGGAAGGCGACTGGGATGGCGACGGCGACTTCAACACCTCGGATCTGGTCTTCGTGTTCAGGTTCGGCACTTACGTCGGCGGAGCAACCGCGGCCAATTCAACGGATTTGACCAGAAATGTCGCTGCCGAAGATTTACAGCTCCAACCCGAACGGTTACTCAACCCACGTGAGCACAGCCGGGTGGTTGCGACACTCGCTTCTTCATCTCGTGTTGTGCCCATCGAACTGGATCAGCTGAACGTCGACGCGGTCTTCGAATCCACTGAGAGCGATGAGGATGAGGGCGACGATGAACTGGCGGAGCTTCTCGTGGAAGAACTGCTCTAGATTCATTGAGCGCTCGTGCTAAGCTGTCGAGCGAAATTTCTCGCGCGTTTTCGCTCACCGCTGCCTGTTTCAGATCTGTAACAAATTCGGCGTTTTTTACCCAAAACTGTTGGCACTCTTGGGGAAACTGGTTAGCATTAACGCCGCACTTGCGCGTTCTGCGCTCGGTGATTAGTGGACCGAGGCGACGTTCTCTTAAGGTCCGGGCGGCGACATTCCAACGAAGGTGCGCACTTTTCGATGCGTATCTTCTGTGACTCTTTCTGAATGAATCAGGGCTAACATGATCTCACGAAGGCGAAAGCGTTTGAGTATTCGAAGTCTGCGACAGCAGCGTCATCAGATCGAGACATTGGAGAACCGAATCGTTTTAGACAGCACCGTTGTCTTTAACGAGATCATGTACAACCCGATGGGTGAAAACGACGCGCAAACGGAATGGATCGAGCTGTATAACCAGCTGCGCGCCGATATGGATATCTCCGAATGGCAACTGACCGGCGCTGTCGATTACACATTCCCCGATGGAACGGTTGTTCCGGGTCGAGGCCATCTGATTGTGGCGGCGAATCCGCAGGCACTGGAGGAAGCAGGAACCTTCGCTGGTGCGCTGGGTCCCTGGGCGGGTCAATTGAGCAACACGGGGGAAGAGATTCGGCTGTACAACAACGACGGCCGAATGATGAACCAAATCGATTACGACGACACCGGCGACTGGCCCGATGCGCCCGATGGCGGTGGCGTCAGTCTCGCCAAACGGGATCAGTTCGACGCCAGCCATGTCGCCGACAACTGGCGCTTCAGTCCGCAAGTCGGCGGCACGATCGGTGTCGACAATTTCGTAAAAGAAGGTGCGGTTCGATCCCAGCTGTTGGTGGATGAATCGGCACCGGTCACTGCGTTGGTCCCCAGCAATGGCGATCTGGGCACGACTTGGATTGAAGGTGGATTTGACGACAGCAGTTGGACGGCGGGCACGTTGGGTGTCGGCCACGACTCACGAAGCACGTACGAACCCTACTTTGGCCTGGACCTGGACGAGCCACCGAACAATCAGGACGCGATCCCAATCGTGGATGTGAACGGATCGGTTTATATGCGGATCCCGTTTACGGTCGACGACGCAACGAGATTTGATGGTGGTCTCCGACTTCAAGCTCGCTACGACGACGGCTTTGTTGCCTACTTGAACGGTGTCGAGGTCACCAGCGCCAACGCGCCGGGCCGTGATGGGGACCCCGGTGAGCTGAGCTGGGACTCGCTCGCTACAAAATCGAATAGTGATCGGTTCGCTCAGAGTCTTGAGAACTTTGACATCAGCCACCACCTTAACTTGCTCAAAGACGGCGAGAATATCTTGGCCGTGCAGGGTATGAATCAGCGGGTGGACAATAACGATTCGCTGTTTGACTTTCGGCTGCTGGGAGACATCAAGTTAGTTCCGGCGACGATCCTACCCTTGGCCTTTAACGAAGTCGCTGCATACGATGCCGAAGAGTTCTTTGTTGAGCTGACAAATTTGGGCAATGAGGCGATTAACCTCAATGGTATGTCGATCCGCAGCACGGATGATGCCAACTACGAGTATTCGTTTGGCGACCAATCGATTGCTCCTGGCGAAATGCTTTCTCTATCCAATCAGCAGCTTGGCTTCCGGCCCGACGACACGGAGAGAATTCTGCTTTACTCGGCGGACAAGCAAAGTCTGATTGATGCGCGACGGGTGACGGCTCGACTGAGAGGTCGATCCGATCAGCATGATGGTTCATGGCTCTATCCATCGACGGCAACACCTGGGCAGGCCAATACGTTCGAGATTGAGGATGACATCGT
>CAJHYQ010000223.1_pt1 | contig 24912 bp, 13 predicted proteins | sample 9198721 | NCBI WGS metagenome assembly CAJHYQ01 (sample SAMEA7708357, study PRJEB35096) | sediment metagenome | biome: marine neritic benthic zone biome [ENVO:01000025]; feature: sediment [ENVO:00002007]; material: shallow marine sediment [ENVO:03000034] sea grass bed [ENVO_01000059] ... | reverse complement strand
TATAGATCGAACCATTTCTGAGTTGCGTAGCAGGGAACGTGCGGCAAAAAGAAACCGACCGACAAGAAGAACGGTTCCTTTGGTTGTGCATCAAGTTGTTCGACAGCCCAGCTTGCGACCTTCCAATCTCCCTTGTCTTCATCTCGATGTGGAAATACTCCCCAGTCCATCAAGGGATGTGACGCGGGTGTCTCGACCAGCTTGGACGGTGGCTTTGCGCCCACGCCGCTCGGGGGTCCCAAGACATCGAATTCGCGGTCCGTTTTGCGTCGGCCGTATCCCCCATGGTAGATCTTGCCCGTGGAGTAGGTACGGTAACCGTGTGCCGCCAGAAATTGGGGCAGCGTCACTAGATCTTTCAGTTCGTCGACGTTACGGAACCAAGGCGCGAGGCCATAAATGCCCGTCGTTGATGGCCTCAGCCCGGTCATGAGGCTTGTTCTTGATGGATTGCACAGTGGCGACTGGCAGTGGGCATTCGTGAACAAAGTTCCCCGCTTGGCGATCGCATCGATGTGCGGTGTCTTGATCTGCGGATGCCCGCCGACACAGCCGATCCAGTCATTCTGATCATCGATGGCGATGAAGAGGATGTTGGGTCGTGTATGGTCGGCCCAGGTGGGAATTGCAACGATGATTAAGAGACACACAGAAGGAAGAAACACGTGATACATTTTCAATCTGCTCACGAATTGAGTTAATACAGTGCTGCCGATGATTCAAACAGGTTATAGCCGGCTCAACCACTCCGCGTAACCGCACGAATGACTTTCGTCGAACGATTGGTTCAGTCCACCGCGTTGACCGACGAACTGCGAAACGAGACGTAGGTTTTCCGGCAGCTGCTCAACGGCGCCGACCGCCTCGAAGCCGACCGTCCAATAAGTCTGCGCGTGGATCGTTAGTTCCGTCATCTCAAACTCGCACCCGTTTTCCGGCCGCAGGTCAACGGCGTGCACGTCATCCGCCGACACGCTGAAGCGTTGAAGTCGACGCTGTTTCTGCACGGCAATCCAAGTCGCGCCTGCCAAGTCCGCCTCGGCGGGTTGGTCATCTACTGCAAATTGGAGACTCCACTTTTTGTAGGATTCCAATCGACCAGAGAAGTCGCCGAAATGTTGGATGCCGTGTTGGCCTTCGAGGAATTTGGTTTCCAGTTTTCCCTCGCGAAGCTTGATTCCACACTGGGGACTCACCGGTGTTGCATACCAGTCGGTGCGGCACTGAAGCTCAGTGTTTTGCTCGAAGTGCGCGGACATATCCAGAGGGACTTCTGTGAAAAACCACCGCATTTCATAGGTCCGGAACATTGCAGCAAAACCAGCAAACGAGTTACTTTTGAAAGCGGCCGATGATCCCAGCTGCTGGCTGTTGATCAACGACGGATTGCTTCACGGGATCATACGTGACCAGTGTGGTTGGTCTCTCAGCCTCGGCGCCCGTCGCGATGAGCAACAGGGGAGGATCCATGCGAGCGGCAACGATTCTGATGGCGAACTCGTCGGTCAACGGGAGCGCTTTCACAGGCTTGTTGCGGATCGCATCTCGGGAGCTGAAGTCGAACTCAAACAGAGGCTGTTCAGGAACGAAGGTTTTTGACACGTCGTCCTTTTCTCGTTTCTTCGTTTTCCCGGAGCAGACCGAATAGGCCTTCGAAATGGTCGGGAAGAAGATTGGCTGTTCCAATCCGGCCGGAGTCAGCCGCTTCCAGACAACGGCACGCTGTTGGAGATCGACCAGTACTGAGCCACCCTTCTGACCCGCGTTGCAAACCAGGAAGCATTCCCGGCCAGCGAGCGAGAGTCCGCAGCCACGATCGGGAAACGCGTTGCCCCAACCGCCGCTCGTCGCCGTGGACAGCAGCTTCCAGTTCTTGATTTCGTTGGAGAGGGCTGACTTCCAGTTCATCAGTCCTACCGCGCCATACAAATCCAAAGTGACAAGCAAAGTATTCGTCTTAGGCGACACGTAGAGGACTTCGGGGCCGGGGCCTTGTTGTTTCAGGTTACCTTTGATGTGTAACTCAGGTCGGCTGCGCGGCAACTGCAAGTCGGCAACCCGTTTCATCATGGGTAATTCGAAGACCGCGATGCGGCTGCCAAACTTCTTGCCTTTCTTGCTGTCCTTTTGAAACGAAACGAGGGCATGCCGCTGATCGCGTGTGATCAGGACGTCCTCCGGAGCGTTGGCGGGCGGACGGAATGCGTTGCCGACATCCCATGAACGGACAGTGCGGCCTTGCTGGAGATCGACGACCGCAAGCAAATCATCCTCACCAGAAAGTACTCCACGCGTACCGAAAATACGCAACTCATCTGGTGCAGATGGTAGTCTCACAGAACGGTGTGGATGGGTACGCGAGGGGTCGACGATAAACAAATGCGGCTGATCTGGATTCAGATTGGTCACGACCAGCCGGCCGTCGGCAGCACGCCGCAGCTTCAGAGCTTTTGTGCATGAGGATGAATCAAGCACTACTCTCGACTTCAAGATTCTTCCCGTTGCGCCATCGACCTGCGCGATGGCGATTCCACCTGATTGTTGATTGGTGTAGCTGTAGCCGACTTCGAGTTTTTGCGACGACGCGGCTGCGCTGTGGGTCGAAAAACAGAGCCAGACAATGACTAGCAGGCTGCGCAGGGTTGGACGCAAGCGATTCATGCTTAATCCTCTATTTTGAGTCGCTTCGGCGCCGAGCGTGTCGGATGGCAGGAACCAGAATCGACAGAGCAGAGAAAGTCAGAATCGCAAGACACAGCGGCTCGCGGAAAAAGATCGTGTAACCGCCGATGAGCACGGCCTGTCGGAAGTTTTCTTCGATCACGTTACCAAGCACCATGCCGAGCACGATGGGAACCACCGGGTACTGATGGCGTCGCAAGATCCATCCCAGAATGCCGAAAGCGATGCACGAGCCGACGTCGAACATCGAAAACTGCACCGAGTAACTGCCGACAACCGCAGCCGCGATGATCAGCGGATACAGCACTCGTTTCGGCGCGGCAGTGACGGCTACCCAGAGTTTGCTGCCAAACAGTCCGAGACCCAACAAGATCAGATTGGCGATCAGCAAGCTGGCGAACAAGCCGTAGACAATGTCTTTATTCTCGACGAACAGCCGCGGTCCAGGCACAACCTCGTGAATCATCAGTGCACCGATCAAAACAGCCGTCGAAGCACTTCCCGGAATGCCCAAGGTTAACAAGGGGACCAGCGCGCCACCGACCGAGCTGCTATTGGCTGCTTCGGCCGCTGCCACACCTTCAGGCGAACCTTTACCGAATTCTTCCGGCGAACGACTAACCCGTTTTGCGGCATCGTAGGAAACAAATGACGCGATCGTTGCTCCCGCACCTGGGAAAATACCGATGAGCGTGCCAATGACGGACGACTGCAGAATGGTCCACCGAAGTCGCCAGTAATCCAGACGAGTGGGCCAATGCAATTGCGTTTGGTCGATGGTGACGGCCGTTAGATTCTTGCTCTCGATCTGGATCAATACCTCACTGATGGCAAACAGGCCGATCAGTGCGGGAATCAACGCAAAGCCGTCCTCAAGCTGGGTAAGGCCAAGCGTGAAACGACTGACCCCCGAGATCGGATCAACGCCGATGGTGTTGATCAATAATCCCAGCAAGGCCATCAGCAGTGACTTGGCCCAGCTCTTGCCACCCACGGCAGCAACACTGGTCAAGCCGAACACCGCCAACGCAAAATAGTCTGCTCGGTGGAATTGCAGAGCGAGTCGTGCCAGTGGTCCCGAGAAACCAATCAGAATGATGGTGCCAATCAGGCCACCCACCGTCGACGCGACGAGTGATACGCCGAGGCCAATTCCTGGTTTGCCCTGCTTCGTTAGCGGGTAGCCATCAAACGCCGTCACCGCGGCCGATGGAGTTCCTGGTGCATTAATCGTGACCGCTGTGATGGATCCTCCGTAGTCCGCAGCCAAGTAGACAGCGGTCAACAGGACCATGGCAAGCGTTGGATCGAAGTTGTAGGTGAACGGAACGAGTAATGCGACTCCCATCGAAGGTGACAAGCCCGGCATGGCACCAACCAAAATGCCAATTCCGACACCTGCCGTGATTGTCAACAACGGCATAACGCCAATCACAAAGCCGAAGCCTTCCATCAGATCCCGGAAAAGATCCATCGTGTCTTAGCCTTTGATGGTTCTAGAGGAATCGCTCTAACCACACGCCAACAGGGGGCAAGACCTGCAGCAATCGTGCGAACGCGACATACGCGAATGCGATCCAACCCAAAGCAACGGCAATGGACAAAACAGGTTGCCGAAGACCTAAGAGATACATCGCGGTCACAAGGAAAACGAAGGATGCGACGAAGTAACCCACGTAGATGGTGCCGGCAATATACACGGCCACCAAGATGATGAATCCCCACGTCAGCGGTGTTTGCACGGGCTCGCTGATATCTCCGTCGTCGATGTCGCGGCTTGTGGAGGCTTGCAAACCTAACAGCAAGGCAACCGGGACCATCAGACTTGCCCACAGCTTGGGAATGGTCGCCGCTCCGACGCGATCCATGGACGGAAATCCGCTGGCAGCAACAAAGCAAAGGACGGCAAGACTTAGGATGATCGATGGGATCAGGTAATGGCCAATGCGATTCCCTCTGCCAGTTGCGACGAGCACGCCAACCAGCAACACATTGGCTAGGGCGACAACAATCGGAATCATCAATCCGACGCCTGCTTTGGGCGCGTCGGCTGCTTTGGACGGCTGAATCATCTCGAGCCGTTCCAGGTAATGGGTGAATTCTTCAAGATCTTTGCGGACGATCTTCGTGAACTCGACGGCGTCGAGGTATTCGACGTCGATCCCGTCATCCTCCCAAAAACGTCGCCAGTCCTCGTCTTCGCTGACGTCGCGAAATAGCCTGTCATACCAATCCAACGCCTCCGGCGGACATCCTTTGCGAATCGCAAATCCACGCCACATGAATTCGTTGTCCAATCCACGAACATTGAATTCGGAGAAGGTCGGTGAATCCGGAAAGCTCTCCAGTCTGTTTGGACTTGAGACAACCGCCACATGCAACTCTTTGTCGTTTTCAACAGCGTCACGCGGATTGCCCACGTAGGCAACGCCCTCGCCACCTAAGAGTGATGCCTTTGCCTCGCCACCACTGCCGTAGGGAATCCATTTCGCCTCCATACCAAAACGATCCCAAACCTTAAGAGCCATGATGTGATCAAGGCCTCCCATGGCGGGCCCCAACCAGATCTGTTGGCCCGGTTGCGCCTTGGCATCTTCGACAAGTTCCTCGAGCGTCGTCGGTACTTTGTTGGCCCGTGTAATGACGCACTCAGGATCTGCCATCATCATGGCAATCCAGTCCACCTTGTCGACATAGTCTCTCCGGTTCGACTGGACGATTTTCGCAATGTTAGATTTCGTACATGCTAACAGCGTGTGGCCGTCGTTGGGCAATTGCAGGACTCTTTCGATCGCCGTGATTCCGCCAGACCCAGGCTTGTTAACGACAACCATCGTTACATCCAATTCCGAGTGTTCCTTGGCAATCTCAACGAACTTCCGCGCCGTCGTGTCGATGAGACCGCCAGGACGGGTGTAAACGATGATTGTGATCGGTTTGTTGGGAAAAGAATCGTTGGCGACGGCCGACTGGCTGATGCATCCGATAGCCGCGATGAACAATAGCCACCGAGCGACTTTCTGCAGTAAGTGGCAAGAGTTGATGTAGATTTGATTCGCCGCCATCTCGTCACCCATCATGAGACTTTACTTTCCGTCGATTCTAACTTGATTGAGTGCGTCATCCCAGCCACCGTCGCCGGCCAACTCGTGAGATATTTGCTGTGTTGATGCCCCAAAATCACGTCGGCTGTCGGTAGCATGCGGCTGTAAGACGATTTTGACGCGAGGCCGCCACAAAGTTGTGCATGTTTTTCAGACCGCGATTATAATACGCAGCCGGCCCCCGTTTTCTTTTAGTCACGTGGCTGACTAGCACGGGTGCGAATCCGATGTATGAGTGAAGTCAATGACCTCGATTCTGCACGTTGATTAGTCGTGCCAATAACTCGAAATTGACCTCAGACGCCTTAGGCGACTCGTACACTCATCCCTTCTGTTCCGGGACCACCGCCCTGGCGTTGGCCGTGAGAGTGAATCGCACTTGCCGCACAGCGCTGAGACTCGTGGATTCTGAAGATTAACGAGTACAAACTGAGAATTAGCATGACTCGACCTTGCTGGTTTGTGATTCTCATTCACGCAATGGCGTCGCTGGTGTTGAGCAGTACGCCTAGTTTTGAGCGTCAATTTCGATCGGACAATGCGGCGGCCGGCGACGAATTTGGCCGATCGGTGTCGATCGACGGAAAGTTTGGCATCGTCGGTGCCCCGTTTCGTGACGAGGCCGATCTGGATTCTGGAGCGGCCTTTATCTTCGATATCTCTACCGGACAGCAATTGTGGAAGCTCATCCCCAACGATCTTGCTGCCGAAGATGCATTCGGGACCTCGGTGGCAATTCAGGGCAATCGGGCCATTGTCGGCGCGCTGCACAACGATACGAATGGACGGTCGGCGGGGGCCGCCTACATCTTTGACGTGAATACCGGCCAACAATTGCACAAGCTCACCGCGGCTGATGCGTCGGCGGGGGACGAGTTTGGAGTTTCCGTGGCGATTGACAAAGGGGTTGCGATTGTCGGCGCTCATATGGACGGGGAGGGTTCGGCCTACCTGTTTAATGTCGAGACCGGTCGACAAACGATGAAGATTCAATCGGATGACAAATCGGTGGGTGATCTGTTTGGCGTTGCTGTTGCTTTAGATGGTGGGCGGGCGCTCGTTGGTGCACGCTATGATGACGATCTCGGCACGGCAGCGGGATCGGCCTATGTCTTCGATGTAGCGTCGGGCGCTCAATTGCAGAAACTGAATGCCTTGGACGGTGCGTGGGGTGATCGCTTTGGCATGTATCTGGATATCTCAGGTGACCGCGCCATTGTTGCCTCACGTTACGATGATGATGTTAAGAAAAGCTCAGGCTCCGCCTACATCTTTGATGCGGTTACCGGATCGCAACTGTTCAAAGTTGTGGCTGAGGACGCTGATCCGAACGATCACTTCGGATCGGGCGTGGCGGCCGATGGCGATCTTGTCCTGATCGGCGCAGTGAACGATGATTCGTTCGGCCAGTACAGCGGCTCCGCCTATCTGTTTGATATGACGGATGGTCGGCAGTTGGCGAAGATTACAGCAGACGATGTCGCACCGCTTGACCAATTCGGCCAATCCGTTGCCTTGAACGGTCAAACCGCACTGATTGGGGCGTCGATGTTGAACTTCGCGGGCTCTCCGCAGGAACCCTTGCCCTCAGGGAAGGCTTACGTCTACAGCGTGCCCGAGCCATCTAACCTGTTGATGCTTCTTCTGGGTCTGTCCATCTTAGCTCTGCGACGACGTATCGTTGCGCCCTAACGACCGTCATCATCGATCTAATCGCGAGACCACAGTTCGGGTTGTGCTGACGGGACCGCTTGTCGCGACTGCGGTGCGGACCACCGCAGCGAGGGCGTGATTAGCCGTAGATTGTGACGTAGGCTTACATTAGGGCATTCTTGCCTTCCCTATTCGCTTTCAGAGCATCCTTGTCTGACCGAAGGCAACCGTCGCGCAATTGCGCACCTTGAGGTTTACACCTGTGTTTTCACCAGCATTCTGCGCACCATCTGGGCGGAGACGTCGTGGGAAGAGCAGAGTCGATGCGCGTTTCGACTCGATCTTGCTCGACGCCATCGCGCTAGAGTCTCGCGTCATGCTCAGCGTCACGCCAATGCCCACGGACGGTGCCGAGGTGGAATTGACGCTGCTGGAGGAAGCACCAACGGATGCAGATTCTTTGGACTTGCCTTCATCGAACGAACCGACCCTCGAGCTGATCTTCATCGATACAAGTTTGCGCGACTATCAGCTTCTGCTGGATGGGCTTGCGGAAGACCAGACGGGTCGAGATTTCGAGATCATCCTCCTCGATGACGCCGAAGACGGCATTGAGCAGATTGGTGACGAGTTGTCGAAGTTCGATGACATCGATGCAATTCATATTTTGTCGCATGGCAGCCAAAGCGGAGTTCAACTGGGTAGTACCTGGTTGCGGATGGAGAATCTTGACGACCACGCAGATGATTTGTCGATCTGGAGTCAATCGCTGTCGTCGGATGCAGATCTGCTCTTCTACGGGTGTGAGTTAGCCGGGAACGACACCGGTCAATCATTACTCGCGGCGATTCAGAATCTGACGGGAGCAGATGTTGCCGCCAGCACTAACAACACTGGAAGTTCGATCTACGGCGTCGATTGGGAGCTTGAGTTTACCAAAGGTTCTGTCGACACCACGACCGCGATAGGTGGGGACGTGCAGGACGCGTGGAACTATCTCATGGCAACCATCAACGTGACGACCACGGATGATGTCGTCAACGGTGACACAACATCGGTCGCGGCGTTGATTGCCAATCCGGGTGCCGACGGCATCTCCTTACGAGAGGCAATTCTTGCCGCTAATGCAGATAGCGGGGCCGACACCATCAACCTGACGGCGGGAGTGTACACGCTGTCCATTGCAGGAGATATGGAGGACTCGGCAGCCACAGGTGATTTGGACATTACGAGTAACGTGACAATTATCGGCGACGCGGCGCCCACGACCATTATCGATGGCAATGGAATTGACCGAGTTCTACATGTTGTCGGACACGGTGCATCGTTGTCGAACTTGACCATTCGAGACGGGTTCAACTCGTCGGACGGTCTGGGCGGTGGCATCTACAACCAGGCTGCCCTGTACATGGACGATGTGATCGTGCGCGACAACGTATCGATCGGCCAAGGCGGCGGCATCTATGACGACGGCCTCATCATCATGGGGCACTCGGCGGTCATTAACAATCAGGCTCATCACGGCGCTGGAATCTATCACAGCCCAACCGCGGCAAGTTCGATGACGCTTACGATATCGACGATCAGCGGGAACACTGCCACTGGATCTGGGGGCGGTTTGTTCGACGGCAATGGTACGAATCTGAATGCCGTGACGATCGCTCACAATTCAGCGGCCAATGGGGGAGGGATTCACACGACGGGTATTGGCGCAACGGTCTTCAACACGATCGTAGCAAGCAACACCGCGAGCGTCGGCACGGATGTGTCAGGGACGATTCAGAGTTCCGGGTGGAATCTGATCGGTGTCAGCGCCGGCGGATCGGGTTATCAAGTCTCGGATTTGCTGGACGTGGACGCTCGTCTCAACCCGGTGCTGACGGCCACTCTCGGTTCTACACCAACACATCAGCTTTATTCGGACAGTCCGGCTGTCGATGCGGCGAATATTGCCGCGACGCCGTTGATCGATCAGGTTCACCAATCTCGTTTGGTTGATGGCGATGGCGACACAATCGACGAGGTCGACATAGGAGCTTTCGAGTATCAGCCTCTCGACACGAATTTGCCACCCGAGGACATCACGCTGAGCAACTCGTTGGTGGATGATGGGACCGACACAACGGGTGGCTATACCGTGGGGACGTTGAATGCCTTCGATCCTGATGCTCCAGAGACGTTGACGTACTTGGTGGTGGGAGGCGTGGATGAGTCAAGTTTCCAGATCGCCGGGGCAAGCATGGACGAGTTGGTCCTCGACGACGGTGTGCTCGATCTTGCAACCCAATCCAGCTATGACGTGATGGTCCGCGTCACAGACTCCGAAGGTAACTACTACGAAGAGACACTCACCGTTGAAGTCACTCCGGTGAACTTCCCGCCCTCAGTCAGCTTCACCAATATCGTATCGATCGCGGAGGATCTAGATACAACAAACAGCGTCAAGGTTGCAGACATCGTCGTCAGCGATGATGGGTTAGGTACCAACTCTCTACGACTGACAGGCGATGACGAAGATCTGTTCGTGATCGTTGGCGACGAGGAGCTACACATCAAGGCAGGAGTTCAGTTGAACTTCGAAATGCAGCCGTTCCTCGACGTGACCGTTGAAGTTGACGACGCACTCGTCGGCGGAGACCCTGACGATTCGGTATCTCACTCCTTCGAAGTCACGGACGTAAACGAAGCTCCCAGTTTATCGCTCGCCTACATCATCACATCCCTGCCCGAAGATACTGAGACCACTGACCGCATTAAGGTGGCAGACATCGAAATCATCGATGATGCCTTGGGCACGAATACTCTTCGTCTTTCAGATGACGATATTTTTGAAATCGTCAACGATACGGAGGTGTATATCAAGGCGGGGACGGAACTTGACTTTGAGACCCAGCCGACACTTACGGTTTCGGTTGAAATCGATGACCTGTTGGTTGGTGGAACACCGGATGATTCCGAACTGCTTTCTGTCTCGATCAGTGATGTCAATGAAGCGGCCACCGTTTCACTTATTAACTTGGTTCCTATTTCAGAGAACACCGACACTAGCAACAGCGTTAAGGTTGCCGACATCGAGGTGATTGATGACCTCTTGGGCACCAACACGCTGAGCCTTTCGGGTGCGGATGAGGCTGTGTTCGTCATTGTGAATTCCAATGAACTGCACATCCGTGCCAATACAGAGCTGAATTTTGAGAATCAATCGTCTTATGACGTGACTGTCTCGGTTGACGATTTGGACGTAACTGGCACGCCCGATGATTCTGTCAACTTCACACTCACGTTGAGCGACGAGAACGAAAGTCCCTTGATGGATCCGGAGGTCACGCTTAACGTCGATGAGAACACAGTGGACGTGACGGTTGTTAGTGCGTTGGATCCGGATGGCGATACGGTCCTGTACTCGATTACCGGTGGGCTTGATCAAGATCTGTTCACGGTGAATCAGCATACCGGCTTGCTTTCATTCAATCCGCCGCCCGATTTTGAAGAGCCGAAAGACAGTGATGGCGACAACACGTATCACGTCGAGATTACCGCGACCGACGAGCTAGGGCTGACGGCGACCCAGCAGCTGACGATTACCGTCGATCCGGTCAACGACTCGCTCCCGGTCTTTGTTTCGAATTCGACCGTGGTCATCATTGCGGGCAACACAGAAGTCGTCGTGGTTCAAGCGACGGATGCCGACCTCCCCGCGTCGCTGATCACCTATGAAATTTTGGGTGGCCCTGATGCCGGCGCGTTCAAACTCAATCCGATCACCGGTGAGCTGGCGTTCAATTTCGTACCAAGCGCGAACTTCCCAAAGGATGTCGATGGCAACAACATTTACGAAGTAATCGTGCAGGCCGATGACAATCAGGGCGGGTTGGCAAGTCAGTTCATTCGTGTACTCGTACGGCCCGATCCCCCACCTGTTGCCACCGATGACGTTTACACAGTCGGGAACGACGGGACGTTGGTTGTCGATGCAGCAACGGGAGTTTTGGCCAATGACTTCGACCCAGACGGCAAGTCGCTTCAGGCACACGTTCACCAGCAACCGGATCACGGAACACTCGTGTTACGATCCGACGGATCCTTCGTTTACATTCCGAACATCAATTTCGTCGGTGATGACGTATTCACCTATCTCGTACGCGACGAGCAGGGCAACGTAACGAAGGGTACGGTCACTATTGATGTGACTGCGTCGTCTGGTCCGTCGCCGGAGGAGGACGATGGGAACGTCAATGACGATGGTCAGCCAACAGAGGTCACGCCAACTGACTCGACAGACCCGCTGCCGGATGCGGTCCCGATTGAGAGTCTACGCGACGAGCAGGCCGCTACGACCCAATCCGTTCTGCGATCAGAGCCGATCGACACGATTACACTGCTTCAGCCAATCGAATTGGTTCAAATAACACGTCCGTCAGCTCTCCCCAATTCGTACCTCAATTCGAAGTCGACGGAAACTACCAGTACGTTGGATGATCGATCCGGATACGATCTGAACGATATCGCGTCTTACACTTTGCTAATGAGCCAAACAGAGTCTTGGGAGGAAATGACACTTGTGGATCAGGGCTTGCCGCTTGATCTCAGCGTCCGCGACGTTTCGGCTGGATCGGCGGCTGCCTATGTTCTTGGTAGTGCGGCGGGCTTCGGGTATTTCTTGTTCTGGTTGATTCGGTCCGGGTCAATTATGAGCACGTTGATGACACCGGCATGGTCCATTATGGATCCACTGCCCGTCCTCAACTGTACCGGCGATTTGCCGAGAAATGACGACGACGAGACGCTTGAGTCACTCATCTCGAAGTCGATTCCCGCTCAGGATTAGAGGCATGTCGGTCTTTTCAATTAGATTTCGCATTGCCTTTGGGCTCGTTAGCATTCTGATCAGTGTGCTGATCACCGCGAATCTAGCTGGCATCGTGAAGGATCCCCGCGCGGAGGCTCACAACGGTCGCAGCATGTTCTGTGAAGCTGTTGCCGTGAATTGTTGCCTGTATGTCACACGCAATGATTTTCATTCGCTGGAAACGATGCTGGATTCACTCGTCCGTCGCGACAGCCGACTGCTGTCGGCAGCCGTGCGACGCGCTGACGACGGTAGGGTGTTGGTCGAGATCGGCGATCACCGTGACAACTGGTTGTCGGACAACCAGCAAGTCGGCTCCCATTTCATCGTCCCGATTTGGTCGGGAAACGAGGAGTGGGGCGTCCTTGAGATGCGGTTCACACCGATCTATCCAACAGGAGTTGAGGGCGTGTTGGCGAGCCCGTGGACAAGGTATACCGCGTTTGTCGTGGCCACCGTGTTCCTTTTCTACTTCTTCTATCTCGGTCTGATGCTCCGATTTCTGGATCCATCCAAGGCGGTGCCGAATCGAGTGCGGTCCGCCTTAGACACGCTTGCCGAAGGACTAATGGTGCTCGACTCCAAAGGGCAGATCGTCTTGGTCAACAGCGCTTTTGCCGAGATCCTGCGCATCGAACCCGAGGAGCTGCTCGGCAAAACCGCTTCCCGATTACCTTGGGTCACCGTCGATGATCATCAGCGGCCTACCGAGTTTCCATGGGAAGCCTCGATTTCCAGTGGCACGGCGCGCGAAGGCGACATGCTCGGATTGCTCGACGCGACCGAAGACGATTCCGACCCCGAATCGTCGATGCGAGTCTTCCTGGTGAATTCGTCTCCGGTCGCCGGCCATCCTGGCGGCGCGGGCGTTCTGGTTAGCCTGGAAGACATCACGCAGTTGGAGAACACGCGTGCCGAATTAACTCGTGCTAAGGAAGCAGCTGAGGCGGCCAACAAGGCCAAATCATCATTCCTCGCCAACATGAGTCACGAGATTCGCACACCCATGAACGCGATTCTCGGCTTTACCGATGTGTTGCGTCGCGGAATGGCCAAGGACGAGAGCAGTCAGCGGCGGCATCTGGAGACAATTCACTCCAGCGGCACTCATCTCTTGAACTTGATCAACGACATTCTTGACCTCTCAAAAGTTGAATCAGGTCGATTAGAGATCGAAGAAACAGACTGTTCGCCACAGGACGTCGGTGCGGACGTCGTCAACGTGCTGCGATTCCCGGCACACCATAAGGGAATCATGCTGACGTTCGAAAGTGACGGTCCGGTACCGACCAAGGTCAGATCCGATCCAGCGCGGCTGCGTCAGATCCTTACCAATCTCGTCGGTAACGCGGTCAAGTTCACAGAGAAGGGCAGTGTTCGATTGGTAGTGAGTTACGACCGAGATGCGACACAGCTGCTTTTCAAGGTGATCGATACGGGCGTGGGCATGCCACAAGAGTCCTTGGAACGCATTTTCAGTCCGTTTGCGCAGGCAGACAGCTCCGTGACTCGCCGGTTCGGTGGCACCGGGCTCGGGCTCTCGATCAGTCGGCGTTTCGCTCGCGTCATGGGCGGCGACGTCGTTGCCGAAAGTGAACTTGGAGTCGGCAGCACCTTCACAGTTTCCGTCCATGCGGACCTGGTCGAAGGTGGACAGTTCGTTGATTGGGGCGATGACAACGCCACCGGCGAAGCGGACCAAGATGTGAACGATTCGTGCGTGCGGTTACCGAACGCTCGAATCTTGGTGGTCGAGGACGGTGAAGAGAACTGCGAACTGCTCAAGCTAGTCCTTGAGGAAGCTGGCGCTGTCGTCGCCTTGGCTCACGACGGAGAAGAAGGAGTCGAAAAGGGACTTCGTGACGACTACGACGCAATCCTGATGGATATGCAAATGCCCAAGATGGACGGCTACGAGGCGACTGCCACTTTGCGTGCACAGGGTCTCACGATGCCCATTATCGCGCTGACCGCTCACGCCATGAAGGGGGACGATGCCAAGTGCTTTGAAGCTGGATGTTCCAGCTTCCTAACCAAGCCGATCAATATCGACTTATTGCTCGAGACTCTGGCGAAAACGATCCAGGTTTCTCTGGCTGCTGACGACACCGCTCCGCCGCCGCCACCATCCCAAGAGCATCGAGTCGATAGTTCGAATCGTTGCGACGAGCCACTTGTATCGCGTCTGCCACTTGATAAGCCTCAATTCCGCCAGATCGTGGAGCGTTTTGTGTTGCGGCTTGATGATCAGCTGATGTCGATGGAAAAAGCTCGCAAGGCAAGGGATTACAATGAACTGGCGAGCCTCGCACATTGGCTCAAGGGTACCGGTGGAAGTGTTGGCTTCGAGGAATTCAGCAAGCCGTCGGCACGGTTAGAAAAGTCAGCACAGGATGGCGACGAAGACGCGATCCGATCCGCGCTCGAGGACCTTCAGGCGCTCTCGGCGCGAATTCAGCTGCCGCATGGTCCAAAATCTGAAACGGTCGGCAGTTGCTGACCTACACGCCCGCTACCAGACGAGTCTCTGATCGTTGTCGGTCATTCGTCCAGCCGGTCGAATCGCGGGTCCGGGTTGCTTCGTTAAAGTATCCCCCAATTCTTTCCGGGCAGCCTCCGCGAGTTGCTGTAGCCTCGCAACCTGTTCAGGGTGCTGCTGGGCGACGTTTCGCGTCTCGCTAACGTCGTTCTTGAGGTCGTAAAGCTCAAGCCCTGTACGCGATTGCGAATAGGGCGCCGGTATACCGCCGGTGCCGCCGGGATGGCCTGCCATCGTGCGATAACCATGCGGGAAATGAAGCTTCCAGCGACGATCGCGGATCGCCTGAAGTTGTCCGCCGTAATAGCAAAGAAACGCCGAGTGCGGTGAGTGCGCATCTTCAACGCCAAACATCAATGGCGAGATATCTTTTCCATCAATCTTGTGGTCGGGCAGCGTTGCATCAATCAGCTTTGCGATCGTGGGCAGAATATCGATTGTTGATGCAAGCTCATTGCAGCTCTGGCCGGCAGGAATGCGGCCCGGCCAACGCATAACCGTCGGGACTCGGCACCCACCTTCAAACATCGTACCCTTGCCCTCACGCAAGGGTTCGGCAGACCCGGCGTGATCGCCATAGCTTAACCACGGGCCGTTGTCAGTCGTAAAGATGACCAGCGTATTCTCGTCGAGGTTGTGTGTCTTGAGCGCTTTGAGAATCTGTCCAACCGACCAGTCAACTTCCATCACGACATCGCCAAACAAACCGCGCTGACTCACCCCACGGAACTTTTCCGAAACATAAAGGGGTACGTGAACCATCGAGTGCGGTACGTACAGCAGGAATGGTTGATCCTTGTGTTCTTCGATAAAGGCGACAGCGCGTTCTGTGTACTGGGTGGTCAGCTGCGTCTGGTCCTCGCCCGTCACCTCGGCGTCCACCACCGTTTGACCATCGATGAGTGGCAGCCGTGGAAAGCCGCGTTTGCGCCGCGGTGAGTCGGGCGGAAGATTGAGGTAGCGCGGATGAAAGGGCCACATGTCGTTTGAGTACGGTAGGCCGAAGTATTCGTCGAATCCATGTTGTTGCGGCAAAAACTTAGGGTGATGTCCAAGATGCCATTTGCCGAAACACGCGGTGGCGTAGTCTTTCTGTTTGCAGATTTCAGCCAGAGTGACTTCCTTCGCGTTAATTCCGTGGTTGGCTGAGGGTCCCAAGGCGCCCGAAATACCGATGCGGCGATGGTAACAACCAGTCAATAAAGCGGCTCGTGAAGCGGAGCAAACGGCTGACGAAACCTGAAAGTCCGTGAACCGCATGCCTTCTTTTGCCATTTGATCCAGAAATGGAGTCTCGTACCCCGTCGCACCAAACGGGCCGATGTCGGCATAGCCCATATCGTCAATGAAGACGACAACAAAGTTAGGCGGTCGATCAGCACTGTCATCGGCCAGCGATTCGTGTGTTGCGTTTCCCAGCCACGCGATGCTAAGCAGGCAGGCAATCAAGGACTGGACTTTCATCGATCGTGTTCCTTCCTCAGTTGTGGTGTCGCGAACGTTGCATAGTAGCGAGTCGTGCGACAATTACAGAATGCTGTCCGGCTTCATAGGTTTGAACCAAAAGTCGACAGGTAGTTTCTGGCCCTTGTCTGACGACGCGGATGCGACGGCAGTATACTAGATGGCACCGCTGAAGTGGAGGAAACATGTATCACGCGATGAAGATTTGGGCCTGCTTGCTGGTGGCGATCGTGCTGGTGGCGATGGTGCTGGGCGAGGTGAACGCGGCAGAGGTTGTGTTCAGGCGTCATTCGATCAACCCAGAGTCTCAGTTTTCGGCTTGCGCCGCCATCGACGTCAATCGAGATGGACGCCTCGACATCTTCTGTGGTGGCTTCTGGTACGAGGCCCCGACCTGGAAAAGGCATACAACCCGCGAAGTACCAATGATTCGAGGTCGATATGATGACTATTCGAATCAGCCACTCGACGTGAACCAAGACGGTTGGACCGACGTCGTCAGCATCAACTATCGCAGCAAGTCGCTGTTCTGGATTGAGCATCCTGGCCCCTCGCTAGGCGCTTGGCGAACGCATCTGATCGACTCGCCGGGTCGGAGTGAAACGGGAAGACTGGCCGACATCGATGGTGATGGTCAATTGGACGTCCTCCCCAACGGTACGGACTTTGCCTCGTGGTATCGCTTCGCAACTGTGGACGGTGAAACTCAATGGACGCGGCATGCTTTGCCCGATGAGTTGATCGGGCACGGGCTGGGGGCCGGCGATATTAACGGCGATGGACAAGCCGATCTGGTTTCCACACGCGGGTGGGCTCAGGCACCCAAAGACCCTCGCCGTGAACGCTGGCCATGGCATGGCGAGTTTCAACTGCATCGAGACGGTAGCATTCCAATCCTAGTTCACGACGTCGACCTCGATGGCGACGCAGATCTGATCTGGGGCCGCGGCCATAACATCGGTTTGTATTGGATGGAGCAGCAGGTCGATAACGGTACGAGGCGCTGGCAAATACATGCGATTGACACAAGTTGGTCCCAGCCGCACTCGATTGAACTCGCAGACGTTGACGGAGATCAAGTGCAGGATCTCGTCGCGGGAAAGCGATACCTGGGACACGACGGAAAGGATCCCGGCGAGTTTGATCCGTTGGTGATCTACTGGTATCAGTTCGACCCGGATCGTCGCAGTTGGAAACGACACGATGTTTCGTTTGGCGATGCCTGTGGCTTTGATCTCGATCCGAAATGTGCCGACTTGGATGGAGATGGTGACATCGACATCCTGGCTGCAACGCGCGGCGGTCTCTACTGGCTCGAGAACCTGTTGCAAAATCGTGCCGAACCATCCAAGCCCAATCGGCTGATACCGCCAACGCCCATCTACCAGGATCGTGGCAATCTCTTGACCCTCCGCGATGCCGATGGAAATAGGCAGCCCATCAAGACAGGGTTCGATTGGGGGCTGCGGCGATGGCAGATCTTACGAAACATGGAACGTGCCATGGGTAAGTTGCCAGGGCCTCATCGTCGGATTCCGCTACAAATGCAGGTCGAGTCTGAGGAGGATGCCGGCACGTATAAACGACTGAAGATTACGTTCAATGCTGAGCCCGGCGATCGCGTGCCAGCTTTCCTGCTGATACCAAAGGAACTCAAGCAGAAGACGCCTGCCGTGTTGTGCCTGCATCCCACAAGTCCGCTGGGTAAGTCGCAGATATGTGGCTTGGGTGGCAAACCCAGTCGCTTCTACGCGCACGAGCTGGCCCAACGCGGACTGATCTGTTTGGCCCCAGATTATCCTTCATTTGGTGACTATGAGTACGACTTCAATGATGCTTCCGACTTGTACGTGAGTGGAACGATGAAGGCGATCTGGAACAACATCCGTTCCATCGATCTGCTTGAGACATTGCCACAGGTCGATCGAGATAAGATCGCCTGCGTTGGCCACTCCCTAGGTGGACACAATGCATTGTTTACGGCCGCGTTTGATCAGCGGATCCGAGCTGTTGTCACAAGCTGCGGATTCAATGCGTTTGCGCACTACTACGGGGGCGATCTGAAAGGATGGTCAAGCGACCGATACATGCCGCGAATACGTTCGCGTTTTGACTTGAATCCAACGCAGATGCCTTTTGATTTTCACGAAGTCTTGGCGGCAATGTCTCCACGCCCGGTGTTCATCAATGCACCCCTTCGCGATAGCAACTTCGCCGTGGAGGGTGTCCGCGAGGCGGTTACAAGCGCCGCACGGGTTTACAATTTTCAAGAAAAACCCGATCGGTTGCGAGTGGTGTATCCCGATGCAGAGCATGACTTTCCCGAGAACGTCCGGCAACAGGCGTACAAGTGGCTTGAAGAGCGACTGAAACGCTAGTTCTCTCGTCCAGGCATAGAGCCTATCTGTCGTGGTGACTATTCCGTCATTCTTACGAGGGTGTTACGATGAATGGCAGTCCGCGAACAGCTCGTTTCTGGGAGGATACTGCATGACACAGAAACTCTTTCTTACCGGGCTCATGCCGTTACTTTTCGCGGTTGTCGGAACAGTCCAGTCGTTTGCGCAGGAGGAGATTTTTTCCGGACCACAGATTGGAGAACGTCTCGTCCCGTTTGAAACTCGCACCCCGTATGGTGACGCGGCTGGCGAGACTTTTGACCTGATCAAGGACGCCGATGGAAAACCAGTGCTAGTGGTTTTCGTCCACAATGTGACGCGTCCTTCTTTGTCGTTGACTCGTACGGTGATTGAATACGCCAGAGACAAATGGCCTGACAGGTTAACCTCTGGGATTGTGTTCCTTTCCGATGACGCGACGGAAACGGAAAACTGGCTCAAAAGAGCGCGTCACGCCATTCCAAAAAACATCCCAGTGGGGATTTCGGTCGATGGACTCGAAGGGCCAGGAGCGTACGGGCTGAATCGAGAAGCAACGCTGACGGTGCTGGTTGGCAACGACAATGCGGTCACTGCGAACTTTGCCTTAGTCCAACCGAGTTTGCCGGTGGACGCGCCCAAAATTGGCAAAGCACTGGTCGACGTGATGGGAGGCGGCAAGGCGCCGACGCTGGCACAGATGTCGCCGGGTCGTGCCGGTGGGGCGATGATGGAACAGCGGTTTCGCACTATGCTGCGTCCAGTTATCAATAAGCGAGCGACGGCGGCAGAAGTCGAGGCCGCGGCCAAGAAAGTTGAAGAGCTGGCCGCCAAGAATGAACGATTTCGAAAAGGAATTGGTCAACGGACTCGTCGGATTGTCGAGTCGGGACGACTCGCTACCTACGGGACGCCGGAGGCACAGGCTTTTTTGAAAAAGTGGGCGGAAGAATACCGATGATGATATTCGGTAGAGTCCGACTTCTGACACCAATCATGCGACGATCCGGCAGCTGGCCCACCTTTTGGCTGATGGCGTTGCTGGGTACTTCTCTGTCGAGTGTCCGAGCCGATCCCGTCGACTTTGACACGGATGTTTTGCCAATCTTGTCGAAGGCTGGCTGCAATGCGGCGGCCTGTCATGGAGCTGCAACGGGGCGAGGTGGCTTCGCTCTCTCGTTGTTTGGTGGAGAACCGGACGCGGACTATGAGGCGATCTCACTGCAACTCGAGGGACGACGTGTCAATCTAAGTCGTCCTGACCAAAGCCTGCTGGTGAGAAAACCGACGGGCGAGCTTGAGCACGGTGGCGATCAACGATTCGACTTCGACAGTGAATTCGCCCAGACGCTCCTACAGTGGGTTTCTGAAGGAGCGACGCGTCAACAATTGCGTAACGCCAAGCGACTCATCGTGCGGCCCATGCATCAGGAGTGGTCAGCCGCACCCGCAGAAATGCAACTTAACGTGGTTGCTGAATTTGACGATGTGCGCAGTACGGATGTCACCTCTTTGGCCATTTACGAGACAGGCGATTCCGAAGCGGTCCGTGTCACGTCCACCGGAGGTGTGCAAGTCAACCGAGCTGGGCAACACACATTGATTGTCAAGTTTCTTGACCACGTCGTCCCAGTGACCTTGGTGGTGCCCTACCAGGCGGAAGCAGCGTCTGAAGAAGTTGTGCAAAGGAACTGGATCGACCGCCTGATTGACGAACGCCTCGATTCGCTTGGCCTTGCGCCTGAACCACGTGCAGATCCTCTGAGCTTGATGAGGCGTCTGCATTTGGATTTGACCGGTCGCTTGCCGTCAGAGCTTGAGGTTGAGCATGCCTTGGCGGCAAATCAAACGCTCGATGTGGATCACTTGATCGACGAGCTGTTGACAAGCGAAGCCTTTGTTGACTACTGGACTTATCGCTTTGCAAGCATGTTGCGTGTTCGTCCTCCCAACAATGATCGGAAGGCTGCCGAGGCTTTTCACGCTTGGTTGCGATCAAGAATTGCGGATGATCAACCGTGGGATGAATCTGTTCGTCAGATGCTAATGGCCGAAGGCGATTCGCATGAAACGGGTCCCGCCTTGTTTTACCGACTCGTAAGAGACGATCGCTCTCAAGCGGAATACGTGTCGGAAGTGCTGTTAGGTGTGAGGCTGAGGTGTGCAAACTGTCATCGCCACCCTTTGGATCGTTGGACACAGGACGATTATCACGGTTTAGCATCGGTCTTTGCAGCCGTCGAGCGGAGCCGTGAGATTACACTTGGACGTCCGCGACTCATCTTTCATCCGCGGACGGGCAAGGCCGTCAAGCCTCGCTTGCCAGGCGGCTCCGAGATTGAGGCGGTTAATGATCCGCGTCAAGAATTCGCCACGTGGTTAACGCGTACAGAAAACCCGTACTTCGCCAGAGCACTCGTCAATCGAGTCTGGAGTCAACTGTTGGGCCGCGGGTTGGTGGAACCTGTGGATGACTTCCGTTCGACTAATCCGGCGTCCCATACGCAGCTAGTTGAGCGACTCGCTGAGTTTTTTCGGCAGTCCGACTACCGACTCCGACCCTTGATTCGGCTTATTTGCACATCATCGACGTATCAGCGTCGACTTGCAGATTCTGAGGGGATGCGTAAAGCGAAGGAGCGATATTTCGCGAGTGCCTCCTATCGTCCATTGTCGGCGGAAGTTCTTTTCGATGCTTTTGCCGATGTACTCGGTGAACGTTCCACGTTTAGAGGCTACGGCCCTAGTACTCGTGCTGTGCAAATACCCGACGTGACGGTGCCCTCGCGTTCCCTGGATTTACTGGGGCGATGCCAGGCTGCGAACGGTTGTGAGTCGCAGGCGGCCGAAGCACGCGGTCTTGCCGCACAATTGCACCTCATCAACGGATCGCTCCTTAATAACACTATTGGTCGCCAGCCGCTGGAACTCGACGACAAACAACAAGTCCGGCAATCCGTCGAGTCGTATTACAAGCGTGCTCTGGGGCGATTGCCTAACGAACAGGAAGTCGAGATTTGGACAAGCGAAGTCCACTCGGACGATCGTCCCGACCAACGCCGTGAACGTTTTGAAGACTTGCTGTGGGCTCTGTTGAACACACGTGAGTTTACCTCGAATCATTAGGTCATATGCCAATCCGGTAGGATTTGCCCAGCGAGGTAGGATTATGAATCAACGACGTTGCGATGGTGTGGCACGCCGCGACTTTTTGCGAGTTGGTGCTCTCTCGGCTATGGGTATGACCTTACCCGATTTGTTGCGTCGCCGCTCCTGGGCCAATACCGATTCGCCGCGCGCCAAAAACTGCATCCTCATTTGGCTCGATGGTGGCCCAAGTCATTTGGAGATGTTTGATCCGAAGCCGGACGCACCGGTCGAAATCCGTGGACCGCTCAAACCGATTTCCACTTCAGTTGCTGGGATTCAACTCAGCGAATCGATGCCCAAGATCGCCGACCGGATGCATCGACTTTCCATCGTTCGATCGGTAACGTCGACTTTGGGCGAGCATAATTTTGGCACGCACTATCTGTTAACTGGTTACCGTCCAACACCGGCGATCGAATATCCTTTCTTCGGAAGTGTCGTAACGCACGTACGACAGACGCTGCAAGATCTTCCGCCGAACATTGCGATTCCGAGTCTACGAGTTGGGGGAGGCAAGTATCGTGGAAATGGCTACTTGCCGCCGTCGACGTTTCCGTTTGAACTTCGCGCTGACCCCGCGGCGAAGGATTTCCGCATTCCCGATTTGCAGTTTCATGAGGCGATGTCCGATCTGCGACTGCAGCGCCGTCGAGAGTACGTAAAGCGGCTTGAGCGACTCGAGAGCGCTGTCGAGAAAGACGACGGAGTGTCGGGCGATGCTGCCTTTGATCAAGCTTTTCGCCTCATGACATCCGCTCCAGCGCGCGAAGCGTTCAATTTGGACCAGGAACCACGTGAGGTGAGAGAACAATATGGGCCGAAGACCGTTGGACAGGGCTGCTTGCTTGCGCGTCGGCTGGTCGAGCGCGGGGTTCCATTTGTCACGGTGAATAATCCTGGCTGGGATACACACCGTGATATGTACACGCGGCTGGTTGAAGGCTACACGGGAGCTCGAGTGCCCGTGGGCCTTGTTCCTTCGTTGGATCGGGCGTTGTCATCTTTGATCGACGATCTCGTGCAGCGGGGTTTGTTGGACGAAACCCTGATCGTCGTGATGGGTGAATTTGGCCGCACGCCTCGTTTGAACACCGATGGTGGACGTGACCACTGGCCACGAGCGTTCAGCGTGCTGCTGGCCGGCGCAGGAATTCCCGGCGGACAAGTCGTGGGGGCAAGTGATTCGATTGGCGAGAGTCCGCATGAGCGTCCAGTGACTCCCGCCGATCTCGCTGCCACGATCTACACGCTGTTGGGAATTGATCCAAACATGCGGTTGACATCACCCGATGGCCGTCCCGTTCCACTGAACCTCGATGGGGTGGCGCTACCGGAGCTGATTGGGTGAGAACTGCGGCCGCGGTTCTATCGCGAGCAGACTACTCCGACGTTTCCTCGGTGTCGCCTGCTGAGTCCCGCGCGGATGCTGCGTAGGTCGATACCGAAGCGGGCCGTCCATAGAGATAACCTTGTCCGAGCTGGAAGCCCAACTCGGCAAGAGTTTGATGATCCTCTTCCGTTTCAACGCCTTCGGCCAAGGGGATAATGCCCAATTCGTCGACCATGCGAACCAGCAGTTCAACGACTTGTTGACGGCTCGGCGGTGCGCGATGGATTCCTTGCACCAGCTGCATGTCGAACTTGAGGAAATGTGGTCGCACTTCGCTCAACTCAACCAGCCGTGCTTGACCGGCACCGAAGTCATCAAAGGCCAGCTGCATGTTCAACTCGGTCAGTGAATCGCGTAGCTGCGTCAGCATATCTGTATTCGTGACAGCAGCTTCATGAATTTCCAGCGTCATTGCCTGATCAGGATTTGTCGCTCGTAGTTGCTTGAGCGATTCGATGAGTCCGTCCTCCGTCAACTCCATTGGATGGGTGTTGACGAACAGGTTGGCGCTAGCGGGAAGACGTTGGGCAGCTTCCACACCGCGTGTGCGGAAGATTCGGCTCAACTCCGTTTCGAGGTTGAATTGCGAGGCCGTTTCGAACATCTCTTTCGGAGAGTTCAGGCCGAACAGCCGGCTGCGTCCTAACACCTCGTAACCGATGATCTGCTTATCGTCGTCGACTTGAACGATCGGTTGGTAGAAGGGCACCACAGCCTTGTCGTGGATCATGCGACCGAATTGAACCATTGCCAGGGCCCGGTCGCACGCATCTTCTCGCATCGTTCCCGTCTCGGTCGGAACATGTTGTTCTCGTCCGACGCGAAAGACAACCGTTGCGACCTGAACAATATCACCTTCCTTCAGTCGCGCGGGGTTGTCATGTAGACGTTCACCGTTGACGTAGGTACCGTTCGTACTGTTGAGATCACGAATCCAGATCGCGCCGTCTTGTTCAAAGATCTCCGCATGTTCTTTTGATACCGACGAGCAGGCCAGGGACAGCGATAGATCGGTCCGCCGTCCAATGCGAAACGGTGTGGACCGGATCGGGACATGTCGAACGATCTCCGTATCGTCAATCTGCCCGGCAAAGAACCACACGGAGGCGTCCAGAGTCAAGCCATGTGGTGTTGAATCCTCAATCATACTCATCTTGCGAATACCTTGGCGAACAACATTCCTACTGCGTCATATCTAGCGGCATATACTGATCCCGACCGATAGAGTCTTTCTCTCCTACACTTCTCATAGCATTCTCATAGCGATGCGCACAGCTAATCCAACAATCCGATGAATCTTTGTGTTCTCTATATCGCTGCGGCAATCGCCATAGCAGGTGAGCTAGGTTGTAGATGACTTGGTTGACGATATGTCAGCGTTGTTCCATCTGAGCCTTCTATACCGGAATATCCATGTCCGCGACGAGCACAGAAATCTCACGTGACGGTCTTCTGGCCACGATTCTGTCAGAAGAATGCTACCGACCTGCTGAGCCGGCATCACTGGAAGAGACCGGTCTGCCGGCATCATTCATTGAAACGCTGGTTGGCAAGCGGCTGTTGGTCGTTGGACTGAGTACGGGGCGCAAACTAGCCGAGCAGGTTTGTCTTCCATTTCGAATTCTGGAAGAGATGTTTCAGTCGTTGCGATCGCGACAACTGATTGTCCACAAGGGATCTGCTCCCTTTAACGACTATACGTA
>CAJHYQ010000333.1_pt1 | contig 24961 bp, 24 predicted proteins | sample 9198721 | NCBI WGS metagenome assembly CAJHYQ01 (sample SAMEA7708357, study PRJEB35096) | sediment metagenome | biome: marine neritic benthic zone biome [ENVO:01000025]; feature: sediment [ENVO:00002007]; material: shallow marine sediment [ENVO:03000034] sea grass bed [ENVO_01000059] ... | reverse complement strand
GTTGAAGTTGCGGCAATCCCCCAGCGATTATCGCGAAGCACGGGATCTCGACACAACACTGAAAAAGGGGTCAGGCTTCTCTTGCTGATCAAGAAGGGCTGGTGGCCGACCGGGCAAATGCATCGTGTCCGAGCCGAGTGACATTTCGACTGAAAAAGGGGTCAGGCTTCTTTTGCCGATCCATGCACTCACGGCCGACCGGGCGGATGCATCGTCGTCCGATCCAGGTGACATTTCGATGCCTCTCATTAAAGAAGCCTGACCCCTTTTCTTGCAAACAAAGAAGCCTGACCCCTTTTTCGTCTTGCGGCGATCAATTGAGTCGCCTGTTTCGTAGGGGTGGTGGAATGCCATGAATGTCGAGCGATGTTCCCACCGCTGGCTGAGCTTAAGGCTACGCACGCTCATGTTGCTGCTGACGCTTCTGGCCGTTTGGCTAGGTAGCCTCGCAAATGCAGCTCGAAAGCAGCAGCAAGCCGTGAGATGGGTAAATGATGCTGGCGGCAGTGTCTACTATGACTACCAGACACGTGCGGAGGAAGGCGAAGGTTCCACGCAACCCGGGCCAGACTGGTTGTGTCAAATGGTGGGCATCGATTACTTTGCGACGGTCCATTCAGTTCAATTGTACGCGCGGGAAATCACTGACGTTGCACCTGTGGCAAACTTGAGACACCTCTCTGAATTAGATCTCGTCGGCACACCAGTGCACAACATAGCACCACTGGCAAACTTGACGCACCTAAAAACTCTTACGTTGACAGGCACACAGGTCCGTGATCTTTCTCCGTTGGCGAATCTCACCAAACTTAGCTCATTGGAACTCGACTTTACGCCGGTCAACACTGTCGCTCCGTTGAGCAACCTGAAGAACCTCACGAGTCCAAATCTGAGCGGGACCAGGATCGATGACCTTTCGCCTCTCCAGAATTCAACGAAGTTGCACAGTCTTCGGGTGTCCGGTACCGCAGTTCGCGACATCACTCCGCTCCAATCGTTGAAAGGTCTTGCTGCGCTGGACATCAGCTTCACAAGAGTCGACGATATTGCACCACTTAGTCGTCTGACGAACTTGCGGGGTCTTAGGCTTGGCGAGACGCAGGTTCGCAATTTGACGCCGCTGAGCCACCTGACTAGTTTGATCAGTCTGGATCTTCGCTGCACACATGTGCGAGACGTGTCACCTTTAGCCAAACTCAAGGCGTTGAAATACTTGGACCTTCGAGAGACATATGTCAGAGAAATAGACCGTCAGAAACTACGACAAGTTTTGCCGCAATGCAAAATCCAATGGAGTCAGGCGTGGTTCAAAGCCAAACAAGACTAGGAAATTGAGTCGCTCCAGCTCGTCATCACATCAACTCAATTGCCGTATGCATTCGCTATGGTCGACTTCCAAATGCACCTGATACGATAAGGGCGAAATCCATGATGATCCGAAAAGTCACTGTCCCAGTCTTGACCATGGTGGCGTTTCCGCTCGCGGTGTTTGCCACGAACACGGAGGAAGGAGATGCGCCGCAGGATTCAGCACAAGTTTTGCGGCGCCTGGAAACAGCCGAATCTGATGAGATCAGCGACAAAGACCTGCGTTTTGCCATCAGGATGTTGGCTGGCCAAGTGCGTCGTTTGAACGAGCGGTTGGATCTCCTGGAAGATCCGAAACGAGAGCTGCCCCCGGCCAAATCGCCCGAATCGCGGACGCTCCAACTACAGCTTGATATGGGTTTTGCGAAGCTCGCCGCGGTAGACCGCGAGTTGCAACGAGCTTTACGCGACGTTCAGGACATGGAGCAAAAGGTGAGGGAAGCGCAAGCTCAACTCGAAGGTCGTAAGCGCCAAGCGAAACGACTCCAAGTAATACGCGATCAGCTATCGGACTCTCTGAAACAAATCGGCGAGAAGTCTGAACGCAACTGACTTAGTGCTTGGGTCGAGCGTGTATCATCTGGGGGCCAACACATGCTTTGTTGCTTTTGCCGCGTCGAATCGATATGTTTGCGCCAACGACGGTTGCATCAGACGTCGCTTGTAAACCGTTGTCCCAGGTTCCGGCAATTCAAAGACTGCCTGAGCCACAAATTGCCTAAAGATGCGCGGAGAAGGCTATGGTGCGTGATTGTCCATGTCTACATGTCGTGTTCAGCCTCTGTTGTTTCAGTCTGCACGCTCAGGATGATCTGACACACCGTCAGACGGTCGTTAAGGTCTTTTGCAAGAGCAATCAAGTGAGCCTCGGTTCACCTTGGAAGCGAGAGGTGGGGTCTGAGAACAGTGGGTCCGGAGTTTGGTTGGGGGACAACCGCATACTGACGAACGAGCATCTAGTGCGATATCCGACCCAGATTTCGGTGCAGCCTTATGAATCGGCTGATCGAATTCCTGCTGATGTTGTTTTTGTTTCTCCAGAGATGGACATCGCAATCATTGAAATGGATGGTCGGCTTCCGTTTCCCGATCTTGAGCCGCCTGAGTTCGCTGAACAACTTCCGAAACTGAGATCGACCGTTCGTGTCTACGGGTTTCCGGCGGGCGGGCAGTCTCTTTCGGTGACCGAAGGTATCGTTTCGCGCATCGAATATCGGCCTTACAGCCTCGGAGAAGCCGGCTTGCGAATTCAAGTCGACGCGGCCATTAATCCGGGCAATAGCGGTGGGCCGGCATACGTTGACGACAAGATTGTTGGGCTTGCGTTTCAACGAAGATCGCGATCAGACAATATTGGCTACCTGATACCAAGCGAGGAAGTCTTGAGACTCCTGGCCCATAGCAACGAGGAGGTAGCCGGTCGAAAGCCGGTACTGCCAGTCCATGTCCAGCCTCTCGTAAATAGGCAGTTGCGAGAAAAGCTCAGCCTGCCCGAAGAAACGACGGGCGTCTGGGTGCGCGAACTCTTTGAAACAGCGGACGGTTATCCTGTGCACGTCGGTGACATCTTGACGCACATTGGTGAACATGCGATTGACAACAGCGGTCAAACACGAATCTCCGAAGACTTACTCGTCGACTTTCAATATCTAGTCCCGCGGTTGGCGGGAGATGGAAAAGTTGTGATCCGACTGATCCGAGATTCCGATGAGCTTGAGGTCGAAGTACCGGTACAGCCACGGACGCCTCGACTCATCACGCCGCTGAAAGGCAAGTATCCCGAATACTTTGTTTACGGACCTCTTGTGTTCGTACCAGCCTATGCCGACTATTTGCAGTCCTTCGAAGCCGCCTTGCTGACCTCCAACGCCAGGGCGCGCCTCACCGGCTTCGCATCCATGAAGGCGCTCGGAGTGCGTGAAAGCCCGCTTCTCACAAGACGAATGGATCCGCCTGCGTTTGATCAGGAGGAGCTTGTCTTAGTCGCGAATTGGTTGCCGCATCGGATCACGATCGGGTATCAGTCACCGCGCGCGCAACTGGTTGAGGCGGTCAATGGAGTCAAGATTCGCAATCTGAAGCACCTTGTCGAGACACTGCGAGATCTGAAGGACGATTATGTGGAGTTCGAGTTTATCGACAACCAAGTTGAAACGTTGGTGTTTGATCGCGAACAACTACTGAAGGCGAGCGACGATATATTGCTTAATAATGGAGTGCCGCGCCAAGGCTCGCGGTCATTATTGGATGTCTGGCGCGCACATTAGTCTTAGGCACTCTAGGGCATGTTCGGGAGGGCGAGGTTTCCGGGAGGGCGAGGCTCCTGCCGAGCCGCAACACGCAATCGGCTCGGCAGGAGCCTCGCCGCCTCGCCCTCCCGAAGACATCGTCTCAAGGCAAGTTTCTCATGGACCGAGATCAACAGCCGAATTGCTTCAAATGTCGATATTTCAAGACGACATATCGGAGCCAATTGCCGTACCAGTGTCAGAAGTTTGCCATGCTAACCAAGACGCTTCCCTCGATTGTTGTGTTCAGGACGTCCGGCGAGCAGTGTAAGTTTTGGGAACCCTCTGCTCAGTGGCCAACTTCGTAGGATACGATCGGTAACGATTTTGAAATGATTCGAGATACTCGGATTCTCCCGGCAGTTTGCGAACCAGCTGATCTGTGCGACGTACTTCAGGGCACGAGTCCCATCAAACTCCGCAACCAAATGTCGCGTTCCTTACGATGTATCCTGGAGTCTAAGTCATGACTCTCAATCCATATGAGCCTCCTGCGGGCGGTACGCCCAGCGATGCGACAGGCGCGAATTCTCCACTGGCCGGTTGGGAGTCTATCGTCAAGAGGTTGTTGGTGTGGTGCGTCGGATTCGTACTTCTTTTTGCCATTAACGCATTCGTCGAGTTGCTCGTCTTGCCTCGCTGGGGATTAGACAAGAGTGCGGAGAACGACATCTACTTCAAATGCTGGTGGTTGATGGTCGGGCTTTGGTTTGTGTTTGGAAATGCGCTTCTTGCGGCCTTCGAACGAAGTCTAAAGTCCCGCAACCATGTTGATAAGTAGTTGCTTCGACAATCTCGCCGGTTGATGTGCTGGACACGATCTGACGTCAACTTCAGCATTTCCGTCGGGTCACACTCCGGTGTGGCTCTTCTCAACGCCAGCGACTTGGCATTCCACATCCCAGTGCCTGATTGCTCCGCACCCGCACTCAACGGAGCCCATTTTTCTGACTCATGATTGCGAATCGGAAGAAAACCGGACTCTCTTCAAGATTCTTGATGCAATTCGATTCTTCTTTTTCGCATTGAGTTGTCGGAACACCGCTCTGTCCGTGGATTCACGGCTCAGCAAGGAATCGATTCGCTTCCGGGGGGAACGCTTATCAGGAGCACTCTAGGCACTGAGCACCTGTATTGTTGCAGTTGCTTCGTACCATTCTTCGTTGATTTTCACATCGGCGACTAGCTACGAGACCGCGCTCGCTTGGCCTTGTCGCCTACTCAATGACGTTCTGTTTCTAAACACTGAGGAGAAATCCGAGATGCACAGACTGCGCGTAGATGTTACTTCCCGGCTTTTGCGACCGTTCGTACTGTCGATCGTGACTTGCTTTCCGATCGTAGCCCATGGTGAATTAGTGATTGAACCGGTATTCAATCGAACCGAAGGGACGGGGCCGGGCGAAGCTTCGGTGGGCGTGCGTCAGGCGGTCAATGGTCAGCAAGTCGAACTGGGATTGGAGCCGCTCTGGACAGCTTTGCCCGGCGAAATCTTTTCCTATGTTTCAGGTGACCCTCGAAAGCTTGCCCTCGATAATCTCGCCTTCTACAACGACACGGACTACGACATTACTGGATTTGGGCTGGAGATTGTCGGAACGGGGACAGACACCGATGACCCCCGCACAATTGTGCGTGAGCCGATTGACGCGCGCTTCGGCAATGTGGGCGAAGACGGACAGATCGTTTCTGACATCTTTGCCAACTTCAGCATCTCCAACGATGGCAAGAGAATTGAATTTACCGATGGCCTGATTCGTCCGGGCGAACGCTATAGCGGAATTCATTTGGCAACGAGCGACAACGCACCGGAACTGGCAGCGATTGATTCCTGGATAACTGGCACGATTTCAGATTCCGCATTGTGCGCTAGCCAAGGCGACCCCGTCGCAGCCGAGCCCTTTAATCTGGTCGACGCTTATTGTATCGGTCCGCACTTCGATGTCGGCGCGCCTGGCGAAGTGGCCAGCGTGACGGGCGTGGGGCAGTTTCCTGCCAACGCTGAGGGTGTGCTGGATGTGTTCGTAATTTGGGAACCGAAGGAGATCGGTGTCGCCGAAGGTGAGAGCTTCACCTATTCATCGGAGTTGCGTTGGAGCAGTAATAAGCCGGACGCGGTGGTCAAGGAATGGGTTGGCAACTTCAATGGCGAGCCGGTTGCCAACATGATTACAAACACCGCCGAAGGCGAACCAACGGAAATGACAAAGACGGCTATGTCCGCGACGATCACCGACCGAACGTTTGACGCCAGTCAGTTTCCCGGTGAGATTGGTCGCTATCACATCAAGATTGAAGGATTGGACCCAGGTGAGTTAGTTTCATTCAGCAAGCAAGGAGTCGGGGGACATGTCGTGCCCGAACCTTCGAGTGCGATTCTTGCTCTGATTGGCTTTGTTGGAGGTCTTCAATTCCGCCGGCGACGACACTCGCGGGAAAACAGTTAGGTTAGGCTGTTTATTCAGAGCAGCTGCCAACGGCGGTCGAAATTCCTGGCATCGAACAGCGGCAATTCAGTTCGAAAGGGCAGATCGGCTCCAGCATAGCAGGTCAAGGTTTCGGTAACCCACAATGATGACCTATAGTTCTTCGGAGACGCTCACTGCGTGGGCCGTAGATCTTTCTGTTGGAAGTTGTGCAGCGACGAACGAACTCAATGCCAATCGATCGACTGCACGGTGCTTGGCGAATCGAGGAAGCACCGTGCCGAAATAACGAAGACCACCCCTACGGTTTCCCAAGCACCCATTGGCTGATTTTGGGAGACCGCGTGGCCGTCGTTCGCGAGAGAGTTCCGGAACCGCTGCATTTCGACTTTCGAATCGACATTGACGACTCATCGCATCCCAGCGAATGTAACATCGGTGGCCAGCATGGGGGTGTTGGTTACTACGAAGTCGACGACGACCTGCTCTTGATTGGTGTGGGTTTGCACGGTTGTCGACCGCCTCGCTTTGCGAGTGACTGCGGCAACTTCTTTGCCTTCACACGTGACCATGCTTTTGAACTGCCGGCACTACCAGATTGGCCTCGCGCAGACATTTTCAGCGAGTCCTTGGGGCAACTTGTTTGGGACCCTAGGCAACCCGAATACTTGGGCGATTGGAAAGGCTTGGTCGATCTTCCAGATGGTCATCAGTGTGAAGTCTGGGCATCGGATTACTTAATTCCGCTGGCTCACTATCTGCCCCATGTAGAGATGGCCTACCATTGGCTTCAAGATCATTTGCCCGACGTCAAGGCAGTTTGCGGTGAACGCGTTCGAGAGTGGATCGATGAAGACGCGCAATATCGCCGCCTGACCCGGGAGCAGGTTGCTGCCACCATTTCGATCAACACGATTGTCGCCACCGATGGTGATGTCTATCTCTGGGCATCCACGTCCATTCCAATCGATCATTCAATTCGTGTGGATTTGGAGAGCGAAGGCCAAGCGATTCGCGCCAGCGGGGTTTCAATTGAAGGCTAGACGGTATCAAATTACACGGGAGGCGTCCGCCGCGGGGAATGCGAAGATGGGTCAGGCCGCCTAGGACAAGTTCGGACCGTTGCACAAAGTGAAGAGCAGTAGGTAAACGCAACGATGGCTCGTCGCATCAGTCTTCAGGAGTTTATACTTCTGCCGCTGTTCCTCTGTCCATTCTTTCTATCTCTTGCCGTCGCATCGGACGTATCTGCGAGGCGGACACCTCGCCTGGGGCCGGAGATACTCGGGTTGGCTGCCGTCTATTCAACTGGATTTGTCTTGCGGTGGTGGGTTAGTCAACGAACCGTCACGCAACCGGAATCCTCCAGTCCATTTGTGGATATGCTGTTACGCGGCACGGTCTTGGGGTGGCTGTTCGGTGCGATGTTCTACATTCCACTAGCGGTCGCATCTTTGTTCGACTTCGACCAAATGTCTTTCGGTTATATTTGGAACCTGGTCGTTTTTACGCTGGCGAACACGGTCATTTTTGCCCTCATCGGTTCGGCCTGCGGCGCTGTGCTAGGCCTGCTTCTCCCGATCCAGAGTCCGAACGACGAAGAAGAATGATGTCGCGACCAATCCGAACAGGCTGCGCATCATGCCACGGAATCATCGTGTTGCTCACCTTTAGAAAAGGCTATCGTCACGAACTACTGTTCATTTATCGCGGTTGCCGTGTGGTCGATATTCGGCCTGGTCCCGTGGTCGGCGCAATCGTCGGACACCCCAGTTGATTCGAGTGTATCTGAGGCTCCAAAGACGGCGGTGGTGGGATTCTACGTGTCACTTGCCGGTGAAGACGTCGAGCGGGCTGCGGGATTTGTCATGCAGCCAGACAAGATGAAAGAATGGATAAGAAGCCAGACTGAACTGTCGGCGGCTTTTAAGCGTTGGAACAAGGCTGTCGCAGACAAACTGGGCGACAGCGGTTCGTCCATTATCATGCCGAACCCAATCGAGCTGGTAGCTGATCGAAGTCGCTCGGTCGATGCTCAAGTGAAAGGCGATCTCGCTGAGTTTCCGGTCGCTAAAAACAAGGGGTTGAAGCTGCGGCGTATCGCGAATGATTGGAAGTTAGACATTTTTTCGGCGTACAACACACCACAGGCGCTCAAGTTGCTCGGCGTCAACACAGGCGAAGAAGCCTTATCGCTAGTAACACTCAAGGCTCGCGAAGAATCCAAGATGATTAATACAGTCGCCGCTGAAATCAATACCGGTCTTCTTACGACACCGAATCAGGTGCGGCGGCGATTGCGGTCTGAACGCGATGCGATGAATGAGAGAATGTTAAAGGCCATACGGAAAGCGACCGAAGACAAGGGACGCCGGTCGGAATAGTGCTGCAATTCAAATCGCAATCTGAACGACTCGGAGTACGACTGGCTGCAAGGGTTTGCCCGATTTCGCTGGCAGTGAGAACGCCCATATCGGACAGCTAAGTGACGATCATTTGGCGCGACTTACCGCGGCTCTGGGTGTCCCAGTGCGAGTGATTTATCAACGCATTTGATCGGTGATCCAACGGCAGACTCCCTTAGCCATCTGTTGCACGGGGCTGCTCGACGTCTGCGTTGTCGGTGTCTTGTTCTTCGTCCGACGCGAGCATTTGCTTTGTCTCAGCAGCGATCTTCAGGCGATATTCACAATTAACCCATTCCTCATGGCTGCAATCTACTTTACCGCAAACCTCACAGGCGTAAATCTCAGGGGGACAAGGTTGGATGATCGAGTTTTTGAGCTTCCGAAAGGCAGCTTTGACGCGCTCGATAACAAACTTCATAGATCGCTCCCCATAGCTCACGCGCCACGCAACTGACACGAAGCCCTCCGCCGCGCTCATGATACCAAGAAGTTTCTCTTCGTTGCAGAGATTCGGCGAGAATTGAAGGACATCAACAACCTGGATGTTCAGCGTCCATTATCTTTCGAGCACGTCGGTTTGCTCTGCCGGTGTTAAGTATCGCGACAAACAGCCCTAAGTCACGGCTCGTCTCCTACGCGCATACATTGTGCACCGCCATAATGTGATATACGAATTTCGAGAGTTTGATCGGGAGAGATATTACGTAATGGGTTGTCTTGAGGGCAAAAAAGAGGGGCGGAGAAGAGCACGCAATGGTGACTTTCGATGTAAGCGATGCAGTGCCGTATCTCCGAAAAAGAAGAGACTGTGCAAACCAAAGAAAGTCAAAGGCTCCAGTGACGACTAGTGTCGCGGCGTTTTGTTGGTAACTAGGACGGTCGAGATCCAATGGCCGATGAAGAGCGCAAGATATAGAATCGATGTGCTGCATCGAGCAACAATTCGTCGCGGGAATTAGTGAAAGCCCTTCCGCACGTTGGGCGACTCCAATCTATGCGGCGAAGTGCGTTTCTTCCTCGTCGGGTTCTTCTTCCGCGTCCAGTGCCTCGAGATATTCCGGCTTGAACAGCCGACCGGCCAACATGCGAATTGGGACGCCTGCCGCAATGAAGATCGGGAATAAGATTGCAAGGGGACTGATCTTGACGATCCAAAGCGTGACGAGACCGGCAAGTTGGAGCATCGTGAATCGGTGAACGGTGCCCGTTGGTACACGTCGTGTGTAGTGGGTGGATGGATATAGATCGCGATCCATGAACCAAAGACCCAGCCGCTCGAACAACTGATTCCCTTTCATTGAAACGACGCCCATGAAGAGGAATAGGCCGTAGAGCACCGCCATGGGGATTTCGTTCAGCAAGGGCAGCATCAACAACGACACACCAATCAGGACGTGGATCATCAGTCCCGTAATGCGAGTCTCCCAGACTTTAAGAATCCGCTCACGTGTGTCTCCTGTGGGCGTGACGACCTCTTCGACGGTCGCAAGGCTCCGCACGTGATTGATCGAACGGACCGTAGCGGCGATCAGCCAGGGAAGTCCGAACAATGAGCAAACGCCGACAAGAATCCCGACCAGGCCAAGGTCGATATGGTACGCTTCGCCCTTTTCCAGTTTGTTCTTTGGGCTGTTGACGATGCGGGCCGTGATGTTTTGGTCCAGGTAAAGCAACACGACAGCGAGCAGCGCTGGGCCGATCGCGGCAAACCGAGCCCAGGTGGGGATGCCCTGCAAGTCGACCAGCCAAGGGCGACCGCTCGTGGTTCCGAATGCATCCGGCGCTGGAAGTGTATCCAAGTACACCTCATGAAAGGCGACTGCCACGAGGGTCATCACCGCTAGAGCGATAGCCGGTCCGAAGTCCGCCAAAAACTCACGGATCTTTGGACGCAAATAGCGACTCGTTCGAAATGTGGACAGGGACTTGGCGATGTAAAACGTCCCCAGGGCCAGCAGCAGAGACAGCAGTGCCGTGGCATGGTGCCTCGCTTCCTCCAGGTCGTTGAAGCTTTCGATGATCGCGTGGATCGCTTCGTAGATAAAGATTAATGAGATGAGCGCAGCAAAGATCTCGTCGGTAAACCGGGTGAAGAAGCGCATCAGGCAGCTGGCATCGGTGATGGCCAGCAGCAACATGATGACTGTCGTCCAAATGCCAACCCAGGCGTACGCCGGTAGAAAGGCAATTTCCAGTTGCTGGCAGAGGCGATACAAGATGCCAGTAAACACCAGCAATGGCCCCGTGCCGCCGAGAATGATCAGCGGTTGCCCGGAGAATATTGCGTAGATGATACCGCAGATCGCGGAGGCGACGAGCATTTCGACCGCACCGATTGAGTTGCCAGTTTCCACGGCCATGACACCACCGAAAGTCACGGCAGGAGCCAAGCATGCGAAGTAGAGGAAAAGGATCGAACTCAAACTCTTCAGGTGCAGTCCGTCAACATAATCGGATTTGTAATGAGGCCAGCGGCGACGGATATCGGCAATCAGGCCACCGCAGAGACGGCCTGTGTAGCGAAGGCCCTCCGGAAACTTCTCCTCTTCCTCCGGAACTTTCTCGATCGCTCGTTCTAAATAGCGATCGAACGAATCCAGCAGATCCTGCTTCGACTGGGCTTCCCCGGCTTCGAAACGGAATTCATTGTCCGTCATCAGCCGTGCGACGTGCATCAGAGTATCGAGATGCTCCGCGGCCCGTCCAGGTGGCCCAAGCATAACGAAGAAAAAGCGTGTTGGGATTCCGTCGGGTGCTCCCAGGTTCAGAGGTCTGGCGAGCCGGACAAAGACGATCACCGGCCGCTCGAGCACATCAAGATAGGCGTGCGGGACAGCCGTCGCATTCCCGATCGCCGTGGTCACCTGCCGTTCGCGTTCCAGTAACGCTCGCTCGACCCGATCCCGCTCCTCCATCGGAACCAGGTCTTTGGCGATCACATGATGCAGCGTTTGATGAAAGATTGACTCCAAATCGCGCGCGCGGAGATCCAGGATGATGGTTCCCTCGGCGAATGTTCTCCGGATTTGCTTCACGATTGTGCACTCTTCGAAGTGAACTGTATTCCCAAAGGTGTTCCCTACCGTCGGGCATCCAAAGCGGACTGCCACAATGGTTTGACAGCGTATACGCTATGGGCTCGGATGGAAACCTACGTGTCGCCACGTTATGGTCCGGCCCGGTGGCTGTCCGGTGGGGGCGAGGCTCCTGGTGAGCCGAAGGCCGGTCCAGCTGGTACCGTGATGCCGCGGCCACACAGTCTAACACGATTGCTTATTGTTCTGGATCCACTCCATAACATGCGGCAATTGCTACTGTGGGTGTGCGACGCTGTGTTCCGTCCCGCTATAATCAGGGCTAAAAATAAAAAATCCGCGAGGTTTTTGCCATGTCATTTCGGAAATATGTGTCGTCGTCGGGAAGGCGAAGACCGACCATCCGGGCGGCATTTCGAGGTGGGAGTAGGCAGTCGCGGCCTGCAACCCCCTTTCTTCCAATGATTTGACTGCGTCAAGTGAACGGAGAAGAACATGAGTAAGGTACGGCGACTATTAGCCTTGCGATTAGCCACTGACCTGTTGGCCGCCAAGGTCGCTCAGGTCGCGGGCTACATTGTTTCACTTGGTGTTCTCGTGATCGCCACACGGAAACTGGCAACACTGCCGTTGACCGAAGTGGAATTGTTCTTTGGAATTCTGCTCGTGCTGGCGGTCGTCTCGTCCATCATCTGTGGGGCAACATTGGTTCGAATCGAGGCCGAGGTAAGAAAGAAGAACCAATCCGAATCGGGTTAGCTGCCAGCACTGAGAATACGGCATCGCACCATGATACGAATTCAATACTCGCTGCCCATGTTGCTGGTTGCCATGGGAGTCGTTGCCATCGCAGTCCAGGCGTTGCGAACGGGTGACTGGTTTTGGGCTCGTGTCCTGTTCACGCTGTCGCTGGCGGTTTATCTGGCTGCCGTGCTGGCTGCGATCTATCAAACGGGTCAACGACGCGCCTTCTGGATCGGCTTCGCCGTGTTTGGATGGGCGTCTTGGTTGATTATCAATACGTCATATCTTCGGATCGCCGAGTATCAATTCTTTGCCAGAGAAGCGTACACCCTTCTCAAAGACCGTGTCCCCGAGGGAAACGATGGAATTGTGATCAACCCGGGTGGTTACGGCACTGCCATTTTCAGCTTTCGCCAGATCGTGCATTCGATCTTTGGTTTGCTCTTTGCGACGGTCGGTGGAATCGTCGGCTACCTTCTCTATCTAGTCAATCGTCATGCTCAGCCAAAAGAGAACGTCGAGGCCGATTAGACATGACTTGCTGGCTGCTACGAATTAGTTCCTCCACTTCAACCTGGCGATGCGAATGCCATTAAGTTCCGGCGTCAGGGCCGCGATGTAATACTGGCCGTCGTGTCGAACGATTTCGGGAGCGGCTACCGGCAGCGTACTGATCTGGTACCGATCGGAGTCGACGCCGAAGTCCAACGGATCAGGCGATCGATACTGCGTGTTGAGGTTCGTCGGACCGTATCTTTGATTGCGGAATAGATAGAAATGATCGTCGTACCGCAGCACGAACGGACACTCGGCATCTCCGCCGTACCAGCGATCTTGGGTTGCCTGGGCACCGCCTCCCGAGACCATGACCGGGTCACTCCATGTTTTCAGGTCTTGTGACGTGCGGCAAAAGATTGCTGATTGGATCTGCTCATCCTCTTGATGCCCCATGTAGTAGCAATAGAATCGGTCGTCGATCTGAACGACCATCGGATCTCGAGTATTTCCATACGGGCCGGTGAACAGATCGGGCTGACCCTTTTGATTCAGCACGCGTTTGAATTGTTTGCCGTCCTCGCTCTCAGCCAGGCAGATTCTTCCCCAGTCGCCATAGAACATGAGATACCGACCCTGGTGTCGGATCACGTGCGGTGCCTGTAGACCGCCGATTGTTTCGCCAAGTTTGGGATCGGCTTGCATCGCAATACCCATGGGCTTCCAATGCTGCTGAGTCAACTCACGACCTTCCCAACGATGAAACAACCTGGTGTTACCGCCGCACTTCGTCTTCCGAATGCAGGACCAGAGTTGCCACGTCCCGTCGGTGGCCTGCCAGATGCCAAAGTCGACCGGCTTTTGTTTGTTGGAAGTGTAGATGCCCAAATCTGGATTACTGGCGATCCGCCACCAATCGCCACTTATCGTAGGCACCGGAGCGCTTTGTCCTAGCGCCGGACTCGCCAGGAATCCCGCGACGACAAGTGATACCTGCAAGCGTTTGAATCGAGTGATAGCATCGCCAAGAAACTTCATGATGTCATCTCTCTTTGAGTGCTCATACGCGAACCATTGTTGGCGGAACCCATGTCGACAGCAACCTGGTTGGAATTTCGCGACGCGTGGAACGCTTCAGTTGATTGCGAAGTTCTCGCAATGCATTGACTTGGCGGAGGCTGCTTTTTCACCGGCGATCAGGATCGGTTATGGGTTCAAAGCAAAACAGCATGCCGCTGGTCTGGGGTGCGTAGAAGATGCGGCCATTCGCAGCAATAGGATGCGGGCAGGTATAGGAGGCGAATCCCGCAGTATTCCAAGCCAATTCGCCTGTGTTCACATCAGTCATACACAAGCCACCGATGGTCGCGGACAACGCGTGACCGCCGGCGGTCAGCACGATGGCTCCACAGCCGTGAGCTGGTCCCCAGAGCTGTAATGGTTGACCGTTGCGCACGATTGGCTTTCCGGTTTTCGAATCCCATCGCCAGGCTCCGCCCTCATACTTATTGTTGACGGAGAAAAAGTCTGGACCGAGCGAAATCGTATCGACGTGCCAGCGTGATGCGGATAGTTCGTTCATCCAGAGCGTTTGTCCGGTATCGGCGGCGAGGCAATGGATCGGTCGTCGGTAGGTGCCCGGCAGATAAAGGCGGCCGTCTTTGTACGAGGGAGTACCCGTTTGGCTGGCGTATGCGTTGGATCGCCAAAGGACGCGGCCCGTTTGCGGATCGATGGCAACCGTTTCGCCACGATCACGACCTGCTTCGCCACCGCCCGTGAAGAACATGACGCCATCGCCCGCACAGCCGGCCGGGCCGTTCAGAATCGTACCGGACGACTCGATCTCGACCCGCCACATGGATTCGCCGGTGTTCGCGTCCCACGCATCAATTCTCTGTCCGACGGCATCTCGGCCCGCAAAGAACGTCGGAGTCTCCCCCTTTTTATACAACGATCCAAAGGCCACAACGCCATTGCAATAGATGGGTGAGGCGCGTAGTCGATCGCCGATGCCGATCGCAGCTTGCCACTTGATTTCACCCGTCTCGTCTGAGAGACAATAAAGCGTGGACGGCGCTCCCAGCGACTTCGGATATCTTAGGCTGAACATTCGCGGCACGTAGATGTTGCCTTCCGCGGCGAGCAATGCCGAGCGACACCAGGCTTGGCCCGGCAGATGGCGACGCCAGCGAACGCGACCGGTCATTTGTTCGCGGCACACAACGAGGCCTCCAAGTGTCACGTAGACAACGTCCTCACCGGTCGCGCACACTGCCTGTTTGAACAACCCACCGCATTTGGTGACCCAACGCAAGCGAAACGGCGGTTTCACCACCGGATCTTCGATGAAGTTGGTATTCTCGGGACCGCCGAAGGCCGATGGCCACTCATACCTGTGTTCGCCCATCGGTGTAACGTTGCTCTGGCGACGTGACGTCCGACGATCCTTCCCAACGACGGCGCTGTCCTTCCGAGACCTTAGGATGTAAAGACAACCATCATCGCTGCCGAAGTAGACGATCCCGTCGGAAACCGCCGGCGAGGAAGTGACGACGGATTGGCTGGGAATCGTGATGAGTTGGTCAAAAGTTTGCCGCTCCGACGTCGCGCGCGAGCTAGACACGCGAGCGATCGCCAACCCTCCATTGAGTAGCGTGAACAGACAATGGTCTCCCGCCAATGTCGGTGCTGCGATGGCCGGTGTCGCTGAGTCAGGGTGCTGCGAGAATGATGACCAGGTGACGCCAGCTCGATCGCCAAATCTGGCGGCGCTGAGGCCAAAAGCCTGTCGACAGAAATAGACGGTGTCGTCACGTACCGCGGGAGGCGTCAGCGCAGCCCACTGATCATTGACCACGTCACGTGTTTCGTCCATTCGCCCGGTCGCGAGATTGACTCGTAGCACGGCGCCTTTCCCATCCTTGCCAGGAAATGACGCGTAAGCCCAATCGTTGACCAAAGACACTCCAGCCGGAAGATAGGTATCACTGATTGGTTTGCGTCGCACCCAGACGATTTCGGACGTTGAACCTTTGTCACGAAGACAGACCAGGTCGAAGCCGACTGCCGCCACTATCGTGTCGCCGAGTATGGCGATCGGCACACCGCAATACTGTCGCTTTTCGCGGGATCCCGGTCGTTGCGGCGCGTCGGCATACGGATCGAATCGCCAACAGGATTCACCGGTCGCGTCGAGACAATGAATTGCGCCGTCGAGTGTCTGCAGATAGTAACGTCCGTTGGCTGACGTGATGGATCCGAGAATCGGTTGATCCAATTCGATCGTACGTAGGATCTCACCTGTCTTCATGCTCAGTAAGTAAACGTTACCGATCGTTGTGCCGTAGACTAGCCTTCCATCGACGGCGCACGGTGAACAGGTGTTGCCACCCACTGCGTCAGCGCCCGGCGGATGCGTCTTCCAGAGGATCGCCGCTTTGTCCGCGTCGACACAATAGGCGGTTCCCATCTGATCGACGACGTAGGCTCGCCCATCAACCACGACGGGGGAGGTCAGGACGGCGTCGTCCAGCGTAACACGGTCCGTCACGAAAAGCGGTAAGGACAGTCGTTCCGTGGCCGCATTTGCCGTATGCGCCGAGTCACGCATGTATTGCGGCCAATCTTCAGCTCGGAGCATACGTGGAAAGATACATCCACCGATCAATGCGATAAGCAGGATCCAGCAACACGAGTTGGCATAGGCCGACGACGTGAATCGATCTGCAACGTAAGAAGTTCGTAGCATCGTAACCAAGCCTCCATCGGAGAATCTTGCGACGGTCCAATTCGCCACGAGCGTAACACAAACTGTTGCGGTCAGAAAGCGTTCCGTTTGAGCGATTCCTTTTTCCGACGTGGGCGGATCCGCGGGGGCGAGCTGTACGACGGATTAGGTTGTCGTGAATCCTCAAAGAAAGGGTCTCAAAACCTCAAGCGGAGTGAGGGCCGCGCTGCTACATTGAGTTTTTTGTGAAGAAGGTGTTCAGTCCCCCGCCCGCGACCTACCGACCGCATCGTTTGGAAGCGGCGCCCAGATCGAAAAAGCCATGCACGCAATCGTTGAGCAAGTTGTTTATGCCTTTCAGCAGCGGGGCTCTGCTAAATACGGCGAAGAATGTGTAACACAATTGCAGCATGCGTTGCAGAGTGCTCAGTTAGCGAAGGAGTCCGGGGCCAGTGATCAACTCATTGCAGCGGCATTAATGCACGACATCGGCCACATCCTGGACGACGATGTGATACCGACTAAATGCGATGAGAACCTCGACGACAAGCACGAGTCGATTGGCTACCGGTTTCTTCACGAGCATTTCGGCGACGTTGTCGCGGATCCCGTGCGACTGCACGTGCTGGCAAAGCGGTATTTGTGCACGACAGACCCGCAGTACGAAAGTCGGCTCTCGCCAACATCGCGCAAAAGCTACTACGATCAAGGCGGCCGTTTGACGTCAGCGGAGCTTGAGGCCTTTGAGTCCGAGCCGTTCTATCCCGAAGCGTTGATGCTACGGCAATGGGATGATACTGCAAAGGATCCTACATCCTCAGTGTCAGACATCTCCGCATTTGTGCCTTGCTTGGAATCTGCGGTGTGCAAGCGTTCCTAGTGATTAGTACGACTGAGGTGTTGCGTGTTGATCGATTCAACTTCGGTGGTTACGACGGGAGGGTGCGTGGCATGAAGGCGAAGTCGATAGGATTGTTCATGATCAGCGTTGTGCTGCTTGCTGACTTTGTTAGTCGAGCCGATGCGCAGTGGGTCCACGCGCCATCGAAGCAAGTGCTGCAGCAGACACCGGGTCTGGTTCACGAGCAGTTCGAAAGTCCGGCGATGAAAACAACCGTCGGTTACTCGGTTGTGCTGCCCCGGAGCTATGACGAAGGTTCGAAGCGGTACCCGGTGGTCTATTGGCTGCACGGTGGAGGTGGCAACGAGTGCTCTAATCTGTTCACTTCACATGCGTGGCGGAAGTTGTACGAAGCGGGCAAAATTCGGGAAGTCATTCTGGTTTATCCGAACGGCTTCCGATCGGGCTACATGGATCATCATGATGGAACGGTGATGGTCGAAACAACGATCATCCGCGAGTTGATTCCACGGATCGACAAGCGTTATCGCACAATTCCTTCGCGTGAGGGTCGTGGTGTGCACGGGTCATCGATGGGAGCTAGTGGATCGCTCAAGTTCGTTATCAAATACCCGGACATGTTTTGTGCTGCGGTGGCGTACGGCGGTGGCGCGATCGATCTAGCCAACACGGATAACGAGTTTGTTTTGAACATTTTGCGGAAGAACTTGAATTCCGATCCCGCGTTGATTCGCCAGAACAACACCTATCACTTTCTGGAGAAGAACCATGTTGTCGTTCGTGACCGCGACACTCGTTTCCTGCTTATCTGTGGTGAGGACGACCCGTGGAAGGAGTCTGCGGTGACTTTTCAAACAACGCTGAAGAACAGGGACATATCCTGTCGCCTGTTGTTAGTTCCCGATGCCGGTCATGATTTGCGCAAGACGTTTGCGGCACGGGGAGAGTCGGCGGCGTTGTTTCAGGACGAGGTGTTTGAGAGGATCTTGCCTTGAGTTGGATCTTTGTCACTTGCTGACAGAGTCCCACCATTGGTCATGCTTGCGTTTGAGCCGCTGGGTCATCTCGGGGTGTTGATCGGACAGGTTTGTCATTTCCCCGACATCTTGTGCAAGGTTGACGAGAAACAGGCGGTCTGATTCACCAAGCGGGCCTCGGTTGGCGGTATCACGTGGGTTGCCTAACAGTTTCCACTCGCCGTCACGCACCGCCCAGCTGTTTCCTGTAGTCCAGTGAAGCACTCCGTGCGGCGAGGATTTATCTTCTCGGAGCATCGGTGCGATATTCTTTCCGTCGATATCGTCGGCGAGGCCAATGCCACACAACGCAGCGATGGTCGGCATCCAGTCGCAGCCGTGTGCGATACGTGGTTCGACTTTTCCTTCAGCTAGTGTGCCTGGCCAACTGATGATTGCCGGGACGCGGATGCCGCCTTCGAACAAACTAAACTTGGCACCGCGATAGGGGCCGGCATTTCCGCCACCGCCATGAGCGCGCTGTTCTGTCGAATGACCGTGATCGGATTGAAAAATGATGATCGTGTTTTCGCGCATACCGAGTTCATCAACTTTCGCGATGAGCTTCCCGATATACTCGTCCTGCGTTGATACAAAGGCGTTGTAGAGGTTGCGAGGATATTCGACTTGTTGTTTGTCGTAGTACTCCAGCCAGCTGGCATGTCCTTGATAGGGATAGTGCGGTACGTTCATCGCAAAGTAGATAAAGAACGGGTCGTTACGGTGTCGTTCCATGAAGGCACCGGCTTCGGCGACCATCAGTTCCGGGAAGTACTTGCTGTCTTCATAGACTTCCTGACCTTGCCTCCAGAGGTCGTGTCGGTTGGGTCCATTCCAGTAAAAGAAGTGGGAGTAATTGTCGATGCAACCGCCCATATGGCCGAAGGAATAATCGAAGCCCTGGTTGTTGGGCATGGTGTCCTTGTTGTAACCGAGATGCCATTTACCAATGTGCGCCGTCTCGTAGCCGGCTGCTCGCAACATCTCAGCGATGGTCGTTTGTTCGGCGGGCATTCCCGGTTTGCCTTGCATCGAACTTACGTTACCGGGCACACCGGCGCGGACGGGGTAACGTCCTGTCAGCAGTCCGGCTCGACTCGGCGAACACACGGGCGCAGCGGCGTAGAACTGGGTGAAGCGTATACCTCGATCGGCCAACGCATCCATGTGCGGAGTCTGGAGGTCATGTGAGCCATAGCATCCCATGTCGAGTGAGCCTTGATCATCGGTGTAAATGATGATGACATTTGGCTGCCGCTCGGCATGCGCCGTCGTAACGCCGCAGCAATCGGGGGCGAGCAGGAAGAACGCGACGAAGCTGACGAACACCGCTGAGAAACAACGCATGGCCGACCTACTGTTTAGAATTTGTTGAGGATTCAGTGGGAGTGCTTACTATAAATCAGATTCCCGATCGATGAATCGATCGACCGGCATTCTTGACGGGTTTCCCAGCGGCCGACGCGACGCCTGAGTTGGGCACGCATTTTGATGGAATCGCTCAGGCTGTTCCGCCAGCTTGCTCGTCGTCGTATTCTTGACGTTTGGACCTCTATACCTGGCCTTGCTCTTCCTTGTCATCTGTTTGGCTGGGCCTGCCCTCTGATCCCTTTTGGCCACGCTTTTGCTTTGCGGTCGCCCTTATGGCGTGCCCCTTTGTCCTTGGCGCTTGGCCGTGCTTTTGGCGGGTGGAGTTTCAGGCCATGGGTGACAAAACAGGTTCAGGAGTCTTCGTTCGGGCCGAGTCTTCGTTCGGGCCGAGTCTTTTTTCGGGCCGTGCCTGTCCCCGCCCGCCATCGGGCCGTTCGGTTCGGGCCGTGCCTGTCCCCGCCCGCCATCCCCGCCCGCCATCGGGCCGTTCGGGCCGCGCGTTCGGGCCGTGCCTGTTCCCGCCTGTTCGTTCGGGCCTGTCCCCGCCTGCGTGCCCGCCTGGGGCGTGGGGCCTAGGGCCGTTCGGGCGGTGCCTGTCCCCCCGTCACGGCCCTTATGTCCGTGCCCCTTTGTCCTTTGCGCTTGGCCGGGAGTCTTCGGGCCGTGCCTGTCCCTGCCTGCGCTGCCTGCGTGCCCGCCAGCGTGGGGCCCGGTGCCTGGGGCCGTTGCCTGTTCCCGCAGTCTGAGTTTCTGCCTTGGCCGTTTGGGGTCCGTGCCCCTTTGTCCTTGCGCTTGGCCGTGCTTTTGGCGGGTGGAGTTTCAGGCCATGGGTGACACACTTGGGGAGAATTCCTTCCGCCCGTCTTGCCCACTCTTGGGGAGAATTCTTCGGACCGTGCCTGTCCCCGCCCGTCCCGCCCGTCTGACGTTGGCAGTCTACCTGGGGCTGCGCAACCTGTCGTGGCTTCCGCCTGTAGCCGTGGGCCGGCCCCTGCGGAATGTCAATCCTGCCTACCCTACTGAAGTACCGGTCTCAGCGTGCTACGCTACGAACTTCCGAGGGACGATTAAGAGAGAGTGAAATGAACAATTCCGATACGCACGGTTTCCTACAAACTCTATTAAAACCCTGTCACAATTCGACGATTCGCGGATGGTCCGCTCGACTGGACCACTGTTACACCATTGGTGACCTTCAAAGGCTTTTCGAGAAACGAATCCCGCCTGTCGTGGCCGATTATTTTCTCGGCGGCGCGAGCGATGAGCTCACGATGGGCGACAACATTGCCGCCTTCGAACAAACACGCTTTGCTCCAAATTATGGAATAAGTCACGATACGATTGACATGTCCGTCTCGATTGCCGGGACGGATATCAGCATGCCCATCATTGCAGGTCCTGTCGGCAGTCTGCGTACGCTTTGGCCGAAAGGCGAAGCAGTCGCCGCCAAGGCGACCGGAGACGTCGGCACTATTTGTACGCTGTCCACGCTGACGGGGACACGTCTGGAAGAAGTAGAGCAGTCATCGGCTCACGACTGCTGGTTTCAACTCTATTTGGTCGGCGGAAAAGACGTAGCTATGAAGGGTATCGAGCGGGCAAAAAACGCTGGCTACTCGGCGCTTGTCCTGACCATTGATACACCCGTCGCTGGATTGCGGTATCGTGACAAGCGCAATGGTTCTGTTGAAGCGATCACCGGTGGTATATTTCAAAAGCTGAAGTTCACGCCCCAAATGATGCGACACCTTTCATGGCTAACTAGCTACTATCACGATGGCGGGCTGATGGATTTTCCAAACGTGGAGTTGCCAGGAGGCGAACCGATGCCCTACGCCGACATCGGAAATCAACTTCAGCATTCGGCTGTGACATGGGAAGATCTCGATTGGATTCGCGAGGTGTGGCCCGGTGACATGATCATTAAAGGTGTCCACACCGTTCATGATGCCAAAAAAGCGGCTGATGTCGGTGCCAGAGCGATTGTGATCTCAAATCATGGTGGTAGGCAACTCGACCGAGTATTGCCGACGCTGCAGATGCTCCGTGAAATTGCCCCTCACATGAAAGATCGAGATACCGAGGTATTAATGGACGGTGGGATTCGTTCCGGTGCCGACGTCGCGATTGCCCTGGCCACTGGCGCCAAGGCAGTGCTAATTGGTCGTGCGTATGCATTTGGCCTAGGCATTGCCGGTGAAGCGGGTGTCGCGAAGGCGTTTTCGATTCTCCAGGCCGAACTCGAACATACCATGCGACAGCTCGGTTGTGCGAAGCTTGAAGAGCTGAATGACTCGCACGTGCTGGAGTACAAGCACTAGGCTGCATCGGAGTCGACGATCTTAAGCGAAGCCTGGCTGCCGCACGATATCAATTCGATGTTGCCGCTTCACTCAACCCGAACCATTTTGACGTTCGTATAGGCTCGCATTCCTTCCTGATTCTTGATGCGGCCAAGTCCGCTTTCTTTCGCGCCGCCGAAGGGAGTGCCGGCAGGGCCGACCCCATGTGCATTAAGTGCAGCCACGCCTACCTGAAGTTGACTCAGTACTTGCTTGCCAAGTTGAGTATCGCTAGTCCAAACGGAACCGGTGAGTCCATAGCGTGTGTCGTTTGCCTGTCGCACGCCCTCGCGCCAGTCTTCGACCGCAATGATAGGCAACAAGGGGCCGAATGGCTCGTCATTCAGGATCCGCATTTCCGTGGTGACGTCGGTCACGACCGTCGATGGATAGAAGTATCCCCTGCCTACCGGTCGTTCGCCGCCGGTAATGATGGATGCACCTTTTTCACGAGCGTCGGCGACCGTGGACTCGATTTTCTCCAATTGAAAGGCGGCAACGAGTGGCCCCATGTCAACGTCTTCAATAGGGTTGCCGAATGAGATGTTTCGAGATTCCTCGGCTGCAAGTTGCACAAACTCGTCGTAGACTTCTCGCTCGACATATACGCGTTTGACTGCACAGCATATTTGACCCGTGTTGTTGCAGTTGTTGCGAACCAACTGATGAGCGGTCATCTTCAGATCAGCGTCTTTGAGCACGATCGCCGCATCCAGCCCTCCCAGCTCGAGTAAGATCGGGCGAACTCGTTCCGCAGACGCCTTCATGATTTCTTTTCCGACTTTTCCAGATCCGGTAAACGAAATCATGTCCACGTCGCTTTCCACCACAGCTCGGCCGTGCTCCTTTCCCCCGATAATGGCTTGTACCAACCCGGTTGGCAGATCGCGCAGTTCTTGGAACAGCTTGTCGATCGCAATCCCTGTGCGAAGGGTGTATTCGGACGGCTTGAAGACGACACCATTCCCTGCCAACAACGCGGGAGTGATGGCCAGCATTGGCGCCACGAGTGGAACATTACAAGGGGAAATCACGCCGACGACACCAAGCGGGTCGAACTGTATATAGCCCGACGATGCGGCTTCCGGTTTCAACCATTCTCGAGCCTGCTCGCAGAAGAACTTGAATTGCGACACGACGTAGCCGACTTCCGCCTTGCTCGCCTTGATAGGCTTGCCCATGTCGTTGGTGATGCACTGCGCGAGGGTGGGCGATTGAAGAAGAACTTGTGGGGCGAGCTGCATAAGCAACTCGACGCGGTCCTCCAACCCGACATTTGCCCATGTTGCTTGAGCTTGGCGAGCGGAATCGACCGCCTCAGCGACACTCTCGATCGGCGATTCCGCGATGTCGGAATGTTCTTCGGTGGCTGGATTGACGACTTTCATTGAGGATTTCCATGCGGCTGAAAACGGCACATAACTCAGAAAATCGATACTCGGGCCGGGCCGGGTGATGATCAGGTCCGAAGATCGCGAAGTTGAGTATGTTGTCAACGATGAGTCAGTAAAGTCAACTGGGGATCACTGTTAGTTCGTGGCTGCTGGCTTGTTGGGTGCTTGTTGTGCTTGTTGCTTGTTGGGGACAGGCACATATCTTGCAATTCATTGTATCGCTATTTGGGCAGATACAGAGGTTTGGTTGTATCTCGGGTAATTCTGTGGGGGCCACTGATGCGGGAAACGCGTGGGAACGCGTGGGGACAGCCACCGATACAGGGACAGCCACACCGACAACACCACGGCACTCTACTGTATCGGCACGTAGAATCTGTGTTAGAGCGAGACGTGTGCCATGCGCGGCGTTGAGCAGGGCACACGGCGTTCCTGAAGAAAGCAACGCTCCGTTGGGGTACGACTCGCTCGGCGATGAACACTCTAGTCGACTAAAGAAATGCGTGGCGAGTAACAGACTCGAACTCATCATCCAAGCTTCTGGACAGAGCGAGCTCACTCGTTTGATTTGCCGGCGCCGAGAATCGACTGACAAGTCGCTCGGCGTAATCCTGCAAGATGGAGAGCCATCCCGCAGAATCGGAGATTCCTAGGCGTACCAATATGGAAGGCAATTCATCGGGGATCTTTCCTCGCTTGCCACGCCGTAGCTGACGCCCTGTCCAATCCACTAATAACAAGTATTTGGTCAGTGAGATCGGAAGAATTCCGCGATCAGATGCGCGCGACGATGGCTTCCAACCGACAGCTTGTTCAGCCGAATCAACATCCGGTTGAAGCGCCGGATCAATTGGTGCCGAAGCGCAATCAATGGTCTGTTCAATGTGTTCGTCAAACTCTACAGGGCTCAACCAATCGTCGACTTGTGCGTGCACATCCCTCTCGAGCTTTTCCTGACGGTGCTTTGTGACTTGTGGTTCACGACCTTTGTTTCGTGCAGCCCACTTCAGCCGTTGCTGCATCGCCCTTATCCGTTCAAACACACCCGTGTAGCGGCTCTCTTCCGGAGTCTTTGCCATCCCGGCGCGGATCGGATTCAAATCGATGTACACCATGGCGGCCAGCAGTTGCCGCAAATTCGTGATTTTCTGCGAGTGAAATCGTCCGTCCCAAAAGCAACCGGTCACACCATCTTGATGATTCGCCTGTACGGCAATTGGTTGTTTCAAGTAACTCATAAACCAAGAGATACTAGACAGTCTACGGCGGTATTCGCGGACCTTCGCTCGATCACACAGCATCCGTTCAAGACGCTTTCGCGAGATCTCCTTGGTGGTGCCGTCGGCAGCACGCGAATCTGCGGAAAGTCGCCACCAACGCAACACGATTTCCAGATCGGAGAGACCGCGTACAAGATCGGGGCGGTTGCGTAGCAGGCAGTGAAAATGGTTGCCCATTAGGCCGAACCCCTGGATGTCGATC
>CAJHYQ010001043.1_pt1 | contig 25049 bp, 28 predicted proteins | sample 9198721 | NCBI WGS metagenome assembly CAJHYQ01 (sample SAMEA7708357, study PRJEB35096) | sediment metagenome | biome: marine neritic benthic zone biome [ENVO:01000025]; feature: sediment [ENVO:00002007]; material: shallow marine sediment [ENVO:03000034] sea grass bed [ENVO_01000059] ... | reverse complement strand
GGCAAGTATGGATCTGGCGGACGCTTACTGGGAGTCCCATGTTTACGAACAATCGAAAACCTGTCAGCTGGTGGCTCGGACCATCGCCACAATGCCGGCCTTCACCGCATCGGGCAGTTCCGCCCATCGCTCGATGATCGCCTGTAGACCGGCGTCGATTGGGGCGTTTTCGGAATCAACTGCTGCGCCAGCTGCAGCGCAGTTTTCAGAATGCGCGTTTTTCTCGGGGTTTTGGGCACTTACCCGTTGAATCATAATCCGCGTGTCGGGGGTTCGAGTCCCTCCTCCGCTACTTCTTTGGGAATCTCGGTTGCAAAAAAAGGGGTCAGGCTTCTTTTCGGTGCACGGCAACGCACCCGTCTGTCATACGCGATCAAGGTTCGCGAGAGTTATGATCTCCCTCGCGTTTCAGATCCTTGGGCACGTCGATGCTAAAGGTCGAGACGCACCAGGACAGGACCAACGCCCCGGCGACCCGCCGCAAACTACTCGACGACAAACGCCCGGCCCTTCGGGATGCGTCCTTGCTTGTCGGTGATCACGCTTTGACGCTTCTGGATGTCATGATAGAGGGCTGCCGGATTATTATCAGGTACTTCCCACTCGGTTGCTCCCAACGGTGAAAGGGCATTCGATTCTGATCGTGGCTGCTTCGCTTGTTCTTTCGGCCAGATGACGATTGTCTTTTCACTCAGCACGTCCCGCCACTTCGAATCAAGTTTCGTCGGGCTGAGCAGTACCGGTGTGCCTGAAACGAGGTGTTTGTTGATCTCGCCGGTGATTTCCATACCGTTCCGCTCAAAGTGAACGGTCGGAATGGAAACGGACGTGACGTGATTCTGCACGACAGGAATGTGAACCACGTATCGGATTTCCCGCTGATGTTGTTCGCCGCTTTCATCGGTCACCGTGTCGATCTTTGTCCGAGTCTCTCGTACCATCCTCGAATGGCTCGTATCGATCACAAGCATTCCATACTCATTAGCTGGGCCGATCACACGCCCGGCCCTGGGACCTTCCAGCTTCGCGATCGAAACGACCTGTGTAGGCCGAGCCAGTGCCGGACTGGACAGAAGTGCCAAGATAATAGCGATTCTCATAACCTAGACCCTCCGTAACGGGTGACGCGAATCGGTGGATTATCGCGGACCTTAAAGGGACGCCACAATGCCAATCCATCACAAGTGCATAAAAGGGGTCAGGCTTCTTTTTGCTCATCAGGGAACGACTCATGGCCGACTAAATGGATGCATCCTGATTGCAGACGGGGGGCGTTGCCTTCCTCTTAAAAGAAGCCTGACCCCTTTTGCTTCGAGACCTCCGTTGCGGGCGCTTTCGAGATCATCTCGGCAACACGGCGTGCGGGCACTACGTACGTATGCTTCGTTCCCCTACTCCCAACAGTCACACCAATGACTTTGCCCGTTGTATCCATGACGGGACCGCCACATCGATCATTGGGTAGCTCGATGTCAATGTCGAATACGCTGGTGTACCCCGATTTTCGATTGATGTTGATCGGCCGACCCTCGCGGTGGAAGTTTGAAGCGGAGTTCGACCTTCTTTCCGGCGCGCAGCACACCAACGCGAACGGGATCGCCGGCAACGAGCGGCAGCGTTTTCTTGAGCTTCTCGAATGAAGCCACGTTCGGTGTCGGCATATCCTCGACGTGCTTCATAATGTCTCCATCCTTGAGCGGAATGTCTAGATCGCGAAATCGAGGGTCCGGGATATTCGCCATCCCTTTCAACACGTCAGGCGGAATGATGGGCCTACCGTCAGGGCCCAACTTGATCGCGTCTTTGGCAACCACCGAACGTCGATTCTTGCCTGTCGCTGGAAAAGCTGCCCGCGCCCCTTTCGGCGCGTGAACGCGAAGCCCTTGCTCGGTGTCCATCACGGGCCACCATGAGCTGACGTCCTTCGGAATCTCACGGGCTTTGCTGGTAACAAGACCACAACTCGCCTGATCGCCATCCGTGACCGCCACAAGGTGTCCCAACGATACTTGCTTGTCGGTGTGCCAGGCAGCGACAGGTAGCTCCTTCGCTTCGATCTTGAGTAAGGCGAGATCAAGTTCGCGAGACACTTGTTCAATCTTGGCCTCGATCACCTTGCCGTTCGACATTCGGCAGGAAAGTTGACCGTCCAATTGGCTGGCCCTCGTAACGATGTGCCCATTCGGGGAGACAATCGTCCCGAGCGCAGCGCGGCGGTTTCCTCGCAGAATCTCGACAACGATCGTTTCGTCAGCCTGCTTGCTGACCAAATCTTTGACAGCGTGAAGTGGGTCGTTTGATACGACTTCGGCAGGTCGTTGCCGGATCAAGTCATCCCAGTTGTGCTGGAACAACTCAATGCGACTGTGAGTTGTATTCCTGTTGTCGTTGCTGTTGGCTACTCCAATGACACGGCCGGACAGGTCAAATATCCCGCCACCTGATTCCCCTCCGCCACGTACTCCCTTTGCGACCAGCGTCGGTGCGACTGATGCATCTTTGGGTTGAACGATCTCCGTCCGGAAGGTAGAGATCATTCGATTTCTGTATCGGTTGGCGTTTGCCCGCTCGGCCGGATAACCAACCGTAAAACATCCGTCGCCGTTCTTCATGCTCAGTGAACTCCCCATCGACACGTGAGGCCATTCCCCGTTCGTGGTGATTTTCACGACACCGATATCTGTCACCCAATTCGTACCCAGCACGACGCCGTCTACTTCTTTCCCGTCGTCGAACGTGATCTTCAGTTTCGCCCCGGGAAGATGGAAGTGATGGGCGACCGTAATGATGTGACCAGCTTTTGAAACGACAACCCCAGTCAAGCCGCTGTTGACATCTGAGTTGACAAGCCTTAGGCGAACGGATGCGCGCTTGGCAATCGCCAATGCGGCTTCGAGCTGCTGCTCGCTCGGAGGATTCACATTGCTCGTCTCGGAAGCCACCGACTTTGGCAATCCATTTAGGTGCTTCATTTGTGCCGCTTCCGCCCAATTGTCGACGTTCTGATTCGTGGCAAAGGCTTCCCAATTGGACAAAACAACATCGCCGCTCGTATGGATGACGCCCTGACCTTGCCAGCTTGATGTGGTGAGACCAAGGAGCCGCCCTTCGAGGTCGAATACGCCGTTGCTTAGCCCTGTCGGCGCGGCCGTTGACGTGCTCCAAATGGGAGGCGATGTTCGATTGACATATCCGACATGCATTGCCGGGTGTTTGTCGAAGCCTTGGCCAACCGGAGCGTAGCCGATACCAACACACACGGCTCCCGTCGCTGCTGTGGAGTCTTTGTGAATCGGTGTGTGGGGCCATGGGCCCGGCTCAGATAACTTCAGTACGGCAACGCGCAGTTGGTCGCTCCATCCGAGTGGCGAGGCCGTCACCTTGCGACCATCGGAAAGGTGAATATTCAGGGAACCAGCGGTTCGGACCGGTTCTGGTAACGACCGTGTAAGTATATGGCCTTCAACCGTCACGATGATGCCGTCCGCCAACGGCATCGAGCGTTCTGCACCGGATGAGATGCGAGCAAATAACGGGGTCAGGCATCTTTTTACTGTTGCGAATGACTCGTGGCCGACTGAGTGGATCCATCCTTATTGCAGAAGGCTTCGTTGCCTCGCTCCTAAAAGAAGCCTGACCCCTTATCTTGCCCTACCTCCTTCGAGGATGGACTGGAGGAGCGGCGACGATCTAGCGACGACGGTTGTGCGGTGACCAAACTCGCATTGTGAGCCCGTTTCTCTTGAGCGTAGCGGACCACTCAAGCTAGGCAAATCACGAGCTCTTCGAGGACTGATTTGGTAAAATGTGAGTCTGGCGGGGTCAACGCTGAGGAGAACGCTAATGAAGACCTTCGCCCTGACTCTCGCTGCGATGGCGGTGTTTTCCGCTGATGTCACTCGGGCGGCGCTGATTACGCCAACAAGCCAGTCACGAACGGTCTCAATAAGTGCCACATCGACTTACTTTGATGACACCCCCCTCGGCTGCACCGAATCCGACACCGCATTTGATGCATCGCCAGCCTTTGCTCCTTTCAACTCAAGCGTCTCTGCAAATGCACTTTGCAGCTTCCCCGCACTGGCCAACGCATCTCAAACATCAATTGTCCTGGACGATCGAATTATTGGTGTCGGGGCTGTGGACACACGCGGACATTCGAGTGTTTATCGGGAAGGCTTGCCATCCGCATCATCGTCAGTGAGCGTTGGGTTTCAGATATCCGAGACGGTCGACTATAGCTTCCAAGGCCAGCTCACAACCGAATCTGCCCTGCACCTACTTGGTGCCGGCGGAGTCATTCAATTGGCGGGACCCAACGAACAAGATGTGTTCTTTCTCAGCATCGACCCGCTGACGGAAAGCTCTGCAACCAAGTCGCTCGTCGCCAAAGGAACGCTTTTTCCAGGGGAGTATGTTCTGCAGGTGAACGCAGCCGGACTTGTGCCAGGTGCTGGTGGCGTTCTTGATGTAGCAGGCGAAACAAGTCGCGCGAGTTTCGACTTTGACTTCAGCGTCATCCCTGAACCAACGAGCGGACTGTTGTTGGCGTTTGGACTGCCGCTGCTCGTCGCCATGCGCCGAACTTGGAGTGTACATTCAGGAGGAGACCGCTCATGAAGACTCTAGCCGGAATGCTGGCCGCGATCATGGTGCATGCCGCCATGTCTAACCAGGCCACCGCCGATACCTTCGGCGCCGGGGGCAACTCATTTGAGATTGAGTTTGTCACGATCGGCCATCCCGGCAACCCACCGGACACAAGAGGTAATCCGAATCCCGCTGGGTCTGTGGACTACGTCTTCAACATCGGCAAATTCGAAGTCAGCCGGGATATGGTGGACAAGGCTACGGCCGAGGGCAACCTAGGCATCATTCTGGACCCTATGGATGTTGTCACCGGTGGTCCTCGCCCGGACATGCCGGCCACGGGCGTGAGCTGGAACGAGGCGGCCCGCTTTGCCAACTGGTTAAACACAAGCCAGGGGTTTCCCGCGGCATACAAGTTCAGCGCGCAACCGGGCGAGCCCGATTACGACGCCAACGCGAATATCGAACTTTGGGTGGAGGGAGATCCTGGCTTCAACGCGGTCAACCCGTTTCGAAACAGCCAGGCAAGGTATTTCCTGCCGAGCGTGCATGAATGGTACAAGGCGGCCTATTACGAATGGGACCCCGACGGTGGCGCAGGTGGCTATTGGAGCTTTCCCAACGCCGACGGCACGGCACCCACGGCCGTGGCCCGCGGGACGGATTTTGATTCGGCGGTTTATAACCAACCGCTTGAGCAAGGTCCGGCAGACATCACGGAAGCTGGGGGCGGGAGCTTCTACGGTGTGGTGGGCTTGGGCGGCAACGTGTGGGAATGGGAGGAAACGGGGTTTGACTTGAGCAACGACGATAGTACTTCTTGGCGTGGTGTACGTGGCGGCAGCTGGTACGTTGTGTCCGAGCTCTTGGCCGCGTCCTACCGCGGCGGCGGCTTCGACGAGCCGGCGGAAGCGCGTGACTTAGGTTTTCGCGTCGCCAGCTGTCCATCCAACGATTGCCTGGGCATCCCTGAGCCAGATTCGGTGCTCCTGGCCGTATTCGGTGCGCTGGGACTCTTGCTGCGGAGAACGTGCAAAAGGGGTCAAAGTACATAAGGGGTCAGGCTTCTTTTTGCTGGTCAGGGAACCACTCGTGGCCGACTAAGTGGATGCACCATCACAGAGGGTGACACTACGGTGCCTTGCCACTTAAAGAAGCCTGACCCCGTTTTCACCCGACAGGTTCTCGGCTCGGCAGGAGGCCTCGCCTTACCCATAAAAGAAGCCTGACCCCTTTTCTTGCTCGCCTTACCCATAAAAGAAGCCTGACCCCTTTTCTTGCTTCGTCGGTTGTCAGATGACGGCCACTTTCACCGAATAGATGGGAGGCAATGAATCAAAGGCACAATGCCACTGTTCACCGCCGTCGCGTCCTACCCAAACTTGGCCCGTCGTGGTTCCGAAGTAGAGCGCCGGGGATTTCAACGGGTCGATGGTCATCGCGTCACGCAGCACCGTGTAATAGCTGTTGCGTTTCGGCATCCCTTTGGAAAGCCTCCTCCATGTACGGCCGCCGTTGCGGCTCCGCCAAACTGCCGGCGTCCCACCGGGACACGTTCGCGTTGACGGCTCTAGTGGCATGACATACACCATTTCTGGATCGTGAGGGTGAACTACGATCGGAAAGCCAAAATCGGACGGCAGTCCTTGCGCGATCGATCGCCACGTTTTGCCGTGGTCATCGCTGCGGAGCACGCCGATATCGGGACGTGGCCCGCCCGGTCCATGCCACTCGGCCCAGCCACCGTGGTTCTGCATGTAAAGACGTCCTGGCACCTGCACGGGCGCCACAATCTTGTGCACTCACTGCCCGAATTCGGGATACGGTTCCGGAACGAATCCAGCGCCGATGCCGTCATTGGATGCCTCAAAGGTCTTGCCGCTGTTTTCGCTCAAATAATGACCGCCGGCCGAGATGCCCAGATGCATGCATCCGTTGGTGCGGACAATGGTGTGCAAACAAAGTCCACCGCCACCCGGTTGCCAGTCGCGGGAATGCTTGTGATTGCTGATGCTCTTGACCATTTCCCAAGAGTTACCCCGATCGGTGCTGCGAAACAGCGCCGCCGGTTCCACACCGCACCACAATTCCTTTTTGCCTTGCCCGGGTTCCAGGGACCAGATGTTGGCCAGTGCTCGGCCATCCTTAGCGGGGAATTCCGGCCCTGATTTGGTTTGCCTGAACTTCTTGCCGAGATCCGTCGAGTACAGCAGCTTCATCCCAAAAAACGAATTGCAGCTGGATGCATAGACTCGCGGCGCAGAACGGTTGTCGATCATCGTGGTGTAGACGCCAACGCCCTGGCCAAACGGCCCTCGCAGATCGAAACGCTGCCGTCGGCTTGACGACTCGGCCACGAAGACACCCTTTTTGGTCCCTATGCTCATGAGAACTCGGTCGGCCATCGTTCGTTATCCTCCGGAAACCGATTGAAACACGTAGACAACGTCGCCCGACTTGAGCGGCGCGTCGAACTGGTTACGGTCGAATAGGTCGTTGTTCACGAACAGATTGATGTGTTGCCTCAAGCTGCCCGTTTCATCGCAAATACTTCGGTACAGTTCGGGGTCCTGCCGCCGGACCTCGTTCAGCAGATCGCCCATCGTGGCACCATCGACGTGCAGATTCAATTCACCGGTCGATGACTTCCAAAGAATCCTGGGGATTTGAAACTTGATTTTCACGGTTGGTGTTTCAAAGGGCTGCAGCTATCGTCGACCGGTACAAGAGGTGCATGCTACCGATAATCAGCGTCACGTGCGGCACACTCTGTCCGCGCGATCTTGCGGCGGCATCCGCGACGGTCTCTTGCGTGTTATAACACAACGAGTCGCGAAGATCGCTTGTTGATGGAAATCGCGACGGTCTGTGGACCCCTTTCGACGGGAAGAATATTTCATGAAGAACTATCACCCAGAAATGGTTTCCAACCCGTTCGCCAGAGTGGCAATCGTGGTGGCCTGTGCCGCCTTGACGTCGACAACATTGACAACGGCACTTGTTGCTCAGATTACTCCGCCACATATCGTCATTCTCTTGGCCGACGACCTTGGTTGGGGCGATGTCGGCTACCACGGCAGCCAAATTGAGACACCTAGCATTGACCAGTTGGCAAAGAGCGGCACGCGACTCGAGCAGTTCTACGTGCAGCCCGTTTGTTCGCCAACGCGGGGAGCGTTGTTGACCGGGCGTTACCCGATGCGGTTGGGTTTGCAATGCGGCGTCGTACGCCCGTGGGCCCAACATGGTTTACCGTTGGATGAGCGCACGCTGCCCGCGGCCCTCAAGGAGATCGGTTACCAAACCGCCGTTGTCGGCAAGTGGCATTTGGGACATTACCAACCAGGATACCTGCCCTTGCAGCGCGGGTTTGATCAGCAGTACGGGCATTACAACGGCGCCCTCGATTACTTTACCCACATTCGTGATGGCGGACATGATTGGCACAAGAACGACCGACGCAACGATGACAAGGGCTACACCACCGAGCTGATCGGGCGAGAAGCCGTGCGGATTATCGCGGAACATGACAGGGCAAAGCCGCTGTTTCTGTATGTCCCCTTCAACGCCCCACACACACCGCTTCAAGCGCCAAAACAATACCTTGACCGCTACGCCAACTGGCCGAATAAGCAACGTGCCACCTATGCGGCGATGGTCACCTCTATGGACGAGGCTATTGGCGATATTGTCGGGGCGTTGGAAGAGCACAAGTTTCCGCCTGGCAATACGCTGATCTTCTTCTGCAGCGATAACGGTGGCATTCCCCGCTTGGGCTCGAACCGCGAACTTCGAGCGGGCAAAGGCACTCTGTACGAAGGGGGCGTCCGTGTTCCAGCCGTCATGGTTTGGAAAGGTCGACTCGAAGCGGACCGCGAAGTCGATGAGCCACTGCACATTGTCGACTTGTATCCCACGCTCTTGAATCTCGCCAGTGTCAGTACCAGGCAGCCAAAGTCCCCTGACGGAAAAGATGCGTGGTCGACCATCGCCGACGGAGAGCCGTCGCCACACGAGTTCATTCTGCATAATGTGACGCCCTTCGGCGGAGCTCTTCGGATGGGCGATTGGAAGCTCATTCACAATGGCCATGTTAGCGCCAACGCCACCTCAAACTCAGAGCAGACAACCTGGGAACTGTTCAACATCGCCGATGATCCCGCAGAGGAAAACAACCTAAAGGAGGACCATCCGGAGGTATTTCGCGAATTGAAGGCCAAACTCGCTGAGTTGGCCGACGCCGCCATGCCGCCGAATATCCCACCGAATCGAGTTCCGCGGGGATTCAAAGTCCCGAGAGTTTGGGGAGAGTCGAATTGATTCAGCCTCGTTGCAGCGGTTGGGATTTCGGTTGTGCCCGCCTTGCTCTTCTTCGAAACTAGTGCGTATGTCACGCAGTGTGTTTTACCGGCGATCGCTAAGGTTCAGCCTTGCGGCGCTGCTGGTCACGATTTCTGTGGTCGGCGTATTGCTCGCGTTGGTTGTCAATCGCGTTCGATTCCAAGAGCGGATTATCGCCGAGGTTGAGCGCCTCGGTGGCCGTATTACATTCGCTGATGATCTTGACGACCGACCGCAGTGGCTTCGGCATATGTTGGGTGACGAGTACTTTCGCGAGGTCAACGGCGTCTACCTCGACCAATGTGAGGCATCGGATGACTTGGTGGAACAGATTTCTTACCTGCCTCACGTCGAACATTTGTCCGTCGCCCAGACCAAAATCACAAACGACTCACTGCGTCATGCCTCGCGGTTGAAACAACTCAAGGCGTTAACGGTGAGCTTCAATGAGATCACGAACGACGCGTTGTCGCATCTTGCGCCACTGGACGAGCTACTTTATCTCGATCTCGATGTGACGTCGGTCACCGATGAGGGGCTTCCCGCCTTACGGCAGCTGTCGCAGTTGTATCACCTCAAGTTGTATGGAAATCCGATCACAAACGAGGGTGCTGCGAGGCTTTCGCAGATCCGGTCGCTCGGTGAGTTGGATTTGGGGAACACGAAGATCACGGATGAAGGCCTATTGTCGTTGGCAGAGCTCCCAAACCTCACGCGTCTACGACTTGACCAGATGATCACGGGACAGGGACAAGAGTTGAGAATTACGGACACCGGATTGCGCAACCTTGCTGGCGCGCGTCGTCTACGTGACTTGGGTCTCGTCAACTTTCCCGTGACGGACCGCGGCATCGCTGATTTGAAGAAGGCGAGGCCAGGCTTGCAGATCCAGCGGTAACCCTCAAGAAGGCTGTTGTTACCGAACGTTCCACTTGCACAGAAGCCCCATGAATTCGGCGCCGAACACTACCTCAACCAACACAACTCTTGATCCAACCACGATCACGCGGCCCGATTCAGCATTGCTGCGGTACTATGTTGCCGTTTCGCTCCTGACGGTCGTCGGATTCCCGTTCGTGTTCTTGCCGTTGTTCTTCAAATATCACACGTTGAAGTATCGCTTCGACGAGAGTGGTATTTCGATGAGTTGGGGGATTCTCTTCCGCCGTGAGATTCACTTGACGTATCGTCGAATTCAGGACATCCATCTAACTCGCAATCTACTTCAGCGCTGGATGGGCCTGGCAACGGTTGGGATTCAAACGGCCTCGGGCAGTGCCGGGCCGGAGATGAGCATCGAGGGCGTGCTGGAGGCTGAACAACTTCGCGATTATCTGTATGCGAAAATGCGCGGAGCGAAAGGTGAGGAGGATTCGGATCTCGCGGCCAAGGGCGTTGCACCGAATTCTCAAGCAACGGAAGACGAGGCGCTCTCCTTGTTGCGTGAGATCCGTGACACATTGCGTCAATTGGCCGAAAGGCAGCCCGAGGCATGAGCGGTCGTGTCGAACAGTTATCGAAGTGGTGTTACCGAGGCACGTGGGGTGTGCTCACTCGCTGGTTTCGCATTCCGGACAAACCCCCGACGTTGCCCGCATCGTCGGGCGAGACGATCAAGACGTTCCAGCCAGACATTGGCTTCTTGCGGTATCTGCTCCTGCAATTCTGGATCGGTCTGCTGCTGATTGACGCATTGATTCTTGTCGGTTGGATCGTCATCACCGCGGCGTCCCCGCTTGTGGGCATGATCCTTGTCGTGCCGGCGTTGATCCTCGCCATCGTACCCGACATCATCGCCTACCTTGCGGTTCATCTGCGATTCGATACGACTTGGTATGTGATGGGCGATCGAAGCTTGCGGATCCGTCGTGGGATCTGGGTGATTCACGAGACAACCTTGACATTCGAGAACGTGCAAAACGTTACGGTTCGGCAAGGTCCGTTGCAACGTTTTTATGGCATCGCGAATCTGCTTGTAGAAACAGCAGGTGGTGGCCAGCCACAGCCTGGCTCGCACGGCCTGCAGACGACAGTCGCTCATCGTGGCCTGATTGAAGGCGTCGCCGATGCTGAGCGAATTCGCGATTTGATCATGACGCAATTACGCAAATCACGCACGGCCGGATTGGGCGACGATGCGGATCTGCGCTATCAAGGTCAAGGATGGACGCAGGCTCACATATCTGCACTACGAGAAGTCCGAGACGCCGTGCGTGCCCTCCCGCCTCGTGCAACTGCGCTAGACTGACGCCAGTCGCACGCAGACCGACCTAGGAGGAGACCGCTCCGGCCCGATGCGCCGATGGTGTGCGAGCCGTGGCCGGAGTTTCCGGGCTATTGGCCTGAACGGTCCGACTCTTCTCACGCCTGCGCTCACCACTCATTTCAAAAAACCTCAATCTAAAGAGATTGACATGACGATAGTTGATATGTAAAGTATTTAGGGGGCGGGATCATTTGGAGGAAATAACTCGCGATGACGGGTCAATTGCAGCGGGAAATCAAGAAGAGGCGGCCGTTTGAATCGCCTGAGGAGGAGATGCTGCTCAACGTGCTGAGAACCAGCGATCAGCTGCAGAATCGATTGGGCCGCCTGTTTCGCCGGTTCGACCTCACCTCCTCTCAATACAACGTGCTCCGCATCCTACGGGGCGAAGGTAAAGCCATTCCCTGCCTGGAGATCGCCGATCGGATGATTCAAGTGGTGCCCGCGATTACCGGGTTGATCGATCGGTTGGAACATAGGTCGCTCGTCAAGCGAAAGCGGTGCACCGAGGACCGCCGAGTCGTTTATGTCGAGCTCACGGCGAAGGCGATCAAACTGCTTGGCGAGATCGACGAACCTTTGCGGGCCATGCACAAACAGTTGTTGAGCCACATGACGCGGAAGGAAATGAAGCAGCTCAGCCGCCTGCTGGAAAAGGTGCGTCAGCCTGTGGTCGAACACGCCTAATTTTTTACCCAAATAATTTACATATCAACAAATGGCATGTGAAGTATTGAAGCAGATGTCCCTGTTCCGCGCACGCGATTCGGGAAGGCGAGGCTCCTGCCGAGCCGCATGAGCGCAATCGGCTCGGCAGGAGCCTCGCCCTCCCAAACACGGAAATCAGTGAGTTGCTCTAGAACGTCCATCAGAGGAGAAAGCGAAATGATTCTGGTTCGCAAAGCCGAAGATCGTGGGCATGCAGACCATGGTTGGCTCCGCGCTAATCATACATTCTCATTTGCTGGTTACCATGATCCAGACCATATGGGCTTCCGTTCGCTGCGTGTCATGAATGAGGACCGCGTTGCACCTGGACAAGGTTTTGGCACGCATCCCCATCGAGATATGGAGATAGTAACCTACGTGTTGGAAGGTGCATTGGAGCACAAGGATTCGATGGGCAATGGCGAAGTGCTCCGTCCAGGAGAATTTCAGCGGATGTCGGCAGGCACTGGGATTACGCACAGCGAGTTCAACCCATCCGACATCAGTCCGGTTCATCTGTACCAAATTTGGCTACTTCCAGCGCGAACCGGGATTGAGCCGAGCTATGAGCAGAAGCGTTTTGACGATGGTGGAATGAATAACCGATTGCGTTTGGTAGCCTCTCCGGATGCCGCCGAGGGTTCGCTCAGAATTCATCAGGACGCGCGGATTTACCTTGCGAAGCTCGACGAGCGTATTCGGATCGATCGTCAACTGGCCGCCGACCGACATGCCTGGTTACAAGTATTGCGTGGATCCGTTGCGCTCAATGGTGAGGAGCTACTGGTCAGCGACGGGGCGGCCGTCAGTCGCGAGTCATGCTTGGAAATCGAGGCGACGGAGTCTGCCGAGATCATGTTGTTCGACCTGGCGTGAAGGCTTCCACTACATTTTCGTTGAGAAAGGAACAATTCCATGTCTCATCCACTTCAAGGCATTGGCAGTCTGCTCGGGCGTCTGATGATCGCCACGATCTTCTTGATGAGTGCGGTCGACAATAAGATCCCCAACTTCGGCGGAACCGTGCAGTACATGACGTCGGAGGGTGTGCCGATGCCACAGGTGAGCTTGGCCGGCGCGATCGTGTTTCTGCTGGCGGGAAGTTTGTCGATCATCTTCGGCTTCAAGGCGCGATTTGGAGCCGGGTTGTTGCTCGTATTCTTGATCCTGGCGACTTACTTCTTCCATGACTTCTGGACTTTCGAGGGCCAAGAACGACAGATGCAGATGATTTCGTTCATGAAGAATCTGTCGCTAATGGGAACGATGGTCTTTCTGATGGCCAACGGTGCGGGTGCCATGAGCTTGGAACGCAAACCGCAGGCAATCTCGACCCAATAGCATCGCGACTTAAGCTAACGGCACCACTGAACTTTCATTTACTCAAGGCCGACGGGCCGCTTCGATTCGCAGTTTTAGAACGAGAGGATGACGATGGAAACTTTTGAGGCAATCTATCAGCGTCGGGCTGTGAAACACTACGATCCGGAGCATCAGCTGTCGGATGCGGAGATCCAGAAATTAATGGAGGCCGCGATCCAGACACCGACTTCATTCAATATTCAGAATTGGAGATTCGTGCTTGTCACTGACAAAGAACTCCGTGCAAGGCTACGAGCAGCAGCGTGGGACCAGGCACATGTCACGGACGCCTCACTGCTGATCATTCTCACGGCCGATTTGAAGTCGTGGGACAAGTCGCCCGAGCGTTACTGGAAGGAGGCACCGCCGGAAGTCGCAGAAATGTTGGTCGGGATGATTCGACCGTTCTATGACGGCAAAGAGCAATTGCAGCGTGATGAAGCCATGCGTTCGTGCGCGTTAGCCGGGCAAACCATCATGCTGGCGGCGAAGGATATGGGATACGACTCGTGCCCGATGATTGGATTCGATCCAGAGAAGTTCGCCGAGTTGATTCAATTGCCCGAGGACCATGTCATTAGCTTCATCATCACGGTGGGGAAGGCAACCAAGCCAGCCTGGCCCAAACCGGGGCAACTCCCGCTGAGCGACGTGGTGATTCACGATCGATTCTAGATCTCGAGGATGGTTGACGTTGCAGCCGCGCGCCCAAGGTTCGAATCACAGCCGGCGCGTGGCTGGGCGTTGGGCAGTCAAGCGTCTAAACTGGGCTCTGAAGTTTTTCAGTCAGCCAACGCCCAACAGACGATTGGAAAGAAGTGTATGAAGATCATCGGCGCGGAAGAGGTCCATGCAGCATTGAGTTATCCCGGATTGATTGACGCCTTGCAGGAGGCGTTCTCCAAGGATTTCAGCATGCCGCCGCGGAAGGTCTTTTTGTTGGACGACGACGACAGCAATCACGACGCGTTCGCGTTGCTCCCTTCTTGGAACGATACTGTGATCGGGGTGAAGGCATTTACTTACTTTCCTAGTCCACAACCCGGTTACAAGTCGTTGTATTCCAAGATCCTGCTCTTTGATCGAGCTCATGGCGAGCCGTTGGCCCTCGTGGATGGCACAAGTGTTACGTTTTGGCGTACTGCCGGGATCTCCGGCTTGGCGTCCCGATTATTGTCGCGTGCTGATTCCGAGACATTGCTGCTGCTTGGAACGGGCAACCTGGCCACGTATATCATTCGCGCTCAAGCGAGCGTGCGGCCGTTGAAACGCGTGATGGTTTGGGGCCGCTCGCCTGCCAAAGCGGAAGCCGTCGTTCAACAAATGGCGGATGAATTGAGTTCGATCCAATTCACAGTCGCCGATGATCTGGCCACGGCTTGTGGTCAGGCCGACATCATCGTGAGCGCTACGGGATCTCATGAACCGCTTGTCTTCGGCGAATGGGTGACACCCGGAACGCATACCGATTTCATCGGAAACCATCACGCGACCAACCGCGAATGCGACACGGCACTGGTGGTCAAGTCGAAGGTCTACGCCGACAGCCGTGACAATTGCTTCAACGAGGCGGGCGAAATCCTGGTACCCATTTCAGAAGGCGTGATCTCGAAGGATCATGTCGTCGGTCAACTGACCGAGATGTGTGCCGGTACAGCTCCGCTCCGCAGCAACAACGAAGAGATCACTTTGTTCAAGTCGATTGGCATGGCGCTGAGCGATCTGGTCGGAGCGATGTACACGTATCGATCGGTCGAAGCGGGTTAACGCGCGATACGCACTGCTTAGGGTCGCGTGGCCACGCTGTCGTGAATGATCTTCAAGATTTGCTCGCGCTCTTCTCCGACCAGCGGTAAACGAGGGGCACGAACCGTCTCTGTCCCGAATCCCAGCTCCGCACACGTCAATTTGATGTACTGCACCAGCTTTGGGTGGCTATCGAAATGCAGCATCGGCATGTACCAGCGGTAGATTTCCAGGGCTCGCTGGAGATCTCCCGCAGCGACCGCATCCCATAACAGGCGATTTTCACGTGGGAATGCATCGACCAATCCGGAGACCCAACCCGTGCAACCCAGCAGCATGCTCTCAAGGGCGACGTCATCGAGGCCTGAGAAAATTCGATATCGGTCACCCAGGACATTAAACAAGTCGGTCACGCGGCGCACGTCGCCAGAGGCTTCCTTGATGCAAACCAGGTTCTCGACATCCGACATCTGCTGGAACATCTCGGGCGTAATGTCGACGCGATAGACCGGTGGGTTGTTGTAGCACATGATGGGCAAGCGAGTTGCCTCGGCGACCGAGCGAAAATGATGAACGGTCTCGCGAGCGTCTGAGTTGTAGACCATTGCCGGCATCACCATCAGTCCATCCACGCCGATCTCCTGAGCCCGCTGCGCTGTGACGCACGCGCCGTGCGTGGTGAACTCGGCCACGCCGTTTAACACGGGGACTCTTCCTTTGGCAACCTCGACGGCCATCGTCAGCACTTCAGCCTTTTCGTCCAATGACAGCGAGCAGTTCTCGCCGATCGTACCGAGCATGATCAAGCCATGAATTCCGTTATCCAGCAACGCTTCGACATGGTCCCGGGTTGCCGGAATATCCAGAGAGAAATCAGACTTGAATTGAGTCGGTACGGCGGGAAAGACTCCAGCCCAATCTACTTGCAGCGGCATGATCGTTGGTACTCGCGAAAGGGACAATCAGCATCGGCATCAATGCCCGTCGGTCGACGGCTTCAATGGTGTAAGCGAGATGATAACCCGAAGCATGGGCGAGGAAGAGGGGGCTAGACCTGTGCCGCTAGCCACAGGGCAAGTACTCTGGGCCCCGAGAAAAAAGGGGTCAGGCTTCTTTTTGCCCCTCAGTGTTTCAACGGCTGCTTGAAACCGGTCCGATTTGGGAAGCGTTCACAATCCCTGTTCGCGTTCTGCCGTCGACTTCGCTAAGATTGGGGTAGAAACGAAACCACGATTGTGGGAGACAGAGGCATGTCGGGACTTGTAGCTCTGATACTTAGCGGAATGCCGATCCTCGGTGTCGGTCTGTCGATGCAATTCTGTTGAGGCCATCCTCTTTCATGGCTCGGTCCGAGCATGTTCATCGCGATGTCTCCGGTCGCGTTCATTGCCTCCGTGGTTGCCATCCGGCACAACCGTTTCGGCGTCGCATCTCGCTCGGCATTGGCGTTGAGTGCACTCGAGATGACGTTGCTTGCGGCGCTTGGGATCCTCAATCTGTTGTTCGTTTAGGCCATCCTCCGTCTGTGCGATGAGCCGATCGGCGGAAATCGACACCACCAGCGGTGTGGTGTGACCACTCGTGGAACTCTCCCGATCATCCGGCATTCCTTTTTCGTGGACCGTGCGCCAGGCGCCGAAGTGTCGCTTCTGATCAAAGACACGCGTGTTGTTGCTGCACGATAGGGATGATCGAGGACCGGCCATTCATGCTCCTGACCGTCATTACCGTGGTCCGAAACCACCGACATGGTCTTGCTCGGACCATTGCATCTCTCAAATCCCAGACTTGGCAGCGTTTCGAATACGTTGTGATTGACGGTGCCTCGGACGATGGGACCACCGACGTCATTGGAGCGAATCTGGACGTAATTGACCATTGGCGAAGCGAGGCCGACCAGGGCATTTACGATGCGATGAACAAGGGTCTGCGCAGCGCCGGCGGTGAACTGATTCTATTTCTAAATGCCGGCGATGAGTTGTCAGCGGATGATAGCCTGGAGCTTGCGCTGCGGGCAGCCGAATTGCATGCCGACGCCGATGTGCTGTACTTCGAGGCCATTCGGGGTGACGGTAGTCGAGCAGGTCGTTTCCATCGACGGTCAGCCATCCTGTTCGATTCAGTCGGCAATCACCAGGCGATTCTCTTTCGTAATCGTGTTCACCAGCGATTTCATTTCGACACGCGGTATCGAATCAAAGCGGATCGAGACGTTCAATTGCGAATGTTTCAGGCAGGACATCAGATGGTCAACCTGCCGCACGTCATAGCGCGAACTGAGCCGGGCGGCGTATCGTCGACCAATGTCGCCAGGAAAGAACAGGAAAACCTACTCATCTGTCTGCGGAACGGTGTGGCACTGCGATGGACAATGATCGCGCTGTTCCTTTGCGTGACCCGGATCACGTTCTATGGCATGGGGCGCTGTTTCGGGATCGATTGGGACACAACCAAGTCGATGGGTAAACGGCTACGTCGGCTGTTTCGGGGTAGAGCACGGCCGGAGGTCGGCGACGTGGATGTACGGTCGCTTCCCAGAGCCCAATGCTGAGACAAGGTAGCCAGGAGAATCAGAAACATGATCGATGCAAATCGTAACTTTGGCCCTAATCGGCGATGCAATCGACGGCCCGGAAGGAACAAGCGTGCACTCATTACGGGTATCACTGGGCAGGATGGGTCGTACCTTTCAGAATTCCTTTTGAGCGCTGGCTATGACGTGCACGGATTGATCAGGCGGTCAAGCACGTTTGGTACCGAACGTCTCGAGCATCTCTATCGCGATCCACACAGTGTCTCGGAGTCTTCCGATCAACAATTCCAACTCCACTACGGTGATCTGACGGACTCCAGTAGCCTCGCCCGCTTACTAAAACAGGTTGAGCCAGACGAAGTTTACAACCTTGGCGCCCAAAGTCATGTGCGTGTGAGCTTTGATCAAGCAGTTTATACGGCAGACGCGACGGGCGTTGGCACGCTCAAGTTACTCGAAGCGGTTCGCGATTATCAGCAGGCGATCGGCGTGGGCGTCCGTTTCTATCAGGCTTCGAGTTCCGAGATGTTCGGCAAGGTCCAGGAGACACCGCAACGTGAGTCGACACCTTTCTATCCACGTTCACCCTACGGTGTGGCGAAACTGTACGCCCATTGGATCACCGTGAATTACCGTGAGAGCTACGGTCTTCATGCGTCTTGTGGAATCCTGTTCAACCACGAAAGCCCGCGTCGTGGCGAGACGTTCGTAACGCGCAAGATCACGCGTGCCGTCGGACGCATCAAATGTGGTTTGCAGGACAAACTTTTCCTCGGCAATCTCGACGCGCAACGTGACTGGGGATTCGCGGGTGATTTCGTCGAGGGAATGTGGCACATGTTGCAGCAGGATCAGCCAGACGATTATGTCTTGGCGACCGGCGAAACCCACTCGGTTCGCGAGTTCTGCGAACAGGCGTTCGCTTGCGTTGGACTGGACTATCAAGACTTCGTCCAATTCGACTCACGCTACCTGCGTCCGGCTGAGGTTGATCTTCTGTTGGGTGACGCCAGCAAGGCCAAACGAAAACTCGGGTGGCAACCCAAAGTCTCGTTCCATCAATTGGTCCAGATGATGGTCGACTCAGACATAGAGCTTGCCGAGCGTGAGAAGACATTGCGGGACGCTGGCTACGACGTGGATTTGACCGGTTCAGTGGTGTAACACGTAACTTGGTCTGGGAGGCCAGAATGGCGATGCCAACTCAATTGAACCAGCCGAGTTATCTTCGTGGCAAGCGAGTACTCGTTACGGGCGGTGCGGGCTTTCTGGGCAGGGAAGTCTGCCGTGAACTGCAGAAATACCACCCCGCGGCGATCATCGTTCCAAGGCAGCAGGAATTCGACCTGCGAATTCAGCACGACATTCAGCAGCTCCTACGACAAGAACAGCCCGAAGTGATCGTTCATTTGGCTGCGGTAGTCGGAGGCATCGGTGCAAATCGTGACAATCCCGGAACCTATTTCTACGACAACATCATGATGGGCACTCAACTCATGGAGCAAGCCCGTCTGGCCCACGTTGAAAAGTTCGTGTCGGTTGGAACCGTTTGTTCTTATCCGAAGTTTACGACCGTCCCATTCAAGGAAGAAGAACTCTGGAACGGATATCCGGAAGAGACCAATGCACCCTATGGGCTCGCCAAGAAGATGCTGATTGTTCAAGGGCAGGCCTATCGCCAACAGTTTGGTTTCAACGCGGTCGCTTTACTCCCCGTCAATCTCTACGGACCCGGAGACAATTTCGATCCGGCTACCAGTCACGTCATCCCCGCACTGATTCGGAAATTCACCGAGGCTGTCCAGCAGGGGCATCACGAGGTTGTCGTATGGGGAACGGGCCGTGCGTCACGCGAGTTTTTGTTTGTTCGCGATGCGGCTCGCGCAATCGCTTTAGCGACCGAGCGATACAATCAACCTCACCCGGTCAACATTGGATCGGGTTACGAAGTCACGATGCGCAGGCTGGCCCAAGTCATTCGCGAATTGACTGGATTCGAAGGGCATATTCGTTGGGATGCAACCAAGCCCGATGGACAGCCACGACGCTGCTTGGATACGACGAAGGCGCAACAAGAATTTGGTTTCATTTCCAACATGCCATTTCGAGACGGACTTGCCGAGACAATCCGTTGGTATCAAGCGTCGCTGCCAGAGTTCGATTCGCGCCTGGCTAGTGTCGTTTAGTAGGTGAGGACGTCGTCGCAGCGGTCGCCCATTCATGAACGCCCGGAGTCTTGGCCGCGCCTGGTGGCTGCGCGAGCTATTCCTTGAGACGTTCGTTGTATTTCGCCAGGATCGCCCGACCCGCCGATACGGATCGTTCCTTCGGCGCGCGCTCGTCATTGTTCAACTCAAGTTCCAAGCAGCAGTGCAACGCATAGTAATCCAGCGGGCGTTTGTCTTGCGTCGACTCATCCGCTAAAGCGAATGTGATTGAACCCACCATGCCGACTCCCAACTCCTCTTCGGCTCCGCCGTCGGTCGGTTCGTAGTGGTACTTGAACAGCCACACCGACCGTGTGTCGTCCGTCGGCGGCCAGTATAGTGTGCGGGTGTCATGCAACTCGATACGGTCGGGGGCACGACCGAATTCGTGCGGATGCGCTAGCTACTCCGTCATCTTCGCTAAAGCGGCAAATTGTGGTTCGGACGCTTTCGACGGGACCGCGTCGGCGCGATCTAGTTGTTTCAGGAACTGAATAGCCTGGTAGCTAGGGAGTGGATCTAGGCAGAATTCGCTAAGTCTTTCAATCGCGGCCTCGTCCCCCAATGCTGCGGACGCCCAGGCCGCGTTGATCTGCACGCCCTGATTCGAATAGTCCATGCCAAGCTTTAGCAGCTCGTCTCGTCCTGGATTCTCGATATACGGCAGGCAGGTGATTGCGCTATACGCGTAACTGGGCTTGTCCGAACGCCTCAGCCAGCTGCCCAACATTTGTTTTCCAGCCGGCGAATCGAACGGATGATCAAAGTCGCTGCCTGCCAATGCATTGCTATTGGCGCAGTCCAAGAGAGCAATGGCGATAAAGTCCTGCGGAAGCGGGTCAACAAGACTCTCGAGCACCATTTGCGTATGCGGGTGGTCTTGATCGAACTGCTGCAAAATGATGGACCAAAGAAAGCCGTCGGACTCGTATGCCTGTTGCGCCGCGCCGATGACCTGCTTGGCACCTTCCTCAGTTTGATACATGGCCAGAATCTTGAGGACGAACATCACATCGTTCGTGGCGGACGAATCCTGCTGCTTGTCAAGTTGTTCACCGACAATCTGACAAAGGATCGGAGTGCCATGGTCCCTTAGTTCCTCAAAGGCTTCCTTCGATTTGGTGTATTGAAAGAGGCTGGTCAGACTGTGCAGCCTTGATGTGACGTGCGTTTGAGGATCACCAACAGGAAGTTGCCGGAGTGAATCACAGATGAGTTTGGCTTCTTCCTTGGTCGTCACACCACTTTTTCTTTGGCTTACGGAGCAGTCTCGCCATATTAGCGCCCGGCTCCATCCCGGCCACGATCGCCTGCGTGAGCGTACGTTCTTCGCTCGCGCCTGCATCTTTTTGCGCTGGATCGCCCGATGTTGCGGTATCGTGGTTCGATCCACAACCAGTCATCATTGCGAGTGCGATAGCCGACAGTGCGAGAGTTGATCGATTCATCGTTCAGACGAAGCCTTGCTTCCTGCAATAGGGTTGTCAGCCGCTCCATCTTTTGCCCGAACCAAAAAGGGGTCAGGCTTCTTTTAGGGGTAGGGCATGGAAGTGTCACCCGTCTGTGATCAGATACCTCCACGTCGTCGGCCGCGAGTCGTTTCCTGATCAGCAAAAAGAAGCCTGACCCCTTTTGTGCGACTTCTGACGAAGTGCTCGCTGGGACATGAGACCTGCCAACAATAGCAAGGTCAATCCGCTTGGCTCCGGAACGGCACGCACGGCCTGACGCGGTCCGACTTCGTAGCCTCCATCGCTGAACGCGACGACGAAATCGGATGAACCGAAGGCGCCGTCGCCGTCCCAATCACCTTGGGCCCAGCCAGCCGCCTCGTTCGTTTCATACTTGCCGGCCGTAAAAACGAATACCAAGTCACCGCTATTGAACTCGCCGTCCACATTCGCGTCGCCCATCCACGTTTGCAAGACATTGTGCACGTAGTCCGCACGCTCCGTTGGGTCGGTGAGGCTACCGTCGTCCAACGGCGCTAGCGGATCAACTGGTCCGTCGTTCGGGTCGGTCAGATTCTCGCCGCTCAGGTCCAGATAGATATCGTCCAAGATCCACTCGCCAAAATGGTTGCCGCCGGCGCGTAGAAAGAAGTTGTTCAGCGGTTCGTCTGTCCCGAAACGAAACGCGAACTCGTCCTGAGCCCCAGCGGTGAGTTGTGTTTGTTCGGGAATCGACGCCTCCGTCTGAATGTAGTTCTGCGTCAAATCGTCGGCATTGTCGATAACCATCCAGACGCTAATCCACTCGTCCAGTGGCAGGTCGACCAGCACGTTGGTGAATCCGCCGCCATCACGAAAATCAAGGCCGCCGTCCTGATTGTCTCGGATCTGTGCCTCAAAATGGTTCCAGGTCCCAGTTGGTTCCGCAACGTCAGATAACCCAAAGTTGATGTGCGACTCGAACGCATCTGTACGGAAGCGAAAATACAATGTGCCGACCGTCCCATCCTCTAACGGTCGATCTAGTTCGAAAAACATGTCTTCCACATTCGGTGTGTTGTCGATTGTTTCCGCCGCAAACATCACCTGATTATTAGCATCGGTTGGGTCAACGATGACTTCAAATGCATCGGTTCCCAGCGCACCTTCGTTCACGACCCAGTTGCCTTGATCGTGAATCGAACCAAGCGAACGCTCCTCAAAAGTGTCGATCGATTCCCAGGCCGCCGGTGCAGGCTGCGGAAAGGGCAGCGTGAGAAGTAGCGAGAAGATCATCGCACCTACGAATTTGGAACTGCATCTGAGAATGCGGCGAAACATGGTTGCTCCTCGTCATCTTTAGTAACCGTTGGCTTAGATGTCTTCCCGTGCGCCATTGCCAGCTTATCCGTTCTGATCGTTCAAAGAAAGCCTTGCCTCACGTGCTGCGTGTTGTGTCTGCAAAACGAGCGGCTCGTCTCAGCGGCCCCCGTGTCCTGCTGTCGATGAAGACAACGCTTCGAGCGTGGCGAGTGGCACGAGCCTGCTACAATCGAAGGCCGGCTTCCGCGGCAGGACTCTGTCTGCTAACCGACAACTGCAATTCGGAGAACGCTTGATATGGCAATTGAAGGCAATCCAGAGGTTAAGCAGCAGCTTCTAATTCGTGTGCCAGCAGAGGCCGTGTACAAAGCATTCACGAATCCTGATGTCACAACCCAATTCTGGTTCTCACATAGTGACGGGCCGCTTGAAACTGGCACGAAGAGAATTTGGGAGTGGCGGATGTTCGGTTGCTCTACTGTTGTTGACGTAATTGAGGCCACCCCTCATTCTCGCGTCTTGATTGAATGGGGTGAACCTTCTCGACGCTCTTCTGTCGAATGGACCTTTGAGTCCCGCGCTGACGACTCAACTCTAGTCACTGTTCGAAATTTTGGGTTGTCCGGCAGCCCCCAAGAGATCATTGCTGAAGCGATAGATTCGATGGGTGGGTTTTCACTCGTACTGGCTAGCTGCAAGGCGTTACTTGAGCATGGAGTTCAGCTGAATGTGATTGCAGACCATGCTCCGGACGCGTTGGTTGAGGAGTAGTTGCGAGAATGCGCGCTCCGTAAACTTGCACAGGAGTGAACTTCGAAGCGACTTAGGAATTGCGTTCGGACGATGGATCCGCCTTTCGCTCCTAAGGTGCATCTTAGAAAGGATGAAGCAATGCGATTGCGAACCAGGGAAACTGCGCACACGCGTCGTGCGGGCCGAGCGGTCGAACCGCCATACTATCCTCGATCGCGAACTTGCTTTCGAAGTCCACACATGGATGCAAGACCGAATAGAAGGAGTAAGATGCCAGACGGCTCAGGAATGACATGAGCCTCGCCCAGGTAAGGGAATACATTCTGAAACGCGACGTCGTTCATATCCACACCGTCACCGATTGGAGTATCGCTACCAGTCAGCAACGTAAGTTCCGCGTCGATAACATCATCGTCTAGTTTGCGGCCGTTTAAGAATCCATCAGCACTGGACGTGTCGAATGTCAGCACGTCAGGCAGTAGCACTGGAGTCAGAGCATCAGCGTTGGCCATGTCGCTCAGCGCTGTGATGGTGGCATTTACGTCATCTCCGAAGGCCGCCAGGTCATTTGCTGGTTCGCCGACATTGAATTCGTCTTTTCTAGCCGAGGGGATCAGAACCGTGTTGATGGCTGGTCGGCCGATTCGGTCTTGCTGACTTCCTCCGTGTACGGTGCGAGCCCAAACACCAATTGCGGGGCCACCAAGTTCCGTGCTAGGAACTTCCAGCACGATCGCAGATACGTTGGCACCAGCCAGCGTGTCGTCACCGGTGAACATCAAGTTGTTGTTAAAGCCGGCCAAGTCGAAGAAAAACGGGTCGTCGAACACTCCGGCCTGCAACATTCCGCCTCCCGTGACCGGTACGCTCATACCGACGCCGCCAGATGCAAGTGAGTCGGCACCACGCGTCAGTGAGATCGTCTGGCTATCGCCACTTCCCGTGAATGTCGCTCGATAAGTCAGGTCCGCCACTGCGTCGCCGGTGTTGTCGATTCGAAATTCGTAGTCCACGTCAGTCGCAAAATCTGTCGGGCTCGCGACTCCGGCAAACGGATTCACGGTCATGATCAACACCGAGTTGTCGGCGTTCATTGGAGACTGAAACGCGTACAAGTCATTCACATCGACTTGCCCATTCCCTTCCAACGCCGGCGCGTCTAGGTGGTCAGCTGCGCTAGCCACCATGCCCGTAATCAGTGAAAACACAGCTGCGCAAATCAAATTCTTAGTACTCATTTCTTCTTCCTTCTTCGGCGACTTCTGATCATCTGAATCTTGTTTGTCTTGCCCTGTTCGCAGGAGTGAGTCCTAAACAGAAGCAAGTACCGAGAGAAGCTGGATTAGCGCCTCACTTATGAATCCGGCACACCATTCAGATTCGCGAACGTCGTCCGCGTCCCACAAGGCTTAGCACTCCGATCGCAAGCAACACAGCTGCCGAAGGCTCCGGAATCGGAACGGTCGTGATGTCCCGGATCAAGTCGCCGCTGGCAATCTGCCCCACGATCGAGGCGACCCCTGTACCGAGATCAACAGAGTAGAGTTGCGAGTTGGGACCGGCCTGGATGCTGGCATACGCGGTTCCCGACGCGCCCGATATGTCGAAGCCTAACTCGTTGGTGATCATTCCCGCGATTCCCAAGCTGCCCACCGATTCAAGCGTTCCCGCATTGTTGGCAACCGTGGTCAATATCCCAAGTGAAGCGTCGATTCCGTACTGCTGCGTGCTCGTCGCACCAGCTATGTTCGTGTCATATGCGATGCCCGCGATGTTCGGGTCGGTGCCCT